>WNGN01000258.1_pt1 | contig 35410 bp, 38 predicted proteins | sample 5400561 | NCBI WGS metagenome assembly WNGN01 (sample SAMN13153379, study PRJNA577476) | soil metagenome | isolation source: 115 cm soil or saprolite under Garry oak tree replicate 2 | place: USA:California | collected 2016-06-15 | reverse complement strand
CAGCGCTTTTATTCCCGACGTAGCTTCTCATCCGTAGAGGGAGGCCGTGCTCTCCGGGAAGAAGATCGTCCTTCGGGCGGTTGAGCGAACGACCTGAAATTCATTCATGCGTGGCAGAACGACGAGGAGATCATGCGGCTCGCGCGATCCTTCCCCGACCATACCACATCGATGGTGCCCTCAATCGCAGGTGCGCGGCATGCATCCGCCAGGCACTAACTATTTAGACCGACCCCGGGATTCCAAGGGGACCCATGCTCGTGGACACGTTCGGCCGCGGCGTTACGGACATCCGCGTGAGCGTGACGAAGCGATGTAACTTCGGTTGCATCTATTGCCATGACGAGGGCCTCGGCCCGGTGCTCAAACCGCGGATGCCGCACGAAGATGAGATGACCGTCGAGGAGATCGAGCGCCTCCTCCGTATCGCCCGGGAGTACGGGATTCGGTCCGTGAAGTTCACCGGCGGCGAGCCGCTCATCCGGTTGGACATGGAGCAGATCATTGACCGCGCCGTGAGGCAGATCCCGGACGTTTCGATGACGACGAATGGTTCGATGCTCGCGAAGCGGGCGGAGGGCTTGCGCTCGGCCGGCCTCAAACGCGTCAACGTCTCGATCGACTCGCTGGACCCGGCGGCCTTCCGCGAAATTCGGAAAGGGGAGCTCGGGCCTGTCCTCCTTGGAATTGAAGCCGCGTTGCGAGTCGGCCTGAAACCTGTGAAGCTCAACCTGGTCGTGTTCAAGCAGACGGTCCCGCACATCCCCGCGATGATTGAACACATCTCCCACGGCGACGGCCTGAAGCTCCAGCTCATCCAGTTCATGCCCGAGCTCGTGGGCCAACAGGAATGGATGGTCGACATCGATTCCTTGAAAAAATGGCTCGAGCTACGCGCCGACCAAGTGTTGGTGCGGGAGATGCACCATCGCCGGATCTACCTCTTCAACGGCGCCGAAGTCGAGGTCGTAGATCCGGTGTACAACGCGGAGTTCTGCATGAATTGCCACCGGATTCGGGTGACCCACGAAGGCGAGTTGAAAGGGTGCCTGAACCGGAACGATGACCTCATCGCGACCCGCGGCCTCGATGACGACGGCGTGAGGGACGCATTCCGGAAGGTCGTGGCGAACCGTGTCCCGTATTACGGAGCCTATGTGAAGGACTTCCCGCGTCGCGCCGTGGCAGCGGCCCCCATCGAATTCCCCGAGAATATCGGCGGCTTGAGGCCTCGGTCAGAATCCTAAAATAGCCCTGCGGGATGCGTCGCGCTCGTGAAAGTTTTCAGAGGCCTCGACGTGATCGCCGCCGAGTACAAGGCGACCGACCAGGTCCCGACAGAGGCCCGCAAGTTCACGGGATGGGATCAGTTCACCCTATGGTTCGCCGCGGCCTCGTTGCCCGCGGCATGGCTCTACGGCGGCTACATGACCGGCGCATACGGCCTGCCGGGAGCCTTCGCTCTGATTTTCCTTGCGTCGACGCTCACGTTCATCCCGTGGGCCCTCATCGGCTACATTGCCGCGGACAAAGGTGCGTCGTCCGTCTCCCTGCTCCGACCGGCGTTCGGTTTGCGGGGGAGCAAGCTGCCCTCCGTCTTCTACCTCTTTTTCGGCTACGGATGGGCCGCCGTGAACGTCTTCATCGCCGCAATCTCGATGTCGTTCGTCTTCAATCTCACGCTCGGGTGGCCGGATGCGTTCCACACGCCGGCCGGCTCGCCGATCAATTACTACCTCGTTCCATCGATCCTTTTGATCTGCTTCCTGCAAGGGCTGTTCGCCACGGCAGGCCATCGGGCGATTCGGTATCTGAATTGGGCATCCACCGTGGCCCTCGTCGGATTGGGAGCCTATGCGTCGTACATCGTCCTGAAGGATTTCGACTTCGGACAGCTCTTGGCGTGGCGGCCGACGCAACCCCTCTCATTCACGTTCACCGCCGGTGCCCTTGGGAGTGGGTTCACCTACACCCTCACGCTCCCGCTCCTGCTCGACCTGCTCATCGCCTACAACTGGACCTGGGAGTTCATAGGCGATTTCAGCCGGTTCGCTCGGTCGAAACGGGCCGGGACGTGGGGGCCGTTCGCGGGCGCGTCCCTCGCCCAATACTGGTTCTTCTCCGTCGGCGCGTTGATGACCGTCGCGTTCCTGGTCACTGCCTCTCCGGGCTCGGTGAATTTCGCGGCCATCTCGGACCCGAGCTTCAAGGCAACCCAGCTCGGCTTTGGTCTCGGTGCTTATCTGATCATCCTATTCGCGACGATTTCTACGAATGCGGGCAACATCTACGCGTCCGCGCTTGGCATCACCAACATCGCAACCCGGTGGAGGACTTCGATGCGGAGGCTCCTCCTCGTGTCCTCCGCGATTGTCGTCCCGCTCGCGCTCCTCCCGCTGTTCGAGACGAACTTCGTGTTCACCTACATTTTTTTCCTCGACGTCCTCGGGGCGATCGTCGTGCCGCTTTGGACGCTCACACTCGTCGACTATTTCTTGGTGAAGGCGCGTCGCTACGACGATGACCTGTTTGCGAAGGATGGAGGCCACTACTGGTACCGCCGCGGATGGAACTGGCCCGCGGTCGTCACGCTCCTCGGCGGGACCGCGCTGTACTGGACCATCGCGTTTGGCTTCCCGGCCTTGCGGGAGACGACCTCTGCGGCGCTGCCGACGATCGCCTTCGTGGTCGCCCTGTACTACTTCTGGGGTCGGTCGGCCTGGCAGAAGCACCTCCGCGCTCTCCGGGAGGCGCGGCTCGTTGAGGCGTCCGGATAAGCCAACGTGGGGACATACCAAACCTATATTCCCTTCTCCCCTTTCCTTCCTGGAACCGAGCCGGACAGGTTCTCCAGGATGCGCGATCCGATGACGAAACGCAACTCGAAGGGTCCTCGCGGACCGAAGATCGTCGCGATCCCTCCGGGACCCAAGTCGAAGGCGGCGCTGAGCCGCAAGGAGAAATTCATCACGAACGGTGTGCGGGTCGCCCTTCCGATTGACGTCACGTGGGCGGAGGGCCCGTTCGTGCGCGACGCGGACGGGAACGTCTATGTGGACCTGGGCGGGGGGATCGGCGTCCAGACGGTCGGGCATCGTCCCCGATCCGTGATTCGAGCTGCGAAGGCCGAGTTGGACCGCCTCACCCACATCAGCTTCATGGTAGCGACCTACGGCCCTGTCCTGGACCTCGCGGAGCGGATGGCCGACATCGCCCCACCCGGCCTCACGAAGTCGATCTTCCTGAATTCGGGCTCCGAGGCCATCGAGAATGCGGTGAAGGTCGCTCGCGTGGCGACGAAGAAGGCGTGGCTCGTGTCCTTCAAGACCGCGTTCCACGGTCGCACGTTGCTCGACATCAGCCTCACGGGCAAGGAGAAGCCGTATCGGGAGGGTTTCGGCCCCCTCGTCCGGGAGGTCCTCCTCGCCGACTACGCCGACCCGTATCGGGATCCACAGGGGCGGGCTCCCGCGGACGTCGCAAAGGCCCGCGTCGAGGAACTCGAGCGGCTGATCAACCAAACCGAGGTTGCCGGCCGCGTTGCCGCGATCCTGGCGGAGCCGGTCCAGGGAGAGGGGGGCATGATCGTCCCCCCGAAGGAATTTTTCCCGCTCCTGCGTCGCCTGTGCGATCAGTACGGCATCGTCCTCATCGATGACGAGGTCCAGGCGGGCGCCGGGCGCACGGGGAAAATGTGGGCAATCGAGAACTGGGGCACGGTTCCCGACGTCCTCGTGAGCGGGAAGGCAATCGGCGGGGGCCTGCCCTTCGGAGGCGTGACCGGCAAGCCGGCGGTGATGGACGCGCCTGGCCCTGGGAGCCTGGGTGGCACCTTCGGCGGCAACCCGGTCGTGTGCGCCGCAGCCCTCGAGGCTGTGGACGAAATCGAGAAGGCCCTCCCCGGGACGAAGCGCCTGGAGGCCCGGATCCGCAAGCGGCTCGACGAGATGGCCGAGGGCCACGAGCGGATCGGAGAGGCCCGCGGCATCGGGGCGATGTGGGCCCTCGAATTCGTCAAGGATCCCCGGACGAAAGAGCCCGATGTGGATCTGGCACGGGCGGTCCAGACGGCGGGGCTCAAGAATGGCCTCATCTTGCTCACCGCAGGGTTCTACAACAATTGCATCCGACTCCTTCCCCCGATCAACATCCCGATCCCGTTGATGGACACGGCCCTGGACCTGCTCGCGGACAGCCTGGTATCGAGGCGAGGAGACCCGCCTCACCCGTTTTCAAGCAGAACCAGGTTCTCACCTGAAACGTGGTACGGAAACGAAACTATTTATATGCCGGGCATCCCATATACTAGTGCGAGAACGAAACACCATGGCCGAGGAACAAAGTCCGTGTTCGGGACCGGGGTGCGGAGCCATGTTCGCCTTCGAGGTGATCGGCTCCGAGCTCAAATTGACGGTCCTGCACAGCCTCCTTTCCGGGCCCAAGCGGTTCAACGAACTGCGCGTGGCCACGGGGATCTGCCAGAGCTCCCTCGCGAAGACGCTGAAGGAGTTCGAGGAGGTCGGGATCGCGGAGCGGAAGGTCCACCTGGACCGGCCCGTGGCGGTCGAGTACCGCCTGTCGCCGAAAGGGCAGGACCTGTTCGAGGCGATCCGCGACTTGGAGGCATGGGCGAAGCGATGGGTCATGGCGACCGGTTCTCGCGAGGTGACGCAATGAGTCAATTTGCGAATACGAACACACGTGAAGTGACGTTCCGACGGGAGCGGGAACCGGCCGAAGGCCGGGATCCCGCGCGCTGCCCGAACTGTGGCAGCTTCGCCCTGTACGTCGACCCGGTCCGCGGGGAACGCGTGTGCGACAACTGCGGGTTCGTCGTCGACGAAAGCCTCGTGGACCAGGGGCCCGACTGGACGACCTTCGAAGGCGACGACCGGATCCGCGCGGGTCCGCCGCCGTCCGTCATGGCGCCGGACAAGGGCCTCGGGTCGATGGTCGGCAACGGGCTCCGGGATGCGAAAGGGAACCCGATCGACGCTCGGAGCGTAGCCGCTCTGAACCGCCTGCGGCGCGTGAGCCGCTGGACCCGGTACGATCGGACCGAACGAGCCTTGGCGCCCGGCCTTGCCCAGCTTTCCAGTCTCTCCTCCCGGCTCGGTCTGGCACCGGCGTTCCGGGAGCGGGCCGCCATCCTGCTGAGGAAAGCGATCGAGGCAGGTCTCTCGCGCGGTCGGTCGATGGACGCGATCGTGGCGGCGGTCGTCTACCTGGCCGCGAAGCAGCTGGGGGCCCCGCGGGGGCTCCATGAACTCGCCGAGGCCACGGGCGTGACGGTCCACCGGATCTCGCTCACCGCGAAGGTGGTGGCGAGGGAACTGGGCGTCTTCAGCCGCGCGAGCCGCGCCGAGGACTTCGTCCCCCGGTTCGCTTCCCAGCTGGGGCTCGATGCCCGGGTCGGCGAGAGGGCCATGAACCTGGTCGCCCAGGGGAAGGACTCGAAGATCCTCGAGGCGAACTCCCCGGTCGGGATCGCGGCGGGGGCCCTGTACCTGGCGTCCGAGGACTTGGACGTCCCGCTGACGCAGGCCCAGATCGCCCGCCTGACCGGCGTGAGCGAGGTTACCATCCGAAAACACTATCGTCTACTGAAGGATTTCCTCCTCACGAAGGAGAACCCATCGGAGGCGGCTTGATCGCGGGGATCTGCGCGACTTGCGGGTTGCCCAAGGAGATCTGCGTCTGCGAAGACCTGGGTCGCGAGACGACCCAGCTGTCCGTCGAGATGGACACGCGCCGGTATGGAAAGGCCGTGACCGTCGTGCGAGGCCTCGAGTCGAAACCGGACGAGGCCGAGAAGCTCGCGAGGGAACTGAAGAAGGGACTCGCGACCGGCGGATCCGGGAAGCAAGGCGTGATCGTCCTCCAAGGCGACCACCGCAAGGATGTCGTCCGCCTCCTCCAGCAGAAAGGATACAACGTCCGTTGACGGCGGCCCTTATCTAGGACCGCCTCGTTCGCCGGCGTCGCGCAGGTGGTACGCTGAAGGCCGTCATCCTGCCGCAGTACGGCGGGCCCGAGGTCCTCGAACTGGTGCAGGACTATCCGGACCCGGTGCCCGGGCCGGACCAGGTCGTGGTCCGCCTCCACGCCGCGGCCTTGAATCACCTCGACCTGTTCGTCCGGGAAGGGATCCCGACTCTCAAGCTCGCCCTGCCGCACATCCTCGGTTCGGACGGGGCCGGCCACATTGCGTCAGTGGGCTCGGATGTCACGGACCTTGAAGTCGGGGACCGCGTCGTCCTGAACCCGGGGATCTCCTGCGGGCGTTGCGAGTATTGCGTGAAGGGCGACGACTCCGCGTGCGTCGACTACCGGATCCTCGGGGAGCACCTGCCGGGGACGTACGCGGAACAGGTCGCCGTCCCGGCGCGAAACGCCCTGAAGATTCCCACAGACCTGTCCTTCGAGGCCGCGGCCGCGGCGCCCCTGGCGTTCATGACCGCATGGAGGATGCTCGTGGTCCGTGCGAAGGTTCGCCCTGGCGAGGACGTCCTGATCCTCGGAGCGGGAGCCGGGCTCTCGACGGCCGCCATCCAAGTCGCCAAGCTCGCCGGATGTACGGTCTTCGTGACGAGTTCGACGGACGAGAAGCTTCAGAAGGCGAAGGCCCTCGGCGCGGACGTCCTCGTGAACTACAAGGCGGTCCCGTGGTCCAAGGCGGTCTGGGAGTTGACGGGACGGCGGGGCGTCGACGTGATCGTCGATCACGTGGGTCCGGCGACGTTCAAGGACTCCGTGCGGACGTTGCGGAAGGGCGGTCGGGTCGTGGTCCCGGGCGCGACGACGGGATCGATGCTCGAGCTCGACGCCCGGTATCTGTTCTGGCGCCAGCTTTCCGTCCTCGGATCCACGATGGCGAACCAGCGGGAGTTCGAGGAGGTCATGAAATTGGTGTTCATGGGCCGGCTCAAGCCGGTCGTGGACCGCGTCTTCCCCCTCAAAGACGCGCGAGCCGCCCACGAGTATCTCGGCCGCGGCGAACAATTCGGGAAGGTCGTCCTCGCGATTCCCTAGTTCGCGCGGCCAGACGAGGAGCGGGCGTTCAATCGGCTGGGGTCACGCCCTCCCGACGGGCCCTCGTCGTAGCCCGCCAGGATCGAAATCGCCGAACCACTCCATGCACGGCCCGGCGGCGCCGCTCCTTGACGGCCGCCCGGCGCAAGGAGAACATCACGCTCGGTTGGTCCGCGGGTCGGAATTCCAAGCGGACGAAGTCGGCAAATCCGCTGCTCCAAAGTCGGTCGTTCACGATTCGGCTGCTGCCCGTGATCGGGGACATGTTTTCGAACATACAAGGGAGAACACGGTCCTTGGGGAGAGAAGTTCACCCGCCATAGACGGCCGTCGAAAGACGGGCCAACCTGGATATGCTAGGCGAAACGAAGAGAGGGCTCAGGCCTTCTTCCGCGTCTTTCGCGGTCCGAGGCGGTCCCGAATCGTCCGGACTAGCTCGCCGGTCTCGGGGAATCGCATCACTCGATCCATGGAGAAGACGACCTGGCCGTCCACTTCCACGTCGTATACGCCGTGGTCCCCGGGAACCAAACGCAGGCCCGTTAGCTCGGGACCGAATTCCTTCAGAATCGCGTCCGCATCCTGCATCGCTTGCGGCTGATACCGACACGGGAGGCAGTACCGGATCAGGACTTCCGGCATCGTCTCTGGCACGGTGCGGTGCAATAAAAAGCTGCGCCGCCCCTAGATTCCAGAGTCACCATGGCCCTTCAGGTCGAAGGCGGCGAAGCCGCGGTATGCGTTCAGGAAATACCGCACCCGCACCCAGAGTCTCCGCTTCGGGGCCGCGGGGCGTGACCGCTTTGCTGATGCCACGATCCACCCGACGTCCGGGGTGCCGTATTCCAGGCGCGCGTACTCCCGCAGGGTGAAGTTGCGGTTGCTGTCCGTCCAAATTCGCGTGTTGTCGGGTCCGAGTAGGTACATGTCTTGCTACCTCGAACGGGATAAGAACGCCCGCGACGAACCTTATTGACCCGCCTATGGCGGCCGTCGAATGACGGCATCACCTATATGCCCGAGGACCGCGTTCGACTGCCCATGAGCCTCTGGGAGATCTCTTTTCGGACGCAGTACGACTATCCGTTCATCAAAATCTCGGCCCGCCATCCCGGTCTGCCGATCTCGATGTGGTGCATCTGGAACCGGGAGATGATCCAGGTTCCGACCCAGGACGAAAACGTGCTGGATCAGATCGCGAAAGAGATTCGGAAGGCCGGCAAGTGCATTGACCAGTGGGCCGAGGCGGGGGACTCCCGCATCTTCATGCTCAAGTGCACGTGCGCGAACTGGGACAGCCCGTGGAATGTGTGGGAACCCCACGAGGCGGTGGACGCGCCGCCGGCGATCTTCCAGGACGGCTGGGGTTACTTCCGCGTGATCGCGTTCGACGAGGTCCGCACGCGAGACCTGTTCAAGGACTTCAACAAGCGCGGACCGACCGAGCTGATCCGGAAACGGGAGCTGCCGTTGTCGGTCCTGCCATCGACCGTGTGGGTGAACACCTTGTTCGGCGACATGACGTCGAAACAGATGGACGCCTTGCTGAAGGCCCACCGGTATGGATACTACACCTCGCCGCGGGAAGTCACCACCGAAAACATCGCGCGGAGCCTGGGCGTCAGCCGCTCTACATACGAAGAGCACCTGCGGAAGGCCGAGAACCGGATCGTGGGTAACCTGATTCCGTACTTGCAGCTGTTCGCGGTCGGCGAGAAGAAGCCGGAGAAGATGCTACTCAAAGAGACGCCGCTCGAGCCGGCCATCGAGACGTGAGCTAGGGAGTCGGGGGCGCCGGAGGCTTCGGGGCGGGAGTCGGCACTGGGGCGGGTGCGGCAGCGGGCGGCGCCGCGACCTTCTCGGGCGGAGGGATCGGACCGTTGTGCGTTTGGCCGACGACCTTGCCGCGCACGACCGCGCCCTTGTCGACGAAGAGCCGGCCACCTTCGTTGATCACGTCGCCCTGGACCATGCCATAGATTTCCAGGTCGCCGCCGGCAGACTTCGCCGCCTTGGTCACGAGGCCATGGAGGAGTGCCTTGCCCGTCCGTTCGGCCAGAAGATTGCCCGAGACCATTCCCGTCACGTCGCACACGCTGTTGTCGCGGACGAACAGGTCCCCGCGCACCAAACCGGTCATCGTCGTCGACCGCGGTCCGATCACGACGACGGAGCCTTCGAACCGCTCGTCGAGCACACCACCGCGGAAGATGCGCACCATGGCGGCGAGGCACAGCCAATCGATTCAATATCAAGGTTTCGTGAGGTCACGGCGAAGCGCTCTCGTCATCCGTCTCTGCTTTCACTCCGCCCCTTGCTACGTTCGCGGACCACCGGGACGCCGAGACTTGGCCCACCACCACGCGGCGACCAGCACCCCGCCGACGGCAGCGGCCGTTGCGAGCGCATACGGGGGCAGACCCAGGAGGCTGGGGGCGACACCGGTTGGGACATCATCGGTCGGAGGTCTCTCGTCCGGGGGGCCTTGACCGGAAGGGGCAAGCCGGAATTCCCAGGTCTCCAAGTTTCCGTACGCCACAATGACTCCATCGGGATCGTAAGCGAACGCTGCCTGCGGCGCGAACGTTGGACCGGGATTCGAGGGCACTTCGGCCCAGAGGTGCGTCCTCATGTCGTAAGACCACGTGTCCCGATAGCAGCCTGTGGCGTAACATCCTCCGTACAAGATCGTGACATTCGGCATGGAGGCCATCCCCTGTCCGTGTCGGCCCGGCGGCCGGACGACGGGATCGTGGTGCCACCAGCTGGCGGTCCCTGGGTCGAACACCCATGTGTCGCCCAATACGCTGTAGCGCGCGTCGTAGGATTCGAACGAGACACCGCCGAACAGGACGCTGCGCGATTCCTTCGGGTCGGAGGCGAATCCCGCCTCGGAGCGGGCGGGAGGGTTCACCGAACTCGTCACATCGCTCCAAGTGTTCGTGAGCGCGTCATATGTCCAAGTGTCGTTCAAGCGGGGTCCGGGGTCCTCGGGGATGCCGCCTCCGCAACGGAGCCGATGGCCTCCGAACAAGACGGTGCGATGGGTTGCGGAATCGTAGGCGATCGAAGCCTGCCATCGGGGCGGCGGCGAGGGCGTCGGAGTGACGTTCGTCCAGATGTTCGTCAGAGGATCGTAGATCCATGTGTCGTTTCCCGGGCAGATGAGGTGCTCCGGCCGCACGAGTCCGCCGAAGAAAACGACCTTTCCTGCGCGGGAGTCGTATGCCATCGAGCCGCCGACCGCCGGAGGAGGGGCCGACGGCGGAGACAGCGGGCTCCAGTTGTTCGCATCGGAGAGGTATCTCCACGTTTCGTTGGATTGGAAACTGCCCCCGAAGAGCAAAGATCCGTGAAGAGCGGGGACATACGCAAGCGAGGATTCGTAGCGCGCCGGGGCGAACGAGGGGCTGACGTCGGACCAGATCCCGCGGAGACCATCGTCTCGAGGCGCCGGCGCGGTCGCGCCGGCAGTCTGCAGGTCTTCGACGGTTCCCGCCGTGCTGAATGAGGGCGGGAAACTGACGGCGACAGGCGAGTAGGCGACGGCAAAGACGAAAACCGCAAATGAGAGAATACGTACGTATCGAGGTCGCTTCGTCGTTTTCGCTCCCGACACACCAAACCACTGGCCGATTCTTCTTTTTTTGGAATTACTCCGACGCATTCATGGGACGGAGTCCGAACCTAGACGGTCCGGGCGGAGGATCGAGGGATTAGTGGTGGGCCTGGAGCCAATGCTCTGCGTCCAAGGCCGCCATACTTCCGAATCCCGCGGCGGTCACCGCTTGCCGGTACCGGAAGTCATGCACGTCTCCCGCGGCGAAGACGCCATCCACGGAGGTGGCGGTGGCCAGGCCGTCGTGGGGCCGAAGGGCGACGTAACCGCGTTCGAGCTCCAACTTGCCCCGGAGGAAGTCCGTGGCGGGGTCGTGACCGATCGCGAGGAACAGCCCTTGCACCTTCAGGTCCATCGTCTTCCCGTTCTTTCGGTTCTTGATTCGCACGCCCTCGACCTTCGACTCGCCGAGAACCTCAACGACTTCCGAGTCCCAGATCACCTTCACGTTCGGCGTCTTGAACAGGCGCTCCTGCATGATCTTGCTTGCACGGAAGGTATCGCGTCGATGGACGACGGTGACGGTCTTACAGAGTTTGGACAGATAGAGACTCTCCTCCATCGCGGTGTCGCCACCGCCGACCACGACGACGTCGAGGCTTTTGAAGAAGAACCCGTCACACGTCGCACACGCACTGACCCCGCGGCCTTTCAGGCGCTCCTCGTTCGGGAGGCCAAGATACCTCGCGTTGGCCCCCGTGGCGATGATGACGGACCGGGCTTCGTGGGTTCCGTCGGAAGTCCATACGATGAGGGGACGTTTCGTGAAATCGACTTTCGACACGTTGTCGTCCACGAAATCCGCTTTGAATCGCTCCGCCTGCTTGCGCCAGAGCTCCATGAGCTCGGGGCCTTGGACCCCGCTCGGGAAGCCCGGATAGTTTTCGACGTCCGTCGTGATCATGAGCTGTCCTCCCGCCGTGGTGCCCGCTATCACGAGCGTCTTGAGCGCGGCCCGTGTGGCATAGATCGCGGCGGTGAGGCCGGCGGGCCCCGAGCCGATGACGATGACGTCGTAGACGGGAGGCATGACATCGGTTCAAGGTCCCGGTTCGACATAAGAGTTGCCCCGCTCGAACACGCAACCTAAAAACCACGACGACTTTCCTCCGACTCGTGGCATCGAAGGACCTCGAGCGCCTCTTCGCTCTCCTCCCGACATTCGAACATCAGAAGGGCATTCGGCTCTTCGACGATGTCGCGAAGGACCCTGCGACCGCGGGGCCAATCTTGCAGGAACTCCTGGCTGTCGTATCGAACCACGACGACCCCCAACTCCACACGCCGCACGGCGTCTTGACGATCCACGCAGGCCGCGAGCTCCTCCGACTCACACGGCCTCCCGGCGGACTGGGCCTCCTCCGGTTCCTCATCTTTTACAATTTCAGTCTGCCGAAACGGCACCTCACCGCTTCCCAGGTCGAAACGGCCGCCCGCGCGATTCCGTCCGCGTCCGAGGAGGATCAGACGCTCGCCTACCGCAAGTTCGTGCTCGAGCGGATGGGTCCGAAGGCCGCTCCCCTCCTTGCCCGCATCGCACTCGACCATGGCATCGAGACCGCGGCCCACCTGGCGATTCGCGCTTCCCTGGACGATCTCGGCCGCCTCGGGCACAACCTCGCGCTCGCGGTCGGATACGCGGACGTCGCTTCGATCCTCGGTCTCCCACGCGGCCTCGTGCCGCTGGCGAACCTCGGATACGTGCAGTCGGTGGGTCTGCAGGGAGTCCCGCCGACCGAGATTTCGACCCTCGCTCCACCGGACCGCGGAAAGGCAGACGGAGGCTCGTTGGCATCGCTCCTCGAGGAATGGGAGTTCGATCGCGTCCAGCCGATCCTGCAAGCGTTCGCTTTCGATGGGAGGGCCGATGAAGCATACCGGCCGTTGCTCATCGCCGCGAGCGCGGAGCCGGGGTTCCTCGGCCACACGTTGACGGAAGTTCACTCGGCGCGCCTTGCGAGCCGATTCCTCACCCCTTCGGAGAATGCATGGCTCTCCTGGAAACTGTATCGCACCCTCACGACCCGGTTCGGGTACCCGGAGTTCCTGCGACTGGGGGAACCGGAAAGTCGGGACCGACCTTCCATGCTCGCGGCCCTCGAGTCGAGCCTGCGGTACAAGTCGCCTCCGGCGGAGGAGACCGTTCGACATGCCCTCGAGGCGGACGTCCCTTTGGAGGACCTCCTCGCCGCGGTCGTCGACTTCTACGGGCAATGGACGGTCGGGGAGAAGGAACACACGATCAGCTATCTGAACGCCGTCCTCCAGACGGCCAAGTTCCTCGGGAAAGAGGAGGCCCTCCTCCCGCTCGCGATCGGCCTCAGCAAACTCCCCTTCTGACAGCCCGAATGGCTCGAGGGCTCGTCGCGCTTCATCTCGCGTCCGTCGGCCGAGCCGACTTCGGTCCAGTGACCCTCGGTCGGACCATCTCGAAGACATCCTGCGTCCGACAGTACTGCGGACCGCCCAACCGCCCGATGGCGTGCAGCTTTCGCGCATCGACGATTCCGTCCGTCAACACGCGGTCGTCGACGTGGAGCCGCACCGCTTCGCCGAAGAACACGGTGTTGTCCGCCACCCGCACGGCTCGGACCAAGCGGCATTCGAAGTTCACCGGCGAATCCGCGATTCGCGCGGGCCGGACGACCTCGGATGGAGCTCGGGCGAGACCCGCTTCGTCAAACTCGCTCACGTCGGGTGCGTAGTCGCCTGAGGCGATGTTCATTTTCTCGGCGATCGATTCGGTGACGAGGTTCACGACGAACTCGCGTGTGTCGAGGATGTTGCGCGTCGTATCCTTCGGCCGCGCATCGCGGTCTCCGATGGACACGCCGAGGACCATGGGGTGGCTCGAAACGCCCATGCTGTACGAGAACGGCGCACAGTTGTCGATTCCCGTTCGGCTCACGGTCGAGACGAAGGCGACGGGCCGCGGTATGAAGGCCGAGATCATGAGACGATACGCCTGGCGTTCGGGGATCGACGAAGGATCGAGGATCATGCGAGAGCCTCCTCGCTGGAACGACCGGCGTGCGATAAGGATTCCTTCGATGCGTACGAGTTGTTTAAGTCGGCGGACCGCGGTCCTATGTGTGAATCATGGAGACCGGCGAGTACATCCTGCTCTTCGATCGCGACTGCGGCATCTGCAGCGCGCTGAGCCGCTGGATTGGCGCCGCGGACCTTCGACATCGGATTCGAGTCCGGACGATCCAATCCTCGCGGGAGCTACTCCGTGGGATTCCCGATGAGCGCATGCTCGACGCCTTCCATATCGTCGCGCCGAGCGGTCAATTGACGACGGGGGGCGACGCGGTCCCGACCCTGATCGAGGCGTTGCCGATGGGTGCAGGGTTCGGACGGATTCTCCGCAGCTCTCGAGGTCTCATGTCTCGGGTCACTGCGTTCTACGGATTCCTCACCCGGTTTCGCGACCAGCTCGTCTGCCGCGTGGCTTTTGGGGAGACGTCGGAGGGTTCTCCCCGGTGACGAGAGACCGCAGGAGCTTCAATTCCTTCCGGTAGCCTCCATCGTTCCCTGGAAACTCAAGGACCGCGGGAATTTCCCGGAAACGTTCGTCGTTCACCAAAAACACGAACGGGTCTTGGCCGAGTTTTCCTTTCCCGATGTCCTCATGGCGGTCGGCCCTCGAGCCGAGGTCGCCCTTCGAGTCGTTGAGGTGAAACGCTCGGACGCGCGACATTCCCACGGTCTCCTCGACGTTCCGCAGCAGATCCTCGTACCCCTCCCGCGTACGGAAGTCGTAGCCCGCGGCGAACGTATGGCACGTGTCGATGCACACCGCGAGCCGCTCGGGATGCGAACAGCCTTTCATGATTTCTGCAAGTTGCGCGAAGGTGTACCCGACGACGCTTCCCTGGCCCGCGGTGATCTCGAGGACCGCGAAGACGTCCGGAGCCGTCGCGTGGTCGAAGGACCAGTCCAGACTCGCGGCGATCGTCTTGAGCGCATAGGCTTCCCCTTTGCCTAGGTGTGCCCCCGGATGGAAGATCACGTCCCGGACGCCGAGCACCTGGGCCCGATCCAATTCCTCCACGAACGCCGCGCGGCTGTAGCGCAATCCGTTTTTCTTCGGAGAAGCGAGGTTGATCAGGTAGTTCGCGTGGATAACCGCGCGGGCCAGCCCATGCTTTTTCAGGTTCTCCTGGAACGCTAGAGCCTCTTCGGGCGCAATCGGTTTCGTCTTGCGGAGCATCCGAGGGCTCCTCGAGAAGATCTGGATCGTCTCGCAGCCGACGCTCCGGCCGCGGGACGGGGCGAGAGCGATGCTCTCCGAGATCGAGATGTGAGCCCCGAGATACATGGCGTCCCTCTCCGGAATCCTACGCACGCGGATGAGCTTTGCCGAGTCGCATCGGGCATCATTCAACTGTGTACGGGGCCGTCGTGCGGCGAGCCTTAACGATCAAGTACGATAGCGTGAGGTGCCTCTCTCCGCGGGCGAAGGTGTCGGTCAGCTCCTGCCAGCGGCCGTCCTCGACCCATCTTCGGACGGTCGCGTCGCGGAGGAAGAGCTCGACCTCGCGGAGATCCTCGAACTCGGCCACCGTCGTGTCGACGCCCATGAACTCGATCGCGAACCGGTTTTCCTCCAGGAGGTCGCGCATCGAGTCCTCGTAGAACGCGAATCGAGAACCTTGCCGCGTCTCCTTCCAGTGATCCCCATGGTGTGCCGCGAAGATGAACGTGCCTCCGGGCCTCAGGGCCCGAGACGAGTGCCAGACGATTTCCGGGGACATGCAGAGGTTGCTGATCACCGCCTCAATCAGATCGTGCGAGAATTCATGGTACGGCGTCTTCTCCACATCGCCCAGCACGAATTCCGCGTTTCGGAAGTCCCGGATGCCCGCGTAAGCGCGAGCGTGCATGAGCTTCACGCGGTCCAAATCCACGCCGATGACTCGGGCTCCGACCGAGGCCGCGACGAAAGCGAGGCGCCCCTCGCCCGTCCCGACGTCCAATACGCGTCGCCCGCGTAAATCCTCGTGACGGACCTGTTCGAGGAGCATCGGCCGAAGGGAGTCTACGTCCTTCGCTGCCTCTCGCCACGGGAGATAGCGGCTCACGCGCGCGACGTCCGGCATCCGATTTCTCCGGTCCGCATCGGCCCGCGGATAATAAGAGGGCTCCGGTGAACACGGACCAAAATCCACACACTTATAGGCCGGACCCCGATGGTGGGAGCGGATTCGCGATGGACATCAAAGACCACGGCCAATACATCGCGGGGAAATGGGTGTCCGCCGCCTCGGGGACGCAGACCGAGGTCCTCGACCCCGCGACGAACCGACCGGTTGCGCGGGTCGCCTCCGGGACGAAGGACGACGTGAGTGCCGCGGTCGAGGCCGCGCGGAGCGCCTTCGAATCCCCGGGATGGAGGGACCTCGATCCGAGCAAGCGCGGTCGGCTCCTCTGGCTCCTGGGGCAGCAACTGAGGGACCATTTCGAGGAATTGTCGCGGCTCGAATCCCTGAACGTCGGCAAGCCGCTCCGCGAAGCGAAGGGCGACGTCGCCTACGTGTACAAGCTGTTCGAATATTATGCAGGTATGGCAGATAAAATTCAGGGGGACACCATCCCGGTGCCCGGCGCGCGGCTGGACTACACCTTGCGGGAGCCGCTCGGGGTGACGGCCCATATCGCGCCTTGGAACTATCCGCTCCTGCTCGCCTCCCGCGGGATTGCACCGGCCCTCGCCGCGGGAAACACCGTGGTCCTGAAGCCCGCGACCCTCACGCCGCTCACAGCCCTTCGGCTCGGCGAGCTCGCCACGACGGCGGGCTTCCCTCCCGGCGTCATGAACGTAATCACGGGCCCCGGTCGGTCGGTGGGAGAGGGCCTGGCGAACCATCCCGGTGTCGATTCCGTCACCTTCACCGGCTCCACGGAGACCGGCAAGCAACTCCTCCGGATCGTCTCCGACCGCGTGATCCCGACGACCCTCGAGCTCGGCGGCAAGAACCCGCAGGTCGTGCTGCCGGATGCGAAGATGGACCGGGCAGTGAAGGGCGCCCTCTGGGGTGCTTTCCAGAACGCAGGGCAAATGTGTTGGGCCGGGTCCAAGCTGCTCCTGCATGAAGACATCGCGTCCTCGTTCCTCGCGAAACTGAAGGACCAGACCGAGAAACTCCGCATTGGCCCCGGACTGAAGGAGGACGTGCAGATAGGCCCGCTCGTGTCGCGGGACCATGCGGCGAACGTGGCGAAGGCGATCGACGAGGGCGTATCGCGGGGAGCCAAGGTCCTCGTGGGCGGTCACCGCCCGGAGGCCGCGGACCTGAAGGACGGGAACTTCCTGAGTCCCACGATCTTCGAGGACCCGCCGCTCGAGTCCCGCGTGTCTCGGGAGGAAGTATTCGGTCCCGTCCTGGCGGCCTTCCGGTTCGCCGATCTCGACGAGGCGATCGTGCAGGCCAATGACACTCCCTACGGGTTGTCCGCGGGCGTCTGGACCCAAGACATCGCGAAGGCCCACGCGGTGGCGAAGCGCCTGGAGGCCGGCATGGTGTCGATCAACGAGTATCCCGTCACGTTCCCGCAGACACCGTTCCTCGGGTGGAAGCAATCCGGCCTGGGCCTGGAACAAGGGGTCGATGCGGTCCTCTTCTACACGCACGTGAAGAACGTCCTCGTGAACCTCGAGTGAGACGATGATCCACGTCGCGCCGAGCGCGGTGCTCGTCGGAGACGTGACCGTCGAGGACGGAGCGAGCGTCTGGCACGGCGCCGTGCTCCGGGGCGATTTCGATTCCATCGTGGTCGGGCGGGACTCGAACGTCCAGGACAACGTGGTCGTGCATGTGGATCGCGGCATGCCTGCGACCTTGGGAGCTCGGGTCACGATCGGTCACGCCGCGGTCGTCCACGGATGCACCGTTGGCGACGACTGTCTGATCGGGATGAACGCGACCATCAACAGCGGCGCGGTGATTGGCCCCGGCTCCGTCGTCGCGAGTGGCGCGGTCGTCCTCGAGTCGGCAAAGATTCCATCGGGGAGCGTGATCGCGGGAGTCCCGGCGAAGGTGATCCGCTCCGTCGACGAGACGCTCCGACGTCGGATCGACCTTTCGTGGACGATCTACCGAAAGCTCGCGGAACGAAGTCTTCCTCCTCGGCCGCACCTTCGCGGTACGCCATCGAAGCAGGCGGTGTTCGATTTGTCCGAAGAATTCACCCGTTTGATCCGCGAAAAGTGAGCCTCCGAACGTTTTATCGAGCCTCCGGGCATCCGCGCCCCGATGACGCGCTTCACGACCGACATCCAGATGCGGTTCCGGGACATCGACGGCATGGGCCACGTGAACAACGCGGTGTACCTCTCCTACACCGAGCTGGCCCGCACCCAGTTCTACATGAAACAGGCGCGCAAGAAGACGCTGGAGGACATCGACTTCATCCTGGCTCACGTGGACATCGACTTCGAGTCCCAGGCGGTGTGGGGAGATGAGATCCAGGTCACTGCCTGGCCATCGAAGATTGGGACGTCGTCATTCACGTTGACGTATGAGGTGTCGGAGAAACGGAGCGGTCGTGTCCTCGCCCGAGCGAAGAGCGTGCAGGTTTCGTACGACTACGACAAGAAGAAATCGAAACCGATTCCGCCCGAGTTTCGGAGGCTCTTGGAGGACGCCCTCGAGGGCTAGGGTACAACTCCCTTTCCCGTCAGGAGTTCCCGCAACCGTTCCGGCGCCGACGTCGGCGGGCTACATACATTGCCCTGACAGACGAACGCCACGGGTCCCGCCTTCGCCTCCTTGGTCTTCCGCATCGGCTCGATGAGCGCTGGCATGTAAGCGTCCTCCTTATCGACGATCAGTACGGTCTTCCCCGGCGCGAAGCTCTCCGCCGCAGCAAGCTGGAGGGACCTGACCTCGGGCGCCGTCCGTGGTCCGAGGATTACGATCTCCGGGGGCGGGTGGATCCATAACTCGGCGGCGAGGTGATACGTGCCCGCGAAGACGGGACCGTAGCGGCCCGCTTCCCCGGCGAAGGAGATCAAGAGTTCATCATGGCGCAAGCGGTACTCGTCGTTCCCTGTGAGCGCGTGGAGCCGCTGTAGGTCCAGAGCGGCCACCGGATTCGCACCGGCGTAGGGAGAATCCTCGAAGGGACGGCGTCGAATCTCCCGGAGCGTGAGTCCGTCGCCCTCGTGGAGGTCCGACGCGAGATCGACGAAGCCACCGGCCCGATCCCAGAAGTGCTTCAAGGTGAAGGTCATGACCTCTTCGGCCGTTCGGAGATATCCTGAGTCTCCCGTGGCCGTGAAGGCGGCGAGCAGGGCATCGACCATGTAGACGTGGTCTTCGAGGAGACCGCGGACTTTGCGCTTTCCATCCGCGGAAGCATGCCACATGCCGTGTTCCTTGGACCACATCTCTTTCAGGATCCGATCGAGGGACTTCAGCGCGAACGCACGGAGGTCATCGCGCCCGAACGCCATGGCGGCTTCGAGGACCGCGCTGATCATCATGCCGTTCCACGACGCGAAGATCGTCCGGTCCACGGCGGGCATCGGTCGGCGGTCGCGTTCGGACTTCAACTTCTTGCGGCCGCTCGAGATGAGATCACGGACCTGGTCGACCGGAATCCCTAGGGCCTTCGCGATCCCCTCCGGTTCCTGATCGATGAACAGGACGTTCTTCCGCGGGTTGTGGTGCATCTCCCCTCGCTCCCCGACTTCGTAGAACAGGGCGAGGACCCGCGCTTCTTCTGGGTTCGCCGCCGCCTTCAGTTCCTCGAGGGTCCACGTGAAGTAATCGCCATCGTCATCGAGGCCGACGTCCGCGTCTTGGCTCGCGTAGTAGCCGCCGCGGGTGCGGTCGGAGAGGACCTCCTCGGCCCAGGCCAGGATTCCTGCCGCCGTGTCTCGATAGATCGGGTCCCTCGTGAGCTGCCACGCATGAACGTAGTTCGCGAGGAGTCCCGCGTTGTCGTAGAGCATCTTCTCAAAGTGCGGGACGATCCACCGAGGGTCCGTCGAGTACCGATGGAACCCGCCTCCGACTTGGTCGTAGACGCCCCCTCGGGCCATGGAGGTCAGGGTGCGCATGACGATCGTCTGCAGGCCCTCCTCTCCCGTGCGGCGGTAGCGGGCCATGACCCACTCCATCGTCCCGGGATGGGGGAACTTCTGCTGTCCCGAGATGCCTCCGTTCACGGGGTCGAACTGGCCTCGAAGCGAGTCCGCGCTTTCCTTCAGCATCGCCTCGTTCGCGACGCCTTCTTCGACGAGGGGTTTCCGACCCTCCGCGAGGGCCTGGTGGAGGGCATCCGCCTCCCGCAGCGTGTCCGCGCGGTTCGTGCGGTAGTATTCGGCCATCGCGAGGAGCACCCGACGGAATCCCGGCCGGCCGTGGGTGTCCTTCGGCGGGAAGTACGTCCCGCCGTAGAAGGCCTTCCCGTCGGAGGTGAGGAACCCCGTGAGAGGCCATCCTCCTTGACCCGCAATCGCGCCGACCGCCTGCTGGTACCGGGCGTCGATGTCGGGCCGCTCGTCTCGGTCGACCTTGACCGCGACGAAATGTTCGTTGATGACCTTCGCCAGGTCCGGGTCCTCGTAGGACTCGCGGTCGATCACATGGCACCAGTGGCACCACGTCGCCCCGATATCCAGGAGGATCGGCCGATCGAGCTCCTTGGCGCGCCGGAACGCCTCCTCGCCCCACGGATACCAGTCGACCGGCTGGTGCGCCGCCCCCTTGAGGTACGTGGAGGTCTCCTTCGCAAGGCGATTGGGACGGTTCTCCGTCATCCGACCGACGCATGCACCCGGTCGCTATGGCCTTTTGGGACTCGTCCTCGCGATCACTTCCGATAGAATTCCGTGAAGCCGCAGTGGCGGCAGGCGAGGGCCTCGAACTGGGAGAATACGGCGAACGCGCCGGCGAGCACGTGGCCGACGGCGAGGGGGCCGTCACCGGCTCGGACGCTCTCAAAACGCTCGATCCTCGTACTCCCGCATTTCGGGCACGGATGGCCGGTCTTCATCGGGGTGAGAGTCGCGGTCCGAGAAGAAATAAATATCCCGGGAGTTCCGGTGAATCGCGTTCGGTCTACGCCTTCTTCAGTCGATCCGAGAACTGCTTGCGGAACTTCGCGACCTTCGGAGCGACGACGGCGCGACAATAGCCCGCGGTGGGATTCTTTCGGAAGTAGTCCTGGTGGTACTCCTCCCCGCGGTAGAACGCGGTGAGCGGGGTCACCTCCGTCACGATGGGTCTCCGCCAGATCCCGGCTTCCTCGATCTCCAGGATGACCTGCTTCGTCGTTTTCTCCTGTTCCGCGGAGTGCGTGAAGATTGCGGAGCGATACTGCGTGCCCTCGTCCGCTCCCTGTCGGTTCATCGTGGTGGGATCATGGACCGAGAAGAAGATCCGCAGGATGTCGACGAGGGGAATCGTTTGCGGGTCGAAGGTGATCTGGACGGCCTCCGCGTGACCGGTCGTGTCCGTGCAGACGGCCTCGTAGGAAGGGTTCGCGAGATGTCCGCCGGAATACCCGACCTCGACCTTCTCGACCCCGCGGAGGTCTTGGAAGATGGGCTGAAGGCACCAGAAGCATCCGCCTGCGACGGTCGCGACCTCTCGATTCGGATTCGTATCGGTCATAGTGGACCTCGATGGATGATTCGGCCCCGGTTCAGATGAAGGTTTGCCCTGGTTCGTTGGGTGGCCCACCGGTCACGTCAGCAGCTTCGCGGCGTTCGTGCTCAGGATCCGTTCCAAGGTCGCCTCCTTCAGAGGAAGGGCCCGCAAGCCCTCGATTTCCTCGCGGATCCCCGGTACCCCGGGCGCCGGCCAGTCCGAACCGAAGACCACCTTCGAGGCGATCTCCTCGAGCCGAGGGAACCATTCCAACAACCGTCGCGGCGGGATGCTCGAGATGTCCAGGTACAGATTCGGATGGCGGCGGAGGAGGTAGAACGCGGTCTCGCACCAGAGCGGCCGGCCCCCGTGGGCCATGAGGATCGTGAGATCGGGGAAGTCCTGCGCGACGTCATCGAGGTCCATGGGATCCCCGAACTTGGACCGCGCACCCGGGAAGACAGAGGTGCCGGTGTGGACCATGACGGGCATCCGAAGCCGCTCCGCGGTCTTGTAGATCGTGCGGAGCGAAGGCAGCCTTCCGTCCACGTACCCGTTCGCGGGGAAGAGCTGGTGGGGCGGATGGATCTTCATGCCGCCCATCTCCCACTTCGAGGCGAGTCGTTCCACGTCCCGCTTCGCATCCTTCGTCCGTTTCGGATGGACCGAACCGAACGGGATCAAACGCCTGCGGTCCTCGCGGGCGAATTCCCCGACGAAGCGGTTCACGTCCTCGGTGAAGCCCATCACCTCGGGAGCGACGTAGTTGATCAGGCACGCTCGCTCCACGCCGGTGGCGTCGAGGTGACCCAGGAACGTGCGGGAATCGTCGATCAGCCGCGATGCTCTCTCCCGTTCCGGGACTTGCGGCCAGAGCATCTTGAAGATGGCCGGCTTCAGCGTCCGGTAGGGCTCGACATGGACGTGGACGTCCGTGATTCCCGGCACGGGCCGTGGTACCCAGGGGGCGCGGAAAGCCTTTTCGCCGTTGCCAGACGATCAATTCGGACTCGGGAGTTTTCGAATCACTTCCTGATAGTCCCGATAGGGAGTCGTGCATGGCGATCCGTCCGCGTACAACAGGACGTTCTCGCCTGGGTCCGCATTGCTGAGGGCGAGGATCGTCGACGAGACGGTGCCGCCGCCTGGACCGTGCACGCAGAGGCCGATGCTGCCAGGTCCCGCGGCGTGCGTGCGCAGGGTCCTCTGGAGCGACCGGACCACCTCATCGGAATCGAGGGAGACCTTCGCGAGGATCCCTTGGATGAATTGCACCTTCGGATCGGTCGCAATGTTCCCGCCCTCGTTCGTCAGGACATTCAAGCCCTCGTGCCCTCGGGTCATCGAGAGCTCGCCGTCGTAGCGGAAGAAGCGCACCTCCTTTTTCGATGCGACGAAGAGGTTCCAGAAATTGTACTCATGCTCGCGAACCTCTCGTTGTAGGAACACGTCGACGCCGGCCACGTTCGGCTGCCGCAACGCGTCCAGCACCAATTGCCCGCGAGAACGGGCCGTGGCGGACGCGCGTCCGCGCCGGTTCGACAGGGCCACGACGAGGCCCGTCCCGCTCGTGCCGATCCACGTCCCGCCGGCCTTGCGGTCCCTCGGGGCGACGATGACCGGCGTGCCTTCGATCACGGAGGGAGGGTCCGCGGCTCGGCTCGCGGATTCGTCCCGATTCATGCCGATGACGAGATCGTAGCCCGGGACCGACTTCCAGATCCCGATGAGGGTGCACATCGGTGCTCACTTCGATTGCTTGAGGTCGTACGCCCGCATCTGCGCGACGCGCGCGACGTCGGGCCGTCCGCCCTTCGTCGCGGATTCCATCGCCCGTTCGTAGGCGAGGATCGTCGTCGCGCGGAGGTCGGCGTCCCCAGTCGAGGACGCCTGCTCGCTCATCGCCTCGGCCGTGTCGAACAGATACTTCGCCGCCGTGAGGTGGTCGCCGAGCGCCCGGAAGAAAGCCCCCGCGAAGAGGCCCTCGTGGGTGAGGCCTTCCGCTCCGCCCGCGAAATTATCCTTCAGGACCGCGGCGTATTCCTTCGCAACGGCTCCGAGAGACGGGTCTCCATGAAGATCCTGGACCGCGTTCCGGTATTCGACGAGGGCGAGGTAGTTCCGTTCGTCCGCGGCCATTTCTCCTTGCTTGAGGGTGAGGTAGGCTTGCCCGGCCTGCCGTCGCCACGCGCCGGCCTCCTTCAAGCGCCCCAGCTTCTCCGCACACCGTGCGAGCGCTTGGAAGATGCCGATCCGGTCGAGGGGGGAGCCGGACGCGGTGAGTTTCGTGTAGTGGATGAGGGCCTTCGCGAAGTCGCCGCGTGCTTCCGCGTCGATCGCCTCGAGGAGATCGGACATAGACCGCCGAAGTCTCTCGGAGGTTATCAGGCTGCGCTCAGAGTTCGGCCCACTTCCCGTGGCCTTCCCAGACGCGCACGTGCATGGGGAACTGGATCTTGTCGTGCATCCGCTTCGAGATCAGTTCGCAGATGTTCTCGACCGTCGGGTACTCGATGAACGTGTTCCAGTCCTTGTGGTCGTAGTCTGCGAGGATCGTGCGCAGGGTCTTCTTGAGATCGGCGAAGTCGAGGAGCATACCGCCCTTGTGGTCCCCCTCGATGAAGACGTCGACCTGGTATGTGTGGCCGTGTAGCGAACCGCAGCGCTCGTGGCCCGGGAGGTGATGCGCGCAATCGATGTATTCCGTGACTCCGAGTTTCATCCGCTCCCGACGAAAGGCACGACCGCCATAAAGGTTGGCCTGCGGCCCTCAGAGCGGCGTCACGGTGAGGAAGTGGAGAGGGCCTTTTCCCCGCTGCAGGAACTGGTGCATCTCGTTCGATTGCACGAGGAACACGACGCCGGGTCGCAGAGGGATCTTCTTGCCGTCCAGGATCACGATCCCCCGGCCCTCGGTCACGACCAGCTGGTGGTCCCATTCGTGACGATGCATCGCGGAGTACCCGCCCTTTCCGATGATGAGCTCGTGCATCGCGGTCTTTCGGGCCCCGTCCTCGCGACCGATGAGCGGTTTCATCTTCACGTTGTGGCTGCCTTCCTCCAAAAAACGAATCGCGGGGACCGACCGAACGTGGGTCGAGTACAAGCGGCCGGGGAAACCCGCCGCCCTCCTTAGATTTTGCGCCAGTCGAGCGTCATACCTCGTACGCGACCGGGTCCTCGACGCCTACCTTGGCGAACGCATCCCGGCGCTCGCGGCAGGAGACGCACGTGCCGCAGTGGATGTCGCGGTCCCAGTAGCACGACCAAGTCACGTCGAAGGGGACCTTCATTTCGAGGCCCATGCGGATCACATCGTCCTTCGACTTCCCGCTCAACGGCACGAGGATCTGGACGGGGGATGCATCGTAGGACCAGAGGCTCAGATGGAAGACGCTGTTGAGGAAGTTGAAGAACTTCGGGCTCGCGTCCGGGAACGATTCCGGATCGATCCCGTTGTGGCCTCCGACAATATATCGGACGGCATCGAGCTCCGCATAATGGCCCGCGAGGCCGTAGAAGATCAGGTTCCGACCGGGGATGTACCCCTCCGGAGAATCGAGGAGTCGGCGGTTCTCGAAGCCTTCCTTACGGAGGTCGTCCACTTCTTTCAGAAAGGGCAGGTCGACGCGACGCAGCGGCCCCGTGCCGATCCGCGAGGTAAGGGCCAACACGGCGTCGTGTTCGCGCCGGGGTCGCCCGAAATAGTCGAACGTCAGAGGGCGGATGTCCCAGCCCTGTTGCTTCGCCCACCACAACGTGACCGCCGAATCGATGCCGCCAGAAAGGAGGATGATCGCGCGTTCCATGGAAAGGACCGTCTATGGGTGCCGCGACGCCCGGCGTGCGGCCCCCGGCCGGAGGCTTCCGACCCATAAATATCTGTCCCAGGCTCGTCCGGCGGGATCCGCCGCGACGACCTCATGCGACCGGGGGCGGGGGCAGGTGGTACGGGTCCCACAGGACCCCAAGTTCGTCCTCGATCCCCTCGATCGGCTCGCCCTGCCACTGAGCGAGCCGCTCGCCATACCGGTCGCGAAGGACCGTGAGCAGATGGCGCAGGCGGTGCACGATGGCTTCGGTTTCACCCGCGGTCACCAGGACCGCGACGACGAGTCCCGCCTCGTTGCACATGACAAATCGGTGGTCTCCGAGGCTCACCTCATGCACCTCGCCGTCCCTCTCCGAGAATGCCTCGCGGACGAAGGACGAGATGGCCGAGATCATGCTCCCGACCACATCCCGGTCCTTGTCCGTCATCAGGGTTCGTGACATGTGTTTGACCAGGAGGCCGTTGGAACCGATCACGAAGACCTCTTCGATCATCGGTTCGGGTGGTGCGACCTTCGCGACTTCGACGGGCGGCGGAGGCGGCGGTGGATGTGCAGGACTTTGCGACGACGCGGGCTTCAACGTCACCTCGATCTTCGTCGGGACCCGCTTTCTTGCGGGTCGCAGGTGCCAGAGATCGGAGGACGCCCATGCGAACGCGAGGCCGCTGCCCATCGGAAGGTACCAGCCGATCCGCTGTCCCCACACCTCGCTCACGGAACCTCGGATGGAGCCGGAGAACTCCCGGATATTCGAACTCACATCGCTCGTCGCCGCGTCTGGAATGGCGAAGGCGATCGTGAAAATGGTGTACAGAATCGGCGCCGCCGCGGCGAGAAAGGCGATGCCCGCGAAGATGCCCCGGAGCTTCCTCCACTTCGAGACGATGCCGAGGGCGATGCCGGCCGCTCCCGCGATGAGAGCCAGGGTCATGAAGCTCTGATAGTCGGCGAAGACCTTCGCCATGTGAGGTTGGGCCCGCCCGGAAGGCAGCCCGGCGAGCTGGTCGTACGTGTAGTTGCGGAAGGTCGTCACACCGGTCGTGTTGTTGTAAAGCGTCTGGCCCGCGCTGAAGGGCCGGTAGTCCCATGTCTCCCGGGACACCGAATCCGCCCTCTGGTATTCCCACACGGGTTGGCCGAAGGCGACCAAGGCGAGGGTGATGGCTACGCCCGCTGCGGCGAGGCCAGACCAGACGGACATGGCTGCAAAACGAGGCGGCCGACCGGTTAAGAGGCCTCTCACGTGGTTATCGTCTTTGACAACGCCGAATGAAATCCGCGAAAGCGATCCTAGCGGTCCTTCCACTGAGCCTCGCGCTTGTCGAGGAAGGCCTGCACGCCCTCTTCTTTGTCCGCGGAGGCCATGGCGAGGGCGAACAGGGTCTGTTCGTACCGGAGGCCCTGATCGAGGGGAAGTCGGGTGGACGCGCGAATCGCGGCCTTCGCGAGGCGGACCGCGAGCGCACTGTGAGCGGCGATCTTGCCCGCGATCTCGAACGTTCGGGGCTCGAGTCTCGCATTCGGCACGACCTCGTCCACGAGCCCGATCCGAAGGGCTTCGGCGGTGTCGATGCGATCGCCGGTGAGGGTGAGCTTCATCGCGTTGCCGAGGCCGACGAGCCGGGACAGCCGCTGGCTCCCGCCGCCGCCAGGAATGATTCCGATGTTCAGTTCCGTCTGTCCGAGGGTTGCGCGGCTCGAGGCGATTCGGATGTCGCAGGCCATCGCGAGTTCAAGTCCGCCGCCGAAACAATAGCCGTTGATCATCGCGAGGATCGGCTTCGACATTCGGTCCACGGCGTCGTACAGGGTGCCATGCTCGTACATGCGCCACTGGTCCATCGGGGTGCGTCCGTGGAATTCGTGGATGTCCGCCCCCGCGGTGAAGGCCTTCTGACCCGCCCCCGTGATTACGATCACGCGAGTCGCCTTGTCCGCATCAAGCTCACGGAGGGCGCGGATGAGTTCCTCCTTGAGGACCATCGACATCGCATTCAGCTTGTCCGGGCGGTTCAGGGTGACAAGCGCAATCGAATCCTGAGAGCGGACGAGAATCGTCTCGAATTTCATGGGATGCGGCGGGGCAAGGCCACGGGGCGACTTGAGTCCTCGCTTCCAGGTCAACCTTAAACAAGGTTAACTCGCCGGGGATCGGGAGATCGCTTCCATGGCCCGACGTTCGGAATCACTTGCCCTGGAACTTGGGTGCGCGCTTTTCGAGGAACGCGCGGAATCCTTCTTTGGCGTCCGCCATCGCGAAGAGGCGATTCTGCAATTCCCGCTCGAGGGCGAGGCCTTCGTACATCGGCATCTCCGTCCCTTCCGTCACCGACCTCTTGATGAGCCCGACCGCCCGGCCGGAATGCTGCGGATAGGCGAGCCCCTTCGCGAAGGCCATCGTCTCGTCCCAGAACTTCGCCCGCGGAAACACGCGGTTGAACAGGCCCCAGTCGAGGGCTTCTTTCGGGGTGATCATGCGCCCTGTCGCCATCAGGTCGATCGCTCGACTCTTCCCAACGAGCCGTGGGAGGCGCTGCGTGCCCCCGGTTCCGGGCAAAACACCGAGCGTGACCTCCGGCAATCCGACCCGCCATGCGCCATCGGAGGCGATGCGGAGGTCTGTCGCCATCGCGATCTCGAGGCCACCGCCAACGCAGTGACCGTCGATCGCGGCGATGAAGAGCTTCGGCGTGCTCTCCATCTTGTTCAGGATTTCCTGACAGTTCAGGCAGAACATCGCCTTGTAGTCGGGGGTCGACGAAGCGAGGAGATTGATGTCTGCGCCCGCCGACCAGATGCCCTCCAGTTTCGATGCGAGCACGCAAACGTCGATGTCGTCGTCGAAACGGACGTCGTCAATCATCGTGCTGAGGTCTCGCATCAGATCCGCGTCGTACGTGTTCGCCTTAGGCTTGTTCATCCACGCGACGGCGACGCGGTCTCTCTTCTCCAGCGAAATGTAAGTTAGGTCCATCGCACGGCCTCCTCCGTTGCAAGGTGCCCGGCCGTAATAAACGCTAGCCCTTCATCCGTGGCGTGCGGCTTCCGGCGTCCCCCATTTCTCGTTGAAAAGGAACTCCTCTTTCACGAAGTCCCAATGCCGGCTCCTCATGTACCGGTCTGGTAGGACGGTCCGGAGATAGTCGACATACGCGGCGCGCTCGATGGGCTTTCCACTCTCCGTCAGGACGTTGCCGTGGACGTCGTAGGGCAGATAGACGTAACCGACCCCGGCGGCATCGGATCCGGCCATCCGATAGTCGCCGAACTCCGCGAGGCCGCGGATGCGGAAGAACCTCCGGTCCGGCAGGAAAACGAGATCGTCCTTGCTTAGTCCGTGCCCGTCCTCGCCCTTCTCCGTGATCCGGCGCAGGATCGCCTCCGCCTCCTCGCGGTTGCAATGGGCCTTCGCCTGGATGATCGCCACATTCACGTCCCGGACCTTCCCGCGGACCTCGTCGATGTAGATCGCCTGTGCCTCTCCATTCTTCAACGTCTTGAAGACGCCCTTCACCAGGTCTCCCCCGAGCTCCGACCCGAACATTTCGAGCCCTCGGGGATACCACATGTTCAGCGTCTGCTGGAGGTCCTCGATCCCGAAGTTGCCCCCGTCCAGGATGCCGGCGACCGCGATCGCCTTCATGAGCGTCTCCCCGGCCGCGAGGTGGTACGACTCCTCCAGGAACCGCATCCACGGCATCGAGAGGGCCATGGGCCCGTACAGGAAATGGTGCTGCATCTCCAGCTGGAACTTGCCGACGCGGTCGATGAACGACATGAACGTCGCGGAGTCCATGAGGCTCTTGAATTCGATGTTGAACGCATCGAGGACGTGCTCGCCCGGCTTCATCGCGAACAATTCTTCCATGGTCTCCGTGGCCCAGTGTCGGCCCCAGCGCGCCTTGTCGAAGGTCTCATCCAAGGTCAGGACGCCGGCCATTTGCATATGATGCCGTAGCTCCTCGACGCACACCCGTTTCTTGGAGAACGAGATCGTGTCGAGCTGGTGACCCGTCGGATCCGTCCGGTGCATGCCTTCGACGATTTCCTTGTCGAACCCCGTGAGGGAGCCCCGGTCCAGCTGCTCGTACACCATGCGGTGCTGTTGGATCGATCCGAGTTCCGTCGAGGCCTGCGCGCGGATGATCTTGAGGGCGGTCATGAACTGCGCGTCGGGCATCTTGTCCGCGGTCCAGAGGCGCCCGGAAAGGTCCCCGGTCGCCGCGGTGCTCCCGACGACCTTCTGCGCGAAGCCGGCGAACCCGTCCCGCTTCGCCATGATCACGCTCAGGCGGGGCATCGGCGTCTCGGGATAGTGACGGTCCCAGTTCGGCCGGTCGAAGACCGTGGGCATCTCGGGGAAGTACCTCTCCTGCCAGAGCTTCCCTTCGTCCGCCCACGTTTTCGGGAGGGCCTCGATCCGGAATTGGTCGAGGAGGGCCATGCCGACTGTTGCGATGCACGTCGGGAGGGATGAACCTTTCCCGGAGGTCGACTCAGCGTCGCTCGAGGACGCCGACGTAGTCCCCGGGTTGGTATCCGCCCTCCCAGATCACGCGCTCCAGATCCCAACCCGTCTCGTGGGCGAGGCGCGCGAGTTCCTCCGGAGGGATGAGGAGGAGATCGAACCAATCTCCGATGAGGCCCTTATACCGGACGCGCAGCGTGAGAAGTCCGGGCGGTCGTCCACGGCGTACGTTCCACTTCACGTACGGCAGGTGGTCCTCCGACCACGTCCCCGGAATGCGGCTGTTTCCGATCAGGCGCCCGCCCTTTCGGGTGATGCCCCGAAGCTCGCGGAGGAACCGCCGAAAGTGGGGCACGTCGCCCGCAAGACCGAGGTTGTTGCCCAGCATGAGGACGGAGTTGAAGGTCCCCAAGCCCCGCGGCAACCGCCGAACGCTCGCCGGATACACGTTCGCCAGGCCTCGGATCCGGGCGAGCGCCACCTGGGTCGGGGACGCGTCCACCCCGACGACGTCGAAGCCTTTCCTCTGCAGGAACAGCGCGTGCCGCCCAGGGCCGCAACCGAGGTCGAGGACGCGTCCGCGGACGAGGCGGATCGCCTCCCGTTCCATCCGCGGCCACTTGCTCGGCGGCGTGAAGTAGCTGTCGATCTTTGACCCGCTTCGGTATCCATCCTCTCGTTCGAACTCGACCATCACCTTCTTCCCGAGCCAGTGGTCGAGCATGGCTCGGGCGTACAGCTCGAACGAGGATCCCGCGGGGGGTTTCTGCGCCGTCTTTGCCATGGCTGTGTCCGCATGCGGCGGCGTCGTAATGATTCTTGCCTCGCCGATTCATAGCTACAAGATAGTCGTATCCGCGCAAGCCTTATCCGTCCACCGTGCGTACAAGGGCCGGGGGAGTTCCGAAGATGGCGCGCGCCCGCAAGGAGGCGAAGTTCGAGGTTTTCGGTCAGGAGATGGTCGAGAAGGTCGTCGCGAAGAGCGGCAGTTCCGGGCGGGTGTACCTGCCTCCGGATTGGATCGGCAAACGGGTGAAGGTCATCCGCGTGGACTGAGGCCCGCCATGGTGAGCCGTTTCGGACCGAAGGACTTTGCCGCGTGCGGCCACTGCGGCAGCGGGCAGGTCCATCCGAAACTCCTCGTGATGGGGCCGATCGCGGGGATCGATAGCGACAGCCGCACGTTCGTGTGCCGCGCGTGCGGCCACGAGGGGCTTCCGATCTTCTTCGATACGCAGGACGCACGGGCGCAGTTCGAACGGGAGAAGAAGGGATTGTGGGCCGCGGAGCCGAGCGCCGCCAAGAAGGGAGTCCTCACGATTCCGATCCTCCCGGTCCAGACCGACCCTCTGATCGCCTTGAGGATCCTCGAGCATCTGCCTGTCCGCGTCGCCACGGTCACGGGCGTGCGTTGGCAGGACGGCCAACTGAATCCGACCGCGTACCGGGCGTCGTTCCAGGAGTACTGGGACGCGATTGGCGGACCGCGATACAACGCGGCGCGCGTGTTCCTGCTCGACCTGGCCGGCATCAACCGCGCGAATCCGAACTTCGAGGTCACGCGGCATCTGGTGAAGCGGTGCGACGTCTGGCTCGACTCGGGCGGCCGGGAGCCGGAGGAGGTCATGGACGGCTACATGCTCGATGTGGAACGGGTCGTCGCCGGGACGAAGACGTTGGCTTCCGTCGACGCGTTCACCGGGCTCTACGCCCTTTCCACCGACGTCCTCCCGTGCATCGACTGGGACGGCAAGGTCGTGTGGCGAAGCGGACGCGAGGGCCGCACGGATCTCCGTGAGGTAGTGAGCCGTCTCCGATCGATCGGTTTCACGTCCGTCTGCGTGGTCGATCTGCGCCGACTCGGGACCGAGCTCGGGCCCGATCCCGCCCTCCTCGAGACGCTCCAGGGGTTAGACCTCGAGCTGTACATCGGCGGAGGCTTGCAAGAGTCCGATGTGATCCGCTTGGGAGAGAGCGGCTTCGCGGGAGGACTCGTGGATCCGTACACGCCGGTGATTCGGGACCTCCTCGCGAAAGCTCCCAAGGCTCCCACGACGACGGAGGCGAGCGCCCCTACTACCGCCCCGCGGACCACCCCGGCGCCCGGGTCCGTTCCGAGCCCCGGCGGAGTCCAGGTACGGCCTTGAGGCGGAGGAAAGCTTCGCAATCCGCGAACACGGTCTGCGGATCTACCGAGTGAGCGGGAAGACCGTTCATGAACGTTGCCGGGAAGTTATATCCCTCCCGGGAACTTCGCGATCGAAGAGGGCAGTGGCATGGCAATCATGTTGGATGGCAACTTCTTCATCGCCGTGATCGCATCGACGATTCTGAGCTTTGTGATCGGCGGCATCTGGTACGCGGGCCCCGTGTTCGGAAATGCGTGGATGGCTGCCCTCGGGAAGACCGAGGCCGACAAGGAAGCGATGCGCAAGCAGGCGCCGAAAGGTTTCGTGGCGGGACTGGTCGGCGCGTTCATCGCGTCCTTCGTGCTCGCCCTGTTCCTTGAATATGGCCGTCAGGCCAACGTCGGGTTACCGGCCGGAGTCCTTGGAGGCATCGTGGTCGGGTTCCTGGTGTGGTTCGGATTCCTGATGACGACGGGCGTGTCCGGCGCGATCTTCGAGGGCCGCTCGAGCAAGCTCCTCGGCATCAACCAAGGATTCGCGATCGTGTCCTACCTGTTGATGGGCGCGATCCTCGGAATTTGGCTCTGACGAGGAACCTCGGAAAGGTCAAGGCCGACCCGCGCTTGCAGGACCGGAGGGATCCGACATGTCCCTGCGAAAGGTACCGCGGCCGTTCGACCTACACTGGGGAAGAGGCGTGATTGCCGAAGAGGCTTCCGTGGTCACGCCGTTTCACGAACCGACGATCCAACTCCTCGCGTTCGAGGATGGCTCGAGGTCCCTTCGATTCTGTGCGTACCACAAGGGGTCGTTCGCCCGGATGCCCCTGATCATCGGAGAGGAGAATTTGGAAGCTCTCGCGAAGGAGGTCAAGAGGAGCCCACAACTTCGAAAATTGCTGAAGAGGCTCGTCGATTGACGTTCGGAAAACGAGCACGCCGCCTAGACTCGTTCGACGTCGATGCCGACCTTTCGAACGACGTCCAGGCCCTCGTCGGAACGGTAGGTCGCTCGGTAGTAGACTTTCGAGACGCCCGAATTCACGATCGCCTTGGCGCATGTGATGCAAGGCTGGGCGGTGACGAAGACCACCTTACGGGGATCGTTGGCTCGCACCTTGATGAGGGCGTTCACCTCCGCGTGGACGCAGCCACAAAGCCCTTGTTGGTCCGCGCGACAATCGTCATGGGACAGTCCTTTCGCGGTCCCGTTGTAGCCGAATCCGTAAATCTGCGTCATGTCCTCCGAGGTGATGACGCATCCGACCTGGAAACGCTTGCACGTCGCCCTGCGCGTGAGCGACATGGTGAAGTCCATGATCAGGCTCTCGAGGCTCGGTCGTTCGATCTTCCCCATCAATTGGCCTCCGGGCCGAGAGCGGAGGAATCCGGCGCTCGCCTTAAGGTTTCGGAGCATTGGCAGGCGCGGACTCCCCCGTCGCAAAGTATGATCCAAGATTCACTCTGATGGTCTGGCAGGACGAGCGGAAAGGAGGTCGACTCCTCATCCGGGTCGCACCGTTTGGAACTTTGTCATCGAAGGTCCGAAACCAGGTGGAGGCAGAGGGAGAATACCTCGGACGGTTCCTCGAGGTCGATTCCGTGAGGACGAGTTTCGCGGCGCCGAGGAAGGATGATCAGAACTAGGGACGGCGGCCCACCCGGAACCGGCGGCTTCCCAGGGGCCGCCTCGATTCTTTCCGCCGCCGGTCGAGCAGGAACCAGGCGATTCCCGCCGCGGCGGCGAAGGAAAGGACCGCGGTGACGATCAGGGATCGCGGGAGGTCGCTCCCCGCGGCCGAGGGTCCCCCATCCGCGGACACGGTGACGGTCACGGTCGCCGTTTCGGTGTTTCCCGCTCCGTCCGTCGCGCGCGCGTGAATGGTGTCGTCTCTCTCCGTCAAGTTGATCGTCGCGGTCCACGAAGCGGTCCCCGAAGCTTTGCTCCAATTCAGCCCGTCCGTGCTCACCTCGATCAATGCGAGTCCCACGTTGTCCGATGCGTTTCCTGTGACCACCGTCGGTCCCGCGGGGAGGCTGGCCCCTGCGACAGGGGAAAGGATTTGGATCGAGGGTTTGGTCGTGTCCGTTCCAGGGCCGGCTGCCTTCGGCGTCGCGGGAACCAGGGGGCTCCGCGGGCCCTCTCCGACGGAGTTCACGGCAGCGACCTCATAGTAGTACGTCACGCCGTTCGTCAGGCCGCCGTCGAACAGGGAGAGCGCACTCGCTCGAGCGAGGACCGCCAGGTTGTCTCGGGAGACACCACGATAAATCGTATAGTTCTTGATCGGAGAGCCGCCGTCCGTGGCTGGAGCGGACCATCGCAACGTGACCACGCCGCTCCCGGCCGTGGCCGCGAGATTCTGAGGCACGCTCGGAACCGAAGGACCTGCGGTCGGAGACGCCGAGGCCTCATTCGACTTCGGTCCCTCGCCGACGTGGTTCACCGCCGCGACGCGATAGTAGTACCTCACACCGTTCGCGACCCCTGTGTCGGTGTATGTATCCACGTTGCCCACCGTTGTGAGCAACGATGTGCTACCCGACGCCGTACCCCGATACACGCGATAATTCGTCACGGGGGCACCGTTATTCGCGGCGCCGGACCATTGGATCGTCACGATCGCATTTCCAGGGATGGCCCGGAGATTACCCGGAGCGTCCGGGACGGTCGCCGGTTTCGCGGAGACTTCGCTCGACGGCGGGCCCTCTCCCATGGCGTTGACGGCCGTCACCACGTAGTAGTAGCGCTGCCCGTTGGTGAGGCCCGGGTCCGTGTACGTGGTCACGTTGCCCAGGGGGACGGGGAAGGACCGGTTGCCGCTGTTCGTCCCTCGGTACACGTTGTAACCCGTGATCGGCGACCGGCCATCGGAGGAGGGCGGCGACCAGGTGAGGGTGATCGTGCCGTTCCCGGGGGTCGCCACCAGGTTCCGCGGGGCGTCCGGAACGCTCGGTCCCGCCACGGGGGTCGCCGTGACCTCGTTCGAGGAGCCGCCTTCCCCGATCCCATTCACGGCCGTGACGAAGTAGTAGTAGGCCACGCCATTCGCCACCGTCGTGTCCGAGTACGAGAATACGCTTCCGATCGTCGTTAGCAACGACTCGCCGCCAGAACCCGTTCCCCGGTACACCCGGTAGTTCGTGATCGGCGAGCCGCCGTCGGAGGACGGCGCGAGCCATGTAAGAGTGATCTGGGCGTCGCCGGGGGTGGCGGACAACTGCCTCGGGGGACTCGGGACCGTCTGACTGGACGTCGGCGTCCCGGACGCTTCGTTCGACCGCGGACCTTCCCCGACCGCGTTGATGGCGGTGACCTTGTAGTAGTACGTCTGCCCATTCGTGACGGCGGAGTCCGTGTACGAAAGGACGTTGGGAAGGGTGGCTAGGAGGGAGAGTTGCCCGGAGATCGTCCCCCGATAGACCTTGTAGTTCGTGATCGTGGACCCGCCGTCGGAAGAGGGAGACGACCACGCGAGGGCGACCGTCGCATCCCCCGCGACGGCACCGAGATCTCGCGGCGCGCTTGGGGTGGTCGTAGAGGCGACCGGGGTGGCCGAAGCCTCGTTGGAGCGCGGGCCTTCCCCGGCCGAATTTACCGCGCTGACTTCGTAGTAGTACGTCACGCCGTTCGTCACCGGGGTGTCGGAATAGGTGAGGACATTCCCAATCGTCGCTTGCAGCGCTTCACCGCCGCTGATCGTTCCTCGATAGATCTTGTAATTC
>WNGN01001866.1_pt1 | contig 35419 bp, 24 predicted proteins | sample 5400561 | NCBI WGS metagenome assembly WNGN01 (sample SAMN13153379, study PRJNA577476) | soil metagenome | isolation source: 115 cm soil or saprolite under Garry oak tree replicate 2 | place: USA:California | collected 2016-06-15 | reverse complement strand
GACATGGAAGGGAGTAAGTCGGAGCGATTCCCCGACTCCGAGGCCGAGCATGAGAGCGCCAACCAGGCCGATGAGTGGTAGGGGAACTTGTCTCCCCGAGTTCCTGGCGGAGGGTCTGATGGCCTGTATGATGTTGATCCGGCTCGCTGATAGTGCAGGGTAGACGGAGCCTGCCACTACAGTTACTAGACCTGCTCCAAGACCGGCAAGCGCAATGTTCGGGGTTAGCTGTGCGACGGGAAGGTTTGGAGCATCGAAAGTGGACTCGAAGACGTACGTGAAGAGCCGGGCCAGCCCCAGTCCTCCCAATATCCCTGTCACCGTTCCAAGCGTTCCGATGAGAGCTCCTTCGGTGAAAAATATCTTGAATACTTGGGCTCGGGAGCTTCCAATCGCTCGCAGTATACCAATCTCGTAAGTTCTCTCGCTGACCGTCATGAACAGCGTGTTGAAGACTATGAAAGAGCATACGACTAGGGAGACTCCTATCATCACGTTGAGTCCTATCTGGAAACCTGTTGTCTGTCCTTCGATGCGTTGAACAGCTTCTGCCTTTGGAGCGCTCACATCGTAGGTTGGTAGAATCTTCTGCAGCTTGTCTTCTGCCTGTATCGCTTTGGTCGAGTCGTAGAGGTTGGCGTAGATGTGAGTGATCTCTCCTGGTAAACCAATCTTGGACTGTAGTTCAGGGAGAGAAGTGTAGATTGTCGAACCGAGGTTGCGGAGAGGATAGTTGATTCCTACGATCTTGAGCAGCATCGATTCGTGTTGAAGTTGAGAAGTGAGCGTCGTTATGTTGAGGGTGGACCCAACATTGGTTCCAAGTTTCTCGGCGATCAGATTGTCAACTACTGCCTCGCCTTGCGAGAGTTGACGCGTGCCAGTTATGTTGAAGCTGGCATAGTCAAAATCGTTGGTCGGATTAATTCCTGTCAGGAAGAAAGGAGTGCCAGACGTGTTGCTTCCAATCCTTCCCCCCCATTGAAGTCTCTCTGCAGTCTGATGAACCAACATATTCTGCTGGACAGTATCGAGGGTCTGGTTAGAGAATGGCAGTCCGTTGCCGGATGTCACAACAATATCCGTGGCGCCCCAGAACTTGTTGATGTAAATGTTGAACTCTCCGAGAGCGCTCGCCGTGGCCATATTGATCCCGACCAGCAGAGCAACGCCGAGAAAAACAGCGGTAACAGTTAGGATCGTCCGAAGTCTTCTCTTCGGAAAGTTTCGCGATGCAATCTTCGCGGAGAGCAAGCCTGTTACCCGAATCTAATTCGGCTGGGATAATGATCGTCCAGGCTCGGGCGGCATAGATTCCACAGCACGGATAGTAGGTTTCTCGCCAGTGAGTGGTTCGTGAACGAGTTCGCTGATTCTGCCATCTCTCATCTCTAGAAGCCGGTCAGCCTTCACAGCAATTATCGGGTCATGAGTAACCACCACAACCGCCGCGCGTTCCTGTCTGGCTATGTCATACATGATCCCAACCACTTCTGATCCTGTCTGCGTGTCTAGGTCTCCAGTTGGCTCATCGGCAAGAATGATTCGCGGACGATTGGCGAGAGCTCTCGCTATCGCTACCCGCTGTTGTTCACCTCCGCTAAGCTCGTCAGGCAAGTGGTGAGCACGTTCTTTGAGACCCACTCTGGCGAGAAGCTCGTTCGCGCGATCTTCTGCCTCGCCACTTTTCGTTCTGGATGTCAACAGTGGGAGCTGGACGTTTTCGAAGGCGGTCAGAACCGGGATTAGGTTATGGAACTGGAAGACGAAACCAATCTTATGGCGCCTCAGCCTGGTCAATTGTCCATCGTTCATCCTTGCGATGTCATCTCCGTCTATGAGGGCTCTTCCCGAAGTGGGCTTGTCCAGGGTGCCGATTATGTTGAGTAGCGTAGTCTTCCCGGAGCCAGAGGGTCCCATGATCACTATGAACTCCCCTTCGTGGACGGTCAGGCTAACGCCTCGGAGGGCATGGACCGTCGTCTTTCCCAGCTGGTAGGTCTTCTCTAGATTCTCCAGTTGCACAACGGGAGGCTTGTCCAAGCTGAGTTCCAGCTATCACCGTTCGGTGTCGAGGCTGAGCTATGAAACCTGCGTTTTGTGAAACGAAGCGATTTAGGAAGGTCCAGTAGGCACGAGCGGGCAATGCCAAGAATTGTGTTCCTCGACTTGGAGACCTCATCCCTTGAGGCTGACGGCGGGATCGTCGTGGGTGCGGGCGTTATGTCAGAGGATGGTGACAGCGAGTACTTCGAGGCGAGGAAGACGAGTCAAGAGAAGCCTCTACTCTCGAAGCTTCTCAAGCGGCTGGAGACCTCCGAGGTAATTGTCACATGGAGCGGTCGAGGCTTCGACATTCCTTTCCTGACAACTCGACTCTTGAAACACTCTATGGACCCTCGTCCCATGCTTGGAAAGATGCATCTTGATCTTAACGAGGTTGTGAAGTCGAGGCTCCGCTTGACCTTCACCTATCTGGATCATGTTTGTGACTTTTTCGAGATCAGACGGGAGAAGGGGCCTATGGGACTGGAAGTGCCCGGCCTGTTCGTCAAAGCGCTGGAAGGAGATGAAGCGGCGTTGAGGTCGATCCGAGATCACTGCCTCGATGACCTACGGGTGACCCGCGAGGTCTTCTTGAGACTGAGACCTTTGCTGGAGGGTCAACTGGCCTAAAAGAAGCCGAAGGGCAGGGGCGAACCAAGGGTCGTGGCTAGTACGAAGAGGATGATGAGGTAGAGGCCGAAGAGTCCCATAGTGATCAGGAGATTCTTTTTCCATTTCTGGCTCCAAGCGATACCGAAAGGGATTCCGACTGTGAATCCTATGACATGGGCGATGTAGGCTATACTTGGGTCATACGAGTATGCTGGTCCGAGGATTGAGGGGTCGGTTACTATGACGGCGTTGAGTGTGAAGTAGATTATAGACACAAGACCTTGTGGTGCGAGAAATAACCAGCTGAATTTTAGCGGTGACATGAGCATGACGCATGCTGCAAGTGTGAAGATTGCAGCGCTGGCGCCTAGCATTCCCGTGTCCGAGCTGTAGATTCCCAGCAAGGGTGGTAGTAGGAAGCTTGTGAACCCGCCGAGGAAGAAGACGAGCAGATGGTTGTTTCGCCCGATCATCTTCTCAAGCGTGTTGCCGAAGACGAATAGAAATGGCAGATTACCCAGTAGGTGTTGCACGCTGGCGTGAACGAATAACGCCGTGACCAAGGTCCACACGCGTGGTGGCCAGGCGACAAGGTTGTCGAGACTGAAAACAAGGTTCTGTTGAACCCAGATCTCACCACTGGGAGTGGAGCCGACCTGCCAGGCGTAGAGGCTTGCAAGCACGCATCCCAGCATGAGGAACCAGTTGACTCGCATAGACCTCTAACCCTTCGGACCAGTGAGAGGCATCGCCAAAGGGGGGCTATTTCGAAGTATCTAATCTTCGTGAGACCAACAGAATGCTGGCGGTTATCCTACCGTATTAGAGATTTTCAGAGGAGAGCATCCGATCATTTGTAGCCGCCAGATTCTGCGGTTTCAGACTCTGAAGTGACTCTCAGTGTTTCCCGGATATGCTCGCGACAGGGCTGTGTTCCGGATCTGTCATCTGTACTAGTCTGATCTTGTTAGACGAATGAGGGTGGGTCTTCCCGAGATCTAGGCGATCAGGACTCTTGATCGAGATATCTGAGGCAGACCCTAGGCGTTGCAGGGTAACTCTAGCTGACTGAATCCGAGAGTTTTCTTGAGGTCATCCAAAATATTATATGGCGAATGCCATGTACAGCGGAAATTGAGCGATGGATAGAGTCGAACAGCTCCGCGCTGAGACTTCATTCAATCGCGATACTGCCCTACAGCTCCTGCTCCTAACTCTCTTATCGTATCGTTCGAGCGGCTCGAGCGCAGCGGACAGTCCGCGAGAGTATCTATCCGACGACTTGGATGTCGAGGACGGGCAGCAGTGTCCGAATTTGCCGGGTCTCGCAGAATTCTCGAGGGTCTCATAATCTTCCGACGGAGTTCACCGCTTCGTCGATTCGGAATGTGGGGAGAAGGAGGCCCCCAGGGAATAAAACCCGAACCAAGAGGAGCTTTGGGCTCTCTTGGGTGGTCATCAGGTTAAGATTCCTGGGGACCCTCTTTACAATCTCACTTTCCTGCATATAATAGATTAGCGCTTGGAAATATATCGCTGGATTTCGACCGGAAGAGATTTCTTTCCCCGAAAATGAACGAGTTCTCAGAGCGGAGATCCTTCGACAGTTTCTTGACTATTTTACCTGAATGCGGTTGTAGTACAAGACAACACAGTTGCCGCAAGTTTTATATTTCATATTCATGGTATGGGACGCTTGGTCATCAGGTTGAGGATGAATGCGAGAGTTGGTTCAGATCCAGTTCTCGGCATAACCCGCCCAACGTTGGGTTCTGTTCGCCTTCTCCCGGGACTGGGAGAAGGTGACTTCTGAGCAGAAGCCTCGCTAGCAAGAGCGTCAAGGCGCTTCTCCTCTGCGCCATAGTCCTTCTGAGCACTGCGGTGGCGTTCCAGGTTCTTGCAGAACGCGGGACATCCATTGCTTCTGCCAGTTTGAGTTCGACTACAGGAAGTGGTTCTTTCTTTGATCATGTTGTGATTATTGCGATGGAGAACCAGAATTATGCGGATGTGCTGGGCGATGGTACTTCCGCGGGATGTCCTTCTGGGACTGCTCCGTTCCTGTGTAGTATGCTTCCTTTGAGCTCTACGATTCCCAGCTACCACAGCTACGGAGCGGGCGATTTTTCGGGCGATAGCATCAGCGGCTGCTCAGCTGCATGCTACGTCGCTCTAGTCTCCGGTCAGACTTACGGTGTTTCGGACGGATACAGCTGCTGTCTCAGCGGTACTACCCTCGTGGACCAGATGCGGGCAGCGGGTCTTACATGGCAGGCCTACTGCGAGGCTGGCTGTCCGAGGGGCAACGACCACTTTCCGTTCACGGGCTTTGCCAGCGACTATAACAGTCCAAACCTCGTCACCGGGTCATCAGTGAGCACCAGCACTTTCATAGCAGCAGCCAACTCTGCCAGTCCTCCGAACTTTCTTTGGTATACTCCCACGGATAATCATAATATGCATGATAATTCGATTCAGACCGGCGACTCTTATCTCAAGACTTTCTTGGTCGGATCCGGCACTATATCCAGCCCGGCAGCAGGTTCGCTCCTCGCCTCGTCTCTGTTTACAGGCTCGTCATATCACTCCCTTCTCTACTTATGGTGGGACGAGTACGACCCGTCGCCGAACATTCTCTACGGTGGCATGGTGAACAAGGGCTACGTATCGACCAGCAACGCCTATGACGAATATTCGAGTCTTCGTACTATAGACAGCAACTGGGGGCTCTCCAGTCTCGGCTATGCCTCGTCAACTCCAACGATAAGCGATATCTTCAACTCGAACCTGCCATTGCCATTGTCCGCAAGCTACACTTACACTCCGTCCGCTCCAGTCGCCGGGACTCCCGTAGCCTTTACAGGCCTGGCAACCGGTGGTACCTCCCCCTATTCGTACTCGTGGGGTTTCGGGGATGGTGCTACGGGGACAGGTCCGACACCGACTCACACATACTCCTCGTCTGGCAGTTATAGTGTAACGGTGACCGTGACGGATTCTGCAGGCGGCTCGGCCCAATCTGCGCAGACTGTCCAGGTCTCTTCGGTTCCTGTTCTTGTTGCCAGCTTCTCGTACAGTCCGTCTCAGCCAGTCTCGGGCCAGCCATTGACGTTCACGGGGATTGCCGCTGGCGGTGTCTCTCCGTACAGTATCAGCTGGAGCTTTGGTGACGGGTCTACAGCGACGGGGTCCTTGGCGACCCATACCTACACCTCTGCTGGAACGTACGCTGTCACGGAAACCGCCGAGGATTCATCTTCACCATCACAGACCGCGACGAGCACCACCACTGTGACGGTGGCAACATCCAACGTGCTCGCGGGTAACTTCGGCGTCTGCACCCCTCTGCCGCAGGGCTGGAGCTGCGGAAACACGAATGGCTTGAGCGGTAGCGCTGTCAATATGGTCAACGGTATCCTTGAGACTCAGCAGTCAAATACTGGGATCGGCAATGACACCAGCTACTACCACGCTACAACTCAGAAGGGCACTTTTCCATGGTCTCCCTGCCAGCCTCCTGCGAGCGGTGTACTGCCTGCCAATCTTACGAGCGTAAGTGTCAACTTTACTATGCTTGGTTTTGTGCCGTACGGCTCTTACCGCTACCACATCTACGTGGCGTTGTACTACTGGCTGCCGAACGGGACTGTCACTGCCGGTGGTTCCACCTACCAGTGTCTGGATACACAGTCGAGGGTCGAGAACATCAAGGGGGTCTTCAGCCCGGTCGGGTCGACAGCCACGTATAATCCGGGCGACAGTTTCGGCTGGGACAACGTAACACTCGGACCCGTGACCATGGGCCAGACATATGTGCTGTCAGCAGACGTTGCGCACCAGTGCCAAGAAGACCTCGCGGCCTGGGGGCTCAATCCCAACACGCCATGCCAACTGGCAGGCATAGAGATAGGCACCGAAGGCTTCCAGTTCCAGGAACTAGACGTAAACTGGTACACACTAAATTATACGACATCATCTACTAGTACCCAGCCGTTAACAAGCTCGTTCAGTTTCAGTCCAACGGCCCCTCAAGCGGGACAGTCTGTCACCTTCAAAGCCACAGCCGCGGGAGGCGTATCGCCATACAGCTACGCATGGAAGTTCGACGACGGTTCCACCGGCACCGGACAGACCGCATACCACACCTATTCCATAGCAGGAACATACACGGTCACGCTGACCGTGAGCGATAGCGGTTCACCGCAACAAACAACGACCTCCCAACAGACAGTGGCAATAACAAGCTCCCCCTCACCCTTGACCGCTAGTTTCAGCTCCACGCCATCCTCGCCTCAAGTCGGGGAGCAAGTCTCTTTTACAGCCACGGCCAGCGGCGGAGCAGTTCCTTACGAACTCGACTGGTCGTTTGGAGACGGGTCAACCGGAACAGGCTACTCTGTAACTCACACCTACTCGTCAGCAGGATTGTTCGTTGTCACTCTCGCGGTGAAGGATAGTGGCTCGCCTCAACAGACAGCAACTTCTCAGCAAACTGTCGCAGTCAGCAGCCCGCCCCCGGCCCTTACTGCCAGCTTCACCTATGGCCCGTCTTCGCCCGAGATGGGCCAGCAAGTCGCATACACAGCCATCGCGTCTGGAGGATCATCACTCTACTCGTTTAGCTGGAGTTTTGGCGACGGCGGTAGTTCGACTGCAAACCCGGCGACACATACCTATTCATCATCCGGATCATTCACCGTCACGGTCACTGTCACGGATTCTAGTGGTTCCACAGCAAGCTCTAGTCAGAGTATCAGCGTGGCCCCTGCTCCAGGCGTGAGCTTCAGCTATAGCCCAACTTCGCCTGAGGCTACTTCACCCGTAGCCTTCAGTGCCAGCGAAACAGGCGGTGTTGGTCCGTTTACTTTCAGCTGGGCGTTCGGCGACAGTGGCACGTCCACGTCCAACCCGGCCAGCCATACTTACACAACTTCTGGCTCGTTCAAAGTAACCGTAACTGCTACCGACTCTGACGACGTCAAGGCCACATCGAGTCAAACCATCACTGTGGTTGCTGCTCTGGCCGCAAGCTTCACTTATAGTCCGTCATCCCCGGAGGCGGGACAGACCGTCTTGTTCAGCGGCTCTGCCTCGGGAGGGACCTCGCCATACAGCTACTCTTGGAGCTTCGGTGACGGTTCTATTGGGACAGGGTCGTCTGTGAGTTACACTTACTCCTCTCCTGGAACGTATATGGTCACTTTGACTGTCAAGGATAGTGGCGCGTCTCAGCAGAGCCTGACGTCCCAGCAGTCCGTTAGCCTCTCGAGTCCACCTCCGCCTCTGAGCGCGAGCTTCAGCTACAGCCCGGCTTCGCCTCAGGCCGGAGAACAGGCGAACTTTACGGCGTCGGCTAGTGATGGGGCACCTCCGTACTCTTTCATCTGGTCGTTCGGAGATGGTTCGAACGGAACCGGCAGTTCGGTAACCCACACGTATTCGTCAGCTGGAACATACATGATCGTCCTGACAGTCGCCGATAATGGGTCGCCCCAGCAGACAGCGACCTCATCGACGACCATCGATGTCTCTCCAATGCCTCTGTTGCCCACTTCTACCACCGTCATCTGTCCAGGAGGGGGCATTGTCGGTGTAAGACTGACATGCAGTGCAACAGTCGTCGACACCATGTCTGGCAGCACTCCGACCGGATCCGTCTCGTTCACGCCGGGCAGCAGTTGCACCCTCTCTGGCGGGTCATGCTCCGCAAACATGACCTCGACAGCCCCAGGCAGCCTCGCCGTTTCAGCCAGCTACGAAGGTGATGCCGAGCATCTCGCTAGCACTAGTCCTCTCGTCTTCGTAACGATCAACGACCGTGAAACCTCAACAACAGTCGCATGCGCACCGTCGACCCTGACCATGGGCGATGACGCGATCTGTTCGGCTACTGTGACTGACACGTCGCCTGGCGCGACCACTACTCCCACCGGCAACGTGACATTCACTTCTACCGGCAGCTGTGTCCTAACGGGCGCTGGAGTCTCAGCCACCTGTTCAACAAACATCGCTTCAACAGCCGTAGGGTCGCTCTCAGTCTACGCTTCCTACCTCGGAGACTCGACCCACAATGCTAGTTCGGCAATCACGACCGTCAATATTGTCCCGCCTCCCTCACCTCCTCTCACAGCCGATTTTGCTTTCAACCCCCCCACCCCCAGGGTGGGTCAGGCAGTCAACTTCACGGCGACTTCTACGGGCGGATTGCCCCCGTACTCCTATTCTTGGAGCTTCGGGGATGGGTCCACTGGATCCGGGAACCCTTCCAGCCACGCGTATGAAAGTGCCAACACATACTCCGTCGTCCTAGTTGTAATGGACGCGAACGGTACGGCTTTCTCTGAGACCAAACTACTCACGGTAATAGTCTCGCCAAACCCCGCCATTATTCTTGTAGCTCCTATCAGCGAGTCGGTTGATGAGGGCGCAAATCTTACGTTCAATGTGTCAGCGGTGGAGGACTCCGCCCGACAGATTAGTCTAGCATGCGAGACCTGTTCTGCTCTAGGTGCTATCTTCACATCCGACAGCGGTTCCGGTGCTGCGTCTGGGACGTTCAGTTGGACGCCCTCCGAAGCACAAGGTCCGGAAGTATACATGATTGTCTTATCCTCAACAGATGGAACTCAGGTCGTAAATGCTACCGTCACGGTAACCGTTAACGAGGTTAACGCGCTCCCGACCCTATACGTCCCTGGAACTCTCATCGTCCGAGACGGAGAAGTCCTTCAGTTTGTGGTGACCGCAACGGACCCTGATGCGCCACCTGAGAACGTCACATTGACCGCTACTGGACTTCCAGACGGGTCATCATTCGACCCTGCGACAGGGGTCTTCTACTGGCCCATTCAAGGAGTCCAGCCCGGCGTCTACACTCTCACATTCACAGCTACCGACAATGGCGTCCCTCCTCTCCAGGATTCGCAGACGGTCACAGTTCATGTCGATAATGGGAACGGCCGTTGTTTCATCTGTGATATGTTTCTCGAGTCGCCGCTGAACCTTGACACAAGTCCGTTGCAACTTTTCCTGCGGGCGGTGACCGGGTTGTTATCATTCCTAGCTGTAATCACGATAAAACGTTTCAGCGGTCGATGGCAACAGAGGGACAGCTCTACGCTCCACCGTTCTGAGGATGTCGAGAAGACTTAGATGTTCAGACTCGGGGCCATCGGCATAACTATTCCCCTCCGTTGACTCTTCCGGGGTAGCGTGCGATGCCGGCCAATTTCAGGCCATATCCGTTCTAGTGAGACAGGAACCAATCCGAATAACCGTTATACTCGTGAGAATAGTTGCCGCTAAACCCTTTTACCCGCGACCTCCCAGCCCACCTGTCGCTGAAATTGCAGATCCACCGATCCAGTACTCTCAGCGCGTACTGGGAACTGATGAAGCCGAGGATAGTTCTCCTGCTTGACTTTACTGCTCTAACGGCGTTTCTCGCCGCGCCTTCAAGCATCAGCGTCATTCGACTCGTAGCAGTCATTACGGCGGGCACACTTGCCTCCGGAGGAGCAGGGGCGCTCAACAGCTACCTCGACGAGGACATTGACAGGTCGATGGGGAGGACCAGTCGTCGGCCCATCCCTCAGGGAGAAGTCTCACCCTTCAGGGCGCTAGTCTTTGGCGTTGCGCTGATAGCTGGAGGACTGGCGATATCTGCCCTCTACCTGCCATTCCTCGCAGGATTATTCATTTTGCTGGGAGCAGCGATCTACGTTCTCTTCTACACGAAATACCTGAAGAGGAGAACCAGTCTCAACATTGTCTTGGGAGGCTCGGCCGGGAGCTGCGCGCCCTTGGCTGGCTGGGCCGCAGCGACGGGAAATCTTTCGGCTGCCGCGCCTTGGATGATGGGCTTGCTGGTCTTCGTCTGGACGCCCAGTCACTTCTGGGCGCTCGCGATGAGAGCGGTCAGCGACTATGCCAAGGTTCGGATTCCTATGCTGCCGGTGGTGGTTGGAGAGAAGAAGACGGCGCAGTACATAGCGCTGAACACGTTTCTCCTCGTTCCGTTGTCACTGGCGTTGTTCTGGTTCGGCTTTGGTCTGCTCTATCTGGTCGTGGCCGGTCTTCTGGGACTGGGGATGATAATTGTAGATGTGAAACTCGCCTTAGAGCCTACCAAGGCCCGAGCATGGATGGCGTTCAAGTTTTCCAGCCCGTACTTGGCCATTGTCTTTCTCGCGATGGCGCTTGATGTGAGGCTGCTACCTCACTATCTTGTCTAGCGGAGCATCGGGCTAGGATTTTGCGACTAGTCTGACGAAGTTCTGAATGATTAACTGTCCATGAGGATTCTTGTCATCCGATCTCTCGGGATGAAACTGGAGCCCGTAGATCGGACGAGTCTCGTGCGCGATGGCTTCTACTCGCGAGGTGGACGATTCGGCGAGGTGGCGGAATCCCTTCGGAACACTCGCGAGGGCTTGCCGGTGAGACTCTGACACACGGATTGTTTCGGGAAGTCCTTCGAAGATAGGGTCTTCGCCCAGCAATTTCACCTCTTTGAACGCTCTAACCGTTTGGCCGAGGTCAGTAACCTCGGCGCCATACGCGGCGCCGATGAGCTGATGACCGAAGCAGATTCCTAGAAACGGAATATCGAGTTTTCTGACCAGATCCATCTCTCGCTGGAAGACTGTTTGGGTGTCAGACTTGGACAGCATGAAGTTGGAGCCGGTGAGGATCGCCAGATCAGGGGATCTGTGAATGACAAGATCCAGCAGGTCGGGCGACCTGTAGTCCACCATCTCCGGTCGTTGCCCAGTGCATCTTGTCAGATTGCGCAGTGCCCGCTTGGCCTTTCCATCCTCTTTGTAGTTATTGACAACAATGATTTTCAAACGGCGAACTCACAAAGCCGAGAGAAGTTTATCGATTTCCTCTTCTGTATTGTAGTAGTGTGGCGAGACGCGTATAGCTTTGACTCTACTCGCGACTGTGATGTTCAGTGACTTTAGTTTGTTGAAGGTCGCTTGGGGGTCGGGGTCTTCGAAGACGACTATTCCGCTTCTACGGTCCGATACCAATGGTGTGAGTATTGTTCTTCCTTTCTTCTTCAAGCCCTCGATGAGATGATCGGTTATCTTGAGGACGCGATGATATCTTTCCTGCTGGTCGTGTTTGAGAGCATACTCCAGTGCGGCTTTCGCACCGATGATTGAGATTACTCCCCAGCTCCCTCCTTCGAAACGGGTCGCGTCCTTGGCCGGTTCAGCGTCTTCGATGTTGAATGGTTTGCCGAACAGGTCCTGTTGGGTTGACAGTCTCCGGACTACCGAGTCTTCGACACCGTGCCACCCTATGTAGTTGGGGTCGAGATCGTTGAGCCGGTCGTGTCGGGTGTAGAGGAAGGCGGCTCCGTGGGGTCCCTGCATCCACTTGTACATTCCACAGACCAGCGCGTCCACGCCGTCTTGTAGCGCGTTTATGGGGAAGACTCCGAGCCCGTGGAACGCGTCTGCGATTATGAAGGCATCGTGTTCATGCGCCATCTTGGCGATCTCCCGGATCTTCTCTCGACATCCGTTTGTCCAGGAAACATAGTCAAGTGAGACGATCGAGGTGTTGTCATCGATCGCCTTCTCCCACTCGTGTAGCGGGACGATGCCGTTAGAGTCCCTCCTGAGGAGTCGGACTTCGCTGGCGCGTCCATGTTTCTTCTGGAGATGCCAGAGGTAGATGTTGGTGGGAAAATTCAGTTCGCTGATGACAATGTTGCCCCCGGGTTTGTATTTGATGCTGCTGGCCAACCCTGTCAAGGCAGAGCTGACATTCGGCACGCTGGCGACCTCGTCCACGCCTGCTCCGATCATCTTTCCAAAGAGCCGACGGGACTCTATTATCATAGGGAGCCACTCTTCCCAGTTCTCCCCATAGTCACGCCAGTCCGTAATGTACTCATGAATAGAGTCGAGGACGTGAATCGAAGGAGGGCCCGTCCCGGCATTGTCAAAATACGCGCGGCGAGAAGTTACCGGAATCTCCTTTCTGACCAGGTCGATATTCAATCTGACACCAGACACGAAATCACATGATTTCCTATCACGAGTATAAAGAGAGTGCTCGCGGATGACCATTCGGTCGCCAATACGAGTTTAGGGATATGTCCAGCCCTCTTTGCGCGCCAGCTGTTCGGAACGTAAGGTTCACAATGTCCCAAGCCTCTCGATGATACAACTGGAGAGATGGGATGGGTCTTCCCGAGAAGATAAAGCAGATCGAGGAGGAGATGAAGAAGACCCAGATCCACAAGCATACAGAGCATCATATCGGTCTACTCAAAGCCAAACTCGCGCGGCTGAGAGCTGAACTGGAAGCGTCCACCAGCAAAGGGGGTGGACCCGCCTTTGAGATCCGAAAAGGTGGCGACGCCACAGTTGTCCTAATCGGTCTACCAAGCGTCGGAAAATCTACTATTCTGAACAGACTCACGAATGCCAAGTCGAAGGTGGCAGCATACGCGTTCACTACGTTGACTGTTGTGCCGGGAATACTCCGCTACAATGGTGCTGACATTCAGATACTCGACCTGCCTGGAATCATCAGTGGTGCGTCGTCTGGAAAAGGTCGGGGGCGAAGGGTTCTCTCGGTAGCTCGGAACGCAGACCTTGCCATGCTCGTACTCGACGTTTTCCAGCCAGGTCAGATTGACGTCTTGATGCATGAGCTCAATGAGATGGGTATACGAGTCGACCAGAAGCCCCCTGATGTCGTGATCACAAGGTCCAACAAGGGAGGTCTCGCCATTACGACCAACGTCAAACTCACCAAGCTCTCACAAGCAACTGTCAAAGGAATCGCCGATGCCTACGGTGTTAGTAACGGCAGTATTCTGATCCGTGAAGACATCAACGACGACCAGTTGATCGACGTATTGACTGGAAACAGAAGATACATGCGCTCACTCGTCGTCCTAAACAAGGTAGATCTTGTCAACGAGCAGTACCTTTCGGTCGTGAAGAAACAGGTTGGAACCGATTTTGTACCCGTGTCCGCGGAGAAGGGGCTGAACATGGACGTGCTAGCGGATCGAATCTGGGAGACGCTAGACTTCATACGCATCTATCTCAAACGTCCTGATGGGCAGGCTGACTTCGAGAAGCCTCTAATTCTCCCCGTGGGCTCCACACTCCGAGATGTCTGCAAGAAGATCCATCCCCGGTTTGTCGAGGGCGCAAAATACGCATTTGTGACCGGGTCCAGTGTGAAATTCGAGGGCCAGAGAGTCAGCCTGGACCACGTTCCTGCCGACAAGGATGTCGTCACGATAATGCGATAGCACTAGGCGGTCCAGGAGCATGTCAGTCCTCGGGTGACGCATCCTAGCTTGAACTCTTCATGAATCGCCCTTACCGCGTCCGGTCCTTCCTTCTCTGAGACGACAAATGAGACGTTGTACTCTGATGAGCCTTGGGCAACCATGCGAACATTCACCTTCTTTCTCGCAACAGCTCCGAAGACCCTCGCCGCCACTCCCGGCGTGCCCTTCATGCCCGACCCAACGACCGCTATTATACAAGCATCCTTCTCCAGCAGAATCTTGTCCACCTGCCCCTGTCCCAAGAGGGCCAGCTGGAGAGCCCTGACAGCCCGGTCGACATCCCTCCGCGCCACCACAGTGGATATCGTCGCCTCCGAGGATCCTTGCGAAATCATGATTACGTTGACAAGATTCGACCCCAACGTCTGAAAGACCTTGGCGGCAACACCGGGAGCCCCTACCATTCCCGCTCCAACCACAGTCACGATCCCGACATCTCGAATGAATGAGACCGCCTTCACGACCCGGCCATGATTATCCGACTCTTCTGCAGAGACCAGCGTCCCATCATAGTCAGGCCTCCAAGAGTTTTTGATGCGCACCGGAATCTTCCTCTGCGCCGCAGGCTGCAGGGCGCGTGGATGCATCATCTTCGCTCCGAAATATGACAGCTCGAGCGCCTCACCGAATGATAAGCTCGGGAGAACCTTAGCGTTCTTTACGATTCTCGGATCAGCAGTCATCAGCCCGTCCACATCGGTCCAGATCCAGACTTCATCAGCGGCCAAAGCTGCGCCTGTCAGACTCGCGGTATAGTCGGACCCGCCTCTCCCTAGAGTAGTGAGATTCCCATCAACAGATGTTGCGATGAATCCTGTGACGACGGGAATCTGCTTTCTCGTCAACAGCCGGTCTAGACGTTTTCGAAGTTGATGGTAGCTCACTTCGATCAGGGGTTTTGCTTCGCCGAAACTGTCATCTGTGGTTATCCCAGCCTCACCTCCCGTCATGGGCTGAGCTTTCACTCCAAGTGTTCTCAGGGCCGAGCCGAGAATTGGGGCTGCGAAGCGTTCGCCGAACGAGAGCAAATAGTCCCGGCTCCGCGGAGTCATCTCTCGAAGGTGCAATATGCCGTCGACCGTCTTCTCAAGCTCGTTGTTCAGCAGATTCGTGCTGGCGAGAAGGTCTCTTCCAGACCCTCTTTCAACCACCGATCTAGCTGCGACAGTGTGGAAGCGTTGCAGTCTTGATAGAAGCGTCTTGGTTCTCCGGGTCTCTCCCTTCTGAGCCAGTTCTCCAATCTCAGCAAGCCAGTCCGTCACGTCGCCCATCGCGGAGACCACGACCACTATCTTGTTCTCGGTCGAGAATCGTTGGACTATCCGTGCAGCATTCTTGACTCTAGCCGGGTTTGCTAAAGAGGAACCGCCGAACTTCATCACGATCTTCAATGATTCCCCCTCTAGATCGAATATTCGCCGCGAATGTCAACTAGGTCGCGGAGGATTGCGCTACCCGTCTGTTCGCCCCCTGCTCCGTGTCCAATGAGCGTCACGTCGCCAGCATGCTCGGTTGAGAAGGTCAGCGCATTGAGAGTGTCGGGAACGCAAAGTGGATCAGTTGATGGGACCTCTTCGGGTCTCACGGTTGCCTTGGACCCGGATATTCGTCCGACAAGCTTGATCCTTGATCCTGAGGCCTTCGCTTTCCTGAGCGACTGAGTAGTAACTCTGGAGATACCAGTAATCTCCACGTTATGGAGGCTCAATTGTCGCCTCATAATCCAGTTGGCGATGATCACTATCTTGGCGGCGGTATCGAATCCCTCGACGTCGTTGGTGGGGTCAGTCTCTGCGTAGCCTCTCTGTTGAGCCTCCTTGAGAGAGGCCTGGAGGCTTTGCGAAGAGTCCGCCATTCTCGTCAGAATATAGTTCGTCGTACCGTTCAATATTCCATGAATCCCCAGAATTTTCTCGCCCGGGAGGCATTTGGATGCGAAGCTGAGAAACGGGGTTCCTCCCCCGACGGTCCCGCTGAATCGCAGCTGTAGCTTCCTGTGATCGGCCAGCTCGAGCAAGGCCGGCATGGCGAGGGCTAAAGGTCCCTTATTCGCCGTCACAACGTGTTTTCCTGTTGTGAGTGCCTGTTTGATGTTGGAGAGACCGGGCTCTCCATCTTTGAAGTTGGACGGCGTAGTCTCAACGACGATCTCCCCTTCGCTGCTGGAAATGATTCGAGTAGTGTTTAGTTGCTTCCGTCCCTTTCTTGGATACTTCGCCACCGTCCCAAACTTCTCCTTGACCTTCAACGCAAGCGGAAGGTCCAGGCCATTCTCGTCATGGCAGAATCCTCGGCTATCAATGAGAGTTGTGATCTGAGGCTCGAAGCCGTACTCTGTGACAATTCTCTGCCGGTCTCTCTGGATGATCCTGGCCAGCGATTGTCCGACGGTTCCGAAGCCGACCAGGATGATTCTCAAAGCCGCTCTAGATGCCCAGTCCAGTCAGGCTCGGTAATCTTCAGAGTGTAACTTTCAGAACGAGGAAGACGGGCCACTATCGATGGATCCTTCAATCCGTGACCCGTAGTCACGCAGACAACAAGATCCGAGGGGTCTATCATGCCCTGCTCTCTGAGCTTGCTGAGACCGGCAATCGCGGCCGCGCTGGCAGGCTCAACAAAAATCCCCTCTAGGCGCGCGAGGGTCCTTTGCGCTTCGAGAATCAGGCTGTCCGATACTGTCTCCGCCGACCCGTCAGATTCCTCTATCGCCCTCAACACCTTGGTCGAGTTGACCGGGGATCCGATTCGTATTGCCGTGGCGACTGTCCGAGGATTCTTCACCGCTCTAACCTTGTCGCTCTTCGTCTTTACAGCTCTCACTATCGGGGCTGCGTGTTCAGCCTGTATTCCGAGCATTCGTGGCCTATTCCTGACAAGGCCAATCTCTTGGAACTCCCCGAACCCTTTCCAGATCGCGCTAATGTTGCCTCCGTTTCCCACAGGGAGCACTAATGCATCAGGCGCCTTCCCATCGAGCTGGTCGCAAATCTCGTACGCGAGCGTCTTCTGGCCCTCAAGCCGGAAGGGATTTATCGAGTTCATCAAATAGAAGGCTCGCCGCTTGTTGGTCAGCTGGACGACGGAGTCCATCGCCGCGTCAAAATCGCCTTCCGCTTGGAATATCCGAGCCCCATGAATCAATACCTGGAGCATCTTGCCCTCAGCGACCTTCCCCTTCGGGACTAGGACGAAGCAGTCAAGCCCCGCCCTTGCGCAGTATGCCGAGAGCGAGGCCGCCGTGTTCCCGGTCGAGGCGCAGACTAGTTTCTTCTTGCCCAGTTCTCGAGCCTTCGACACCGCAACTGTCATGCCTCTGTCCTTGAAAGAGCAGGTGGGATTCTCTCCCTCGTTCTTGACGTAGAGCCTCTTCAGACCAAGCTCCTTTCCCAGCCTCTGGCATCGGTGGAGGCCCGTACCACCCTCGTTGAGTGTGACGATATGCTGTTCAGTGTCGATGGGAAGGAGTTCTCTGTACTTCCAGACACCTATGCTTCTATCTTTCCAGGGAGGTCGTTTCAGACGCGGGAGCTGGAACTTGGCCTCGAGCAGACCACCACATTTCTCGCAATGGTAGCGCGTCTCCCTAGGAGAATACTCTGTATGGCAGTTGAAGCATCTGAGGGAGTATCTCCAAGGCATTCCTATCGGCTCTCGATGAGTCTTGCCCCCGGTGCGGGACGTGCAATAAACCATGATGAACGCACATTGTTATCTGAGAATCCTCGAACCATGGCCTGAGCGATGCCCCGAGCATCATGATTGGCCGCGTTGACGAGGGCGATGAGGCTGGGTCCGGCGCCACTGATTGCTACTCCGGCAGCCCCAGCATCAATTGCCATTCTCCGCACGTCCCTGTAGCCAGGAATGAGGATCTCTCGATAAGGCTCAGCAATTTCATCCTCCATCCCCGTTCCGATCATCTGTACGTTCCCCTGAGCGAACCCCGACACTATGGCGGAAGCTCTTCCTATGTTCAGGATCGCGCTCCTCGTTTCGATCTGGTTTGGGACCAGTTTTCTCGCTTTGCGGGTCTTGCTGTCTCCTGAAACAAGGCGAGGAGTCGCTACTACCACCCTCAGGCTTGTTGGAGGCTTCATGCTGATCGTTCTCACTTGTTTGCCATATACAATTACGAATCCGCCTAGGAGCGAGGCGCCTACGTTATCAGCATGAGCTGTGCCTGCGACCGCCTTCTCGCCTAGACTTGCAACTTGGACCATCTCATCGTTTGACAGGTTTAGGCGTAGCAGATGGTTGAGGGTCTTCGTGCATGCTGCAGCGGTCGCCCCGCTACTTCCGAGTCCAAGCCCCTGAGGCACTCCTTTGTCGATTCTGATGACCAGACCTTTCTTGGATCGCGCCTTTCTGAGTAACGTGATAGACGGAGGCCCAGCAGAGTTCGCTCTCGCTTCATTGGGTAGCTCGTGGGCTTGGGCTCCTCTGAGGATTATCCGGATCTTTCTGTTCTGAGTGAGCCTGATCCGGACAGTATCCGAATACTTGTCAAGCGCCAAGCCGAATGTGTCGAAGCCTGCTCCTAGGTTAGCCGTTGAGCAGAAGGCCTTTCCTGCCGCCTCGTTCGGAACAGGTTTCATGGATTGAAGGCTCGTGGCAGAGGTTTCACGTGAATAAAAGAGACTGTTACTGCTTTGGAATCTTGGTGTCGATTGCCCTCCTGGTTCCTATTCATATTGAGCATCTATAGCGCGGACCAATTTCGTGACACTTACTGTTAGATTTCTCCGGGTCCTTCTCTCGACGAGAGTCGCCGTCACACTCTTCGGCCAACTGTCTGGCCTACAGAGATTCTTTGTATGACGGTTTTCTCGAGTTTAGCAACTAACTAGTTCTGTCATCCGTTTCTCCGTTTCGCCGTTTCGAAGCGTGTGTGTCTTCAGATCATTTTGAAGTCCGTCTGTGGAATGTCCGCTCGGATTATACTTCCGCTGCTGCCGTCTATGATCGCGTTATAGTTTTTCCCCTTGTACTCGTACTGGATGAACCAGAGCGGGGCATGCAGGTAGGTCGGCTTCTCCACGTTGAAGGTCGTGTCGAACCTTGTGACCTGGTCTACTTCCTGTTTGAGAAGGAATCGTTGGTTGTCTTCAACCTCGTCCTTTGCGTGAGCAATCGCCTCAGTGCTGTCCAGTTCGCTGTTCAGAAAATGGGCTTGGGGTTCCACCTTTGTGAAGTCGAACGGTATTTTGCCCTCAGAGGGAACCTTGTAGTTTCTTGTCGGAAACTCTGCGGCTTTTCTTCCCAGAACTAGCCAGTCGTAGTCGTTCTGGATCGTCCCCTTTCTCTGGGTTGGGGGAGAGATTCTCTCCAGTACGCCCTCGTAGCTGCTGGTCGCGATGAGCGGCACTAGCCAGAAAGGCAGGTATCTCAGTTCTAACATAGTGATCCGGCTCTTCTTCGCTAAGTCTCCGGGCTTCATGAAGCCGGCCCTCATCCATTCTTGGAGGTCCTGGGTTATTCTAACGCTATCAAGCTCGTTGAGTATGAGGCTGTGTTCCAGCTGGAATGGAGTGTTGGCTCCGACAACTGACGTGTAGCCGCAGTATCTGCAGGTAGCTACCAGTTCTCCGGGGGAGAGCTTGAGCGGGGCTCCGCAGTTGGGGCACTCGATCTCTGAGACGATCCGAGACATGACGCGTTCTCTCCTCGTTCCAGGATAGAATTAAAGAAGGGCCGGATTAAGTTCTCTAGGATCGGGAATGGATCATGGCGGGTCTAGGCGCTTTGAAGCGGACTATGAGCTTCACGGTCATCCTAGTCTTCATCATATTCCTCGGACTGATCTTTCTCCTCTCAGCCTTCTACTTTGACCCTGTACAAGGTCTGATCCTCGCGATTCTAGGCTCGGCCTTCATAATCCTCTTCCAGTACGCGATAGGGCCTGTCATCGTTCGAGCTACCAGTCGGCTTCACTACCTAGCGCCAGGAGAGAACCGGTGGCTAGAATCCAAGGTTGGACAACTAGCCATGCAATCCGGTATTCCTACGCCCCGGATCGCAGTCTCGCCAGACCCCACGCCCAACGCGTTTGTCTTCGGCCGTACCCGCAACAGCGCTACTCTAGCTGTTCACCAGGGACTCTTACAGCGGCTGGACGAGGATGAGATAGAGGGAGTGATCGGCCACGAACTGGGGCACGTGAAACATCGCGACTTTATCGTCGTCACGATGATATCCGCCATCCCCCTCGTCGCGTATCTGATTGCTCGAGCTATCCTCTGGGGCGGGTACGCCAGCAGCGGCCGCGGCTCAGGCAAGAACAACAATGCAGGAGTCCTAATCATCATAGCATTCGCTGCCTATGCCGTCTACATCCTAACGACTCTTCTCGCGTTGAGATTGACCCGTCTCAGAGAAAGCTACGCGGACGCCTACTCAGCGTTTCTAACCCAGAAACCTAGGGAGCTTGAGAGTGCGCTGACCAAGATCGCCTATGGGCTATCACTGGCGCCGGGAGAGCCTCATGGTGCCCGCGCATTCTTCATCGAGGACCCCGCCCAGGCAAAACAGGATGTGGCCCGGATAATTGATCAGAAGTCGAAGTATGATCTTGACCATGACGGCGTATTGAGCGAGCGGGAACTTGAGCTGGCTATGGAGGCGGAGGCTAAGTCGAACTGGAGGAAGGCGGCCGAGCTTTTCATGACCCACCCGCCAACCTACAAGAGGATCCTCATGCTTCGGGAAATAGAGCAGGACATGAACACTGGAAACTTCGAGCAGTCAAACATCTACCAGCATGTCTGACTGCCCTGGATCGTGCCATTCCCTCCAAAGGACAATAATACTATAAACAACCGAGATCAAAGATTTGTCGAATCCATGATGAACCGTCTTCCCTGGGCGCCTCTCAACGCTGGCGTCTTCCTGATAATCTTCGGAGGACTCATTCTCGTCTCATTGTTCAATGTTGCTGGAATAACCCTCTTCACGGGTCTCCCTCTTATCTTCACAGTCTTCGGGGCATGGCTCGTAATTGAAGCCTTTGCAATCCCGCCCGCTAATGCGTATGCTCCTCCTAGGATAATGGTCCTAGGCTGGGGCGCTCTCATCGCTGGTCTCGGAGTTCTCTGGTACATAGGAGCAACAGCTGTCAGCCTATTGCCAGTGGCGCTGGCCGTGATTCTGGTGGTGATAGGGATAGGCGCGGTGGGCTACAGCTTCGTAAAGGCTAGTCCGAGTAGTCCAAAAGCTTCCTCGTCCTAGCCCGTGTTTGACGCGAAGGCTCGGTATGTCCGGAGCCTCTTCTCAAAGGTACCCCTCGAATATGACATTCTGCTCGGCCTTCTCTCCTTCGCTCAAGACCGGCGATGGCGCGGCTACGTTGTAGGACGAGCCAGACCATCAAACAGCGGGCGAGTTCTCGACGTGGCCACAGGGACCGGGCTCTTGGCAGCAGACTGGGCTCGAACGAGATCACGTGATGGATACGTGGTCGGGGTAGATCTGACCTTGTCAATGCTTAAGACCGCGCGGCGACGGTTGCGGTCGAAACTCCTGGGGGACAAGGTCGAGTGGGTCTTGGCTAGGGCCGAGAATCTTCCGTTCAGAGAAGACAGCTTCGGATCTTCCTCTATCAGTCTCGCTCTGAGAAACGTGTCGGACGCTGCCGAGACTCTCGGCGAAATGTCGAGAACTACAACGCCAGGCGGCATTGTGATCTCGTTGGACTTTGCCCGCCCATCCAACCGGCTCTTTCAAGTCCTCTACTACGACTATTTGCTCGGACTCTTTCCACTCTTTGGCTGGGCGGTTTCAAAAGCGTGGGGTAGAACACTCACATACTTGGGCCGCTCTATCATGCGGGCGAGAACGGGGGAGCAGATCGCGAACCTGCTAAGCATGGAAGGTCTGATGGGAGCGAAATCCGTTCCTTTAACTGCAGGAATCGTATGCGCAGTCTATGGCATGAAACCGCCCTCGGCTATAGACACTGAGAGTGCCACCAGCATGCTGTAGCCTGCCATGGATAGATAGCAGAACCCTTTTGGGCCTTTCATGACCCGAGGGGAACAGCCTGATCCGAAAAGCTTAATCGCAGATAAGAGGGTCAGACAGAGCGCAGTATTAGGTGTAAATCCTTGAAGAGAATAATCGTTCTCTTCTCATCGATTCTCCTCATCGTTGGAGTCCTCTCGAGTCCTTCGCTAGTTCAGGTGCATGCTGCGACCGGAACGGTATGCCTCGTAAACTCTGACGCCACGGCATGTCCATCGACCCCATCAGCGCTGACTAGTTCTCTCGGATCTCAGCTGCGATTATCAGTATTCATTCAAGGTTCTAACGTCATCAACGGGTTCGACATAACCGTCCTGACAGACAACAATGTTCTGAGACCCGTTGGCGCAGATCTGAACGGATCTATACTCCCCGGTCCCCAACAAGTACTTCTCGAATGTATTAACGGGTCTCTCGTCGCGGGCACAGTCTGCTCGTCGACCGATACTCTCGGAACCCTCCATCTCGCCGTGGTTGCTTGTCCGGGCTGCCTCTCCACATCAACCACCGGTCTGCTCTTCACAGCCATCTACAATGTGGCCGGCTCTTCATCTGGGAGTCCCATCGGATTCCAGACAGGCTGCAGCAACACGAGCGTCTCTCCCAACGCCTGCGTCACAATTGCAAACGGAGGAGTAACGCCTGTTCCCGAGACTGTGCAGACAGCTACCTTCAGCACGACCACGATGCCAGACTTTGCGATGAGCGCGAGTCCCGTCTCTCAGTTTGTTGTTCCAGGAGATTCCGGCCATTCGACCATAACGGTGACAAGCATCAACGGGTTCAATGGCACTGTCAGCCTCACGCTTCCGCCCGCGTGCCTAGCACTCTTCTGCCCTGTATGGAGCATCAGCCCGAGCAGCCTCAACATTCCTCCAGGAGGAGTCATGAATTCAACGTTGACCTTCGGAACGACCACGGAGACCGGAGGAACATGGGGAGTCACCGTCACCGGCACGAGCGGGGGCCGTGCTCACAACGTGACCGCGACCTTCATTCTGGCGTCAGGACCGGACTTCAGCATGACAGCCAATCCTAACAATATTACGATCAACTGCTGCTCCGCCGCCGATTCCACCATAACCCTCGCTAGCCTCAGCAGATTCTCGGGTACCGTCAGCCTAGCGGCCGCAGTCTCTCCCGCGGGTCCAGCGGTCTCGCTCAATTACCCTAACGTCACCCTCTCAGCAGGCGGAACCGGTTCCTCGATCCTATCGATATATACATCCAACTCGACTTCCGCAGGAACCTATTCGATCACTGTGACCGGGACCAGCGGAACTCTGTCCCACACGGTGGTCGTCTCGCTGACCGTCAACAGACCCGCCCCAGACTTTTCCATCACCGCGGATCCCACGTTCATATCAATCCCGCAAGGCGCCTCAGCGGCTTCCCAAATTACGGTATATTATCAGTTCGGATTCAGTGGAGTCGTGACTCTAACATTCTCTCACCCTGTCGGAATCACTGCGGTCCTGACTCCGACGAGCTTCTCAGGTCACCGTCTGTCCCCTCGATCCAGCATTACTAACAGGAGCTGTCGGAACACAGATTAGAGTCTCCGTGTTCATTCAAGGTTCAACTGGGCTAAACGGGTTCGACATTACACTCCTGGCCGATCACACGATCCTCCGCTCAGCAGGCATCGACCTGTCGGGGTCCGTTCTGATCGGACCTCCAACTATTCTGCTAGAATGCGTAGGAGGGGTCGCAATACAAGGCACGGTCTGTTCATCGGTCGATACTATCGATACGCTCCGACTTGCAGCCACCTCGGCTGTCGGCTCGCCACTGACCAACGAGCCAACAACTGGTCTCCTGTTCACAGCCATCTACAACATAACAGGGACAACCTCGGGTACCAGCCTGGCCTTCCAGACAGGCTGCAGCCCGTCCAGCGTCTCCGGAACAACAACATGTGTCGATGTCGCGAATGGCACCCCATACCCGGCGCCTGAAACGGTCCAGGCCGCCACTTTTAGCAACGGTCCGCCGCAACCAGACTTTACCATCACTCCTTTTCCGAAGAGCCAGACAGTTACCGCCGGCTCCACGACAACCTCTCAAATCCTCCTGTCGAGCATCAACGGATTCAACAGTACAATCAACCTCACCGTTTCCCCACCACCTCTCTGCGCATCATGCCCCTCCTGGTCTATCAGCCCGTCCAGCGTAGGAGTCCCTCCGGGCGGAAATGCGACCTCAACACTCACATTCAGTTCCACACCGGGCTCTCCGCCAGGAACCTACACGGTAACAGTAACGGCCACGAGTGGAACCCTATCTCACTCGGTCAGCGTAGCTTTCACCATAACCACAGGCGTAGCTCCAGACTTCACAATCACGGCCAATCCTAACAGCATCACGACCGTGGCCGGGTCTTCCGTCACTTCCACGATTACCCTGACGAGTACGGGCGGCTTCACCGGCAGCATCTCCCTATTCTCAACCTCACCAACTGGGCTTACTTCGACCCCGAATCCTGCCGTCGTGTCTCTTCCCGCCGGAGGTTCGGCGACTTCAACCCTAACGGTTGCAACCTCGAGTTCCACAGCTCCCGGATCCTACACTGTCACAATTACAGGAACCAGCGGATCCATCTCACATACACTCAGCGTCACGACTACTGTTACTTCTCTTACAGGTGGAATATCGATCGACGGTTCCGCTATACAAGGATGCGGCCACAACACCAACTCCTGTTCTACGCTCTTCAGTACATCTCACTCGAACGACGTTATCATAGTCTACACTATGGAGACTCTTGATCTGCAGACGGTTTGCACATTCTCTGTTTCCGACTCCGCCGGACTTTCATGGACGCTGAGGGCTAACGTTTCTGGCAGGAACGATGGAACGACAGGAACCGATAGGGACCAGCTAGCGGAATTCTGGGCGAGGAGCACTGGCACATTATCCTCGGACAACATCACCGAGTCGATATCCGGCTGTGCCAGTACCGAGTATGGTGGAGAGTATAATGGGCTGATGGTATTCGGCATGTCAGGAGCCAACTTCAACAACCCCTTCGACCCTAACACAGGTCTGCCTGGGAAGGCCAGCTCATACGGTAACTCTCCTTCCGCTGGAATATCGACGAGCAATTCAAACGACCTCATTATAGGAGTCGCGCTGCAGAGCAGCTATCCAACTCTGACTCCAGGTCCCGGGTTTACGCTCATAAACACCGGCGGAGGATTCTCAGTCTCAGAATACGAACACGTAAGCTCACCGGTTACAAGCTTTCCGGTAGCATTTGGCGACAACTCCACCTGGTACTGGGAAGTCATAGGTGACGCCGTACAGGCATCTTCTTCCACAACGACGGGGCTGTCGATTGACGGTTCCGGTCAGAGCTTTTGTGGGAACAACACAAGCTCCTGCTCGACAACCCTAAGCACTCAACACGGAAACGACATAATCATAGTCTACGCAACCGAAGCGCTTGATCTCCAGACCTCGTGTACCTTTGTGATTTCCGACACAGCCGGGCTATCTTGGACAGCTAGATCCGGCGTTGTTTTCGACCAGACTGGCCGTAGCCAGTTACAGGAGTTCTGGGCGAGAAGCACGAACACGTTGACGTCCGATATGGTTACCGAGTCCATCGCAGGTTGCGGAAACAACTACAACGGCCTTATGGTGTTCGGGATAACCGGTGCCAACTTCAACAACCCCTTCGACCCCAACACCTCCCTTCCAGGCTCCGCGAACGGCTACAGCGCTAATACCCTTGTCCCTGTCTCGACGAGCAATTCGAATGATATGATAATTGGAGCAGCGATACATGGGAACGTCTGTTGCGCCCTAACCCCTGGTCCAGGATTCACGTCAATAATTTCAAACCCGGGTGCCGTGATGGCTGCTGAGTATGAGAACATTAACGGCTCAGCTACTAGCTTCCCGGTGATCTTCGATGACACCGTTGTAGACGGATGGATCTCGATAGGAGACGCAATACAATCCGGGTCCACAACTCCAGACTTTTCCGTCAGCGCCAATCCGACTAGTCTGATAGTGACTGCAGGTTCGTCGACTACTTCGACCATATCTCTTGCCAGTCTGAACGGCTTCTCGGGCACAGTCGCGCTTACTGCTACAGTCTCGCCTTCTGGTCCAGCGATCTCTCTCAGCCCCGCAAGCTTCACTCTTACGGCCGGAGGAACAGGATCCTCAATCTTGACAATATCCACGTCCAATTCCACAGCGCCAGGCACCTATTCAATAACAGTTACCGGTACGAGCGCAGCCATGTCTCACTCGACGGTCTTATCGTTGACCGTCACCAGTTCCCAGCAAGGATTCTCCATTGCGGCCAATCCCACGAGCCTAACCATTTCCCTAGGCTCCTCGGGCACCTCTACCATTACCGTAACTGCGCTCAACGGGTTCAACGGAGTCGTTTCTCTAACAGTCAGCCATTCTCCTGGCATCGGCGCAGCAGTTAACCCCACAAGCGTTAATGGTTCGGGAACCGCGATCCTCACAATTGGAGCTAACTCGACTGGAACGTTTACAGTACAGGTTACAGGCACGAGTGGGTCCGTATCGCACTCAGTCACAGTTTCCGTGATTGTTACAAACGTTGGAGTCGTTTGCATAATCCCGTCCGGCACCACCTCGTGTCAGGTAAGTCCCGCTTCGATCACGGGAGCGATGGGAACCCAGCTCAGGGTGTCAGTCTTCATTCAGGGATCCGGGGGTCTCAACGCCTTTGACGTGACGCTCCTCGCAGATCATACGATCCTCGCTCCAGCAGGCGTGGACCTCACTGGGAGCGTATTGATAGGGACGCCGACAATCATCCTCGAGTGTCTACACGGTACACTCATCCAGGGGAACATCTGTTCCAGCACGGACACGGTTGACACTCTCCACCTCGTAGCTACTTCGGCTCTAGGCTCGCCTTTGACACTGTCGCCTACAACCGGTCTTCTCTTCACGGCAATATACAACGTAACGGGGACGACTTCCGGTATCAGTCTAGGCTTCCAGACAGGTTGCTCCCAGACCAGTGTCGCGGGTGGTGTTTGCGTGACCATAGCGAACGGGTCTACTCTACCCGTTCACGAAACTGTCCAGCCTGCCACCTTCAGCAACACTGTATCGCAGCCTGACTTTTCCATTTCGGCCAACCCGTCGATTCTCGCCTTGGGGTGCACAGGCTCGGCGACTTCGGGCGTTACGCTGTCAAGCATCAACGGTTTCAATGGGACAGTGAGCCTAACCCTGAACGTAGCTCCTGTGGGAATATCCGCCTCAATCAGCCCGGCGAGTGTTACCTTGACGGCTGGCGGCTCAGGCGCCTCAACCCTGAGTGTTAGCCTGAACGGTGGTCCTTTCGGAACCTACCAGGTCACTGTCACAGGGACAAGCGGGGGATTGACTCACTCGACGGTAGTTTTCGTCAACGTGACGGCCTCCCCATGTTTTGGCATGACCGCTATTCCAAACGATATCTTCTTTCTGGCTGGCCAGACAGTAACCTCTACAATCACCGTAACATCGTTGGGTGGCTTCACAGGCACCATAGTATTGTCCGCGACGAGTCCAGCGGGTCTCACGACATCGCTGAACCCTACAAGCGTGGTCTCGTTCGGAACTTCAACTCTGACAATATCCTCGACAAGCTCCACGCCGCCGGGCAATTACACTTTGACGGTCACCGGCACGAGTGGAACACAAACCCAATTCGTGATAGTCAATGTTACAGTCCTCGGCGTGTCGCAGCCTGACTTCAACATGAGCGCCAGCCCGACCAGCATAACGACAAGTGCGGGATCAGTAGCGTCTTCCACCATGACCGTGGCGCCTATCAATGGCTTCACTGGAACCATAACCCTCGCATCAGCAGTCTCATCCACGGGTCTAACCTGCACGCTCAACGCAACAAGTCTAGTCCTTGGGCCAAGCCAGACTTCTACACTATTGTGCAACGGCCAAGCTGGCACATACACCGTCACCGTTACGGGAACAAGCGGTGCCCTGAGTCACGCTGTGATGGTTAGTTTCATCGTGACTGACTTTACTATTGCTTCGACTCCGACTACTCAGACCATAGCCAGAGGCACTTCAGCGACCTTTACAATAACTATCAGGGGCGTGAACGGTTTCAACGGGACCGTCGGCCTTAGCACGACGGTCTCTCCGGTCGTGAGGAATGGGCCTAGGATATCCTTGATTTCCACGGTCGGTCCATACTCCAACTCCACACTAACAGTATCGACAGCACGCTCTACACCGATTGGGACCTACATAGTTACAGTGACAGCGACAAGCGGTTCGATAACTCACAAGGTCACCATAACAGTAGTAGTGACACGCTAGACCGGCACGGGACAAACCCTCGTCATCCTTCGTTTTGTTTCACTAACAATTACCATCACTGGAACTGGGTGGTTCTCTAACCCACACCACCACCGTAACCGTAACAGTAAGCCGCCCAAATCCGGAATCGGGCGCCTTCTCTCCCATCCTCCTTTTTTTCCTGATCTATTATCGCAATCTCCATGGCTATACAACAAGTTCTGCGCTAGATTGAAGGCTCAGTAGGGAATCTAGATCGTTCCAGTCAGGAGAGATACTACACCGCTGGTGAAGAAGACCAGTCCGAATGTGAGTAGAACCATCCCAGCGATGATGTCCAGCAACCATCTTGGCACTCGCATAAGATAGTCATAGGATATGGCGGACACGACGATGAGCACGAGCATGCTGACCCCTGCTCCGATTAAGGTCCATTGAAAGTTGTAAGCTCCGGCAGCAGCGAGTACGAGGCTTGCTTCGAATCCTTCGGTGAGTGTGATTGAGAGAACTGGTAGAGAGTTGGGGACTGAGAACGGGATAATTGGTAGCTTCGGGTCTGCACCTTCACGTTTCACATCTTTCTCTATGACCTCTCTCTCCATCCGCTCCATTTTTTCTCTGAACGATTTGTGCCGGATGGCATACTTGACAAAGCCGCGGAGGAAGCGACTAGAGAAATAGAACAGGACTATCGAGGTCGCGAAATCGATGACGGTAACGGGCAAGAGAAGAAAGACCTGCCGGACCACTAAGAAGGTTACTATCGAACCAAGTCCTCCCATAACAACTCCAAAGAGAATATTGTTTCTGCCGAGCTGTTTGATAGTGGCGAGTGAGAGGATGGCGACCTCGCTCCCTTCGACGAGTATCGCTTTGAAGGCGAGCAGGAACGAACCAATTATGAGAACGTTCGGGTCAGTCAAGATTTCCCATATCCAATGGACCTGAAGGGCCCAACTCGGCAGCGTGTCTTTAGTATTTCTTCGGGCAGAGCTTCGACTTTTTCTGGCCGATCTCGGACTACCATCGGTCGTAGTGTGTAAACTGTTCAACAGGCTTCCGTCTTGGAGGCCCGAGCCTTACAGCCGGATATCCAAGATAGACCAGACACGCTATCTTGACACGGTCAGGGATTCCGAGTATCTCCTTCACTTCCTGCTCGCCTCGGGTCGAAGTGGACCCGTGGACCGTTAGGCATGTTCCCAGTCCCATCGCATAAGCCGCGAGCATCAGGTTCTGCACAGCGGGAAGGATACTTGCATAGCGGACCTCTTCGCTCCTGCTCGTCCGGTTCAGGTCTAGGCAGCAGTAGATGATAGCGGGAACCTTCTCGGTGTTCCGTAGCATCTCTGTTGCGTCATCGTATACTTCCTTCATGCGGCCGATCATTCTGGGTCCACTGCCCAGTCTCTCCAGCCATGTCCTCAACATTGGTTCGGTGAGACGGGCCTTGACTTTGGGGTCTCGAACCACCACGAACTCCCATGGTTGCGTATTGCTACCAGAAGCTGCTCTGGTCGCGGATTTGAGGATCGAACGTATGACTTCATCCGGCACTGAGTCATGTCTGAACTTGCGGACTGATCTTAGCGTGTCGATTCCGTGAAGGAGAGTTATTTCCTTCGGCATATCTCTCAGTTGGTGTAATTCTGAAGATTAAAGGCTCGCCCCACAACGGAATAATGCCCGTTTGTCCAAAACGTCACCCGCTAGATTGAAGATTGCTGTTGACCTAGACGGGGTCTTGGCCGAGTCGATGCTCGTCTGGTGCGACCGAGCCAACAGGGAGTTTGGGACGCATTTGAACATGGAGGATCTGGACAGTTGGTCGTCTTGGAGGAGATTCTCGATCTCCAAAGACGATTTTTACCGGCTCCTCGACGAGTCTTGGATAGATTGGGAACGGATTCCCCCGACCGAGCCCGGAATCGCGGACAAAGTAAGGCGGATCGAGAAATTTGGAGACGTCGATATCGTAACGGGCCGAAGCAAGGGTACAGAGGAGGCCGCGAAGAGTTGGGTCGAGAACCAGAAAGTCCGATACCGCCATTTCGTCAGGGTCGCTGGTTGGCGAGACAAGATCCTCCTCGACTATGACGTCTATATCGATGATGCTCCCGACTTGATGCCGCTCGTCTCGCGCAGCCCGACGGCTTGGGCCATTCTCTACGACCGGCCCTGGAATCGGGATGTGCCACGCATGCCGAAGGTTGTCAAAGCCGAGAGGTGGAGGCAGATTCCACAATTGCTGAAGGTGATACGAGCAGGTTAGACAGACCGGTAGACGAAACCAGACTATTATACGAGAACTCGATGCATCTAGAAATTGAGGGCATAGTGTTTGAAAGGCGAATACCAGGCTCCGAACGAGTTCTTCTATACAAAGGAGCACGAGTGGGTCCGACTGGAAGGTGACAAGTGCCGAATAGGCGTCACTGACTATGCCCAGGCCTCGCTCCATGAAATAGTCTACGTGGACCTGCCGAAGGTAGGAGCGAAGGTGGCTCAGATGCAGAGCCTCGGAACGGTGGAGTCTGTCAAGGCCGTGGCGGATGTATACAGCCCGATCGCCGGTGTCGTCCTCGAGGTCAATAATGAGCTCTCTGACGCTCCAGAACTTGTCAACAAGAGTCCATACGAGAAGGGATGGATCACAATAATCCGTCCGGACGATCTGAAGAAGGATCTTCCTTCACTGATGAAGCCTGAAGCATACCGGGACTTTGTGAAGAAGATCACCGAGAAGAAATAGCCGATTCTGCAGTATGCACCCGACTGTTGTCTTCAACTCCGACCATTCTCAGGCTTCTCGCATCTAGACGCACTTTTGGTCACCTAGGAAGTTTATCTCTCAGAAGCGCACTGCAATAGACCCTCAACCATCGGGATCTTGCAGTGCAAGAAGCATTCACTCTGCTCTCACCGCCTTTGAAGGGTCTCCTGCAAGAGACCGGAATCTCCGCCCCGACCCCTCCTCAGGCAGAGGCGATCCCCTTCATCGTCCAAGGCGAGAACGTGTTGGTCATCGCACCCACAGGATCAGGCAAGACGGAGGCTGCTCTCCTACCACTCATAGACAAGATGGTCCAAGACGAGAATCGACAAGGAATCTCGTTGCTCTACATCACCCCTCTCAGAGCACTAAATCGAGATCTCCTCAAACGCTTGCAGATCTGGTCAGCCAAACTAGGCTTCACCGTCGAGGTCAGACACGGTGACACTCCTGCGGCTGATCGCCGTAGAATGGCTGGTAGACCTCCAGACCTTCTCATAACCACTCCAGAAACACTCCAAGCGGTCCTTCCAGGTAGAAGGATGAGACAGCATCTTCGACACGTCAAGGCAGTAGTGGTCGATGAGGTTCACGAACTGGCAGGAGATCGTCGCGGCGTCCAGCTGACGGTCGGGCTAGAACGGCTTAGAGAAGCTCGGCCCGAGGGGTTCCAACGGGTAGGACTCTCGGCGACCGTTGGGAATCCCGAGGAGATTTCTCGATTTCTCGGCGGCGCTGAGCCGGTCAGGATTGTTCAGATTCCTCTGAGCAAGGATACGCGATACAAGATCGAGTATCCGCCCCCGGGCGAGGAGGATCAGGAACTCGCTCGACGCCTCTACACGGCCCCCGAGGCTGCTGCACGACTTGCGCTCGTATCTGATCTTGTTGAAGCGCATGATTCGACCCTGATCTTCGTCAACAGCCGGGTCAACGCTGAGATGCTTGGCTCGAAGTTCAACATGATGGACCAGAAGATAATGGTCCACCATGGTTCCCTCCCCAAGGAAGAGCGGGTCCGGGCCGAGGAGGCCTTCAAGGCCCGCCAGATCAAGGGACTAGTCTGTACTAGCACCCTAGAGCTTGGCATCGACATCGGCTCCGTCGACCTCGTCGTCCAGTACATGTCGCCACGCCAAGTCAACAGCCTCGTCCAGCGCGTGGGAAGATCCGGACACAGTCTGACCAGGACCTCTCAGGGAGTACTGGTATCTGTTTCAACAGAAGATCTCCTGGAGTCGATAGGGGTCATCGAACTGGCCAAGGAGGGCCGGCTCGAACCAACAATCATCCACCACAAGGCGCTCGATGTCCTAGCGCATCAGATCGCGGGTCTATTGATGGATTCGGAGGGTAGCATCCCAGTCGCCCATATCAAGCAGGTTCTGAGGCGAGCGTCTCCTTACTCTCAGCTTGAGGATGCTGAGCTAGAGAAGGTTGTCGAGTTCATGCGGAAGATGGGCCACCTCAAACGAGATGATCAGGATCTCTACCGGACCTCTCGGACGAGGCTCTACTACTACGAGAACCTCAGCATGATCCCCGATGAGCGACGTTATCCCGTGATTGATCTAACCAACCAGCAGTCGGTTGGGATACTCGGCGAAGAGTTCATGCTAACAATGGCCCATATCGGCCTCAACTTTATCGTTAAGGGACGGGTCTGGCAGATGAAACAGATCACCGAAGATGGCAAGGTGTACGTCCTACCCGTCAACGATCCCACCGCAGCCATCCCAGGATGGGACGGGCAGATACTCCCCGTGCCAGGCGCTCTTGCCGTCCGAGTGGGAGAATACCGGAAACAGATCGATAGGTTGTTGGACGAGCACAAGACCCGGGCTCCTGTTGTCGAGAAGTTCTCGCGAATATGGCCCGCGGACCCGTACGGAGTACGCAGAGTCGTCGAAGAGATAGAGACCCACAAGGCCACGGGCGCTCCCGTCCCGACCAACGATCGGGTTCTGATCGAAGGATTCGACCGCTACATCGTAATTCATACCCACTTCGGAGACGTCCTCAACTTCACCCTAGGCGAGGTGATAGAGGAGCTCTTCCGACGCCAAGGCCTCGTGCGAATGTGGTGGTGGGACTCGTACCGTATACTGTACGAGATGACGGCGGACACGGCAGACCTGGATCTTGAAGATCTATTCCTGAAACAGGTCTTCGGGGTCGACGAGCCGGTACTAGGAGGAGCCTGTCATGGTGTCTTGCATCGACACTTTCCTTGGGAGCTGCAGATGAAGCAGATCGCTGAGAGGTTTGGAGCGCTGAGCCGTGGACGACTCATGTACGGCGGCGCGATGAAAGAATTACAGGTCCGGTTCCGTCTGACTCCAATCTATGACGAGACGATTCGCGAGGCTCAAGTCGAACGCGCCGACTTTGAAGGAGTCAAGAAGATCTTCAAGCAGATCAAAGAACAGAATATGGAAGTCAGATTCTTCCGGTCAAAGGACAAGCCGACACCATTAGCCTATCACATCCTCTATCGCCATGTTGACATTCCGGAGCTGATCGCTCCGGAGAATGTTGCGGCCGACAATATGGCGCGGTTGCGCATCTCAATTGAAGGACGAGCCATCGACCTGCTCTGCTTCGAATGCGCGAACCTCGCTACTGACGTTACCATCGCTAGTCTGTCCGACCATCCTTCTTGTCCCAAGTGTGATTCCAAACTCCTAGCTCCTGTCTTCTGGTCTAGCGGCTATGTGACAAGCGTTCTCCACAAAAAACGAGACAAGCAGACACTGGACGAGAACGAGCAGAAGGCGTTGACAAGGGCGCGACGCTCTGCCGACCTCGTTATCGCCTATGGGAGGAGGGCGGTTATTGCTCAGTCTGTCTATGGGATTGGGCCGCAGACGGCCAGCAGGGTCCTGTCAAAGATGCATGAGAGCGATGATGAATTCTACAAGGACCTCTTAGAGGCCAAGCTGCACTTCATAACTACAAGACCATACTGGAACAATTGAAGCTCTGTCATACAACCTGAGCCAGCTGTCTTGCGATAATCCGAGACGGGCTCCTCACTCTTCGCCTCGCCAATCTATGAAGTTTATTCGTGCCCCTTCTGAAGAGAAACTCAACCTTCGAGCCCGACCTGCGGTTACCAGCCAGTTTCAGCCTGATGATCTTTTCTAATCCGCGATCTATCTCGAAACCCCAGCAGCTACGCCCAAGTTCCTCGGCAACCTTCATAGTAGTTCCTGATCCCAGGAAGGGGTCCAGAACCGTTTCGCCGTAAAAACTGAAGAGTCTGATTAGCCGTTTCGGAATCTCTTCTGGGAATGCTGCTATGCCCTTCTCTAAACGCTGCCCCATTGGCAGAACGTTTGTAATGTTCCACACGGTCAGAGCCCACTCCTCACCATTGTAGGCGTCTATCGGAATTCTCGACTTCTCGAGCCTCTTTGCGGGGAGTCCTCGTACGTATGAGTAGTCGAACTTACCCTTCTGGAAGATGAGGATGCTTTCCTGAATATTGTCCGGATAATAGTACATCGGATAGGGGTGCTGGATTACAACACCGCTACGACGGCTTATTCGAACATAACCTTTCGGTTTAACCCAGACGATCCTATCTCTGTATCGAAAGCCTGCATCAAGCATCAGCCTCGTCGTATCAGCGACAACAGGATACTTCTGACCCTTCACTAGCATATCGTCCGTGACGAAGCATGCTACCCGCCCAGGGGCCATCACACGATACAGATCTTTGGACAGATCTCGAACAAGTTGGAGGAACTCTGCATAGTCATCGAAGAGGTCGGGATAGTCGAAAGGTGCATTGTAGTATGGCGGGCTCGTGACCATCAGGTGGATCGTGCCATCAGGAATCTCCCTCATCGTCCTGCAGTCGCCGAAGACAACCCGATGGAGAGTGTTCAATCGAAAACAGTGGGCTAAGATGGAGTTCCAGCTTAAAGATTGATGAGTTCCCTACAGACTCTCCTCTTGATAGGCGCTTATCTTCTTCCTGTGACCTGATGGTTACATTACGCGCATATGTACTCGAAATGATCTTGAATCTGTTCAAAAGTGGGATCGGTTCCTAGTTCAGGCAGTAAATGGCGGAAGCGTCTTCCACTGCTGATTATTCCGATTGTCGCACTCGGGCTTGTCGCACCGGCCGTCGCTTATGGTGGATTCATGGTCAGTGTAGCCACCATCACATTCAACGAAACCACTGGTTCCTTAACAGCCACGACTCCGCAGTCCTCAGTAGCCTCCGTTACTGTCTACAACTACATGGCCATGAAGGCTGGAGGCACCTTCCAGACGAGCGATCAAAGCATTTCCAACACTGAAGTGGCCAAGGTCACAATGTC
>WNGN01000194.1_pt1 | contig 35512 bp, 54 predicted proteins | sample 5400561 | NCBI WGS metagenome assembly WNGN01 (sample SAMN13153379, study PRJNA577476) | soil metagenome | isolation source: 115 cm soil or saprolite under Garry oak tree replicate 2 | place: USA:California | collected 2016-06-15 | reverse complement strand
GGGGGTTCTCCTCTATGTTCGCCTGCGTGTCCATCTCCACCCCCAAAGCGAGGAGATCCGCTATCGCCTTAGCCAACTTCACCAGACGTTCACGCTCAGTCATGGGGATTTTTCTTTCCTGACCGATCGGTCAATATCCTTCGGACCTATGGGTTACCTGAGTGACGGGAAGCCACCCGCCGACGTACCGGATGATGACTCTCTGTGAGTCGCCACTCGCGCGTTATCCCAGCGACTTTGATGACGACGGGGCGCACCCGGGGATCGACTAGTACGTCGCCCCGTTTGGGTAATTCGCCTAGTCGCAACCAGCGCCAGCCTCTGGGAAGTGCGATATGCTTTTGAACGTTCATCATGCCGAGCCCGTGCGACCACCAGCCTGGATGTGGCGAGCCGCAGTCGCAATGCACCCAGCCTCGGCGCAATTTCTGACTCATGGGTGGGGGCATCCCCTATCCTTTCACCGCAACATCTGCGACTGGCCACGGCTCCGCCGTCTTGTTCACGTCTACCAGCGTCTCCACGAACGCAGCGAGTCGGCGCGCCTCGGCGATTGAGAGATCCCGGGGCAACCAGAAGCAGACGTTTCCGTTCGCACGCAGCGGAAACGGATATTCGACACAGTTCGGGAGGAGGTTTCGGTAGTCGTCCTTCATGGGTCCCCTATCCTTTCACGTCCACCGATTTAACACCATTCCACAGTTCCATATCGGGCGACAACTCGGGGCCGCCCGACAATCGCTGCACCGCACGCAGTAGCCTGCGCGCTTGCTTATCTGACATCCACTTCGCCGGGGCGCATCCCCACGGGCAGCGCATTCGCTTCACGACGCCCCAGAGCCGACAGATCAACGGGCGAGCCGCATATACGGAACAGGAGCCGTGCGTCTCGTCCAGGTATGGACACGTCAGCGTCTGGCGATTCTCGGCGCTCGCGAACATCGGGAGACCTTTGCGGCGCTCTTTGATGCGCTCCCATTCGAGACGATTCATGACGATTGGGCCGCAGGACTGCTGGCACAATCGCTTGCATTCCAGTTTCGGAATACGCGCATAGAGTCGGTCGAGTTCGTTCACAGCGCCCGGTAAACCCTCATGTGTTTTCGGACTTCTGGGGAGCGCTGTATCCGTGCCGGAAGCCCCACAGAACTTTTTGCCCGTGTGTGATACCCCCGACGATCTCCCCCGTCTCAAGCACCACCCAGCTCGGCCGGTAGACTCCTCGAGCCCAGTCCGTGAGATGATCGGCGCAGAGATGCAGCCCGCCCGCCGTTCGGACTATCGCAGGGTCTCCGCATGTCCCACCAGCGAGGAACGTCCATTCACAAGTCATTAGTGCTCTCCGTGCTCAGGCACCCCAGACGCTCGCACGAGATCATCAATCGCGGATGCAAGCATGGCTCCGTAATATTCGCCGTCACCAATACTGCCAAGCGCGACCGCCAAATCTCTTGGCTTGCGGTTCGTGACCTTCTCCAGCCACGCAAGAATAATGACGCCTGTGGAATTCGATCCTGCTGGGGCTGCGGCGTGCGCCGATCCCCGAACTCGTTTCCACGCGATGCGGGCGCGTTCTTCGAGCGCCAGCATCTCCGTGCGGTGCGCGAGTTGGGTTGAGTCCCCAGACCACGCTTGGAGCATCGCGGCGCGCACGTTCGACTTGTCGTAGCCTTCCGCATTGTCGAGCAGTGGTTCAAGCTTGAATCGCTTCTGGACTTGGGCGTTGGGGGACTCGCTCCCGCGCGTCCTGGACCGCAGCCCGCCAGCCGCACTTGCATCGCACCGTGTGGCGCGCGATGAAGCCCTGCGAATCCTTCTCGCAGCGCGGATCGCTGAACCACTCGGGCGTGGCCGCTTCTCGTAGGTCTGGGCTCCCTGATACCTTAGCCACGGGCGACCTCCCGGGTCAGTGGGTCGAGAAATTGCACCTCTGCGATATTGACCCCTAGAAGTTCGGATAGCCGCTCCATAGAAATTTCCAAATGAGCGTAAGCCCACAGGAGGATCAATACTTCCTCAGCGGTGCGGTGGGCGAGCAATCGAACAGTCGCCGTCGGCTCCATGGGCAGCGGTCCTATTCTCGTGGAGTTTCCGAAGAGCCAGCGATGCATGGACTCAACGAGTGGATGGGGCTCTACAGGCGTCTCAGAAGTCCCCCTACTAGTAGTCGACATCGCGAATCTCCAGTCCAAGATATAGGGCATGCTCCATGAGATAGCCTGCATCGCGGCGACGGCCCCATGTCCCGAGACGCCAGAGAATGCCGCCCCGTGGCGCCCCTTGCAAAGAATGCTCGTTGGGCAGATAGCGCACTTCCGATTCGGGGCGATTTTGCCAGCGCATCCATTGACGATACTGATGGTGCGCCCCGGCGAGCGCATATTCGCGAACCTGTTCGCGCTCAGGCTCCATACGTTCTTTCAGCCAGTCATTCGGCTGGCTCATGGTTCGCGCTCTGTTCCCGAAGAACCCACCCGCACTCCACGTTCATACAGCCATTCAGCCGCGAGAATGTGTGCGCCGCCGAACTCGAATAGCGGCCCAATCTCAGGGCACTCAGCGAGCAGATTGGCAAGTTTCCGTACGAGCGTGGTGCTCACTGGGGGCGCTGCGCGGGTGGCCGCGCATCCCCTCCACATTCGATGTAAATACGGCCCAAGTCCGCGGCGATCCATACCAGCGACTTCGTAAACCCGTGACGCTGCTCGAAACTGCGTATCCCGAGCCGATGCTGCTGGGCGTGGTGAAACGCGCAGAGCGGGACGCAGTTGCCGAGATCATTACCGCCAGCACCCCGCGATTTCACATGCGCGCATTCGCTCCCCAGAAATCCCAGCGGACAGCGATGTGCGGGATCAAGTCCTCGCAGCAAGCAGGCAAAGGCCCGAATCCACTCGCGATATGGCACATTAACCGCCTTGGGGAACAGATGCCCGCCTGATTTCTTCGTCCGCGGCCCCTGCGATTTCATGCGCGTCCGTTTCATGCGGGTGTGCTGTCGGAGCCCCCGAGACTTCACCTTCCGCTTCTTGGGCTTCGGCTTCGGAACGGGGAAAATCATGCGCCCAACGCTAAATTGGGGTGCTCAATCTGAGAACGCCAATCGTACTTCCGAATCTGGGCTGGCCAAGTGCCGCGGGCGAAGCACCCTGAGGGATGACGCGTTCGCTTGTATTCGCAGAGAAAGCGAATCCGTCCACCCATTGCGCTGGGGAATACCGCCCACCAACGCTGTGGTTTAAGACCATGAGGCGAATTACCAATCGCTTCTGTACTAAACCACCACACCCTTTGTCGGGCAAGACAAGCAGCTGGGCGTAGAACAACATAAAACAGCCCATTCGTAGATCGCGGATAAGGTGGATCACAGATTACTACATCGAAACTCCCACAGTGAAATGGCGCATGAAAAGCATTCCCTACGACATGCGGGTTTGTAGAACGGTCTGCATCAAGCCTGACTCCCCAAGAAGCCTGTCCCCCGAATAGATGCAGTACGGAGAGCCCAGCAGTCTCGCGCTGCAGGATCTCGGTCACCTCTTGTGGGAACGCCCAAGTGCGACGATAACCCCGGCAGGCGATGATGCCTTGAAATGTCCGCTCAATCGCGAGGCTCACTTCGGGGGCTCCCCACCAGGACCCCGCGGGACCCTCCGACTGACTTCAACTTTGTTACCCGGAATGCGTGGGGCGATTTCGCGTGACAGTTCAGCGAGCCAGATGAGAATCTGAATCCAGTCCTCTTTCGGAATCACCATGACATCGTGGCGCTCGACATGGTGAATGCGCTCAGGATCGTCGGGGAGTGTCGCAAGAATGACGCGATCACGCGGCTCCGCCCGGGCGATCAGCGCCTGCACGTCCGCATCACGGATACCTGCAGTTGGGGGGCTCATGGTTTCCCAGCCCCCACACCCGAACGCGGAAATTCCCTGCGCTGACGTTCCAAGAAACTGACAGGCTCGCCGTGCGCGACATCTTCGACTTTCCAGGAATACGTGAGCGCCGCTTCCACGAGGCGAAATTCGAGTCCCACGCCGCCGAGATCCGTCGAGGCGGCTGCCCACGCCATGAGCGAATGTGCCGCAGCGAACGACACAAGATCCGTCACCGCTTCAGTGATCCGACAATAGAGCCCCGTAGGGACACCGGCGCCCCGCGTCACGGATACGGGGAGACGTTTCCATTCCTGCGCGACGACAAAATCCCCCGGCAACCTCTGGATACCCACGCCTTCGATGGCGCGCACTTCGACGTAATAGCCGTGGGTGGTCCCGTTACCCATGCTCATGGTTTCCCACCAGAAGAAACAGACCCCACCGCACAGTCAGGAAGTTTCTCAAACAAGGCATAGCGCCCCGATGCGGTATGGCATGCATGCATCTGAATCTTCGTAAATGCGCCGGGGGCCGTCGGGGGTGTCCACCAGCCGATGCGATAGCGCGTCACCACCTTCGCCGTGTCAAGATGCCAGCATCGCTTTACGCCCAGCGGATTTGTTGCCGTTGTAGAAATCGCTGTCGCATCCCTTGCAGAACTTTTGGTCGCTCATGGATCATCCCCCATGCCATCCATGACGGCCTGTAGTTCCTCTCGAGCGCGAGCAATCGCGTCAGCATATCGGCAATTGGGGCACTCATCCCAATACTCCGGACGATAAATATCGCCGCACTTTGGACACATCTTCTCCCCGGGGCTCATGGAGAGACGTTCCCCGACCCCCGAGGGCTACAATCGTTTTCGAATTCGATCCACTTCCGTGCGCGATCCCACTCACGGCTCACGAGCGATTGCCCACCCATCGGGCTATCGCCGCACTCCTCCACGAACTGGGAAATGACGCGCACCGCTGTATCAACTTCAGAACGCGAGATCATGTGGCGGAAACTCCCTTTAGGTTAGGGCCGCACCGTATCCTAGAACGCGAAATCCGAATCGTGACCCGGTTTGTAGTTCTCACCGATATGCTGATCGGGACTGACGGCTGGCGCGTGGCAGCACTCACTCATCCAGTCCTTCTCATACTCATCCCACGAGTAGGCCGTATTCTCGTGGCAGCGAGAGCAGGGGCCAAGATCCTTCGGCTTCGTGCCCATCGGCTCCTCACACTCGGGGCAATCCCAAAATGCGGTGTATCCGTGCGGGCAGAGGCTCATAGTTTCCCTGCTCCCTTGCACGAATCGCAGGGAATAGAACCGATTCGGCCGACACCATCACACACGGGGCATGACAATCGTTCCATCCATCCATTGCCCGTTTCACCTGTCATGGCCGCGCAGATTATGAGCGCTGCGCTATCTCGCGCCGTCCGATCCTGGTCTGCGATTAATTCGAAGGCTCGATCACCCATTGCGGAGTGTAGCAAATCCTTGACCATCTTGACGGCCGCCGCATTCGGCTCACCCAGTTTCGCCAGTGCTTGTGCAATCAATCCCCGGATACGGTCTAATGCCTGTTTTGCATCTGAGTCTGCGATGTCTTTGTCTCCATACGTTACGGCAAGCTGGAGCGCATTTCGCAGATCGGCTAAGGCTGGGGCTTTGAGTGAGGTAATCGGCGTGCTCATGGACCTCAATCTATAGGCAGGCCCCGACCTGTCAAGTAACGATTGCATTACACTTTCATTTCCCACTTGACAAGTGGTGACAACAAATGCATGTTCGGGCCGTGAAACCTACCTGCCGATACTGCAACAAGCCGTTAGCGCGGAAAAGGCTAGGGCGCCCCCCGCGGGTCTGCCGTCGCGCCGCATGCCGCCGGAAGATGAACCTTGAGACGCTGCACCGTTTCCGGGCGAAGGAGAGCGCGGCGTGACCTTCTGGCTCGGCGTCCTCAGCACACTAGTCATTCTTCTCGTCGTCCGGCAATTGCGCGCACCGGGCGCTACGGTCATCTATGATCATCTCCCGACCAATGTGTTTGCGGTCCTGAGTCTGACGTACTGCTCCAACACCGACGAGATTACCCATGTCCAGCCTATTGCCGCGCGGATTTGGTATAACGTCAGCATGATGCGATGGGAAGCTGGATGTCCCGAATGCGGGGCGCGGGCATTTGGCATCAGCCCCGAACAAGCCGCCAGCAAATGGAATGGTGCGCACGCGTGAACTTTTGGCTCGGCTTCTTCATTGGCATCATCGGATCATTCGTGATTTCCTCTCTCGCGCTGGTCGGCTGGTGGTACCTCACGGTGGGTCGGCACGAGCCAGAAGCGATGCGGAAAGCGCAGGAGGAGTTCGAGAAGACCCGCGAATCCATTCGGCGCGCGCGCACCATCGCCCGGGCGAACTAATGCACCGCACTCCCGCACTGTACGAAGTCGAAGCTCATACCCATCGGGGCCTCATCATCGGCATGGCACGCCATGACAAGGGTGCTCCGTTCGCCTGTAATTCCCCGCTCAGGCTCTGTGTCGAGGATAGCCAGATCCGCCCCGGTGAGCAGATCGTGTCAGAGCGGTGCCAATGCGGGAAAGTCGTCCACGTCTGGCGGGTGCTCCACGAAGCGGTGCTCTTGAACAACGACGCGGACGATGACTGCGCATAGTCGCGTTCTGTTGGATCGTCCCTACTTGTGCCCGATCTGTCGGCAGAAGGTGCCCCGGCTCTTCCCACTGACGCATTACGATCACAAAACGCGACACTGGCGCCCCGTGAATGCCTGTCTAGCGTGCTGTGGACCTGACGGAGATGGCGGCGCGATTGTATCACCACTCAACTTGAGGCATAAGTCGATACAGCGTTAGTCGCTCATGTGGGGTTGCGGTGTGGGGACTTTGATCGAGACCCTGCTTCGTGGAAAAGGCCGACTTGACGACCTTCCCCTGCATGAGCTTTCCCCAACGAGGACCACATGAGCGCAGACCCCAATTTGAAGTACATGCATCCCGATAGCGAGGAAGCCCGCGCTAAGAAAGCTGAAATGGAAAAGCACATGGCGTCCGTTGAGCGGTCGGAGTGGTTGCAGCTCTGGCGGATTTACGAACGCTGCGTTGACATCGCGCACAAAGTCTGGGACGCGAAACTTGATGCGGCAAGCGCCCAGCAAGAAGCCTTGGCGCTAGAGATGCGCGACCGGGGGGCGGCGAAGTACAAGGATGCCGAAGGTCGGGAACGCGACGACGATGTGTTCGGCATCCCGGTCCCCTTGTTCACGCCCCGGGATCGCTTGCAGTTCATCAAAGAGGTCGCGGTAAACCTGAACATCACGGCCGGACAACGGGGGCTGTCGATTCGGTTCCCCAAGGAGTGGACGCCCAAAGATGCCGAGACGAAACAAGAAGCGGGGAGCGGATCAAGTGTCGAAGCAGCGCCAGGTACGGTTGAAAGTGCGTTGGATGCGGAAGCGAGCGAAGTCGCCTCCCAGGGGGCGGTGAACCAAAGTTCACGGCCTGAGACGAACGATCTAGGGGTACCCCTCACCACATGACCCCCCGAGCGAAAATCAATTTGGCGGTACCTGAGAGGCCTCAGGACGAGGGCAAAAAAAGCCTGCTTACGCACCATATTGGGGCCAAAGTGAGCCGGGATTCCTTCCAGATCATCGACAACGCCGCGCTGATTCGCGGGCTTCCCCGGTCGGAGATTGTGTCACGCGGAGCTTTGGAATACGCCCAGCGAGTATTGGAGCAGGCGACGGGGACAGTCGCAGCCTTCCGGCGGATCATCCGCAAACAGCATGCCCAAACCGCTGCGCGCGGCCGCAAGAAAGCTCGCTAGCCGTGGCGACCGTCCACATAACTCCGAATGCTCCGCCGTGCTGGTGTTGTCGCGCTAAGGGCGAAGCCTGCGGCTGTTCCCATCGGCTCGCCTGTCCTAAAGCGCGGAAATGCGCGAAGCACTGCGGGTGCCTGGATTGCCCCTTCTGTGGTCGGCAATACGTGGAACGTATCTCAGCAGGACTTGCGCGAGTCGCGGAGAAGTAAAAGATTGTGTCAATGCGCGTCAAAACGTGGCGAGTATTACACTACGGCACCGTTTCTCCAGATGCCCACACCATTCCGTATGACTGTCCATGTGGCCGTGAGGCCGAGTTGCCAATCAAGGGGCGGGTCATTGCCATCACAGGAGACGGCGGCGTGATTTTCGATAGCCATGATCGCGCATTACCACCGAAGATTCAGTGTCGCAAATGCGGCCGCGTGCTCATCCTCGAGGGCGTCCATGTTCGGTAAGTTCTTCGCTTCAACATTTACCGGCTCAATGGTCGGAGCTGGACCGGAGATGTTTGCTGTTTGGGGTTATGTCGTCGCCAATACCGTTGCTTCACAGGTGGAACTCAATCCCCGCCATCTCGCCAGTCTAATCGGCATGACCCCAGAAGCCGTCATCAAGTGTATCGAGCGTCTCTGTGGTCCCGATCCAGAGAGCCGCAGCAAAAAGGCGAATGGGCGGCGCCTTATCCGTGAGGGCGAATTCGCCTATTTCGTGCCGAACCATGAAGCCTACCGGGCCGTCCGCGACGAGCAGGACCGGCGCGAATACAATCGGATCAAGAAGGCTGAGGGGCGGTCAAGGGGTGTCAATACGCGAGTCAAACGGTCAATACGTGTGTCAAGCGTGTCAGCCAAAGCAGAAGCAGAAGCAGAAGCAGAAGCAGAGATAAAGAGAGGATCTAGAGGCTCCCAGCCTCTGGGTAACCGTAGTTGACCCTTAAAGATCTAAAGGCAACACCGGATCTAGCCAATGCAAGGGCGCAGGAGAAAAAATCGCTTGCCCTCGTTACCGTGACCGCGAAGCAATTTTTGGAAGCGCTGCGCGACGGTGCGAGCGAACGGCTCAAGCGGGAGGCGCTCTATGTCGGCATGGCCGAAATTGTCTTTGCCTATTGGGCGACTCGCCTGCATCATCCGGCTGCACTCTATGACCGGAAACGGGAACGGCGGTTACTCGCACGGCTGCGCGAAAGCGGGGGCGATTGGGGCTTACTCTGCTATGCGATCGACGGGGCGCTTACGGACGATTGGCTCATGGGCCGCGCCGTGAATAGTCCCCGCAAGTACGACGGCATTGAGACGCTGTTCCGCGACCGCGAGCAAGTCGAGCGGCTCGCCGAGCTCTGTCCCAAGTTCTGTGCGGGAACGCCGCACCCCCTCGTCACGAAATACCAGCATGGCAACGGCGCCTAACCCAATTCTTTGCCATCAGTGCGGGCAAGATTACGCCCGCGAATACTGGGCTATGCAAGGCAAGGGCGATCCGTGCGTGTGCCAGTCCTGCCGGCGGGATACGAATCCCAATGCTGCCGATGCCCCGCGTTGGGTTCCAGGTGCTCACGTTGACGAGCCATCGCCAACGACAGTTGTGACTTCAGCGCGGAAGCGGTGCCGAGTGTGCGGGGGCGAATGGGACGGGCTCATTTTCGGCCCGTCTGCTTCCAAGGGCTCGCCCCTGCCATTCGGTATCTGTCCCGCATGTGGCGACAAAGACGATGCCTATGCTGCGACTCTGACCGCGCGAGTGGTGCCCTATGCGATTCCAGCACCCGAGTTGCACCGCCCGCGCCGCGCTTCGGAGGGCGTCGATGACTAGCGTTTCCTGGTCCGTGATGCCGCATTATTACCAAGAGCTGGATGGATTTTTCTGGTTTGAAGTTGGCTATCGCCGCATGCTGCAAACCCTGGCCCTGGATCGCCCGTCGGTGTTCGTGGAAATCGGGAGTTATCAAGGCAAGTCTACGGCGTTTCTTGGCGTGGAGATTCTCAACCGGCAGTTGCCCTGCACCTTGCATTGCGTCGATGCGTGGGAAACGCCGAACGGTATCGCTAACGGACCAGCGATTCACGAGGTCTTCGAGCGCAACATGGGGGCGATTGCGGCGGGGCTCGAGGATCGGTTCGTCGTCCATTGGTCACCCTCAGTCGCAGCCGCGGAAGATTTCCCCGATGCCTCGGCCGACGTAGTCTGGGTCGATGGCGACCACTCCTACGAAGGTGTCACCGCAGATATTCTGGCCTGGTGGCCGAAGGTCAAACCGGGCGGCTGGATGGGAGGGGACGATTTTATGATGTTCCCCGTCGCGAAAGCGGTCTGCGAGCAGTTCGCCCCGAATTATATTCTGTGTCATGGCTGGACGACGAAGCCTGAACCCATGCCGTGGCCGAGCTGGTTGTGCAAAAAGGGATGACATACGTCGAGCTTGTACTTCCCGAGCCCCCCGCCGCGAATAGATATTTGCGTACTCACGGCCACGTCACGTACAAAACGCGTGAGGCAAAAGCCTACTGCGAACTTGTCGCTACGCTCGCGCACACTGTGCGAGTGAACGGCATCCCGGCGTTTCCCGACGGCGACGTGAGTGTCGCAGTGGTGTGGCATCGCGGACGGAAAGCGGGGGATTTAGGCGAACGGACGAAATGCCTCTACGATTCGTTGCAGGGCACCGTCTACACTAACGACAAGCAGATCGCGCACGACGAGCGGTGGCGTACCGATGCGCACGACAACCTTCCGAAGGGTCAGGTGAGAATCGTCATCACTGACCAAGTGCCCATCGCGCCATGAGCCGCCGTCACACGCACTACACCCCCGAACCCGTTCGCGTGGATCTGTTCACCGAGGAACCGCCGAGCGTAGCGGTCGATACCAGCGAAGCCGCGGCGCTCGGCATGCAAGGCAAGACCGGACGGATCGCGGCGAATGTGTTGTCGTTCATCCGCGGCCGCGGGCCACGGGGTGCGACCCTCCGCGAAATCGCCCATGCGCTCAGGCTCAACGAGAACACGGCCCGACCCAGGTGCTGGGAGCTCGAAGGCAACGTTCCCGCCGGCCGGAGACCACGCACGGCGCTGATTTACAAGTCTGAGCAAAAGCGTGACGGCATGAGGGTCTATCTAGCCAAGCATTTGTAACAAACCGCTTGCGCTAGAGGTGCTGGCACATATCTTGTTTCACAGCATGCCCCGTAAAGCCAAGGCCCTGCCGCCACCCGAACCGGAATTGCTGCCCGCAACCGCCGTTGTGCCCTATACCGGAACAATCCTCGACGCACTGACACTTGCTGGCATGGATGGCCCGCAGTGGGAAAACTGGCGCGTCTTCTGGAAAGCCGTGTTTTGCTTACCGATGACCCCGGCCGAGTTGCTCGTCTATCAGCGCCACACAGGGCGCGCGGCGCCGCCGAGCGAACCCGTTGGAGAAGCGTGGGGATTGGTGGGACGCCGCGGCGGGAAATCGCGCAACTTTGGAGTGGCTGCTGGTTGGATGGCAATCCGACGCGATTACACTCCCCTGTTGGCACCCGGCGAACGCGCCGTGATTCCCGTCATCGCTGCTGATCGGAAACAAGCCCGCCAAGTGCTTAACTATCTGAAGGGCTTTGCGGCATTGAGTGCGATTCAAAGCTTTCTCGTCCGCGATCCGCTCACCGCATCCGTGGAGTTCAAGACTGGCGTCACGGTCGAAATCGCCACGGCCTCCTACCGGACCACGCGCGGCTACACCGTCGTCGGCCTGGTCACCGACGAAGTGGCGTTCTGGCGCTCCGATGATTCCGCCGAGCCAGACAGCGAAGTGCTCGATGCCTTGCGCCCCGGTATGGCCACCGTGCCCGACTCGCTCCTGCTGGGTGGCTCAACGCCCTATGCGCGGAAAGGCGAGCTCTACCGGGCGCATGTCGAGTATTTCGGCAAAGACGTGCCCGACGTATTGGTCTGGAATGCGGACACGCTGTCGATGCATGACTCACCGCGGCTCCGCAAATTCATCGCCAAACAATTCGACAAAGATGCCACGGTGGCCGCCAGCGAGTACGGGCAAGGTGGCTCCGTGGTGTTCCGCGCCGACGTGGAAAGCTTCGTCGATCCCGACGCCGTGCAAGCAGTGATGGTCGCGAATCGGCGCGAGCTGGAGCCGCAGAAAAACACCTCCGGCGTTTTGCAGCGGCGCTACTTCGCGTTCACCGATCCCAGCGGTGGCTCACAGGATGCTTGGACCTTGGCCGTAGGGCATCTCGAGGACGCGAAGCCGGTTCTTGACGTGGTGCGCGAAACCCAACCACCCTTTTCGCCTGATGCGGTCACCACCGATTACGCGACCGTGCTGAAATCCTACGGCATTGCGGATGTCGAAGGCGATCATTACGGCGGGATCTTTCCGCGAGAATTGTTCAAGAAGCACGGCATCACCTACCGGACTTCGGAGATTCCGAAATCCGACATTTACAAAGAGTGGCTCCCATTGCTGAATGCTGGGCGCTGCGAGTTGCTCGACCTACCCCGTCTGAAGGCGCAACTCTGTGGCCTCGAACGGAAGGTCGCGCGCTCCGGTCAGGATTCGATCGACCACGCCCCCGGGGGACATGACGACCTCGCCAATGCGGCGGCCGGTGTTCTGGTCCGGGCCGCGCGGCGTCGTCCCGTCATTTCCGTGAGGGTCGCCGTATGAGTCTCTGGGGCTCGCTGACTGGCTACCTACTGGACTTCCCCGGGTTCAAGGGCGGGACCGAAGAAAACGATCCCTCCACTCCCTCGCCGAGTGTCCGCGCATGGCAACCCGAATTGAAACTCGTGCGGGCACTGTACGGCGGATTCAACGCGCTCCGCGCTGAGCGGCAACAGTACCTGCCCCAACATCCGGCCGAGGAGGAAAAAGACTACTTCATCCGATCCATGCGGCCGACGTTCTACAACGCCTTTGCGCGGACCATCCGGGCGCTGACGGGGATCGCCTTCCGCCAGCCGCCGACACCGGAAGGCGTGCCGCCCGAGATCCAGAAACTCTACGATGACGACATCGACAATCGCGGGACGAATGGCGACATGTTCCTGCGCCACACGTTTCTCGACGCCCTGATTACGGGGCTCACTGGAATTTTCGTGGAGATGCCGACGCTCGATGGGGAGAACATTACCCGAGCGGATGAACTCGCCGCCGAGATTCGGCCCTACTGGACGATGTACTCGAAGGACAACATCGTGAGCTTCCGCACGGTGGTCGAGGATGGGAAACTGCTACTTTCCCAGCTCGTGCTGAAAGAAGTTGTTCAACTCCCGAAGGGCGACTATGGCGTGAAGCTGGTGGAGCAGTATCGGTCATTCAAGCGCTTACCTGCCGTCGCGCCGGCGACCGCTGAAGCCGTGATTCTCTGGGAATCGTGGCAGCGAGCCCAAAGTGGGAAACTCGTCTCTGTCGGTTCGGGGCAATTGCCAACCGTCACCGAAATCCCGCTCGGCATCGTCTATACCGAGCATACGGATTTCATGGACGCCCGGCCGCCGCTCATGGACCTCGCGAACCTGAACCTCTTGCACTACCAGATGTGGAGTGATTTGGCGCATGCCGCGCACATCGCCAACGTGCCTGTGCTCTTTGGCGTGGGGATCGATGAGAACGAGATCCAGATCGGGCCCAATCGGGCGATTCTCGTGAAATCGGGTGACCAGAATACGACGCTGCGGTGGTTGGAGACGACAGGGGCTTCGCTCGGTTCGACCCGCGCTCTGCTGTCCGACCTCGAGGAGCAGATGGCGAACCTCGGCCTCTCGATGTTGCAACGGAAATCGCGCGCGGCTGAGACGGCGCAGAAGTCCATTCTTGATCGCACGGAGCAGGACGCAACGCTCGGGGCCGTAGTGGGGGATTTGGAAAACGGGATCGAGCAGGCGCTCTACTTCACGGCGCAGTATCTCGGCATGGACGTGAAAAGTGATCCGCACGTCGGTGGCAGTTTCAAGTTTACGCGCGACTTCCAACTCGATCCCGCGACGGCTGGACAGTTCTCGCCAGCGCAGGCAGCATTCGCACCTGAGCCCAAGGCCCCAGGCCAGACCAACAACCCCGATACCACGGGAACCGCCGTTCCCGCACCAGGAGCCTAATCGTTTATGGCGAAGATCCGGCAGAAACTCGACCGCACCGAGTGGGCGAAGCTCACCCAGGATATGCAAAGCCTCTACGTCGCCAAGGGCAACGACTATGTCCTCGACTCCGACGATGCCGAAGAACTTCGTGTGGCGTTCGAGCGCACAAAGGACGATTTGCGCAAAGCCAATGACAAACTCGCCGCGCTCGGAGGGATTGATCCAGCTGAACATCAGCGGTTGAAAGATGCGGCCACGCAATCCGCGCGTGATGCCGACATCGCCAAGGGCAACTTCCAGAAGATCATCGAACAGGACGCCGCCGCGCATGCGGAAGAAATCAAGAAGCGTGATGCGCGAGAGAAGAATCTTATCGGCCAGTTGCGCGAGTCGCTGGTGGACGGCGAACTGACCCGGGCGATCAGTGCTTATCCGGGCGCCCGTCATAAGTTGCTCATGCCCGCGGCCAAACAGAAAGTTGATCTCCGCGAAGTAGGCGGAAAACTTCGCTCCGTTGTCCTCGACGACAAAGGCGAGCCCCGGCTTAAACAGGGCGCTAAGACGGCGGACGAATACATGGAGCCCGCCGATCTCGTTGCCGAAATGCGGAACGACAAGGAGTACGCCGGCGCCTTTCCGGCCTCCAGCGGTCGGGTCACGGATTCGCGGACTCTGCAACCGACGCCGATGGGCGGGGGCAATGCGACCGAACGGGCGCAGATGGCCACCATCATGGCTGAGATCGCTACTGGGGCGTCGAAGCTCTCCGGGTGAGAGTCACGGTTGGGATTTCGTGCTTCGCGGATTTCAAAGCCCCAATGGCGGTCTCGCTCATCAAGGGACTCAGCGATTTCCCGTTCGAGTTGCACCTGTCTGTGATCCGCAGTCCCTATCTGGATTCGAACCGCGAAACGATTATCCAAGAAGCGCTGAAAGCGGGCTCCGAGAAAGTCCTGTTTATCGACACCGATATGGAGTTTCCCCCCGATGCGATGCGACGGATCTGCGAGCATTCTAAAGCCATCATCGGCGGGGCGTACAATGAGAAAAAGGAGCCGCCCACAAGCACCGTGCGACTCGACGATGGCAAGGGCGGATACTTGGTCGGCAAGGCCACGTTCCCCGACAAGCCATTCATGTGCGCGGCCGTCGGTACGGGGTTCCTCGCGATACATCTTCCTACGGTAACCAAACGCATGCAGCCGCCCTACATGGAATACGACCGCGATACTCGGGGCCGGATGGGAGAGGATCTGTTCTTTTGCCGAAAGGCCCGGGCGGCTGGTCTGGAGATTTGGGCGGACCCGACCATCCCTTTGCATCATATCGGCGACTACGCATTCTAGCCCCCTTGACAAAAAGCGTGCCAGCAGTAACGTAGGGACAAGTAGGTCGCCCCAGGATGCTGGGGCCGGGCTGGGGTGAATCCCCAGCACCCCACCGAAGTGATGACTCCGATGGGTTTGACGTGAGTAAACCGCGAACCCCTTTTTCTTCGGAGCTGCCCCAATGGCGAACGTTGCCAACAGTTACAGCGACCTACTGCCGCGGCTGTTCGCCGCGGGTATCGTCGTGCTCCGAGCCAACAGCGTCCTGCCCCGACTCGTCGCGAACTACTCCGACGAAGTGGCAGCTTCGCGAGGCTCAACCATCAACATTCCGATCCAGCCGACGGTCGCGACCCGCGCCGTCGCCCCCGATGCCACGGCGGCGGACCCCGGCGCCCAGACCTGGAGCACCACGGCGCTCGTCCTCTCAGACTGGCGCGAAGCGCCTTTCGTGCTGTCCGACAAAGAAGCGGGCGAAGTGCTGGAAGGCGCGATCCCGCGGTGCGTCAAGTCGGCCGTCATCGCGCTCGCCGATTACGTCGATGCTCAGGGCATGGCGCTCTACACGAGCATCTACAACACGGGCGCACCAGACAACTTCGGCGGCGGTTCGACGCTCTTACCGTCGGCCTTCGTGGTCGATGCCACCAAAAACCCCACAGCCTTCCGTGCGGTCGCCGAAGCAGGTGTGCTGCTCGATCAAGGCGGCGCCTCTCCGACCGGGCGCGTGGTCGTGCTCTCGCCCAAGGACAACTGGGATGCCAGCTTCCAGTCGCCATTCCTCAAAACGATGGAGCGCGGGGACACCGCTGGCGTGCAGGATCGCAACATCGGCCACAAGATCGGGATGGACTGGTGGATGGATCAGGGCGTCCCGACCCAAACTGCCGGGACGGTTGGCACTACCGCAGCGCAGACGCTGACCTGCCCGACTGCCAACGTTGGAGATACAGCGATCACGTTCGTGGGCACGATCACTACGGCGCTGACGCTGAAGGTCGGGGATGTGTTCAAGTTCTCGAACCACAACCAGACCTACGTCAACAACACGCTGGTGACCTCCACGACCAACTCGCTGGCAGTCACGTCGTTCTCGCCGGGCCTCAAGGTCGGCGTCACGTCGGCCAATAGCGCATCGGTGCTGCCGAGCCATAAGGTCAACCTGATGTTCTATCCCGATGCCTTCGGGTTCGCGTCGCGCCCGCTCCAGAGCATCGGCTCGGGGAACTACATCTCAATGAGCGACCCGATCAGCGGATTGACCTTGCGATTGGAGGTCACCCGGCAGAATAAGCGTGATCTATTCAGCTTCGACATCCTGCATGGGTGGAAGCTCGTCGAAGCGCGCCTCGCAGCGCGTGTGGCGAGTTCGATCTAAGCCGTGATCGACGCCACGGTTGGCGGCACCAACGCCAACTCGTATCTGACACTGAGCGCGGCCGAGACCTATTTCCTCGGTCGCCTCGGTGCCGAGGCATGGAACGACGCCGACCAGGAGCAAAAGGAATCGGCGCTCATCATGGCGACGGCTTGGCTCGACACGGAACGTTACGTCGGCTCTATCGTCTCCATCTTCCAGCGTCTCGTCTGGCCCCGTTTTGGTGCATTCAGCCGCAACGGGGCCTATTTGATCTACACGGCGATTCCGCAAATGCTGATGGATGCTACCTGCGAATTGGCGCTCGCGATTCTGAACGACCCGTCGATCTTCGGAGATTCGGAAATCGAAGCCTTCACCCATTTGCGGGTTGGGGATGTTGACATGACCCCCCGGTTCATCCCCCGGTCGGCCTTGCCGCTGCATGTACTCCGCACGCTGGAGCCCATCCGTCTGGCCGGCCGCGGGACGCATGTGATCCACGCATGAGCCTCGATACCGCCATCGCGCGGACGCTGCAGAAGACCATCCAGCGCACGGGGACTCCGGTCATGCTGCGGCGGATCACCCCAGGCGTTTACAACACCGCCACGCGCACCGTAGGGAATTCGGTGGAAGATCATGCCGTGACGATGGCGATCACCATCTACTCGGATCGGGAAACGCTGGCTGGTGCGGGGTCCATTCAATCGGGTGACCGGAAGGCACTGTTGGCCGCGCGCGATGTGACTTTCGCCCCGCTGCCCAAAGATCAGGTGCTCATTGACGACCTGCCTTATGACGTGATGTCGGTAGACCAGGAAGGGCTGAACGCTGCTGCGATGTACGTGCTGCAATTACGTCGGTAACCGTGGGCGCGGCGCGCCCCGAACGGAGTAGCCTTGCCTGACCTCTTGCCTGATTGTCGCACCGGCGAACCGATAGGCGCACGCCCCGGACCTGGCGGGGTGATGTGGGTGCCCGTCTACTGTGGGCAATGCGGTAATCCCGGTGGTCTTGTCCCCGCCGAAAACATGACTTTCGTATTTTATCTCTGCAATGACTGCTTTGCGGCCAATGGAGAGATTACGAATACGATGGTCATGCCTGATGAAATCTTTTGGGAAAAGATCAAACAGGAACAACTTGAACAGTATGGGCGATTTCTCTCCGAATCGGAGTTATCCGAAGTGATCGCAGCGGATGCGTCGCCGCTCGCGAATCTCATCAAAGACCGACGCTAGGAGCTAACGACCATGCCATTCGTTTACGCCGTTGAAGGGGCTCCAGCGACGCCCTACGCGACGCACGCGACGCCCAACACTGAGGACCCGACGCTTGTGCTACGCCAAGCGACGCGCGGTACGGATCTTCAGGCTATCTATGCGCTCGGCCGCGGTGCTTCGCTTGCCGCGATCACAGGCATCGGTTATCGGGTGCGCCGATGGACAACGGCAGGCTCGGGTGGCACGGCCATCACCCCATCGCCCCGGCGTATCGGGACGACCGCCTCAACCACGGCGGCAGACAAGGTGACCGCGATCACTGCTGGCACCGTCTCAGGTGCCTACCAGCTCGGCTTCGGTTGCGGGGCGGCTGGTCCCGGGGCATGGGTTGCCCCCAACCAGGATTCGTGCATTCACCTGGAAGGGGGCGGCGCAGACGAGTTGGATATCAACTCGGTCTGCGGGGTGACGGCGATGCTGCATCACGTCTCTGCGGAGATCGTTGAATAACGTGGCCGTTCGCATTTTGAGCATGCCATCGAGTCAATCCCTCTCCACTGTCTTAACAGGCGGTGGAGGGGATACACCGAACCCCACACTGCTTCCCGTGGCGACGATGAGTTCGGCTCCAGATACCACAGCCTATGATGCCCTAAACATCCCGGCATTGGCGGCTGGTGGGAGTTATCTCGATCCAGTGAGTGGGGCGAAGATTTACAAGCTCACGGATACAAGCTTCCCCTTCGCCAGTAATCCTGCCAGTGGACACGATTACGCAGATGGTGGTGATGAGATATCCCTGCCTTGGAGTGGCACGAAGCGGACCATCCATGTGCTACGGCTAGGGACTGGGTTCGATCACGCGATGATCGATTTCGATCCAAGCTCTGGGGTTAGCAATCCGCGCGTACTCTCTGGTACAATGGACCCGAATCGCGATCTTTGCCTCACCTTCTCCAACAACCCGGCCACACCGTACTATTGCTATATCTGTAACGCCGACGCTACGGTGCGGCGCTTCGACTTCCGCGACAACTCTGAAGTGACGGGCGGCGGCTGGCCGTGGGCGTCAACCGGCGACGTGTGGTTGCACCAATCCCGGAATGATGCGCGTTTCGTGATCCTCAAGACTTCGACCGGTAGTACGGTTGTCTATGAGCCGAGCACGACTACAGCCAAGACGCACACGGACTCGAACGTAGATGAGCCGCGCATGGAGCGCGATGGGCGTTACGTAGGCCTCGGCATGACGACGCCGAACAACGGACTGAACGTATACGACTGGAACACCGATACCATTACATGGACTTATGATCCTCTGACTTCCGCGACCCACACGCCATTCGCGCACGGGGCTAACCTGCGCAGCATCTTCCTGCAGTCGAATTGGGACGGCACGCCGGCTCCAGGTGTTTACGCGACCATCGATCCGGCAGTGGCGCAGTCTGATACGAATATCGGTGGGGCTATCGTCGGCGATCTACTGCACGGCAGCGGGAACTGGGTACAGAACGCGGGTAACGGGCAGTGGGGGCTGTTCGGCAAGTACGGCAGTCCCATCGACCCGGGTTCGACCTACGTGGGGCGTGGCGGAATGGTATTCGCACGCATCTCCGGCGGCCGCTATCTGCTGGGGCACTCTTACAACACGAGCAATGTGTACGAGCGTTTCCCGTTCGCAAAGCTCTCGCCCGACGGGCGCTATGCGCTTTTTACGTCAAATATGAACGGCCAGACGCGCTGTGATCTGTTCTTGGCCAAAGTTCCGACCAACTAATGGCGATCAGTCTCGTTCCCGGGCAGAAGGCCAACACTATCGGGGTGGGCGCTGGCGCCAGCATCGCGGCGACGATGCCTGCAGGCGTCACGGCCGGCAATCGGATCGTGGTAGGGGTGAGCTGCAATGACGCCGGTACTGTTACTGGCGTGACCGACGACAAGAGTAATACTTACGTTCGCGAACTGCAGTTCGATGATACGGTGCAAATTGGCCGATGGCTGGAGTGCTGGTCCGCGAAGAATATCGGCGGCAGCACTGCTCCCACGGTCACGGCAGCATTCTCCGGAACCCCGACCGGACGAACTATCGTCATCACCGAATACACGGGCGATGACAATACTGCGGGACATGAAGGCACTGCATCGGCGGCGGGAAACAGCACGAACCCCTCGACTGGCAACCTATCACCAACGCCAACGGTCAATGGCGAACTGATATTTGTCTTTGGCTTGAACTCGCTCGGGGATCTGACTGCCGGTTCTGGATATACTCTGTTGTTTACGGAGGCGGGTGAAGGCACAGCGAGCGAATACCAGGTCCAAGCAACGGCTGGACCCATTGCGGGTGTGTTCGTTGGGGGTGCCACCACCTGGGCCTGCATCGCCGTGAGCTTCAAGCCTGCCAGCACGGGTGGGGGCACTTCAACTCTAGACAGTGATTATCTCATCTATCAGGTGGTGCAACCATGAGCCTCCAATCCTATCGGGAATGCCTCATCACGCAGCCCGATGCTGGGACGCTATTCAATACCTATACCACTGCGAAAACGGTTATCAATCCGAACGCGCTGTGGACCATGCCACCGAATTGGTGCCGTCTCGGTCGAAAGTTGAATCTGCGGGTAAGCGGGGCTATTTCGAATATCGTGACGACGCCTGGATTGATGAATTTCCAAGTCATCATTGGCGGCGTGGCAGCGTTCGACTCAGGAAACATCCAACTCAATGCGAGTGCTCACACCACGATCCCATTTTGGGCAGACATTGATCTGACGATCCGCGCGATTGGCAACGCTACGAATGCGAATCTCATCGGATTCGGCGCCTTCACCGGGAAAATGTTCACGCTCACAGCGGGCCAAACCGATGATGCCCAAGGTCACATGACGATCATTGCGCCGGTGGGAGTCCCCGCAGTAGGGACAGGATTCAATTCGACCATCGCCAATATCGTTGATTTCTTCGTCGGATTCACGATTTCGAACGCTGGTAATGGTGTGCAGATTCATGAATATGGTCTGTATGCCGACAACTAGGAGTTGAGAACATGGTGCTCGTAGGATCAGGAACTGCGGCAGGGGCAGTCTACCCATCCTATGGGGGACAGAGCAAGTTCTGGTTCGGGACCGCTTTGACGGTCAGTGGGGTCGCAACGTTCTATCCCACTGATGATGGCACCGGGTCAGGAAATCCCCTGTTCATGAACATCGCCATCGCACTTGTAGGAGCGAAGGCGAACGTCACCGCTGCCACTGACGCGCCACTGACCTCTATCAAGCTGATCGCCGCTGACCGGAAAAGCATCACGGTCAATTGCGTTAACGGCGTGGTTCTCCTGGCCGCGGCGGCGACCTTACAACTGGCATCGGACGGGACTGCGGTCAACTGCATGGTGTGGGGCGACTAGGTGTCCTTCGCCCCCGGCTTCGCCGTATCGCCGGAAATCTTCTTCCCGCAGAGTGATTCTGACGGCACGCCGGTCTGTGTCCCCGATGAGGACTTCTTTTTCTATCTCCGGCCGATGCCTGCCTACATGGGGGCACTGTCGATCCTCGTGGGGATCGGGGCTGGCCCGCAATTCCCGCAAAGCTTCGAGTCTGATCCGTGGCAAGCGCCCATCATTCAACAGACGCAGAACCTCCTCTCATATGTCCCTCCCGATCAAGGGGACATGGGGCATGCGGTTGGCGTCTTTGAAGATGACGGGGACATGCCCCTCATCATCTGGCCCAATGAGAACACGGTGCGGGTGGTCTGGGATGATGGAAACAGTCTCCCCTTCGCCACCATGGCGCTCGATGATGGATACGCGATCAGCACCCAACTACCATGGCCCGACATCATTACGATCATCGGGCCGTGGGGCTACGCAAGCAGCGAAGATATTCCCGCAATCGTACCAGATGAAGTGCATTTCATTCCGCGCATCATCTGGCCGTCCTGGACACCGACGCCAGTGGTCTACGATGACGCCGATATTGCAGTGGCGCCGCCTCCGCTCGTTGACGAGTTCTACTTCATCCCGCGCATTCTATGGCCATCCTGGACGCCCACGCCCGTCGTTCATGACGACGCGCAAATTGCGCAGGCTGCTGTTCCGCTCCTCGTCGAATGGCAGGAATGGCAAGCGCCCATCATCTGGCCGAATGCCCCGCCGTTCCGAGCCTTGCAGCCGTATCTCAATGAGCCAGCGAACTGGTTCTCAGTATCCGCCTTCCAGAACGTCTTGCGGGTAACGGACTTGGGGGACAATTGGTACATCGTTACCGATGAGAGCGGCAATCGCTATCTCGTGCGGGATTGGGGTCTGCCGCGCTATTGGGTTGAAGACGTATGAAACACGTGACTCGAGGTGGAATGTAATGTCCCTACTGATCTCGAAAGACTATCAGGAAAGAACGCTTGTCCCAATCTGGCAACAGTATCTGGAACGAGTGGTCCCGAGCACTGACCCCTCGTACGCAGCGATAGACAAGCCCGCCTTTCGGATTCTGCTCGCAGGACAAGGCTATAACCCCGATGGTGTGAATATCCTGCGCCCAGGCTCGAGCAAGACGGTTAACGCTGGCAGTAATGCATTTACCGGAACGGTGGAAGTGCGACTGACGACAGCGATCGAATTAGCGCGACTCCTGGGGTGGCCCTATGTGTATGTCCCGATCAGGGCGTGGGACGGGGTAGTGATGCTGCCCTACAATGCCTCCCTCATCACATTTAATACAGCAGTCCGCATGACCCGTGAGGGTGCCAATCCCAACGTTGTTGATGTTAAGGCATACGGAGCCGCAGGGGATAATGTTGCCAACGATACGGTAGCTCTTCAAGCCGCGTTGACCAGTGCCACTGTCGGACAAACAGTCTACGCGCCAGAAGGAACGTATCGCTTTACAGGAGTGACCTTTCCAGCGGTAAAGGGCGTAGTTCTTCTCGGGGCTGGACGTGAAGCAACCACTCTCGTCTATACTCAGACAACTGGTGATGGCATTGTCTTTAATTCTACCTACCAGCGAATTGAGAACCTGCGGATTGAGGGAGTAGGTTCCGCAACGGCTGGCTCACTCATTCATGGAGCTGGCGCCGCCGATCAATGCCAAGTGGTCAATGTGCATACCTTTCAGGGATTCCACGGCATCACGTTCGATAGTGGATTCTACCGCACGATTGATCGCTGTACTATCGAAAACTTCAATGGCAACGGCATTTATATGGACGGATCGGTTCAGCGCAGCATTGCGATTGCCTGCATTGTATTGAACACAGGCACGACGGGACAGAACGGCATTGAACTGGGTCCCACATCGCTCGAATGTCTTATCACGAGTTGCTATGTAAGGGGTTGTGGAGGCACACAGGGCAGCGGGAATGCCGGGATTCACGTTCAAGACCATAAATACGGGACAGTCGTCGGATGCATGGTGGTAGCTTGCAATAATCAAGGGATTCTCCTTGATGGTGCGACCGCCTGTCAGTACAACGTCATTGCGAACAACGTTGTCGTCGGCAGTTTAGGCGTATCGGGTGAGGGAATTACCTTGTTTGGCGCCGCGATTGCGAACAATACCGTTTGCGACAACATCGTCCAGAGTTGCGCGACGAATGGCATCGAGGTCTTTGACGCCGGCAAATACAACAACGTGAACGGAAACTACGTCGAAGGCTCCGTTAGTGGTACTGGTATCTTTCTCGGTAACAACACAGGGAGCCCTTTCACGACGGTCGTTGGGAACATCTGTCGCTTGAATAACTTTTCCGGGATTCAGGTACATAACTCAGCGAATTGCGTCGTGAATGACAACACCTGCACTGACAATGATCAATTAGCAAGTGGGACTGTCACTCAGCAGAATGGCATCACGTTCTCAGAGTCAAGCACTCGCTGTGTCTGCTTGGGGAACAAATGTCGGAACGATGCTGGGGTGACACAGCAAGCTGGGATTCGACTAGAAAATACCGCTGAAGCTGATTTGGCCTTCAATGATGTGATGGGCAATGCTATAGCGGGGATCACAGACAGTGTGGCTCTCTCGCAGCGTCGCGGGAATCGACTCTCAACCGGCGTGACACAGGGACGGGCTGTATTAGTAGGCGGTACAGTCACTGTTTCCACTGCCGAAGTATTGGCCGCCGACAATATCCACCTGACGCGGGTCGTCACGGGTGGCACTGTAGGACACCTCAGCATCGGTACCATCGTCGCCGGGACATCCTTCGTTATCAGTTCATCCAGCGGTACAGATACTAGCACGGTCTTTTGGGAGATCGTGCATTGATCGCCCCCAGAGCCTTAGCCCTCGCTGGGACATAGATGAAACACGTCAGCTTGGATAACGACTGGCGCTACAAATACCGGGTGACGACGGACAACGCCACGACGGGGGCAACGATCGCCGCGGCTGGCCTTGCTGGACTTCAAGCATGGTTCAGCCTCACGCGGGGCGGAGCGACGATCAATGCGGCGCTGACTAAGAGCATGGCCGAACTCAGCGGCACACCAGGTACCTATACGGCCGTCGTAGACGGCGATGTGCTGCGGACTTATCTCGCTGCGCTCGATGGTCAAGTCATCTGGGAGGTGTTCGGTGACGGGCTGAACGTCTACACATCCGTGAATCGGCGAGTGAAGGGAGTGCGCGAACTGTGAGCGGCGCCGCAGGCAAATGGAAAATGTACGATTTCGCCAAAAAGTACGTCGGCGATGGCACCCACGACATGGATGCCACCGCTAATTGGCAGTGCGCGCTCTTTCTTTCCACTTCGAATGCGAACACGCTTTCCGTCGGCACGGGAGTCTATGGGGATCTCACGAACGAACACGCGAATGCCAATGGCTATACCACGGGGGGCGTCGCACTCACAGGCGAAGTCTTTACGCGCTCTGGCGGGACGGTCACCTTCGATGCGAACGATCCCAGCTGGACGGCTTCTGGGGGCTCGATCATCGCACGCTTCGCCGTCATCTATGCGAACGCGACGCTCAACGGCATCGTGAAACCCTTACTCTGCGTGTGCTTGCTAGACACGACACCCGCCGACGTGACAGCGACGACGGGCAACACGTTCCCCATAACTTTGGATGCTGCGGGGATCATTGCAATTTCCGGAGCTACGAGCGACTGATGGCCACCTTCCGATCATTCGACGAAGTGGCGCTCATGCAGAAACATCGCACGGAGCAGATCATTGACGCCTTTGTAACCGAGACGCAGGTGACCGTGCGTGCGCGGACGCCCATCGACACCGGCAATGCGCGGTCGGGATGGTTCCGCTCGCCCCCCGGATTGTCGGAGTTCGGTACTGAGCAAGTCATCGGCAACGATGTGCGTTACATTGTGGCGCTAGAGTACGGTCACAGTAAACAGGCACCGGAAGGGATGGCGCGGATCACCGCTGAGGAATCGCAGCAGCGCATGGATGCCATCGTGCAGCGCTTCCAAGAATGACGCCCGACGCCGCGGCTGATGCGATCGAAACAGCGCTTGCCACAGCGTGGGGGACGACGACGCCGATTTCGTGGGCCAATGTCCCTTTCATGCCCCCGGATACCGGCTCATGGCTCAAGGTGGATTTTATTTGGGGCAACGGCGCTGTGCTGACGAAAACCGTTCCCGCTGTCGGCGGCATCAACAGCATCGTCGGGATCGTGCAGCTCGCGGTGTTCGGCCCCAAGGATCTCGGTGACGGGGCGATTAGCGCACTGGCCGAAACGGCGCGGGCGATCTTCAACCGCAAACGGCTGGCGAGCCCCAACGATGACGTGATGTTCGGCGCGGTCAGTGCCCCGGTAGCATTGTTCGAGGAATCATGGCGGTCTTTCGTGGTGACTGCGCCATTTCGCGTTTTGGAAACCGTTCCCTAGGGAGGTTGTATGAGCGTTTACAGAGGTATGGACGGGAGCGTGACCTTCAACGCGGTCGCGCTCGGGAATGCCCGGGTCGTCGGAGTGAACACGACTCGCGGATTGATCGATGTCACGGTTAAAGGTGACAAACTTGCGCAACGCCAGGGCGGGCTCGTCATTCACACACTCACCTTCGCCGGGGTGCTCGATTACGTCACGGGGCAAAAGACACTGATCGACTACCTCGAAGCCGCCACGCCCGACCTGTCATTGCAGACATTGGTCTTCACGGTCGCCACGGGGAAAACTTGGACCTGGACGACCGGCGCGTTGCTCGAAGGCTATCAGGTCAGCAGCCCAGAGGGGGACAATCCTGTCACCGTAGATTTCACATTCCATCTCAACGTGCCAGCGGTTATTTCCTGGGTATGAGCGCCTCCAATGGCAAGCGGTTCATTGAGAAGCTGGTGGCGGCGTCGCCGTTGGAACGCCGTAAAATCACCGTGCTCGGTCAGGATATTTACTTCACGCCCCTTACGCGAAAAGCGCTCGCGGATGCCATGCCGAAGGATGAGGTCGAGCGCGAGCCCGATTATGTGGGCCTGTTCGTGCTGGTGCATTGCGCTGAAGCCGAAGATGGCTCGAAGCTTTTCGAGATTCGGGACATCGACGCCCTGCGGGAGCGGGTGTCCGTGCAACTTCTGCAACAGATCGAACAGGCCATGATGGAGACGCTCCTGCCATCGCCCGAGCAAGTGGTCGCGGTCGTCAATACGGACCCTCCCTCCGCTTCCGCCTAAGCCTCGCGCGGGAGCTGGGCAAAACGCTGGCGGAATTAGAGGCAACGATGACCGAGACGGAGTTCCGCTACTGGGCGGGGCTCTATCATTGGGAAGAAGTCGAACGCAAAAAGAAAGAACAAGAGGGCAAGCGACATGGCTGATGTAGTCCGGCTTTCTATCGTTTATGACACCAGCCAGGCCGCCGCAGGTGTTGCGACTCTCAATGCGCGGGGCCAACAATTCGGCAAGACCCTGAGCCTCGTGAATGGTGCAGCCGATATCGGCGGAAGACGCTTACGCACCGTGGCGCTCGCAGGGACCCATCTCGCCGCCCAGCTTTCTACGGGCAACGTTTCTGCATTAAGTCTCGCCAGTTCGCTCGGGAGACTTGCTGGCCCGACCGCTGCGGCTGGCCTCATTCTCACCATCGTCAACCTCGTCAATGCATTCCAGGAATTCAACAAGATTGTCAAGGACATTTCGCTCTCGATCGACAAAATGCAGACGAGTGCGCGTGATGCGCACAACGATGTGCGGCGTCTCCTTGGGGAAGCGCCCCCCGAAACAAAAGCCGAGCAAGCGATCAAGCGGCTCCGCGATGCGGCAGCAGCTATGCGCCAAGAAGCGCAGCGCCTCGGCGGGGCTGCCGGTAAGCTCCTCGAAGGGCAAGCCGACATACTCCTGCGGGAGATTCCTGGCATGGGTCGGCGGGCTCGTCGCGGGGAGCAAATCGCAGGGCGTCGCGACTTCAATGAATCCCTTCGCGAGTCTAACACGCTGCTCCAGATGCTCAAACGTACTCCGCTGGAGCAGATGACGGCCACCATGGGCCTTTACCAAAAGCGGCTAGAGTTTCTGATCAAAACGCACCAGGAAGCTGGCGAGGAAGCAAAGCAACTCGCCTTGTTGCTACATATCGGCGCCGAGAAAATGCGTCAAATGGAACGTGCCGCCGCCCTACTGAAAGGTGGGCTGGAAACGATCCAGGGAGCCATTGAGGAGTTCGTCATAACCGGGACGTTCGCGTTCCAGCAGTTCCTCGACAACATTCTCCGGCTCCTCTATCGCGATTTTACCGATGAACTGATCCACGGCATATTGAAAACTGCTGCGGGCACGGTTGGCGCGGGCTCCGTCACCACCGGCGGCACTACGCCAGTGCCGGGGCCGATCAATCAAAGTCTCGTCGGTGGTGGAGTCACCAGTAACGTGCACTTCACGATAAACGCCATCGACGCCCAAGGTGTCGCTCAGTTCATTAACCAAAACGGGGCGCAGATCGCCGCGACCGTAGCAGGACACGCAGACCGGAGTCGGGCAATTCGCCGGCGGTTCTTCCGTGGCTAGCTTCCCCCGTGCTGTCATTCCTATCGAAGTCTCCTCATTGGAGATGCCGGGGCCGCTGATCGCAAAAGCGCAGTCCGGCCGAGTGAACATCCGCGCTACACAGCAAATCGGGCGCACTTGGATGGAGAAATACCTCATCAACGTGCGGTCAATAAACGGTCGCGCGCTACTCGCCACAGTGGGTAACCTCTATAGGAATGGAACCATCTTTAGCATCGACCATCGAGATCACCTCACGCCACTCGGTGCCGGTGGCGGGTCACCGCTGGTGAATCAGGCGCCGCAGCTCGTCACCGATCCGGAGAACTTCGGCGCGGCTAGTTGGACTGTTTGGGTAGGCACACCCACGCTCACAGCGGGGCAGGCCGACCCCTTCGGCGGGACGGCAGCCTATCAGATCGACGACAACAATGCCGCCAGCGCAGAGGCTATCCAGGCGACGGTAGCATTCACCGCTGATGGGACGAAATCCATCGCGATTTATCTTCGTAACGGCACGGCGACCAAAACATCGTTCGGCATTTACGACAACACAGCCGCAGCGTGGCGGGCGCAGGTAGACGTGACTTGGACGGCTGGTGTTCCATCGGCAGCCATTGTGACTGGTGGTGGAACAGTATTCCCGAACGATGTTATCGGCAGTGGTTGGTATCGCATTCTCATCGCAGTGAACAGTGTTGTCGCCGCCAATTCCAATCGATTTCTAGTCTACGGCACCGACACAACGAATGCGTTGACAGGTACAACGTTCATCTTCGGTACCAATGCATGGAATACTGCGACGCCCGCAGGCTATATTGGCGCGAGCCATCCTCAAGCCACGGGCAACAGCTTCTACCTTGATGGCGCTACCGCATCGGTCAGTAATTGGCTGCGCACGGGTGACGTGCTGTCGGTCGGTGGGCTTGCCCCGGTCTATGAAGTGACCGCTGATACGAACTCGCTCACAGGCGGGTTCGTCATCCTACCCGTCAATCCGCCGATCTTCACAGGAGGGGCGCCGGCCGACAATGCCGTAGTGACCATCACGGGCGTGACGCTCCAAGCCTGTATTCTCGAGCCACCCGCATTCCCGAATACATCAGGCGTCGGGGCCGATTACGGGGAACTCGTTGTCAAGTTTTCCGAGTCGCTGTGAGCCGGACACTCACTGCTCCAGCGCTTGCAGCAATCCAAGCGCAGCGCGCCGAGCTCATCCACCTCCTGTCGATGACCTTCTCGGGTGGGACCATCCGCTTCACGACCGGCCCCAATAATGTAGACTGGAATGGAAACACCTACTCAGCGGCGGGCGGAGCGATGACCTTCGAGGCCATCACCGAAACGCCCGATCCCTCAGGGCAACGACTGAAGATTATCCTCGATGGCGTGAGTCTGACGGCGATTGCTGCATTGCTCGGTCAAAGCTATATCGGTCGCCTCGCTACGTTACGCCGCGCGTGGATTGATTCGGGAGGGTCGATCATCGCCGATCCGGCGATTCTCTTTACGGGCTACCTCAATACCCCGTGGGTGGTCACCGAAGATTGGGATAAGCACTGGGCCAAAGTGGAGACGGAAATCGTCTCGCCGCTCGCGGTGTTCAACCAGGTTCGCGGGATCACTGCCGATAAGACTTCCCATCAGCGATGGTTTTCCACCGACACCTTTTTTTCCCACATCGTGGACAAGCCCGAAGGGGATTTCGGCTGGGGAATCTACACGCCCAAGAACTTGAGGTTTTAGGTGTCGTTCTTCGGGTCCCTGCTGAAAATTGTAGCTATCGGGGCATTCTTCATTGCCACCGGACCCTTTGGTCTTGCCGTGGGTTCAACGCTCGCCACGGTGTTACGGATCGGCGGCGTAGTCCTCAGCTATCTCGGCGCACTGATCGACAAGCCCAGACTGCTCGCCGAACGTCTCCGCGCGATCAGCGGAACAACGCTTGAGCCGGGGTCACCGATCCCTGTGGTCTATGGTCGTGGGAAAGTCGGTGCGATCATAGCCGATTGGTTCATCCAGCCGGACAACAACTTCAAGGAACTCTATTACGTGGCGGTTTTCTGTCACGGGTCGCGGGATGGGCTCGGGGTCGCTGGCGTAGATGAAATCTGGATCAACGGGCGTAAAGCCATCGACGTAAACACGGGCGCGCGGATCTATCCCTATAAGCCGATCACGTCCAACTACAAACTATTCCTCGGCTCAACAGTCCAGAACGTCGGCGCGACGCGGTTCTACACCGACGGCGCGGGCATCGGCATCGAAGCACCAGCCGACGTGGCCAGTTCTGGTTGGAGCGCGACCACGGATACTGGCAAAGGGCTTTGTGTCGGTGGCTTCGTGTTCCTTAACGTGGACACCGCCACATTCAGCGAAACGGCCAAGGCAATCAGCAGCTCGAGCGCAGCCAATCCCACGGTGATTACCACAAGTGTCGTGCATGGCTTCGCGACCGGCGACTCAGTGCGGATCACGGGCCACAGCGTCTCGGCGGTTAATGGTCAATGGGTTATCACCGTCATCTCGACAACGACTTTCAGCATTCCGCTCGGACTCACTTCGGGCGGCGGGGCTACTGGTACGGTTACCCGATTTGCCGAAGGTCCTATCTTCCAAGGCCCGCCTGCAGTCGCAGCAATCATCCGCGGGAATCGGATCTATGATTCCCGCACCGATACCTGGCTGGCCGGCGGCGACAATCCGTCGATGGTGATTCGGGATTATCTGCTCGCCCCGATCTATGGATGCGGCTTCGACCCCATGCTGATTCACGAGCAGAGCTTCAAAGACGCGGCGGATTACTGCGATGTGTTGGTGCGCTACGTCGTTAGTGGGGCGGTGACGATCACGTCCTCGAGCGTCGCGAATCCCAGCATCATTACGACGGCGACACCACACGGCTTCGCCGCGTCCGGCACGTTTCTCGTGCGGATCGCAGGCCACTCCGGCTCGACGCCGAGCATCAACAACGATTATACCGCTACCTACGTGAGTGCCAGTAGTTTCAGCATTCCGGTGAACGTCACGGTCGGGGGCACGGGCGGCACGGTCGTCAAACTCGTGGAAATCAAACGCGCCACATGCAATGGCGCGTTAGACACGGCCCGCGCTACGTCCGACAATCTCCAAGAGTTGCTATCCTCTTGCCGCGGCAACCTCGTCTGGGAGCAGGGACAGTTCAAGCTCACCATTCGCAGTCCGTCGGTGCCGAGCCCGACCATCACCCTCAATCCGGATATCATCATCGGTGAGTGGAGCTTTCAGAACGCTGGGCTCGAGGAAAAGTGGAACAGCGTCACCGCTTCCTATGTCGAACCGGCGAACGGGGAATTCAAGGCTCAGGAGATTCAGTTCCCGCTCGTCGGCACGTCGAATGCGTATCTAACGGCGGATGGGGGATTCGTCAACAATCTGCAATTGAGCCTACCGTTCACCAACGACCAGTTGATGGCGCAAGGCGCTGCGCAGATCACGCTGAACGAATCCCGCCTTGGGATCACGGCGTCGTGCCGCTGCACGGAAGCGGCGTTAGCCGTATCGGTCGGGGATCGTGTCTACGTCACGCACCCGACGCCCGGCTGGACGAACAAGGAATTTTGGGTCACGGCGCTGCAACTCTTGCCGGATACGACGGTTTCCGTGAGCCTCCAAGAATACGATTCAACGGCCTATGATTTGGCGACGCAGGAAGATCGGCGCTCATTTCCTACCACATCGCTGGATTCGATCTTTACCGTTCCCGTGCCTGGCGCGGTTACGATTTCAGGCCTCGCGCCCCAAGGCATTTTGATTACGTGGGGCTCGGCAAACTACGGGCATGTAGATTTCTACGAAGTCCAAGCGAAATGCACGAGCGCGGGCGATCCCTACGTTACGGTAGCGCGCATCCGTGAAAGCGCCAACGTGCTGCAAGCGAATGCACCACTGGCTCGGCCGGGGCAGCTCTGGGACGCACGGGTGCGGACCGTGAATGTGATTGGCTGGCCGAGCGCGTGGGTCGATGCGAGTCAATTCTCATTCCCAGTTCCAGGAGCGGTGAGCCCCGGCACAGGTCAACTCACATGGACCGGATTCGCGCCGACGATCGTCATCGCTCCCGCTCCACCAACACTCAATAGCGTTGGACGCACCGCATCGGGTGGCGATCTTTGCGCCTCCACAGGCGACTGGTTGAACGTGCCGAGCTGGAATACCAGCAACCCGAATGATCCGTATTTTCAGATCAACATCGAAGTCGCGACCGATTCGGGGGCAACGAATTGGGTGAGCCTGATCTCTGGTCTCACGACTGCCAGCTCGAGCTATTCCAACGATACAGGGCTTGAGGTTAAGCTCGATCCTCCGGGCACCATCACAACATATTATCGTAAGTATCGCATCAAGTTGGTGCGGAAATCCGATAGTGTAGTCATCAGTTCACTAGACACGACGCAGGGCACCCTCCTTCAACGCAGCGGCACTTGCCCTTAAGGGTGGTTTTTTGTCTCGGAAAGGTGAATATTTAACCCGTGATGCAAACCATTCCGTCAGGCCCGGCCTGGGCGGTCGCTATGGCTCTTATCTTCACGGGCCTTTCGCTTCTCCTCAAGGCTGGTGTCCCCGTCGTGCAAGCGATCCGCCGCAATGGCAAGAATGGTCGGAATGAGGCGCTCGAACGCCAAGAAGCCGTTGCCACGGTCAAAGCCCATATTGACGAGGCCTCCAAGGAATCGCGTGACCACCGCGAGAAGATCATGGGCAATATTGATAAGACGCGCCACGATCTGTCCGGACCATTGGCGACGATCGCCCTCACGGTGGCCTTGATGGAACAGACGCTCGTGGAGATTCGCGACCGGTTGCCCCGCCTATGATTGCTCTATTGCTCCTGTTGCAAGTCGCTCCGGTGCGAACCTACTGGCCCGTTACCGTAGCCCAGCTCGCGAGCGGAGCGGTCAAGCATACGCACGTCCAGGTGAGTGGCGTCGTAGCCTATACGAAGATCGAGGAGGACGGGGACATTCACATCCGAATCGTGGGGGATACCGGAGCCGCCTTTGTGGTTGCGGAATGCATCCCGAGATTACCGTGCCGGCGTCCCAAGAACGGGGAACGCATCACCGTGCAGGGGATTACGCGGTATGATGGGGAACATCATTGGTTTGAAGTGCATCCCGTCGAGGAGTTGCACCCATGACCAATCCCCGTGATTCCTCGGGTTCCTATCAGGCGAGTGGCGGGAGCATAGGCCGCGATATCCGCCTCGCAGTGGGTGCCTTGGCGATCTTCGGGGATGGATTCCTGCTATACAAAGAGCACGTCTCTGCAACTCCGCCGGCCAGTTACACGACGCCCGACATCATCATGCATATCGCGATCCTCGTGCTGGGTGTATTTCTCATGGACCCGAAACGAACCTTAGAGCTCGTCGGACAGGTGAAGGACCGCATCCCGCTGATTGGCGGCGGTAAGTGAACATCAGCGATGCAGGCATAGAGGCACTCCAAAAGCGGGAGGGTTCCTCACTAACGGCCTATCGGGATAGCGCAGGACTCCTGACGATAGGGACGGGGCACCTTCTCGGGAAGGACGAGTTATCCAGCGGCAAGGTACTGGGTATTGATTGGAAGGATGGGATCACCCCCGAACTGGCTGCGGATCTCCTGAAGCGGGATCTGGCTGCGGCCCAAGCCGTGGTGAATGTCGCAATTACCGTCCCCCTCGTGCAATACCAGTTCGATGCACTCGTCAGCTTTGCTTTCAACGTCGGTAGCATGGCCTTTCGCCAATCGACGCTCGCCCGTATCCTGAACGCCGGGGACTATGTTGGTGTCCCGGCCCAGCTCGCACGCTGGATCCATTCGGCGGGGGCGGTGGATCCGGGGCTGGTAACCCGACGCAAGAGTGAAATTGAACAGTGGGAAAACGCTTAGGGAGGCGAAGATGATCTGTCCTCATTGCGGTCAGCATATTACCATGAACGATGCCCAGATCGTATATCCGGGCACCGTGAACCCAACAGCGGCGAATCGGGTCGCTGCGGTGATCCTCTATCCGCACGCGACGAATGCTTGTGCGCCGCCTCCAAATGTCGAAATTCACGACTTCACCGTGGGAGGCTAGATGAGTACGACCTGGAAAAGTCTGGCGGTAGGGTTTGGGGCTGGCATCCTCAGCATGGCCTTGTATTTCCAGCTTGGACTTCGTGCTCCTGGGGCGATCCTCTGGGGCATCTCGCTGGGATACATCGGGTATCAATACTATGAAGCCCGGAAGGGTAACTGACCCTTCCGTTCAGGCTTCGAGTCCCACTTACCACGCTGGTCCTTGGGCTCCTCGCCCTGTGGGGATTCTTCCACTTTGAGGCCAAGGCGGCGGTAGAGTCTGGGGCGGTCGTGCAGCAAGCCCAACAGGTCCTCGCATTGGGTAACGCTTTCCGCCTCAGACAGACGGAACTCGCCAATAGGGCCGCCAGCGCCCTACAAGCCTCTAGGCGGGGCGAACGGGCCGTCAAAGCATTCCGGGACTCGCTAGCGCACGCCCCGACGCCCCACGACACCATCCGGATACAGGGGGCGGTTAATGATCTACTTGTGGCGCAACGAGATAGCCTCACCATCGCCGAAGCCTACCAGCGGGCGCGGGCCGAACGGGCCGAATCTCGGGTGACGCTGCTCGAAGCGAACCTCAGAGCCACGCTGATGGTGGCTGACTGCCATATCGGAGGTCTCCGATGGTTGCCTCGATGCCCCGGCAGAACCTTGTCTTTCCTGATCGGAGCGGGTGGGGCGAGCATAGCCCTGCTAGCCATGCACCATTAGCCATCGTCTGTGTTTCGATAATATTTATATTAGGAATATTCGGGAGCTTTTGGGCTGGCCGTATGTATGAATCGCGCACCCAGTTGGGATACCTGGTGGCAGCCGCGCCTGCATTGGAGGATTTGACGGCGGCGACGCGGTTTGAGGATAGCGTCTCGATGCAGTTCGTGATCCAAATGGAACGGCTCCGACGGCCCCATTAAAATCGTTACAGAGATATAACTTGCAATTCTGAGATATTGACCCCATCTTACAGGATGCGAATCCTGCGGCGGTTGGGCTGGGTCATGGCGCTGGCGTCCTTTCTTGCGGGCTGCTCGCTCGGGTGGCCCACACAAAGAGCGGGAATGGCCGTGACCGCCAGCCCAGCAGACTCCACCAGGCATAACCACACAGGCGCGGATCTCTTGGCGCTCGGCATCATCAGCGCGTTTGTGCTGATCCTCATTCCACAAGCGGCGAAGTCATGGCATTAAGCGAAAAGAACTTTGCCCCGCAAAGTACAATAATTCGTGCTGCCTCCAATCCTGGTCTCGAAGCCGGAAAGCCCCTCAGTTACGAAATGATCCTCTGCCGATTGGGCGGCTGGTGGACGATGGAGCCGAATGAATCCAGTCTTGAACCCCTCGAAATCGCACTGCTCCAACTCCAGTGATGTCGCGGTGGGAAACCCGTAGAGAACCCCCGATGGGTCCAAACGGTGAGCGTTTCCAGTGGGTGTTCTGGCCGGGGCTGTGGTGGCGCCCCATTCCGTTCAGCGGTGGCCCATATCCGTACAGTGGCCCCAATCGGGGGCGCATCTATCGCTGGCGTGGTGGCTTCTGGATGTGGGAGCTTCGACGCTGGGGACCGTAAGGGGTGGGCTTCCAGAACCTTGTAGGGTAGTGGAGCCTCCAGCTTAACATAATCCTGTATGGGATATTGACCGATCGGTCAGGAAAGAAAAATCCCCATGACTGAGCGTGAACGTCTGGTGAAGTTGGCTAAGGCGATAGCGGATCTCCTCGCTTTGGGGGTGGAGATGGACACGCAGGCGAACATAGAGGAGAACCCCC
>WNGN01000193.1_pt1 | contig 35557 bp, 27 predicted proteins | sample 5400561 | NCBI WGS metagenome assembly WNGN01 (sample SAMN13153379, study PRJNA577476) | soil metagenome | isolation source: 115 cm soil or saprolite under Garry oak tree replicate 2 | place: USA:California | collected 2016-06-15 | reverse complement strand
GGGCGATCGAGGAGGACTCATGCGTGCGGGAGACCAGGTCCTCCATGTGCGGCCGGGCGACCTCCCACAGGTTCTGCGATAGGACGTAGGACATGCCCAGGTCCAGCACCCGGGCGGTGAGCTGGAAGCCCCCGTCGGCCGGGCGGACGTAGCCGAGCTGGGTGAGGGTGAGCAGGATGCGCCGCGCGGTGGGCCGGGCCAGCCCGGTCGCGTCGGCTACCGCGGCCAGCGACATGGCCCGCTGCCTGGGACCGAACGCCCGGATGACATCGAGGCCACGGGCGAGCGCCTCGATGAAATCAGGGCTGGTGTCCCGGCGTGCCATGCCGCTTTCCTCCCGGTGCGCGTTGCCTCTTGACAGCAGCCTGCGAACAGGCCAGCGTTCCGTCAAGCTAGACATGACCGCTCTACGGACGCTTGTCCGATCCTAGGATGACCACTGCCTGAACCGGAGGTAGGACATGACAAGCTCACCCAGCACCGGTGTGGCGCCGGAGGACCTGGTACCCGGGCGACCGCTGGTGTTCCGCAACGCCACCGTGCTGACCATGGACGAAGGGCATCACGTCTACCGCGGCGCGGACGTGCTGGTTTCCGGGGAGCGGATCGCCGCGGTGGGCCATGCCCTCGAGGCGCCCGCGGACGCCGTGGAGATCGACGCGACCGGCGGCATCGTCATGCCCGGCATGATCGACACCCACCGGCACATGTGGCAGACCGCCATGCGCGGGTACGGCGCCGACTGGACGCTCACCCAGTACTTCGTCTGGTACTACCTGCAGTGGGGCAAGAGCTTCCGGCCGGCCGACGTGTACGCGGGCAACCTGCTGTCGGCGATCGAGGCGATCGACGCGGGCGTGACCACCACGGTGGACTGGTCCCACGGGCTGCAGACCACCGAGCACGCCGACGCCGCGGTGGACGCCCTGGAAGAGGTCCCTGGGCGGTTCGTCCTGGCGTACGGCAACATCCAGCAGGGCCCGTGGCAGTGGTCGGCGGCACCGGAGTTCCGCGACTTCGTCAACCGCCGGTTCACCAGCGGCAACGACATGCTCGGCCTGCAGATGGCGTTCGACATCACCGGCGGCGACGAATTCCCCGAGCGGGCGGCCTTCGAGGTGGCCAGGGAACTCGGCCTGCCGGTGACCACGCACGCCGGGGTGTGGAGCGTGACCACCGACGAGGGCATCCGCAAGATGCACGAGAGCGGCTTCATGACCCCGTCGACCGTCTACGTGCACGCGGCCAGCCTGTCGGCCGACTCCTACCACCGGATCGCGGCCACCGGCGGCTCGGCATCCCTGTCCACCGAGAGCGAGCAGAGCGCCGGGCAGGGGTACCCGCCCACCTGGAAACTGCGCGAGCACGGTATTCCGGTGTCGCTGTCCATGGACACCAGCGTGTGGTGGAGCGGCGACCTGTTCTCGGCCATGCGCGCGACGCTGAGCGCGGACCGGGCCCGTGAGCACCTGGAGGCGCACGCCCGGGGCGAGACCGTGACCAACCACAAGCTGCGCGCCGAGCAGGTGGTGAGCTGGGCCACCCGGGGCGGCGCGCACGCCCTGGGCCTGGACGGGGTGATCGGCAGCCTGGAGCCGGGCAAGAAGGCCGATGTCGTGCTCATCAAGAACGACGACTCGCCGGTCATGGCCCCCGTGCTGCACCCGTACGGGCACGTTGTCTTCCAGGCCCAGCGCGCCGACGTGCACACGGTGGTCGTCAACGGCCGGGTGGTGAAGTACGGCCACCGGCTCGTCGGCACGGACCTGGCCAAGGCACGGCAGGCGGTCGAGCAGACGGTGGAGCACCTGCTGGGCGAACTCGGGCCGGAAGCCTGGATCGAGGGCATGCACCCGGAGATCCCGGAGACCCGGGTGCTGCACAACCCGTACACCTACACCTACACCGAGGGCGCCCCGGGCGCGCGGCCCGGCAGCTGATTCTCCGGCCCCGGGATCCAATGTCGTCGTTGTGACAACCACGACCAAAGAAGGTCGTCGTTGTCACAACGACGACAAACGCGGCCCGGGCGCGGACAATCGTTGGGATGCGAGTCACCGAGGTTCCGCCACGGGATGCCCGCCCGTTGATCGCGGAGATCCACGCCGGCCTGCTCGCGCTGCTCGCGTCGCTGCGGGATGCCGAGTGGGCGGCGCCCACCGAGGCCGGCCGCTGGACGGTGAAGGACGTCGCGCTGCACCTGCTCGACGGCGACCTCATCCAGCTCTCCATCGGCCGGGACGGTGACCTGTCCGGGCTGCTGGACGCCAGCGGGGATCACCGCCAGTTCGTCGCCGCGCTGGACGCCAAGAACCAGCGCTGGGTCGAGGCCGCGCACGGGCTGAGCTCGCGCGTCGTGACCGGCCTGCTGCGCTGGTCCGGCGAACGGGTCGGGCGGTACTACGCCACCGTGGACCTGACCGGCCCGGCCCGCGTGAGCTGGGCCAGCGACGGCACGGTGCCCGTGTGGCTGGACCTGGCCAGGGAGATGACCGAGCGGTGGGCGCACCAGCAGCACATCAGGGACGCGACCGGCCGGCCCGGCGGCCATGACCGCTTCCTCCCGGCGGTGCTGGCCACGTTCGCCTGGGCGTTCCCGTACCAGTACCGGCCGGAGGCACCCCCCGGCACGGCCGTCCAGGTCGACTTCGGCGGTGGCGGCCGGTGGCTGCTCACCCGCGCGGCCGGCGGCTGGGTGCTCGGTGAAGGCACCGTCCCGCACCCGGCGGCCGCGCTCCGCATGCCGCCGCACCTGGCCTGGCGCCAGCTCACCGGGCTGCCGGTGCCGGCCGGGGAGTACGCCACGGAGGGGGACGACCGCCTGGCCGCACCGCTGCTCGCGGTCCGGGGCATCATCGTCTGAGCCCGGCCGGCACCGGGGCTGTCAGGGCACCGGCGCCGCCTGCGCGGCCTTCACCGCCTGGTTGTAGTCGTAGCGGGTGAGGAACCCGGCCGCGAGGTCAGCCTGCGCGGCGGCCGTGAACTGCGACACGTAGCCGGCATGGGTCGGGTACAGGGACTGCAGCGTGGCGCCGCCGAACGGAGTGTAGAACCCCTCCAGCAGGCAAAGGCCCTCCTCGCGCAGCGCCGGGTCGGTGATCACTCCCGTCATGAGCGTGCTGAAGATGTTCTGCAGCGTGGTGAAGAGCTGGCTCGGGCTCAGCCCCTCCTGGCTGGGCTGGGAGAAGTTGATCGCCGAGAAGGTCTCGGTCGGCACATTGATATCCGGCAGCCGGATCCCGCCCAGCGCGTTCCCGTACCGGTCGCGTTCCACGATGTTGAAGAACGGCGTGGTGGCGATCTGGCTGCCGGACGGTGGCGCCACCCCCTGGGTGACCCACTTGCGCAGCGCCACCAGCGCCGAGTCCTCCAGCTCGAACACGCCCATGTTGTCGGGCAGCGTGCCCCCGTTGAAGGGCACGCCGAACACGCAGTTCGGCGGCGGGAGGCTCGGCACTTCGCGGGCGATCGTGGCGCCCTCGTAGAGCCCCTCGTGCAGGTCGATGTGCGCGGCCCCGGCCAGCTCCCAGGTGCGCAGGTGGGCGTTGTCGGGCTGCCGGGCGAACCCGAACCCCAGCTCCTCGATGTCGCCCTCGGTCTCGATCTGGAAGAACGGCGTCGCGTTGTCGGTGCGGATGAGCGCCGGGAACGGCGAGAACGCGACCAGGCCGGTGCCGATCGGCGCCGCGAGCGCCCCGCGGCCGACCGCCAGCAAACCGTCGAACGCGTGGCTGAGCGGCTGGATCGCGTTGTAGTAGGTGGCCACCCGGAACGCCGACTGCGAATCACCCGACCCGATGATCTTGGACGGCCTCAGGCCGCCGAGTAGGTTCGCGGTGTCCGCCCGGGCCACCTGCGCCGCCTGGCTGAAGATGTCGTAGGACTGGCCGTCGTTGGTGTCGCCCAGCGCCCCGTAGCGCTGCGGATCCCAGGTCTTGTCCTCGACCATGCTGCCGGTCTGCGCCGATACCCCGACGTAGGCGTACCCCTGGGCGAGAGCCTCGTGGTAGATCTCCGACCACACCGGGTCCTGGTCGCCGCCGGTGGTGTCGTTGAGCCACTCGACCACCACGGTCCCGTTGAACTTCGCGGGATCCGTCGGGTAACGCACCAGCAGGCGGGTGGTGTACGGGACATTGCTCTGCGCCACCGACACGTTCCACACGCCGTTCGAGCCCCAGAACCCGCTCTGCCGGTAGATGTTCGTCGTGCCGGACATCTTGAACTCGCGTTCGGTGTAGCCGAAATGTGCGAGGTTGATCGTCGGCGCGCCGGGGAAGCTGGGCGTGGTCGGCACCGCGTCGTAGGGATACCCATGGCTGCCGCTGCCCGCGGGGATCGGCGTGACCGTCGGCAGCGGGCCGCTTGCCAGCTGCCGCAGCGGCGCCGGAACCGACGCTGACGCCGCCATGCCGGGCACCACGACCAGCACCGATACCACGAGCGAGCCCGCGAGCGCACCGCCGAGGATGCCGCGCGCCTGGATCCGTCGATGCACCATGTCGCCTCCGTTAGGCAGAACGAATTAGGCAGAACGAAGCGGGGCCGGCCTGGGCCGGGAAGCGCCCGCGCCGGGCAACTGCGAAGGGCCGCATGCCGGATCGGGGTCCGGCGGCGGCGGCGGTGCGACGAGAACGAAGAGAGGGAGCGGCACGGCCGCTGACAGGCCGGACTGATGTGGGTCAGGCACGGCCGGCGGGCAAATGTGTAGCACTCTGTCACCTCTTTCCGCGTGGAACTGTAGCACTGCCATACCACTTTGCCTAGAGGCCGGCCCGGGCGGGCCGGCCAGCGGTAAAATCGCGTGTGGAAAACTCCCGCACGTACCGGGGCATCACCCCGTCAGCGCGCCAGGCCGACCGGCGGGAGCGGCTCATGGAGGCCGGGCTCGAACTGTTCGGCACGCTCGGCTACGCCAGCACCTCGATCCGCGCGGTCAGCGCCGCCGCCGCGCTCAACTCGCGTTACTTCTACGAGTCGTTCGGCAGCAGGGAGGACCTGCTCTACGCCGTCTACCAGCGCATCGTGACCGACATCTTCACCAGGGCCGCCGAGGCGACGGCGCGGGAGACCACCTTGGAGGAGCAGGCCCGGGCGGGCCTGCGGGCCGCGTGGACGGCCGTCACCGAGGACCGGCGCAAGGCGCGGATCGTGGCGCTGGAGGTCGTCGGCGTGAGCGAGCGCCTGGAACGGCTTCGGCAGGAGGCCAGGCAGGGACTCGCCCAGCTCACCGCCGACAACGCCATGTCGCTCGCTGGCCGGGGCGTCAAGCTGCGGCTGGATCCGGTGCTGACCGCCCGGTTCCTGATGGGCGGCGTCGTCGAGGTGCTGCTCGAATGGATCAACGGGGACCTGGACGCCTCCGCCGACGAGGTGGTCGAGCACTTCACCGCGCTGTTCACCGCGGCGGCCTACGCCACCGTGGCCCGCGACGCCCCGGCCGGGGCCACCGGCGGGCGGCCCGCGGACGAGGGCTGACCCACTACGGGATCGCCCACTGCTGGTTCGAGCCGCCGTTACAGTCCCAGATCTCCAGTTGCGTGCCGTTCGTGACGTTGAACCCGGGGTCGTCCAGGCACCGGCCGGACACCGGGTTGACCAGCATCCCGTTCACCGGCAGCCACTGCTGGTTGGCCCCGCCGTTGCAGGTCCACAGTTCGACCAGGGTGCCGTTGGCGGTCCCGGCGCCGGTGATGTCCATGCACGAGCCGTTGATGCGGATCGTGCGGTCGGTTTCGATGGTCCAGTTCTGCGCCGCGCCGCCGTTGCAGTCCCACATCTGTATGCGGGTGCCGTTCGCGCCGGAGTTGGCGTTGTCGTCGACGCACTTGGCGGTGTTGTCACCGGCGATGATCGGGCCGGTCGGCGTGGCCGAGCCGAGGGCCGTCACCGACAGGTTGTCGAACTGGTCGGTCTGGTAGCCGTGGACCCCCAGGCCGGCCATCCCGTCGATGAAGGTGCTGTCGGTGACCGTGCCCACCGTGGTGCCGTCGATGGCCCCGCTGATGGTATGGCCGTTGAGGGACAGCGCCAGGTGGTGCCAGGTGCCGGTGCCGAGCGCCGCCGCGGTGCCGCTGGCCAGCGTGGTGATCGTGCCGCTTGTGTTGTTACGGAAGATCGACCACGCGCCGGTGTTGGCGACCTGGAAGTAGTAGGCGTCGATGTCCGCCGGGGCGAAGCCCTTCTGCGTGCTCGCCCGGCCGAGCAACTGGACCGCCCCGGCCTGCTGGATCAGCACATCGGCGGCCACGGTGTAGTTGGCCCAGGACAGGTTCCCGCCGATCGTGTACGGGCTGGCGTCACCGGCCCACTCGATCGGCTTGACGGCGGCCTGCTGCTGCAGGCACTGCCCGGAATGGCCGCCCGCGCACGGCTCCACCTCGAACGCGCCCTGCTGCTGTGCCAGGTAGCGCGGCTGCTGCCCGGCGGTGCCGGAGTCGAAGTTGTCGGAGTACGGCAGGGCCAGGGTTCCCGGGCCCGGGCTGGCCGCGGTGCCCTTGCCCTGCCCGGTGGTGGTGGTCAGCGAGTACACGAACCCGGGCTGGACGGTCAGCGAGAAGCTGCCGCCGCTCGGGGTGATGTCGGAGGAGTGCACGAACCAGTTCGAGGAGCTGGCCGAGTTCACGTTCGTGCTCCACACGTGCACGGTCCCGGTGGACAGGCCGCCGGTGATGTTGTAGGTGACGGTCTGCGCGGCGGTGGCGTCCATCGTCTCGACGATCGAGCTCCAGTCGGACCTGTTGGGCGACTTGAGCGTGACGTAGCTGCCGTCGCCGCGGGTGCCCTGCAGGTAGCCGCTCGCCGAGTTGATGTAGGTCCAGCCCGGCGCGGTGAACTGGGTGGTCTGCGCGGTGACCCACAGTTGCTTGCCGACGGCGTACTGGCCGGACCAGGGCTGGTTGGCCACGATCAGGCCGTCGGTGTTGAACGGGAGGTCCGGGTAGATCGCGGCCACGACCGGCCAGTTGATCGTCGCGGTCATCTGCCCGTCCAGGTAGGCCCTGTTGTCGCCGCGGGCCATGGCCGCCGCGCCGCCGTTGAAGTCCTGGGAGCCGTTCTCGCTGGCCCATAGCTGCTTGCCGGTGGCCACCGCGTTCGCGGTGCTCGGGCAGGAGGACTCGCTGGACAGGTAGCCGCACGGGTAGTGCGCGCCGACGATCTGGACGGCGCTGGCGAACGTGGGGTTGGACACCAGGTCGTTGGCGATGGTCCAGTCGCTGTCCGCGCCGACGATCTGCACGGCGGAGTACCCGTTGGTGTTGAGCGCCGACCGCAGCTGCTCGTACCAGCTGATGTTGTAGCCGCGCTCGTTCCAGCCGCCGAGGTAGTTGATGGTCAGGCCGAGGGACTTCGCGCAGTTCAGCCACGCGACGATGTAGTTGACCGTGTTGGTGGACCAGAAGGTACTGCCGATCCAGCCGGGCGCGCCCCAGGCCAGCCCGTACAGCTTGATGTTCGGGTTGCGCGACTTGGCCTGCTGCATCAGCCACCACTCGTAGCCCGCGCCGCAGTTGATGGAGCCGGACGCGTGCTCGATGCTCGACTCGGAGCCGTCGGTGGAGTTGGTGTCCCCGCCGATCTCCACCTTGAGGATCTGCAGGTCCGCCCCGTAACCCGGTTTGAACAGGTAGTCGAGTATCTGCTGCTGCTGTGCCGCCGGGTAGTCGGTCAGCAGGCGGGTGTTGCCCCCGCCGCCGCTGATCGCCCCGATCCCGTCGAAGGTGCGGCCGCCCTGGGTGCCGTTGACGGTGATGGTGGTGGTCGCCGCCGCGGCGGGCGGCGCGGGGGCGCCCGCCACGCACCACGCCACGGTGAGTGCCACCCCGAGGCCGGGGGCCAGCCAGCGCCGTAACCCTGCCCGCCAGATCGCGATCATGCCGGCCCCTCTCAGCCCGTACCGGCGCCACCAGGCCGGCGATCGACCATGCGTGTTGAGGTCGGAATCTGCTCGGAGGTGGTCGGTAATGTTGGAAGCTGCCTTCATTGAGGCACGGCAGGCACGCCCGGTCAACCCCGCCCTCCCCGGGCGGGACCGCCCACGCGCGTTCGTGAAAGGTCAGCCCTGGTAGGCGATGGTGGCGTAGTCCGGTCCTGTGGTGGCCCCCTGGCTGTACCCGGTCACGAAGACCCCGCTTGAGCTGACGGTGACCGCCGAGGCGTGGCTGTCGCCATGGTCAGGGAAGTTGTACCGCCTGACCCACAACTGGGTGCCGGTGACGGCGTTGTACGCGAGCGTCGCGTACTTACCGGGATAGGGGTTGCCCTGTTGCTGACTGGTCCCGGTCACCAGCACTTTGTCCCCGGCCGGGCCGACGGCCACCGACACGGCGTAGTCGTTGGTGTTGGCGGTGCCGTTGTACCGCCTGACCCACAGGGTGGCTCCGGTGACGGTGTTGTACGCGACCGTGGCGTAGTCGTACCCCGTGCCGACCTGACGCGGCGGCGTCGAACCAGTTGCCTGGGCCGTTGTAGCCCTGTGTCCAGAGTTGGGCGCCGGTGGCGGCGTCGTAGGCAACCGTTCCGTAGTCGTACGACTCGTTCGTTTGGCCGTGGAACTGGCCCGTGACGAACACTGTCTTCCCGTCCGGGCTGACGGCCATAGCGGCCGCGGACCCGCCAGCGTATCGCCGGACCCACGACGGGGCGCCGGTCGCGGCGTCATAGGCGATTGTGACGATATCGGAGCCTGAGTTGCTTGTCCCGGTCACGAACACCAGGTCCCCGGCCGGGCTGACGGCCACCGCCGAGGCTTCATCAATGCCGCTACCCGGGCCGCTGTACCGCTTGGCCCATAGCCAGCTGCCACTGGCTGCGTTGTAGGCGATCGTGGCGTAGTCCAGGCCCGAGCCGGCCCCCGTGCTGTACCCGGTCACGAAAATGGTGTCCGCGCTTGGGCTGACGGCGACCGCCGAGGCTTTATCATCGCTGTTGCCCGGGCCGTTGTACCGCTTGACCCATAGCTCGGCACCGGATGCGGCTTGCTGCTGGGGCGCCGCCACCAAGACAGGCCGCCCGTGTCCCCGGGCATGGGCCACACCCGGAACATCCGCCCCCGCGGATGTGAACGCACTGAGTGCGGTGGCTGCCGCTACGGCAAGGGCCACATGCGCGACGCGTGTGCGCATCGGAACTCCCTCCTTGACCTATTACCGGAGGCAAGCTGGGCTGGCACCGTGCGATCCCCCGGTACCAGCATCGTGCGCATTTCGCCCTGACCAACGCCAGGGACGTTTGTCACCTGCGCGAGGTGCGCACCGAGGACGAGGCGGGCGCTGGCCCGCGGCGCTTTCGGAGCGTGGACCCGGCCTGCGGGCACTCAGCTCGTGACGCCGTCCGGGTGCGGGCCGGAACCTGCCAGGGCGAGCCGGAGCAGGGACCGAAGCTGGCGGAGTTCCTCGGCGCCCAGGCCCCCGAGTGGTCCCGCCTCGTTGACCAGCCGCTGCCAGAACGCGGTGCGCAGCTCGAGCCCTTTGCCGGTGAGCACGATGCCTTTCACGCGCCGGTCACGGGGATCCGGGCGCCGCTGGACCGCGCCGAGTTCGACGAGCCGGTCGATGACGCTGGTCAGATTCGACGGGTCGTACTGGAGCCGGTCGGCGAGGGCGCGCATCGTGACGGCGCCGTCCTGGTCGAGCTGGATCAAGACCTTGGCCTGGATCGCCGACAGCGAGTGCTCCGCCGCCAGCGCGGCGAAGTGAGCCTGCAGGCGCGATTGCATCTCGAACCAGAGGCCAGCCACTTCCTGCACCAGCCGGAGCTGGCTGGTTGCGGGCCGGGGGGCGCCGGTGCGCTGAGCTGTCACGCACCCAGGATAGGAAATCCGTCCCGCCCACGCCGTCGCGGTCTTTGCGCAGGCTCACCATGTAGTGGTAATTTACCTTTATGGTCGATTACCAGCTCTAGAGAAGGGAAGCCATGGCATGGAGACCGGGCTGAAGGACCGGGTCGTCGTGGTCACCGGCGGGTCGTCGGGCATCGGCCGCGCCACCGCGCTCGCGTTCGGCCGCGAGGGCGCACGGGTCGCGGTCACCTATCGCACCGGCGAACAGGCCGCGGCGGGCTGCGTCGCGGAGATCGAGGCTGCCGGGTCTGAGGCGGCCAGCTTCCGCTTCGACCTTGCCTCCGCCGAGGGCGCCACGGCACTCGCCGGGAGTGTCACCAGCCGGTGGGGAGGCATCGACGTCCTGGTCAACTGCGCCGGTGGCCGGGACAGGAACGCATCCTGGGGCAGCCGTTTCGAGGACGTGGCCCCGGCTGAGTGGCGGGCGATGCTCGACACCGACCTGGCCGCGCCCTACGCACTGCTCCAGGCCGTCATACCGGCCATGCGCGGCCGCGGCTGGGGCCGGATCGTCCTGGTGTCGTCGGGAGCGGGGGAGGAAGGCTGGGAGGGCGCCGCCGCCTACGCGACCGCCAAGGCCGGGCTCGTGGGCCTCGCCCGGAGCCTGGCCTGGGAGCTGGGCGGGGAGAACATCCTGGTCAACGTCGTGGCCGCCGGGCTGACCCTCACCGAGCGGGTTCGCCAGGCCGCGCCCGAGGAGATCAGGAAAGCCATCGCCCGCCGGATCCCGAGCGGGCGGCTGTCCCGGCCGGAGGACGTGGCGGGGCTCATCGTATTCCTCGCGTCGGCAGCCAACCAGAACGTCTCCGGAGAGGTGGTGCGGGAAGGCTCCGCGACCGGCCGGTCCGCCCACAGCCGTTGATCACTGCGCCGTCGCCGGGGCACCGCCGGTTCCTGGCTTCGGGCGGCCGGTGCCGCGGCCGGATAGCGGCTGGCTTCGCGGGCCGCCGCCAGCGGCTGCGAACCTGCCCCCTATCCGTGCCGCGGCTGGCGGCGCGGGTCAGGTGATGGTCCAGGCTTCGCTGTGCTCCCACAGTGCCCGGGCAAGTTCCGGCGTGGCGACCGCGCTGGCCGCCCGCTCCCGGCAGTTGTCGTAGAACCGGCCGGTCACGCCGGCCAGTTCCGGCGCGGTGGCGCAGTACAGCGAGGTCGCCGCGCCCTGCTCGGTGGAGAGCATGCGCAGCTTCATCAGCGGGCGGACCGGCCACGGGACCCGCCGCCAGATGTCGGAGGCGACCACCCCGGGGTGCAGGGCATACGTAGTGATGCCGCGCCCCTCGGTGCGGCGGGCCAGTTCCTGGGAGAACAGCACGTTGCTGAGCTTGGACACGGCGTACTCGCGCAGCCCGGTCCTGCTGGCCGTGGGCCGCCGGACCGCGTCGAAGTCGATCCCCTTGGCCTGGTAGTGGGCGTCGCTGGCGACCGTGACCACCCGGGACGGCGCGCTGGCGGCCAGGCAGCCGAGCAGCGCCGTGGTCAGCGCGAAGTGCCCGAGATGGTTGATGCCGAAACCCAGCTCGAAGCCATCCTTGGTGAGGCCACGCGCCCCGCCCACGCCCGCGTTGTTGATCAGCACATGCAGCGGTTCGCCCCGGTCAAGGAACTCCGCGGCGCACCGGCGGACCGACGCCAGGTCGGCGAGGTCCAGCGGGAGGAACACGACCGCGTCGTTCCCGGTGGCGGCGGTGATCTCGGCGGCGGTGGCGCGGCCCTTGTCCGCCGAGCGGCAGGCCACGAAGACCTTGCCGCCCCGGCTGGCCAGGTCGCCGGCCGTGGCCCGGCCGATCCCGGTGTTGGCCCCGGTGACCAGGAAGGTGCGCCCGGACAGGTCGGTTGAGTTCGCAGGCATGGTGACTTTGTACCGTACCGGCCGGTACTTCTGGCGGTGGGGTGCCGCTGCGGGCGCGGGGTTGTGCCTGCCGCGTTATGCTCGCCGAATAGCAGGAGGAAGCGGGCACGGCCCGGCGTTCCCAGGAGGCCCGGTGCGGATCGCGGGAGAAGAACAGCAGCACGAGCCGGGGGCCACCGGCACCGCGGGCGACGGTGCCGGGCTGGGCGCCGATGCCGCCGCGCGCCGGTCCGCGCGCCGCCGCCGGACGTGGATCATCCTCGGCGTGGCCGCGGTGCTGCTGATCAGCCTGAACACCTTTGTGGCATATGAGCTCGCCCGCTCGGACAACGCCAACGCGGGCGCGAACCTGCGCCCGTCGGGCATCCCGGGGAACATCTCGACCAGCCTGGCCAACCTGATGCAGCTCTCGCCGGTCCCCGGCGTCCGGGCGCCCGGGTTCACCCTCACCGACCAGAACGGCCACACGATGTCGCTGGCCAGCCTGCGCGGCAAGGTCGTCGTGCTGGAGTTCATGGACCCGCACTGCACCGACATCTGCCCGATCGTGTCGCAGGAGTTCGTGGACGCCTACCACCAGCTCGGGCCGCTTGCGGGCAAGGTCGTCTTCGCGGCGATCAACGTCAACCAGTACCACGCGAGCGTGGCCAGCATGGCCGAGTTCTCCAACGCGCAGCGGCTGAGCACGATCCCGGGCTGGCACTTCTTCACCGGCCCGGTGCCCGCGCTGCAGACCGCGTGGCGCGACTACAACGTCGAGGTCGCGGCGCCCAACCCGAACGCTGACATCATCCACACCTCGGCGGTGTACTTCATCGACGCCCAGGGGCGCGAGCGGTTCCTCGCGTCACCGATGGTGGGCCACACCGCGAGCGGCGCCTCGTTCCTGCCGCTGGCGCAGATCTCCGACTGGGCCGGCGGGATCGCGGGGCTGGCGAGAGACCTGGCCCGCTGACCCGCTCCGGCCGCTGACGGCCCGGCGCCGGACGGCCCCAGCGCCGGACGGCCCCGGCGCCGGACGGCCCCGGCCTGACGGTGCGGCCCGCCGGCCGGACCGGGCCGGCGCTCAGCGGGGGATCGTCACCGTCGCGGCCAGCGCGCTGGACCGCTCGTCGCCGCCCACGTACAGGCGGCGCTGGCCCGGCGCGGTGACCCAGCCGCGCGCGTCCTGCCAGTACTGAAGCTGGCGCGCTGGCACGGTCAGGGTGACGACCCTGGATTCGCCCGGGCGCAGGCTGATCCTGGTGTAGGCGGCCAGGGCCCGCGGTGCGAACGCGGCCCCCGGCGGCGTGCTGGCCGGCGCGCCCAGGTAGACCTGCGGCACCGCCTCCCCGGCCCGCTGGCCGGCGTTAGTCACCCGGAACCGCACCACAAGGCCGCCGCCGGGCGCCGCGTGCCAGTTCAGCGTGCTGTAGCCGAAACGCGTGTAGGACAAGCCGTTGCCGAACGGAAACAGCGGGGCGATCCCGTCCTTGTCGTAACGGCGGTACCCCACGAAGATCCCGGTGGGCTGATTCCGGCGGAACCGCCGCGCTGCGGCGGGCCAGGTCACCGGGAGCCTGCCCGCCGGGTCGGCGCGGCCGAGGAGCACGTTCGCCGTGGCCGTGCCGCCGGCGCCGCCTGGATACCACATCTCCAGCACGGCCCGCACCGTGCAGAGCCAGGGCATCGCGACCGGGCCGGGCGTGTTGAGCACCACGATCGTGTCCGGGTTGACCGCTGCCACGTCCGTGATCAACTGGTCCTGGCCGTCCGGCAGGGTCCTGCCACCGCCGCTCCAGGCGAATACCACGGCGGCCCTGGCGGCGCGCGCGGTGGCCACGGCGGCGGCGAGGCTGGACTGCTGCTGCGCGGGCGTGACCCAGTCCAGCCGGACCTGCACAGGCCGGCCGGAACCGTCCGGTGACTCGGTGACGCCGAGCGTGTGGATGCCTGAGGTCAGGGTGACCCTGGCGCGCAGGTTCTCCAGGCCGTCGGTGGTCGGCACCGGAGCGGGTCCCGCCGGGGCACCGCCTGTTGCTGGGGCACCGCCTGTTGCTGGGGCACCGCCGGTTGCTGGGGCACCGCCGGTTGCCGGTGCCGCGGCCGGTCCCGGCCCGTCCCGCGCGATGACGGAGCCGTCCAGGGTGAGGGCGCCCCAGGACCCGCCGGTGCCCAGGCCGATCCAGTAGGTGCCGGTCGCGGGGACGGTCAGCTCGCCGCTCCAGGTGTAACCGGACCCGGCCGGCAGTGCGTCGTGGCCGGCGGCCGTGTTGTCCAGCACGGGCACCACGCGCGCCGGTCCGTGCCCGGCGCCGCTGCGCACCAGGCCCGGCTCGCCTTCGTGGGTGAGCGCCGCGGCGGGGACCGGGGTGCCGGTCATGTCGTCGCCGACGGCGAAGGTCAGGTGCGCCGCCTGGCTGGCCGGCAGGTCCCGGCGGAGCACTTGAAGGGCCCCGGGCGGCTGGTCTGCGGTCCCTGCGGCGGTTCCAGTGGTGGTCCCAGCGGCCGGTCCCGTGGCGGTCGCAGCGGCCGGTCCCGTGGCGGTCGCAGCGGCCGGTCCCGTGGCGGCGCCTGCGGCGGTTTCCGTGCCGCTTCCGGCAGCCGTTCCCGTGGCAGTGCCTCTGCCAGCGCCCGGTGCGGGCCCGGCCGCGGGACCGGTCCCGATGACCTGATCGGCGCCCGGCCCAATAAGGGCGAGCGAACTCAGCTCGGCCGGTCCGAGCGGGAGCGCGTGGCCGGAGTTCCGCAGCAGGGTGGCCGCGTCCGCCGCGGTCCGGGCGATGACCCGTGCGTCGGCGGCGGCCGGTGCGGCGGCGGGGTGCGCGGGCTGCAGGCCGAGCAGCCCGAAGCGGTCCATCTCGGTGAGGACCGTGGCGGCCGCCTGGTTGACGGTGGCGGTGGTGATGGTTTTGCTGGCGAGCGCGGCACGGAGCGCGGCCGGGGTGAAGTACCTCGTGGCCGTCCGGCCCGCCGCCGGGATCTCGCCGTCCAGCCCGGAGTCCAGGGACAGCGTCCCGGGATTGGCTCCCGGCCCGGCGAGCACGAAGCCGGTGAAGCCCAGCTCGCTGCGCAGGATCTGGATGAGCAGGCCGGGGTTGCCGCACGGCGACTTGCTAACGGGTTCCGTGGCACCCGGGGAGCCGGCGGCACCGGGGCCGGTAGCGGCACCTGGGTTGCCGGCGGTGCCGGGGGCACCCGGCGCGGCGGGGGCCGAGCCCGCGGGAACGGTGGCCGAACCGCCAGGAGCCGTGGCCGAACCAGCCGGGACCGTGGCCGTACCTGCCGGGCCGGCCGGGGCCGTGGCCTGGCCGGCGCCGCCGCCAGGAGCGGTGGCCGCGCCGGCGGGAGCCGTGGCACCGGCCGGGGCCGTGACGGTGCCCGCGCCGTCGGCGGCGGGCCCGGTGGCACCCGGGGGCGCGCCGCCCGCGGTGGCGCCGGCGGCACCCCCGGTGGCACCCGCGGCAGCCGTGGTGCCGGGGCCGGCGGGCGAGCAGAGCACACCCGCGGCACCCGCGCGCACCGCGTCCTCGACCGGCTGCAGGTAGATCTCGTGCAGCGCCACGGAACTCGGGGCCACCCCGGAGCTGCCGGGCCCGCCGGTCCCGCCGGGCCCGGGCGGATATCCGTCGGCCACCGCCATGGTTCCCTGTGCCTGGATGCCGGAGATCTCCGCGGCGGCGGTGCCGCCGGCCAGCAGCGGATCCTCCCCGAAGCCGACGCCGGCCAGCTCCCCCGCGGCACCGGTGTCGATCACGCCGAACGGCCTGGCCACCGCCTGCTGCCCGAGCGCCCGCGCGTCCCGGCCGAGCACCGCGCCGTTGGCGAAGGCGTCCGCCCGGCTGAAGGTGGCGGCGACGCCTAGCGGCGAAGTCAGGGCGGCCGGCGGCTGCCGCACCGTGCCCAGGGGCCCTTCGGCCAGGTGCAGCGCGGGTATGCCCAGCCGGCGCAACCCGGGCATGGTGGCGGCCTGCTGCCCCGGGGCGGTGGCCCATTCCAGCAGACGCAACTTGTCCGCCAGTGACATGCGGCGGAGCAGGGTGCTGACGAGCGGGTTACCGGCGGCCGGGGGCGGGGTGCTGGCGGCACTGGTCGCGGCCGGGCCCTGGATCGCGCCGCTCGCCCAGGTGAGTGCCGCCGTGCCCGCGACCATGGCGGCGACCATCGCCACGACCGTCACGCCGGCCAGGGGCCGGCGCCGGCCGTGGCGGCCCCTACTCCCTCTGGTCACTGAACTCTCCCCACCCATAGAAACGGCCGTAGGTCAGCGCAAATCAGGCCTAAACGGCCAGAAAAAGGCAATGACCCGTTACCCTCAATGACAAAACGCTAGGGCCATATTGCGTGACGGTCAAATATGCAGGCCGTCTTTTCAGGGCAATGATTTGCCAAACGGGCCGGCGCCGTCCCAAATGGGTGATTCAAAATAAGTACAGTTTGCCGTTATAAAGGTCTTTAGTGAGCCCTTCATCCCGATCCCGACGGGGCCGCGCCGCGATTGTGCCCGGCCCCGCGCCTCGGTTGTGCCCTCGCCGGCGGTGAGGCGGTATTCCTCGGTTGTGCCCGGCCCCGCGCCTCGATTGTGCCCGGCCCCGCGCCTCGGTTGTGCCCTCGCCGGCGGTGAGGCGGTATTCCTCTTCGAACCGGACCGGGCCGGACGGGCCGGACCGGGCCTGCCACGCCCTGCCCGCCAAACCGCTGCGGCGGTTCCCACATGAGTACCTCATAGGGGCTCCGGACCCGGAATGGGCCGATTTTCGCGGTGATATCTAAACGGGTCCCCTGGCCGGCCGGGCCGGCAGGCAGGCGGCCCGGCTCAGTTCCCGCCCTGCCGGTCCAGCGACCGCCGGACGGCCAGCGGCAGGCCGGGAGCGGCACGGTCGTTGACGAAGACGCCGGCCGCCCGGCAGGCCGGCGGACGGAGGCCGAGCATGGCACGGAAGCCAGCGGTGCCGCCGTCGTGGCCGAGGTAGCCGGGCGGGCCGAGGGCCCAGCCGAGCCCCGCCGACCGGAGCGGGTCGATCCGGTGGTGTGCCTGCTGGGCCGCCCGGATCGCCCGGCCCGCCGCGGAATCCGGTGGCATCAGGCACGCCGACAGGTAGCGGGCCATATCCTCGGCGCTGGCCTCGACGCCGCCCGCGCCGCAGAGGTGGTGGGTCCACGGGGGGACCGGATGCCCGCGGGCATGGCCCTGGACCCGGCTGCCGAGGCCCTGGCCGGCGTCGAGCCAGCGGCCGATCGGGTCGCCGAGGGCCACGGCCTGGTCGTTCACGAGCGAAGCCAGCACCATGCCGGTCATGGTCTTGGTCGCCGAGCCGATCTCGAAACGGCCATCGAGCGGGCAGTCGTCGCTGAGCTTGACCGCGTACCCGCCCTCGTCGGCGGCCACCGCCGCGATGACCGCGGCGGCGGGGAGCGCGGGGCTCACGGCGCCGGTCAGTTCCGCCACGGACGCCGACCTCCAGTGCACGTGCCAATCCTGCACTAGCACGTTCTCACCGGCCGGCGGTTCTTCCCTGAACTAATCTCCGGGCCGTTCCACCGGGGCCTGCCGGTGGTGCTCGTGGCCGCCATCCGCTGGCTCCGGCGAGCAGGCGGGCTCGCGGCAGCAGATTCCGGCCTGACTCCCACGGGATGTCACCCGGCTGGGACACTACCCGTCATGCACACTCTGGTTGTCGATCATCCGCTGGTCACCCACAAGCTCACCGTGCTGAGGGACGAGTCCACCGAGGCTCCCACGTTCCGGCGGCTCACCGATGAGCTGGTGACCCTGCTCGCCTACGAGGCGACCCGCGAGGTCCCGGTGCGCCCGGTCACCGTGCGCACGCCGGTGGCCGACGCCGCCGGGGTCAAGATGGCCAGGCCGGTGCCCCTCGTGGTGCCCGTGCTGCGGGCGGGCATCGGCATGCTCGACGGCATGGCCCGGCTGCTCCCCACCGCCGAGGTGGGGTTCGTGGGACTGGCCAGGGACGAGAAGTCCCTGGTCGCCAGCACCTACGCCAACCGGCTGCCCGCCGACCTGGCCGGCCGGGCCGTCTTCGTGCTCGACCCCATGCTGGCCACCGGCGGCACCCTGGAAACCGTGTTCCGCATGCTGATCGACCGGGGTGCCGGCGCCGTCACCGGGGTGAGCCTGCTCGCGGCGCCCGAGGGCATCGCCCGCCTGGAGGCCGCCTTCCCCGGCGACGGCCCCATCCCGGTGCGGGTGGTGACGGCCGCCCTCGACGAGCGGCTGAACGACCGCGGCTTCATCGTGCCGGGCCTGGGCGACGCGGGCGACCGCCTGTTCGGCGAGATCTGACTGGCCGGCCTGACCCGGCCGCGGCCGGCCAGCGGCCGGGGCAGCCGCCAGCTAGGCGCCGGTGAAGCTGGGCGCGCGCTTCTCGCTGAACGCGATGACCCCCTCCACGAAGTCGGCCGACCCGGCCGCCTCCTGCTGGATCCGGGCCTCCAGTTCGAGCTGGGCCGCCATCTGGTCGTAAAGCCACTTGTTGAGCTGGCGCTTGGTGCCCGCATAGGACCTGGTCGGGCCCGCCGCGAGCCGGGCGACCAGCTCGTCGGCGCGGGCCGGGAACTCCTCATCCGGCCAGACCCGGTTAATCAGGCCCCACTCCAGCGCCTTGGCGGCCGGCAGCCGCTCACCGAGCAGCGACAGCTCGGCCGCGCGGGCGAAGCCGATGCGGGACGGCACGAGCACGGAGGACCCGCCGTCCGGTACCAGGCCGATGTTGACGAACGCGAGCAGGAAGAACGCCGATTCCGCGGCGACCACCAGGTCGCAGGCCAGGGCCAGGGACAGCCCGATGCCCGCGGCGGCGCCGTGCACCCCGGCCACCACCGGCTTGGGCATCTCGCGGATCCCCATGATGATCGGGTGGTACCGCTGGGTCAGCCTGCCGTACACATCGGGCACCCCGCCCTCGGTACGGTCCGCGAGGTTCTCCCGTAGGTCCGCCCCGCTGGAGAACGCCTTGCCGGCCCCGGTGACGAGCACGGCCCGGACGCGGGGATCGTCACCGGTCTCCCGCAGCGCGGCCAGCAGGTCCACCGAGAACTGCGTGTTCCACGCGTTCCTGGTCTCCGGCCGGTTCAGCTCGATCTTCGCCGCGCCGCCGCGGCGGTACAGGTTGACTGTCTCGTACGTCTTGGCCAGCTCGTAGTCGTTCATGGCGCTACCCTAACAGAGTATTACTCCGGAGTTTTACTCCGCTAAGCCAGGTCAATCTACAGAGCGATACTCCGGAGCGTTACTCTAGAGGGGATGACACAGACCGACATCCGCAGCCGCATCCTGGATGTGGCCCTCGCCTGCTTCCTGGCCGACGGGTACGAGCAGACGACGATCGCGCAGATCAGGAAGCGCAGCGGTACCTCGAACGGGGCGCTGTTCCACCACTTCCCGTCCAAGGAGGCGATCGCCGGGGCCCTGCACGTGGCGGCCATCGCCTCGTTCCAGCAGGGCCTGTGGGAGCTGGTCGGCCGCAAGCCGCGGTCGCTGCGGGCCGCCGTGCGCGCCGTGCTGGAACACCAGCTCACCTGGACCGAGCGCAACGCCGACCTGGCCCGCTTCATCTACGCACGCGGGCACCTGGACTGGGACACCGCCGCGGGAGCCGAACTCGCGGCACGGAACCGGGACCTGGCCGCCGCGTTCCGGCAGTGGATGGCGCCGCTGGTGGCCAGCGGCGAGATCCGGCCGCTGCCGATGCTGCTGACCACGGCGATCGTCAGCGGCCCGGCGCACGCGATCGCCCAGCGCTGGCTGGCCGGCCACCTGGACCGGCCGCTGACCTCGTTCCTTGATGAGCTGACGATCGCGGCCTGCGCGGGCCTGAGCGGTACCGCACCCGCCGCGGACGCGGGCGAGTCCCGACCCGGGCGCCCGGCCACGGCCCGGGTCACCTTCGACGTGCTGGCCGACGACGGCACCGTCGTCGGCCATGGTCAGGCCTCGGCCCAGCTCAGCCCCTGATACCAGGCGGGCCCTGCGACGGGCGCTCAGTCATCGAGCTCAGTCATCGAGCTCAGTCATCGAATTGGGGCGCGGTCATCGTGTAGCGGGCCTCGACCTGGGCGGTCACGGCCTGTTTGGCGGGCTCGAAGTCGAACGCGGGGCCCTCGTCCGGGCCGCCCGCAGGGTGTGGGCGCTTGGCCGCCGCGAACGCCACGTGCCTGGGCTGCGCTTCCATCAGCCCGGTGTCGGCCGCCTCGACCAACCCGGTGATCCGCCCGCCGAACGCCTCCGCGTACTCGCCCGCCCGCCGGGTGGCGTCCTGGGCCGCGGCCAGCCGCGCCGCGCGGTACGCCGGGCTGTCCGGCCGCAGCCGCCACTCCGGGCCGGCCACGGTGACCAGGTCCGCACCGGCCAGGCCGGTGACCAGGTCGCCGAGCACCGCGAAATCCCGGACTGTCACGGTGAATCCGGCCCGGGCGATGTAGAAGGAGATCTTCTCCCTGGCCCGGCCTTCCTTGAACACCGGCTGCACGCTGACCGGCTGGCTCTCCAGCTTCTCGATCGCCTCGCCGAAGCCCTTGATCGTGCCGCCGACGGTGCCGGTCCGCCCGGCCAGCAGTTCGACGGCCCGGTGCCGGTCGGCGTCCCTGGCCTGCACCGAGACCCAGACGATCGCGATCTCCGGCTCGACCTCGAGGCTGGCCTCTCCCCTGACGGAAATGACGGGCTCTGGCATCCCTGCGCTCCGCTCTGTGCTCGTTCGGTGTCGCGGCACCGGTCCTGAGCGGCTCAGACCCCAACCGGGTGCCAGACGGTCTTGATCTCCAGGAAGGCGAGCATCCGGGCCGGCGACGGCGCCGCGGCCCAGTCCTCCTCGGTGGCGAACACCCGCTTGACGTTACCCGCGGCGAGGCGTTCCAGTTCCGCCCGGCCGGCCACCGGGACCCCGGTGAGGTCGATCGCGTTCACATCCATGTGCGCGGCCAGCACCGGGGCGAGTTCGGCCTGCCGGCCGGTCAGGATGTTCACCACTCCGCCGGGCACGTCCGAGGTGGCGAGCACCTCGGCCAGCGTGACCGCGGGCAGCGGCGCGGGCTCGCTGGCCACCACCACCGCCGTGTTGCCGGTCGCGATCACCGGGGCGAGCACGCTGACCAGCCCGAGCAGGCCGGGCGCACCGGGGGCGAGCACCGCCACCACACCGGTCGGCTCCGGCATGCTGAAGTTGAAGTACGGCCCGGCGACGGGGTTGGCCGCGCCCGTGACCTGGGCGACCTTGTCGGGCCAGCCCGCGTACCACACCCACCTGTCGATCGCCTCGGCGACGGTCCGCGCCGCCTCGCGCTGCGAAAGACCTTCATTTTTAACGATTTCATCGGCGAACTGTGCTGCCCGGCCCTGGAGTAGTTCCGCCACCCGGTAAAGCACCTGGCCCCGGTTGTAGGCGGTCGCGCCGGCCCAGCCGGGCCCGGCCTTGCGGGCGGCGACCACGGCGTCCCTGGCGTCCTTGCGCGAGGCCCGCGCGGCGTGGGCCAGCAGGGTGCCGTCCGGCCCGGCCACGGGGTAGGAGCGGCCGGACTCGGACCGGGGGAACGCGCCGCCGATGAACAGCTTGTAGGTCTTGCGGACATCCAGCCGTGACCGGGTTTCGTGGCCGTCCTTGGCGGCCCCGGTGCGCACCGGGCCGGCCGCCGCGGCGGCCCCGGTGAGCACGGCGGGCTGGCCGGCCCGCGGCCTGGTCCGGGCACCGGCGGCGGCGCCGCCGGCCTGGCCGTCGCTGGCCTTCGCCTTGCGGGCCTTGCCGTCGGCCCGGCTGGCCCGCGGCTTGGCGCTGGCGGCCCCCTTGCCGGGCACGCGGCGCTCAGCCATGGAGGTATGCGGCCAGCCCGGACCGGCCGCCCTCCCGTCCGAACCCGGACTCCTGGTACCCGCCGAACGGGCTGGCCGGGTCGAACCTGTTGTAGGTGTTGGCCCAGACAACGCCCGCGCGCAACCGTTGTGCCATGGAAAGGATCCGGCTTCCCTTCTCCGTCCAGACCCCGGCGGACAGGCCGTACGGCGTGTTGTTGGCCTTGGCCACGGCCTCCTCCGGGGTGCGGAAGGTGAGCACCGCCAGGACCGGCCCGAAGATCTCCTCGCGGGCGATCCGGTGGGACTGGCTCACCCCGCTGAACACGGTCGGCGGGAACCAGTAGCCACGGGCGGGCAGCGGGCACACCGGCGACCAGCGCTCGCCGCCCTCGGCCTCCCCGGCCGCGGCCAGGCTGGTGATCTTGTCGAGCTGTTCCCGCGAGTTGATCGCCCCGATGTCGGTGTTCTTGTCCAGCGGGTCGCCGAGCCGCAGCGTCTCCAGCCGGGCCTTGAGCCGGTCGAGCAGGGTGTCGGCGATCGACTCCTGGGCCAGCAGCCGGGACCCGGCGCAGCACACGTGGCCCTGGTTGAAGAAGATGCCGTTGACGATGCCCTCGACCGCCTGGTCGACCGGCGCGTCGTCGAACACGATGTTGGCGGCCTTGCCGCCGAGTTCCAGGGTGAGCCGCTTGCCGGTGCCGGCGATCGCCCGCTGTATCTGTTTGCCCACCTCGGTGGAGCCGGTGAAGGCGATCTTGTCCACGCCGGGGTGCGCGACGAGGTCGCGCCCGGTGCGGCCGTCCCCGGTGACGATGTTGACCGTGCCGGGGGGCAGGCCGGCCTCGGCGATCACCTGGGCGAGCAGCAGTGCCGACAGCGGCGTGGTCTCGGCCGGCTTGAGCACGCAGGTGTTGCCGGTGGCCAGCGCGGGGGCCAGCTTCCAGGCGGCCATCAGCAGCGGGAAGTTCCACGGGATCACCTGGCCGGCCACGCCGATCGGGCGCGGGTCCGGGCCGAACCCGGCGTAGCCGAGCTTGTCCGCCCAGCCCGCGTGGTAGAAGAAGTGCGCCGCCGCCAGCGGGACGTCCACGTCCCTGGACTCCTTGATCGGCTTGCCGTTGTCCAGGCTCTCCAGCACAGCGAACTCGCGGGCCCGCTCCTGGATGGCCCGCGCGATCCGGTACAGGTACTTGGCCCGTTCCCGGCCGGGCATGGTGCCCCAGGTCCGCTCGTAGGCGCGGCGGGCGGAGGCGACCGCGAGGTCCACGTCGTCCTGGCCCGCCTGCGCGACGCTGGCCAGGGGCTCCTCGGACGCCGGGTTGACCGTGGCGAAGTGCTCGCCGCTCCGCGGCGCGACGAAGTCCCCGTCCACGAACAGGCCGTACTCGCTCTGGATGGACACGATGTCGCGCGACTCGGGCGCGGGCGCGTACTCCCAGTCCGCGCCGGCGCCTAGATCCCGGCCCGTCTCCCCGGCCGCGACCGGCGAGGCTGATTCACCGCCCATGTGCGCCTGGCCTCCACGTATCTCCGCGACGCTAACCTACCCCGCCGCAGCCGCCGCGCACCCGCGCGCCAGGCCCCCGCCTCGCCGGGCCGCCCCGGCCCCAAGCGGCCGCTTTGATCATGGCTCAGCGATGTATAGGCGGTTTCATTACCGAATCCGATATGAGCGAGTAGTCCGCTTCGGCGGCCGGCGCGTCTTAGAAGCGAGTCGGCGGGCAGTGCCCGTTGCCCGCGGGGGCGGTCCGGATGATCTCTGGCCGAGCACGAGGCGCCGCCGGTCAGTCCAGGGTGAAGTAGTTGGGGCCGGCGTAGGCACCGGTGAGCTGCTTGCTGCGCTGCATCAGCAGGTCGTTGAGCAGGCTGGAGGCGCCGATGCGGAAGTAGTCCGGGGTCAGCCAGTCCGGCCCGGCGGTCTCCCGGACGAGCACCAGGTAGCGGATGGCATCCTTGGTGGTCCGCACCCCGCCCGCGACCTTGACCCCGACCCGCCGGCCGGTGGCCGCCGCGAAGTCCCTGGCCGCGGACAGCATCACCAGGGCCACCGGCGGCGTGGCGGCCGGCTGGATCTTCCCCGTCGAGGTCTTGATGAAGTCGGCACCGGCCAGCATCACCAGCCAGGAGGCACGGGACACGTTGTCCAGCGTGACCAGTTCGCCGGTCTCCAGGATCACCTTCAGGTGCGCGGTCCCGCAGGCCTCGCGCACCGCGCGGACCTCCTCGTAGACCTGCGCGTACCGCCCGGCCAGGAACGCCCCCCGGTCGATGACCATGTCCACCTCGTCGGCCCCGGCGTCCACCGCCTCCGCCACGTCGGCGAGCTTGACCGCGAGCGAGGCGCGCCCGGACGGGAACGCCGTGGCCACCGAGGCCACCGCGACCGTACTGCCGGCCAGCTCGGCTCGCGCCAGCGCGACCAGGTCGGGGTACACGCACACCGCGGCGACCGGCGGCACCGCCGGGTCGGCCGGGTCCGGCTGGCGCGCCTTGGCGCACAGGCCCCGGACCTTGCCGGGCGTGTCCGCACCCTCCAGCGTGGTCAGGTCCACCATCCGGACCGCCGTCTCCAGGGCCCAGAGCTTGGCCTCCCGCTTGATCGACCGGGTCGCCAGCGCGGCCGCCCTGGCCTGGGCGCCGGTCTGGTCCACGCCGGGCAGGCCGTGCAGCGCGCGGCGCAGCGCGGCGTCGGAGAGCACCGCACCGCTGCCGGGGGCCGGCGGCACCGGCACGCCCGCCAGGGCGGTGTCGGTCACGGCACCCGGCGCCGGGACGGCGGTGCCGGCCACGACATCGGCGCCGGGGCGGGCACGGCGGTCATCGGCGGGCATACCCGGCTACCTACCCATTCCCCGAATCCGCACCACCGAGTCGCTGGCCGCGCGGGCCGTGGCGAAGCCCGGCTTGATGATCGTGTTGATGATCCGCAGCCGCTCGTCGAAGTGCCCAAAAGCGCTCTTCATCGCGTTGATCGTCAGCCACTCGATGTCCGGCCAGCCGTAGCCGAACGTCTCCACCAGCCGGTGGAACTCCGATGACAGCGTCACCCCGCTCATCAGCCGGTTGTCGGTGTTCACCGTGACACGGAAGGAAAGCTGGCGGAGCAGCCGGATCGGGTGCTCCTCGATCGAGGGCGCGGCGCCGGTCTGCACGTTGGAGGTGGGGCACAGTTCCAGCGGGATCCGGCGGTCCCTGACGTAGCTGGCCAGCCGCCCGAGTTCCACCGCGCCCTCCGGGCTGACCCGGATGTCGTCCACGATGCGCACCCCGTGCCCGAGCCGCTCCGCGCCGCACCACTGCAGCGCCTCCCAGATCGACGGGAGCCCGAAGCCCTCCCCGGCGTGGATCGTGATGTGGAAGTTCTCCCTGGCCACGTACTGGAACGCGTCGAGGTGGCGGCTGGGCGGCCAGCCCGCCTCCGCGCCGGCGATGTCGAACCCGGCCACGCCCCGGTCCCGGTACCGGACCGCCAGCTCGGCGATCTCCAGCGAGCGGGCCGCCGTCCGCATCGCGGTGAGCAGGGCGTACATCGTGATGCCCCGGCCCTCGCTGCCGATGCGGAAGCCCTCGAGTACCGCCTCGACCACCTCGTTGAGGCTCAGCCCGCCCGCCACGTGCAGCTCGGGCGCGAACCTGACCTCGGCGTAGACGACGCCGTCGGCGGCCAGGTCCTCCGCGCACTCGGCGGCCACCCGGATCAGCGCGTCCCGGGTCTGCATGACCGCCAGCGTGTGCTGGAACGCGTCCAGGTACAGGTTGAGGTGGCCCCGGCTGGCGCCGCGCTGCAGCCAGACCGCGACCTCGTCGACGTCGTGGCTGGGCAGCCGGTCGTAACCGATGCCCCGGGCGAGGTCCACCACCGTGGCGGCGCGCAGCCCGCCATCCAGGTGGTCGTGCAGCAATACCTTGGGCGCGGAGCGAATCTCTTCCAAGCTGGGCATTCGCCTATTCTCACACCTCCAGGCAGCCGCCGTTACCCGCCTATCCGGTCGATGACCAGGTCCGGCAGGGCCGGTGAGTCCGGGCCGATCTCGAAGGCGTCGCCGAGGGCGGCCAGGCCCGCGGCGAACCGGGATTCGTCGTCGGCACGCAGCTCGAGCAACGGCTCCCCCTCCTGCACCCAGTCGCCCGGCTTGGCCAGGCACAGCACGCCCGCGGCCGCGCTGACCGGGTCCTCCTTGCGGGCCCGGCCCGCGCCAAGCCGCCAGGCGGCGTTGCCCACGGCGCGGGCGTCCAGGCGCCGCAGCCAGCCTTCGGCGGGCGCCGGCACCGTCCGGATGTGCCGGGCCACCGCCAGCGGGGCATCCGGGTCCCCGCCCTGCGCGGCGATCATGCCGCGGTAGCGGGCGAGCGCCCGCCCGCTGGCCAGCACCGCCTCCGGGTCGGCGTCCACGCCCGCGAGCCGCAGCATCTGCCTGGCCAGCGCGAGCACCACCTCGACCAGGTCAGCGGGCCCGAATCCGGCCAGGGTGGCGACGGATTCCTCGACCTCGACCGCGTTGCCCACCGCCCGGCCCAGCGGCGTGTCCATCCGGGTCAGCAGCGCCGTGGTGCGGACGCCGTACTCGGTGCCGAGCGCCACCATGGTCTGCGCCAGCAGCCGCGCGTCCTGTTCGCGGCGTATGAAGGCGCCGCTGCCGACCTTGACGTCGAGGACCAGGGCACCGGTGCCCTCGGCGATCTTCTTCGACATGATCGAGCTGGCGATGAGCGGGATCGACTCGACCGTGCCGGTCACGTCCCGCAGCGCGTAGAGCCGCCGGTCCGCGGGGGCCAGGCCGGCGCCGGCGGCGCAGATGACGCAGCCGACGTCCCGGAGCACGCCGAGCATCTCGTCGTTGGATAGCGCGGCCCGCCACCCGGGGATGGCCTCCAGCTTGTCCAGGGTGCCGCCGGTGTGCCCGAGGCCCCGGCCGGAGAGCTGCGGCACCGCGGCGCCGCAGGCCGCCACGAGCGGGGCGAGGATCAGCGAGACCTTGTCCCCCACGCCCCCGGTGGAGTGCTTGTCCACGGTGGGCAGGCCGACCCCGGACAGGTCGAGCCGCTCCCCCGAGTCGATCATCGCCCCGGTCCAGGCGCGCAGTTCGGCCGGCTCCAGGCCGCGGAAGTAAATGGCCATCAGCAGGGCGGACATCTGCTCCTCCGCCACCTCGCCGCGCAGGTAAGCCCCGAACATCCAGTCGATCTCGTGGCCGGACAGTGGCACGCCGTCTCGTTTGGCCCTGATCAGGTCGACGGCGGCGGGGACCGGCCGGTCGCTGGCCGCCGGCCGGGCGTGGCCGCCTGCCTCAGTCACCGGCGCCCTCGTGCCGGGCCAGGTCGGCGCTGGTGAACGGGGAGGGCAGCAGCCGGGCCAGCTCGGTCGGCCCGGCAGCGGTGTCCACAAGCAGGCTGGGGCCGCCCGCCTCGATGAGCAGCTGGCGGCAGCGCCCGCACGGCAGCAGCCGCTGGCCGTCGCCGCTCACCACGCTGACCGCGGCCAGGGTCCCGCCACCGCTGGCGTGCAGCGCGGAAACCAGGCCGCATTCGGCGCACAGGGTCAGCCCGTAGGAGGCGTTCTCCACGTTGCAGCCGGTCACGACCCTGCCGTCACCCGTCACGCCCGCGGCCCCCACGCGCAGCCGCGAATAAGGCGCGTGCGCCCGCTCCGTCATCTGCGCGGCGGCGGACCGCAGCGCCGGCCAGTCGATAGCCATCGCACCCCTCCCGACGGTCACGATAACAGCGGCCCGGCGGGGGGCCCGGGACCTGCCCCCGGCGGGCGCCTGCTCGCTCACCGGGGGGGCCATTCGCTTACCAATCCCGGCGCTTGCCAGTACTCTCCTGAACTTCCGGTTGCGATTTGGCAACGGCGCCGACGATCAATGCCCGCTGCCTTCCCCGGACGGCTGACCCGGTCTAGCCTGCGATCATCCCGAAGCAGGCGCCTGGGATCTTCGACCCATGGGCGCTCCGGGCTAGGAGGGGGCCAGCGGTCCGCACGGGGCAGCGGGGAACCCGTCCCAACGGAGCAGGCGACAGGCGCTCCGGAAGAGGAGGTAAGCAAGTGAGACAAGCTTTCCGGGCCGCGGCGGCACTGGCAGCGGTGGCCTTGCTCGCCGCTGGGTGCGCCAAGCCCAGCTCGTCATCGTCGAACTCGGGCTCGGGTACGGGCGCGGCCAAGTTCACCGGCTGCATGGTCACCGACACCGGCGGCATCAACGACAAGTCGTTCAACCAGTCCTCGTGGCAGGGCATGCAGGCGGCCGCGGCCGCCAACCCGAACATCACGGTCAAGTACCTGCCGTCCACCACGACGTCCGACTACGCCAAGAACATCAGCACGTTCATCAGCCAGAAGTGCGGGGTCATCGTCACCGTCGGCTTCCTGATGGGCCCCTCGACCCAGTCCGCCGCCCTGGCCAACCCGAAGCAGAAGTTCGCGATCGTCGACTGCTCGTACGCCTCCTTCTGCCTGTCCACCAAGCCCCATCCGCCGATCGCCCACAACATCACCCAACTGGTGTACAACACCGTCCAGGACGCCTTCCTCAGCGGCTACCTGGCGGCCGGGATGACCAAGACCGGCAAGGTGGCCACGTTCGGCGGTGAGAAGTTCGGCACGGTCACGATCTACATGGACGGCTTCTGGGACGGCGTGCAGTACTACAACAAGCAGCACGGCACCCACGTCCAGGTGCTCGGGTGGAGCGAGCCGAGCGGGAACGGCACGTTCGCGGGCAGCTTCACCAACATCACCGCGGGCCAGACCATTACCAACACCTTCATCACCCACGGCGCCGACATCATCTTCCCGGTGGCGGGCGCCGTCGGGCTCGGCTCGGCGAAGGCCGTGCAGACCGCCGACACCTCCGGCAAGCACATCGCCATGTACTGGGTGGACACCGACGGCTGCGTCAGCGCCGCGACCTACTGCAAGTACTTCATCACCAGCGTGGAGAAGGGCATCAGCGCCTCGGTGAAGGCCGCCGTCCTCCTCGCCGCCAGGGGCCACAGTGGCGGCAGCTACATCGGCACGCTCGCCAACGGCGGGGCCGTGCTGGCGCCGTACCACACCTGGGCGAGCAAGGTCCCCGCGAAGCTCCAGGCCGAGGTCGCGGCGATCAAGGCGGCGATCATCAGCCACCAGATCGTTCCCGCCACCAAGAGCCCCGTGTAGCCAGGGCACCGGGCAAGAAGTTACCGTCAGGCTGGTCAGTGTCCCCGGCAACAGCCCGGGGGCACTGACCAGTAATCGGCTGGAGGGTGGCTGCCGGTGAAACTTGAGTTGCGCGGTATCACCAAGCGCTTCGGGAGCCTGGTCGCCAACGACCAGATCGACCTGGTCGTCCAGCCCGGCGAGATCCGCGCCCTGCTGGGGGAAAACGGCGCCGGCAAGACCACGCTGATGAACGTGCTCTACGGGCTCATGCAGCCCGACGAGGGCGAGATCCTGCTCGACGGCCAGCCGGTCGCCATCCACTCGCCCAGGGACGCGATCGGGGCCAAGATCGGCATGGTGCACCAGCACTTCATGCTGGTGCCGGTCTTCACCGTGGCCGAGAACGTCACGCTCGGCAGCGAGCCGGTGTACCGGGGGCCGCTCGGCCTGCCCTCTCTTGGCCTGCTCGACCGGCGCAAGGCGCGCCGTGACGTGCTCGCGCTCTCCGAGCGGTACGGCCTGCGGGTCGACCCCGACGCCCTCGTGGAGGAGCTGCCGGTCGGCGTGCAGCAGCGGGTCGAGATCATCAAGGCGCTGCTCCGCGACGCGCAGGTGCTCGTCCTGGACGAGCCCACCGCCGTGCTGACCCCCGGCGAGATCGACGATCTGTTCCGGATCATGCGCGAACTGCGCGAGGGCGGGCGGACGATCATCTTCATCTCGCACAAGCTCAAAGAGGTCCAGGCGATCGCCGACAACATCACGGTCATCAGGCGCGGAAAGGTCGTCGGGGAGCGGCCGCCGACGACCACCACCGCAGAGCTCGCGTCGCTGATGGTCGGCCGGTCGGTCCAGTTGCGGGTGAGCAAGGAGCCGGCCAAGCCGGGCGGTGTGGTGCTTGACGTCCAAGACCTGAACGTGGAGGGGGAGCGCGGGGAGCAGTCGGTGCGCGGCGTGTCCTTCCAGGTGCGGGCCGGTGAGATCCTGGGCGTGGCCGGTGTCCAGGGGAACGGCCAGACCGAGCTATGCGAGGCGCTGATGGGCCTGCGGCCCTCGACCGGCTCGGTGCGGCTCGACGGCACCGACCTGAGCCATGCTCCGACCCGTGCCCGGCTGCACGCGGGCATCGGCTATGTCCCGGAGGACCGGTCGGAGGACGGCCTGGTGGCTGACTTCTCGGTCGCCGACAACCTCATCCTGGACGTCTACGACCAGCCGCCGTACGCCTCCGGTATCGCGCTGAACCTGGACGCCATCAGGGAATCGGCGGCCAGGCGCGTCGAGGAGTATGACGTGCGCACCACGTCCGTGGAGACGCCGGCCGGGACGCTGTCCGGCGGCAACCAGCAGAAGGTCGTGGTCGCCCGGGAGATGGGCCGGGATGTCAAGCTGATGGTCGTCAGCCAGCCGACCCGCGGCCTGGATGTCGGCTCGATCGAGTTCGTGCACAAGCGCCTGGTCGCCCAGCGGGACGAGGGCGCGGCGGTGCTGATCGTCTCGTCCGAGCTCGACGAGATCTACGCGCTGGCCGACCGCATCGCCGTCATGTACGAGGGCCGGATCGTCGCGTTCTGCCCGCCCACCATCCCCGAGCAGGACCTCGGCTTGCTGATGGCCGGCAGTCAGATAGGCGGGGCCACCAGCTCCCGCCCGGACGGCCAGGAGCCAGCCGGATCCGCGATCTCCGACCCGGGAGGCGGACCCGAGACGCCAGTGCAGGAGCAGAGCAGCCATGAGTGATCAACACGAGGCAGAGCCTGCCGAGCCTGCCGCCGAGCGTTCCGCAGCGCCCGCGGCGACCGCCACCGCCCAGGAACCCGCGCCGGACCGGCCGCGTGGCCGGCAGCCGCTCACCGGCCATGCGATCATCCAGGCGGTGACCGAGGGACACTCGGTCGTCATCACCATCCTGGCGGTGTTCGTGGCCCTGCTGGCCGGCGCCGTGCTCATCGTGGCCAGTGACCCGGCGGTGCTGCGCGCCTGGGACTCGTTCGGCTACGCACCAGGCGCCGCGTTCTCGGCAACCTGGACGTCGGTGTCCGCCGCCTACTCGGCGCTGTTCGAGGGCGCGATCTTCAGCCCCGGGACGATTTCGGCTGCCTTCCACGGCGGCTCGATCGCGGCGATCTTCTACCCGCTCTCGCTCACCGCGTTCGAGGCGACCCCGCTGATCCTGACCGGGCTGTCGGTGGCGGTATGTTTCCGGGCCGGGATGTTCAACATCGGCGCGGCGGGGCAGTGGATCGGCGGCGCGCTCGTCGCGACCTGGCTGGGTTACGCGGTGCACCTGCCGATCGTGCTGCACGCGGTGGTCTGCATCATCGGTGCCTTCGCCGGCGGTGCGGCGATCGGCTGGATCGTGGGCGAGATCAAGGCGCGGACCGGCGCGCACGAGGTCATCCTCACGATCATGCTCAACTACGTCATGTACAACCTCCTGTCCTTCCTGCTGGGCAGCCAGTCGCTGATGCAGGCACCGGGTCAGACCAACGAGGTCGCGCCGAACGTCGCCGGAAGCGCGACGCTGCCGCATGTCGGGGGGCCACCACCGCAGGTCGGCATCGGGTTCTTGATCGCCCTGGCTGCCGCGGCCGCGACCGCCTGGCTGCTGTCGCGCAGCACGCTGGGCTTCCAGTTCCGGACCGTGGGCGCGAGCCCGAGCGCAGCGCGCAGCGCCGGCATCAGCGTGGAGCGGGTCTGGGTGCTCGCGTTCCTGATCGCCGGTGGCCTCGCCGGCCTGTCGGCGAGCACGATCGTGCAGGGCCAGACACAGCCGCTGACGTTCAACAGCTACGGCACGTACGGCTTCGACGGCATCACGGTCGCGCTGCTCGGCCGGGCCAGGCCGCTGGGCGTGATCCTCGCCGGGCTGCTGTTCGGCGCGCTGAACGCCGGCGGCACCGTCATGGAGGCCGCCACCGGCGTCCCCACCGATGTCGTCGACGTCATCAAGGGCTTGATCGTGCTCCTCGTCGCCGCACCGCCGCTGATCCGGCTGCTGTTCCGGCTGCGGAGCACCAGCGGCGCCGGTGCGCAGGCCGTCGCGTCGAAGGGATGGTAGGGATGACCACCACTCTGGTTACCCCCGTTCGCGCCCCGGTCTCGATTAACCGCAGGTACCTCGCCGCGGGCACGTTCATCCTGCTCGGCCTGATCGACATCTTCGTGTTCGGCCTGTTCGCGCACCACGGCGACGCGGTCTTCGCGCTGTCGCTGCCCGGCGCCACGCCGAAGCTGCCGTCGATCCACGTTCCCGGGGCGCTGACGGCCTACCTGCTCGGCGCGGTCTCGATCGGCCTGGGCATCCTGCGGGCCGTCGCCGACCTCTCCCCCAGGGGCAAGCGCCTGTCCATCGCGATCGCGCTGCTGTGCTTCCTGCTGTCGCTGCTGGCCTGGGCCGACGCCGGCAGCTCGGTCGGCCCGCTCCAGGTCATCGACCTGCTGCAGGGGACCTTGACCGCGTCCATCCCGCTGATGCTCGGCGCCATGGCCGGCCTAATGTGCGAGCGATCCGGCGTCATCAACATCGCGATCGAGGGCCAATTGCTCACCGGCGCGTTCACCGCGGCGGCCGTGGCCAGCGCCACCGGCGGGGTCTGGCTGGGGCTGATCGGCGGGTCGCTGTCCGGTGGCCTGGTCGGGGTGATACTCGCGATCTTCGCGATCACGTTCCTGGTGGACCAGATCATCGTCGGCGTGGTGCTCGACGTGATCGCGCTCGGGCTGACCAACTACCTGTACGACCGGGTCATGATCCCGTACGCGGACACCTTCAACGCCGGCAACACGTTCGGCACCGTCAAGATCCCGGTGCTCGGCAACATCCCGATCATTGGCCCGGTCTTCTTCGACTCGAATGTCTTCCTCTACATCACCTACGCGCTGATCCTGATAATCCAGATCGGCCTGTTCCGTACCCGGTGGGGGCTGCGGGTGCGCGCGGTGGGCGAGCACCCGGTCGCGGCCGACACGGTCGGCATCAGGGTGCAATGGACGAGGTACCGCAACGTCATCCTCGGCGGCCTGATCGCTGGGATCGGCGGGGCATACCTGACGGCCGGCTCGGTCGGCTTCTTCACCTCGAACATCAGCTCGGGCTTCGGCTACATCGCGCTCGCCGCCATGATCTTCGGCCGCTGGACGCCGCTTGGCTCGGTGGCGGCGGCGCTGCTGTTCGGGTTCAGCTTCCAGCTGCAGACCGAGCTGTCCGTCCTGCGGGTGCCGGTCTCCTCGTTCATCCTGCTGATGGCGCCGTACGTGGCGACGATCATCGCGGTGGCCGGGCTGGTGGGACGGGTGCGGCCGCCCGCCGCCGACGGCAAGCCGTACATCAAGGCATGACGGCGATCCCCGGTCCGTACCAGGCGGCGCAGGCCAGTGCCGCCCGGCTGGCGGAGCTGACCGGCGTGCCCCGGCACGACGTCGCCGTGGTGCTCGGCTCCGGGTGGGCACCGGCGGCCGATGCCCTCGGCTCGCCCGGCGCGGAGGTCCCGCTCGCCCGCCTCGGCGGGTTCCCGCCGCCGACGGTGGGCGGCCACTCCCCCGCGGTCCGCTCACTGCGCGCCGGTGACGTGCGCGCCCTGGTGTTCCTCGGCCGGGTCCACCTGTACGAGGGCCACGACGTGGCGACCGTGGTGCACGGCGTGCGCACCGCCGTGGCGGCCGGCTGCCGGGTCGTGGTGCTCACCAACGCGGCGGGCGGGATCCGGGACGGCTACCAGGTCGGGCAGCCGGTGCTGATCGCCGACCACCTCAACCTGACCGGGCGCTCGCCGCTGGGCGGGCCGCCGCCCCCCGACGGCTACCCGTCGCGGTTCACCGACCTCACCGACCTGTACTCGGCGCGGCTGCGGGCGCTGGCCCGCGGCGCCGGCGAGGGGCTGGCCGAGGGCGTCTACGCCGCGCTGCCCGGCCCGCATTACGAGACCCCCGCGGAGATCCGGATGCTCCGCACCCTCGGTGCCGACCTGGTCGGCATGTCCACCGTGCTCGAGGCCATCGCCGCCCGCCATCTCGGCGCGGAGGTGCTCGCCATCTCGCTGGTCAGCAACCTGGCGGCCGGGCTGGCCCCACATGGGCTCGACCACGCGGAGGTGGTCGCCGCCGGGAAGGCAGCCGCCGGGCGGGTGGGGTCGCTGCTGGCCGGGCTGCTGCCCGTCGTCGTGCCGGGAGGGTAACCATGATCGGCGGCGAGCTGCGTGCTCAGGCCGAGCGCTGGATCGCCGGCGACCCCGACGAGCGGGACCGCGCCGAACTGCGCGCGCTGCTCGACGACGACGGCGAGGCGGCCGCCGCCGAGCTTGCCGACCGGTTCGCCGCCCGGCTGGAATTCGGCACCGCGGGCCTGCGCGGCGCGATCGGGGCCGGGCCGAACCGGATGAACCGGGCGGTGGTCCGTGCGGCCACGGCCGCGCTGGCGCGGTGGCTGGCCGAGCACGGCGGGCCGGGCACGGCACAGGCCGGCGTGGTCATCGGCTGCGACGCCCGGCACCGGTCCGACGAGTTCGCCGCCGAGGCCGCCCGGGTGCTCGCCGGGGCCGGCATCCGGGCGCATCTGCTGCCGCCGCGGCAGCCGACCCCGCTGCTCGCCTTCGCCATCCGGTACCTGGGCGCCGCCGCCGGGATCATGATCACGGCCAGCCACAACCCGCCCGCGGACAACGGCTACAAGCTCTACCTGGGCGACGGCGCGCAGATCATCCCGCCGGTGGACAAGCAGATCGGCGCCGCCATCGCCGGCCTGGGCGACCTGTCGCGGGTCCCGGTCGCGGCCGCGGACAGCCCGCTGATCGGCAGGCACGGCGACGAGGTGGCCCGCGCCTACCTGGACGCCATCGTGGCCGCCGTGCCCGGTCCGGCAGTGGCCGGCGGGCCCGGGGACGCGGTGGATGCCGGGGACGCGGTGGATGCCGGGGACGCGGCGGGTGGCGGCGGCGCGGCCGGCCGGGCCGGGCTGCGGGTGGTCTACACGCCGCTGCACGGGGTGGCGGCCGGGCTGGCGCTGCGGGCGTTCGACCGGGCCGGTTACCCGGCGCCGCGGGTGGTCACCGCTCAGGCCGAGCCGGATCCCGCCTTCCCGACCGTCGCGTTCCCCAACCCCGAGGAACCCGGCGCTCTCGACCTGGCCCTGGACCTGGCCCGCGAGACCGGCGCGGACCTCATCGTCGCGAACGACCCGGACGGCGACCGGCTCGCCGTCGCGGTCCCGGACCCGGCCGCCCCCGGCGGCTGGCGGGCCCTGTCCGGCGACCAGGTGGGCGCGCTGCTCGGTGCCTACCTGCTGGACCGGGACCCGGGGCCGGATCCCGCCGCGCGGCTGGCCGCGACGACGGTGGTCTCGGCCACGCTGCTGTCCAAGATCGCCGCGGCGGCGGGCGCCAGGTACGCGGAGACGCTCACCGGGTTCAAGTGGATCGTCCGGGCCGCGGACGGCGTGCCCGGCGCGCGCTTCGTGTTCGGCTACGAGGAGGCGCTCGGCTACGCCGTCACCCCCGCGGTGCGGGACAAGGACGGCATCAGCGCGGCGCTGGCCCTGCTCTCGCTGGCGGCCACGGCCCGCGCCGCCGGGCAGACCCTGCTGGACCGGTGGGACGCGCTCGAGGCCGCCCACGGGGTCCACCTGACCGCCCAGGTCACGCTGCCCACCCGGGCCCCGGCGGAGGTCATGGCCGGGCTGCGGGCCGATCCGCCGGGCAGCCTGGCCGGCGCGCCGGTGACCGCGGTCACCGACCTCGCGGCCGGGTCCGGCGGCCTGCCCCCGTCCGACGTGCTGACCTACCACCTGGCGGGCGCCCGGGTGGTGATCCGGCCGAGCGGCACCGAGCCCAAGCTCAAGGCCTACCTGGAGGTCGTCGAGCCGGCCACGCCGGCGACGCTGGCGGCCGCCCGCACGGCCGCGGCAGGGCGCCTTGGCCCGCTGCGCACCGCGGTGGCCGACCT
>WNGN01002125.1_pt1 | contig 35568 bp, 33 predicted proteins | sample 5400561 | NCBI WGS metagenome assembly WNGN01 (sample SAMN13153379, study PRJNA577476) | soil metagenome | isolation source: 115 cm soil or saprolite under Garry oak tree replicate 2 | place: USA:California | collected 2016-06-15 | reverse complement strand
GGCGCTATGGCGTTGCGGCACTCAACCGGGCGCTCGGAGCCATCGAAGGCACCACGGCGGTCCACATCTGCTTCGGCTATGCGGCGATGGTGCAGCAAAAACCTTCCGGCTATTCGTTCCTGGCCGAGCTCGAGCAATCGGTCGCCCGCCAGATCTCGATCGAGACCGCGCAACCCGCGCTCGATTGCTCCGTGCTCAAAACGCTGCCGTCGAAGACCATCATCCTGGGCGTGCTCGATCTCTCCGATCCGGCGGTGGAGCGCCCGGAGACGGTGGCGGAGCGCATCCGGCGGGCGCTCGCGTTCGTGCCCGCGGAACGCATCATTGTCGCACCCGACTGCGGGCTGAAGTATCTCGCGCGGGAGACCGCCTTTGGTAAGATGCGGGCGATGGCCGCCGGCGCGGCAATCGTCCGGCGCGAGCTCGAGGCGGCCCTTCGAGGCTAGCGCCGTCATCCTGAGGTGCGAGGCGCGAAGCGCCGAGCCTCGAAGGACGGCGCTCGCGCCTCAAGACGGCCGAGCCGGAACGATCGCGTCTAACCTTCGGGAGTTGAAGATGCCCTATGTGACCGAGAGCAATCTGACCGACGTCGCGCGCGAGCGCTGGAGCAACATCCCCGACCCGCGGCTGCGCGAGATCATGACGGCGCTGGTCAAGCACGTTCACGCGTTCGTGCGCGAGATCGAGCCGACCCAGGCGGAATGGGCGACCGCGATCGATTGGCTCACGCGCACCGGCAGGCTGTGCACGGACAAGCGCCAGGAGTTCATCCTGTTCTCCGACGTGCTCGGGGTCAGCATGCTGATGGACGCCATCAACAACCGCCTGGACAACGGCGCGACGCCGACCACCGTCGAGGGACCGTTCCACGTCCCCGCCTCACCGGAATTCGCCGACGGCGCCGACATGGCGAAAAACGCCCCGGGCGTGCCCTGCTTCGTCACCGGCACGGTGCGCGATCTCGACGGCAAGCCGGTTGCGGGTGCGAGCCTCGACGTGTGGCAGACCGACGGCGAGGGGCTCTACGAGGCGCAGCGCGACGTCGAGGGGCCGTGGCTGCGGGGCGTGTTTCGCACCCGGGCGGACGGATCGTTCGCGATCCGCACGGTGGTGCCGATTTCCTACACGATCCCGATGGACGGCACCGTCGGCGAGCTGGTCGAGCGCACGAACATCAGCCATTACCGGCCGGCGCACATCCATTTCGTGGTCGAGGCGCCCGGCTACCACCGCATCGTCACCCATCTGTTCCGGCGCGGCGATCGTTATATCGACAACGACGTGGTGTACGGCGTGAAGGAACCGCTCATCGTCGATTTCAAAGAAGTCCCCGGCGGCAAGGCGCCGAACGGCGAAACGCTCGAAAGCGCGTTCTATGAGGTGAACTACGATTTCGTGCTGCAGAAGGCCGCGATCGCCAAGGCGGCGTAGCAGCATAACGAGGCGTGTCATGGCCCGCGCATGCGGGCCACCCAGTAACCACTGTGTTCTCGATGGACAACGCGCATCCCGCTTGCTCCGAGGCTACTGGGTCGCCCGGACAAGCCGGGCGATGACATACCGGGGTTCGGTACCCCGTCGCAATGTCTCCACAAAGCCTTGGTTGGCTATCGGCCGCGGCGCGGCGCTTTGGGTGCCTCGCCGCACGCGGGCCGGGGGTTCGGGGACCAGAGTTGCGTAGGGGGTACCCATGCGGGATGCGAACTATTTTCTGGAGCAGGCGGAGCGGTGCTTCCGGCTGGCGCGGTCCATCACGGACCGCGAGACCATGGGAAAACTCGAGGCGATGGGCGTCGAGTTCATGAGCAGGGCCGTCGAGCTCGACGGCAATCTCGCGCCGGTGACCGTTCCGGCCAAGGTCGGGGCGAGACCGAGCTGAGCCGTGTCATTCCGGGGCGCGCCGACAGGCGCGAACCCGGAACCCATGAACACTGCGAATCCGGCCCGATCCGGTGGTCGTAGGTCCCGGGTTCCTCGCTCCGCTCGGCCCCGGGACGACGGTCTTGTGCGACTACTCCGCCGCCTCGGCGCGCCCGGACAAATCCCGGCCCATCCAATGATCGAGGAAGCTCGTCAGCCAGGCGCGGATGCCGTAATCGTGCACGGCGCGGTCCTCGAAATGGGCGACGCGCGCCTTGGCGCCCGGCAGCGCCAGTCGCTCGTGGCCCCGCGTGGTCCATCGGCACATCATGGCGTGGGTCACTTCCGGGTGGAACTGGATGGCGTAGGCGCAAGCCCCGTGGCGGAACGCCTGGACCGGGAACAATTCGCCTTCCGCGACCAGCGCCGCACCGCTCGGCAGGTCGAAGCCTTCGCGGTGCCATTGATAGACGTGATCGGGCCAGAAGCCGCACATTGCACGGCCGAGTTCCGTCGGCCGGATCGGATAATAGCCGACTTCGACCTTGCCCTCGGGATGGAAATACACCCGGCCGCCGAGCTGTCGGACCAGAAGCTGCGCGCCGAGGCAAATCCCGAGGAAGGGCTTCTGCTCCGCGAGCGGCACCGCCAGCCAATCGATCTCGCGGCGGATGAAGTCTTCCCGGTCGTTGGCGCTCATCGGGCCGCCGAACAGCACGGCGCCGGAATGGTGCGCCATCGTTTCGGGCAGCGGCTCGCCCAGGCGCGGGCGGCGAATGTCGAGCGCGTAGCCGCGGTGTTTCAGCGCCTGGCCGACGCGGCCGGGCGTCGAATGCTCCTGGTGCAGGATGATCAGGACGGGGTCGGGCATCGCAATCCGGGAACGGAATCGACCAGGACAATGTAGGCCCTAAGCCGTTTCCTTGCCAGTTCGAAGCTATTCCGTCGGGCCTTGCCGGCGGCGCGGCCAGGCGCTGGATTTCGCCTTGCGGCGATTGCGCTGGCTCGCCGCGACGAGGCCGGCCGTGACTCTGCGCGGCAGCAGTCGCGGCAGCGAGGCCAGGATCTTGTTTCCCAATCCCGGAACCACGAGCGGACGCCCCTGCATGAATGCTTCATAGCCTTCCCGGGCCACCTTGTCGGCAGGGCGGACCAGCAGGCCCGGAAGTCTTTCGCCCATGCCGGCCCGGCGCTGGAATTCGGTCCTGACCGGGCCCGGGCACAGCGCCGTGACCCGGACGCCCCGGGGCTTGAGCTCGCGGTGCAGCGATTCGGTGAACGACAGCACATAGGCCTTGGTGGCGTAATAGACCGCCATCCCCGGGCCGGGCAGAAACCCGGCCAGCGACGCGACGTTGAGAATGCCGCCCTTGTGGCGGATCAGGCTGTCGATCCAGCGCAGCGAAAGATCGGTCAGCGTGCGGACGTTGACGTCGATCATGTCGAGCTGCTGGGCGCGATCGAGTTCCGCCGCCGGACCGAACAGGCCGAACCCGGCATTGTTGACGACGATGCCGGGCTCGAGGCCGCGCGCGAGCAATTCGTGCGCGATCCTCGCCGGCGAATCGCTGCGCGCAAGGTCGATGGCGATCACGTGCGGCTTCTTGGCTCCCGACGCCGCGATGGCATCGGCGACCGCCGCAAGTTGCGGCTCGCGCCGCGCCACCACCGCGACCTCGTGGCCGTGTTCGGCAAATACCCGGGCGAGCGCCGCCCCGATCCCGGACGAGCCGCCCGTCACCAAGGTCACGGGTTGAAAGATCGACATCGAGCCGGGGCTCCCAGCGCACCTGAATGCCTGCGACGCGCTCCCGCGGTGCCTGCGCGAGCGTTCATCGGTCGTTGCCGGAAGGAGCGCGCTCGGCGGCGATCCGTCGGCCGATCTCGATGCGCTCGCGGGAAGAGATCCCCAACAGGTCGGAAGCGCGCCAGATCACGTTCTCCTCGAATTCGCTCACCCGCCCGTCAGCATAGATGATTTCCCACATCATCTCGACAATTCGTCGCCGGCCGGCCTCGTCGAGCGAGCGGTTGATCAGGCTGGTGAAATGGTAGAGATCGACGGCGTCGCGATCGGCCGCGCTGGCTTCGTCGATCAGCTCGACGGTCCCCTCGTCATCGAGATTGAAGCCGTTCTTCAACACCGAATGCAGCTTGTTGCGCTCGGCCGGCGAGGCTTCGCCGTCGATCGTGCTGACGTGGATCAGCAGCGCCGCCGCGGCGAGCCGGTAGTCGCCGTCCTGAAAATGGTGCTGCGGTTTGGTGCCGCCGGCCAGGTCGGCTAAGAATTGTTTAAGGGATTCCAGCATGTCATGTGCCGATAGGGGCCTGGTTGGGGCGGCGGGGCCGTCCCCTGCCGGGAGATTCAACGGCCGATGGAGGCATCCGTTCGCGATGTTGTCACGAATGTGCCCTCATCTTGAGCGATTTACCAGGATAGAACCGGGTTCGGCCTGCCGCGCGGGCGCCGCTAGCGCCGAACCGGGCGGGATTTGGCCCAGGAGGGCTCGATGAAGCTTCGCGCTGCAGCCTGCGGGACCGCCGTGCTGGTACTGGGCCTGCTTGCGATCGGGCCCGCCACCGCGCAGCCCTATCCGCCCTATGGGCCTCCCTACGGTCCGCCCCCAGTCTATGGCCCTTATGGGCCCCCGCCGGTCTATGCCGCGCCCCGGCACGTTCCGGCGTATCCGGCATCCCCGGAGCTCGCGGATGACGAGCTGCCGCCGGAGGAGATTCCCGGCGGTGCTTCGCCCCGGGTGTCCGGTCCCTATCCGGTCAGCCCGGCGGAGCCGTCGCCCTACACCGGCTCGGTTCCCGCCGCCGGCCCGGAATATCCGCCCCCCTATCGAGCCGCCCCGAGCGCGGCCTATCCGCCCGGGCCCCCACCCGCGCCGAGCGCCGCGTATCCGCCTGGTCCCGCGCCCGCCCCGTCCGGCCCTCCCGCCGCGGGCGATGCGCGCTACGGCGCTCCCGATGGAGTGCTGCGCCCGCCGGTCGAGATCGATCCCGCGCAACGCCAGGCGATCGCAGCACTGCCGCCGGAGGAGCAGCCGGAAGCCCAGCCGAAGGAATTGCCGCCGCAGTTGCGCCGGCAGCTGGCGGACTTGGCGACCAAGGAGCCCGCCGGAACCATCATCATCGACACGCCGAATACCTATCTCTACCTCGTGATGGGCCACGGCAAGGCAATGCGCTACGGCATCGGCGTGGGCCGGCAGGGGTTCACTTGGGCCGGCGTCGAGCGCGTGAGCAAGATGACCGAATGGCCGGATTGGTATCCGCCCGACGAGATGATCGATCGCCAGCCCTATCTGCCGCGGATGATGGCGGGCGGCCCCGGCAATCCGCTGGGTGCGCGCGCGCTCTACCTCGGCAAATCGCTCTATCGCATCCACGGTACCAATCAGCCCTCGACCATCGGTCAATTCGTGTCCTCGGGCTGCATTCGCCTGCTCAATGAAGACATCGAAGACCTGTACGGCCGCGTGACATTGGGCACGCGGGTCGTGGTCTGGCCCGGCAGCGCGCCGGGGCCGTCGGCTTCCGCGCAGCCTCCCGTTTCGCCGCCGCCGGGCCCGCCGAGCGTCCGGTAAGCCCCCAAACACCCGCGCACGACCCGCTGCCGGGAACGCTGCTGTCGTTTGCAGGAGCGGCGCATCCTGCTTGTCATCGTCCGTGTTCCGATTGGGAATTTTGCCGAACCGCGCTAGGCTATGCGAACCGCTGTCCCGATCGTTTGCGGGCCAGCTTCGGCCGGAGGCGGTCATGAAGGCCCTTCTCGTCCCCACCGAGCAGCACGACTTGATGACCTCGACGTTGGAGACCGCGCTGCTGCTCGCGCGCAAGTTCGACAGCTACATCGAGGGGTTCGCCTTGCGCCCGGCCATCGACAATTTCGCCGCGATGGATCCCGTCAGCAGCATGGCAATGGCGACTGTGCGCCAGCACGACGAGGATGCGGCCAAACAGGCTCGCGGCATGTTCGAGGGCTTCATGGAGTCGCGCGGGATCCCGCGCGGCGACATGAGCAATTCTTCGCTGTCGTTCGGCTGGTTCGATGCCGCGCCCGACGGCGACAATTTCGTCGGCAGCTACGGGCGCGTATTCGACCTCACCGTGCTCGGCCGGCCCGGCGACGAGCCGCAGAGCCCGCGCATGGTGACGCTCGAGGCGGCGCTGTTCGAAAGCGGGCGTCCGGTGCTGATTGCGCCGCCCGCGCCGCCGCAGCGGCTCGGGGAAAACGTGCTCATCGCCTGGAACGGCAGCACCGAGCAGGCGCGCGCGACCGCGTTCGCGATGCCGCTGCTTGAAGCCGATGCGCTCGGCTGCGATCTGTTGATCAAGGGCGCTTATACGCAGAGCCGGCTGCGGCAGATGATTTTCGGCGGCACCACCCGGCATATTCTTGCCAGCGCGCAACTGCCGGTGCTGATGGCGCACTGACCCGGCCGCGCCCGATGCTCTCCGACCGGCGGCGTGTCGCGGTCGCCCTCGCCGGCTTCTGCGTGTTCCTGAATCTATATGCGCCGCAGTCGGTGCTGCCGCTCTTGGCCGGCGAGTTCGCAGTGGGAGCCGGCCAAGCGAGCCTGGCGATCACCGCCTCGACCTTGGCGGTCGCGCTGATGGCGCCGTTCACCGGGACGTTTGCCGACGTCGTCGGCCGCAGGCGCGTCATCGTCGCGGCCATGTTTGCGCTGGTCGTGCCGACCATTATGGTGGCGCTCGCGCCCGGCATCCATGCCCTGGTGTTCTGGCGTTTCGTGCAGGGCCTGGCGCTGCCGCCGATTTTCGCGGTGATGGTCGCCTATATCGCCGAGGAATGGCCCGCGGGCGAGGCGATCGGCGTCACCGGCCTCTACACGTCGGCGGCGAGCTTCGGCGGGTTTTTCGGCCGGCTGATCACCGGCATCCTGGCCGATTGGGCCGGTTGGCGCATCGCGTTTCTGGCGCTTGCGGCGCTCACGCTCTTGCTCGCGCTCGGCGTCGCGGCGCTGCTCGAACAAGAGCGGCGGTTCGTGCGCTCGCAGAATCTGGCCGCCTCCGCGCGGCAGATGCTGCGGCATTTCCGCAACCCGCGCCTGGCCGCCACCTATGCGATCGGCTTCGGCGTGCTGTTCACCTTCATCGCCAGCTTCACCTACGTCAATTTCTATTTGGCGGCGCCGCCCTTCCGCCTGTCCGCCACGGCGCTCGGCCTGATCTTCGTGGTGTATCTCGGCGGGTCGGCGATCGCCCCGCTGACCGGGCGGGCGGTGGCGCGCTTCGGCCGCAGGCCGCTCGTCCTGGCCGCCATCGGCTTGTGGATCGGCGGCATGCTGCTCACGCTCGTGCCTTGGCTGCCGGCGATCATCGTGGGTCTGGCGATCAGCGCCACCTGCGGCTTTCTGTGCCAGAGCGTGTCGACGAGCTTCGTCGCGCTCGCCGCCGAGCGCGGACATTCATCGGCGGTCGGCCTCTACGTCACCTGGTACTACATCGGCGGCAGCGTCGGCGGCGCGTTGCCCGGATTGATCTGGAATCGAACGGGATGGCCCGGCTGCGTCGCCATGGTGGTCGCCGTGCTCGTGCTGATGGCCGCGATGGTGTGGCGCTTCTGGCGCGCGCCGTTGCAACGCGAGGTCTCGCCCGGGGCCTGAAGCGAACGGCAGCCGCGGTCAGGCCCCGGCGGGTTTCGCCGCCAGCAGCTCCTCTTTCTCGAGCACCGATTTTTCCGGATCGAGCCAGAATGCCCACACCGCCGCGCCCACGACGAGCAGCACCGCTGCCACGATGAACGGCGCGACCCAGGAACCGACCTGGACCAGAAACCCGAAGACCATCGGCGAGAGCGCGCCGCCGAAATTTCCCGCCATGTTCATCATCCCGGACACGGTCCCAGAATACTTGCCGCCGACGTCCATCGGCACCGACCAGGACGGCCCGATGGTGCATTCCAGGAAAAACAGGGCGGCGGTCAGGCAATACACGGCCACATAGGCATCGTCGGTCAGTGCCGCCGGCACGATGAACACCACGCAGCCCAGCATGCCCACGATGGCGACCAGGCGGCGGGCCAGCTTGGTGTTGCCGGTCTTCACCAGCAGCCAGTCGGTGGCCAGCCCGCCGACGGTGTCGCCGACGACGCCTGCCCACAGCGGAAGCGACGCCAGCAGTCCGCCCTTGAGCAAGGTGAACTGCCGATACTCGATCAGATAAGTCGGCAACCAGGTCAGGAAGATCCACAGACAATAGACGTAGGTGAAATACGCGCACATGACCGCCCACATGTTCGGCGATTTGAGCAGGGTCGCCCATGGAACCACGGTCTTGAGCTCGATCTGCACTTGCTTGACGTTGCCGTTTTCATCGACGCCCCGGATATGCCCGAGCTCGGCGCTGCCGACCAAAGGGTGCTCTTCCGGCATGTTGCGGTAGGTCAAATACCAGGCAACGGCCCAGATGATTCCCACCGCACCGCAGATGTAGAACACCCAGCGCCAGCCGAGGCCGAGCATGATCGTCAAGACGATCGGCGGCGTGATGGCGGCTCCGAGGCGACTGGCGCTATGGGTGACCCCCTGCGCAAGGCCGCGCTCCCGGCGCGGATACCACAGCTGCATGGCGCGGGTCGCCACCGGAAATGCTCCCGCTTCGCCGACGCCGAACAGGAAGCGAACGAGAAAAAAGGAAACGGCGCCGCTAGCGAGCGAAGTCAGCGCCGTCATGACCGACCAATAGCTGACGATCACCGCCAAGACCCGCCGCGGGCCGAAACGGTCGCCCATCCAGCCGCCGGGGACCTGGAACAGGGCATAGCTCCAGACGAACGCGCTGAAGATGATCCCCATCGTGGCCTTGTCGAAATTGAATTCCTTGCTGATGACGGGCGCGACCGTCGATATGTTCACCCGATCCAGATAGGTGATCAGGTACATCAAGCTGATCAACGCCAAGATGTACCACCGCCCGACGCCCGGGCCTTTTGGTTGGGCTGGCATGACGCCTCGTCCTGTGGATTTCCCCGACTGCGCGGGAACATTACGCGGTTCCGGCTCTGCCTGGAAGGCGCGGCGGACGCCGGCGAGCCGCATAGCTGTGGACGCAACGGCCGGCGCCCGACGGCTCAGCGCCAACGGCAATGCCGGTAGCCGCGGTCGTGCCAGCACACGCGGTCGCGATAGGCGTAGTCGCGGTAGTATGGCCGCGTGGATCCGATCGCGGGGCCGGCAATGCCGCCGACCGGCGCGCCCGGCGATACGACATTCACCGTGCCGGCTGCCGGTCCGGTGGCGACATCGGCGCCGATCTGCGCATTTCCGGACGCCGGCGCCGCGGCCGACAGCACTGCGGCTACGCCGATGATCGCGTTGCGCATGGCAACGCTCTGTTCACCCGGTCCGGCGATTGGGTGGGCCCATCCGGTTGAACCGGGCCCGCTGCTCGTCGCTCAGCGCATCGTAAAATTTCTCCAGCGGGCCGCGCACCGTCTTGAGGGCGTCGAGCATGGCACCGAGCCGCCCCTCGACCGCCTCCATCCGCGCCGTGACCGTCAGCGGGGTCTGGCTCGGACACGATGCCTTGATGGCATCGGCCGCGCGCGCCGAGGCGTTGCGCAAGTCCTCGAGGCTCCGACGCTGGGCATCGGTCGGATGCACGCTCTTGTCGATGTCCTCGATCGAGAGCTGCGCAACCGCAGTGCTGCGCTCGCTGCAGATGCGCGGGACGACCCCTGCCTGGGCCTCCCCGCCGCCGCCCGCGCCTGCTTCGCGGCCGGGCGAAAGCCCCATGGCGTCGAGCCGGGCCTTCTGCTGATCGCTGAGCGAATCGTAGAACTTCATCAGCGGCGCGCGCACCGCGCTCACGGCGTCGAGCATCGCATCGAGCCGCTGCTCGGCGGTGTCGAGCCGGCCGAGCGGGCCGGACGCCGGTTCGCTCGGACACGAGGCCTTCAGCTTGTCGGCGGCTCTGGCGGCAGCGTTCTTGAGCGCCTCGAAGCTCGCGCGCTGGGCCTCGGTCGGCTGCACCTTCTGCTCGATCCGGTCGAACGGGAAATGCACCAGGCTCGCGGCTTCCCCGCCGCACAATTGTGCGAGCTCGTCCGGACGCTCGCCGCGCGGCCCGACGCTTCGCGGATCGTTGCGCGCGACCTGGTGCCTGCGCCGGTAGCGGTCGCTCGAGCCGTAGCCGCGGTAATCGCCGCCGTAGCCGCCGTAGCCGCCGTAGCCGCCGTAAGCGTACGGCCAGTAGATTCCGCCGAACAGATCGTCGTAGCCGTAGGCCCAGAACGGTCCGTAATTGTCGTAGCACCCGTAGGAATAATAATAATAGCCGTCGCAGACCCAGAACACGTAATCGAACAGATCGTAGAAGGCGTACGGCCAGAAGATCGGCCCGAACCACACCGCAAACACGCGGCGCCCGAAGAATTTGTTGTTGTGCTTCCAATTCGTTTGCTGATTCAGGGATTTGTTGGTGAGGGATTTGTTGGTCGCGGATTTGTCGGTCGCGGATTTGGTGTTGGTCGGAGATTTGGTGTTGGTCGGAGATTTAGTGTTGGTCGCGGATTTGGTGTTGGTCGCGGATTTGGTGTTGGTCGTGGATTTGGTCTTGGTCGTGGATTTGGTGTTGGTCGAGGATTTGTTGGTCACGCTATGCTTCGGCCCGTGATACGAAGCGGCGGAATGCCGCGGCCCGTGAGTGCCCCGCGAATAGGTGCTCGAGCGTCCGGAGTACGAACCGAAATGCGCCCCGCTCGCGTGGAAGGACTGGCCACTACCTCCGCCGCCTCCGCCGGAATGGCTGACAGCTCCGTGGGTTCCTCCGCCTCCGCCTCCGCCTCCGCCGCGAGCCTGGGCGGAACCTTGGATGACAAGCGACGAAGCCGCGATCGCCAACATGGCCGCGAATGCCACGACAAGCCGCCGGAACATGGACGCCTCCCTCGGGTGCACCTGCTGCACCTGCCGCTGGTGCAAGTGAAATTATGAACCACAGGTAACGCGCGGTCGGCGGAAAAGTTGCGGCGGCGGTTCCATCAAGTTTTCGCGAACGGCGGGGCGGTGGAGGCCGATCGCGATCCTATTCCTCGTCCCCCTCCGACGGCGGCTCGGTCTGCAGCGAGCGCATGTTGCAGGCGAACAGCACCGGGCGCACCGCGGTGGAGAAATGATACGACTTGAACTCGGCCACGGCCGCTTCACCGTCCGCGAAGGTGATCGGGATCCGGAACGCGAGGCTGTTGGCGATCGCATAGGCGATCAGCTCGACCGCCTCTTTTTCCGCGACGCGAACCGCGGTCTGCGCGCCGGCGGGCGGCGCAAACACCTGGGCAGCGAGGTCGTCGTTGAGGTTGCGGACCTCGATCGGGCCGATCTGCCGCATCGGCGGCGCCGGGGAGCTCAAGCGCAGCTCGAAATAGGGGCCATCCGGACGGCAGGCAAAGCTCACTTCGGCGCAGGCCGCCCGGCCCTGTGGACCCACGGCATTGCGCGAGCGCAGCGTGGTCGTGGCAAGCTCGGGGCGGGAGCGGTCGAGGGTCAGCTCGGTGTGCCAATCCGCCGCCGCGCAGGCCGGAACGGCGGCGCTCGGGCTGCCGCGCAAATAGACCGAGCTCGCCGTCGCCACGATCACGAGCCCGAGCGGCACGGCCCAGGTCAGCGCAAAACGCCGGAAATCGGTCCCCCGTTCCGGCGCGCCGGGGACGAGCGACGCCTCGCTTCCGGCCTCGGGCTCGACGAGAACCGGTTCATGCCGGCGCGCCGCCGAATGCCCGGAGTCCTCGCGCTCGTCGTCCCGAATCGGCATTAAGATGCTCCAAACCTTCCCGCCTATACGGCGAGGTGGACGCACCAGCAACAACTCCATGGCGACAATTTGGTTTTCGCCCGCTCAGGCGCTCGCCGGAAGCCCGAATGCCTCGGCCAGGAGCTCGTAGCAGCGTTTTCGCGCGGAATGGTCGTAGATCCCGCTGGTGATCATCAACTCATCGGCGCCCGTCGTCTCGATCAGGGGCGCCAGGCGGTCGAGCACCGCGTGCTTGGTGCCGACGAACAGCCGGGTGCGGTTGCGAAAAATCTTCTCCCGGTCCGCCGCCGTATAGGGATACGCCTCGGCTTCCTCCGGGCTCGCGAGCGGCAGATATTCGCCCTTGGACCGGCGCAGCGCATTGAGATCCAGGGTCGAGGCGAGCCGCTCGGCTTCCTCTTGCGTCTCGGCGCAAACCACCGCGACGCCGAGAATGGCGTAGGGGCGATCGCGTAGCGCCGAGGGCCGGAAATGCTCGCGGTAGAAAAGCATCGCGGCCGCGGCGTCGTGGGTGGCGAAATGATGGGCGAATGCAAAGCCCGCCCCGATCGCGGCGGCGAGCTGCGAGCTGTAATCGCTCGAGCCCAACAGCCAGATCGGCGGCAGCTCGACGTCGGAAGGCATCGCCTGGACGCTGCGGAACGGATGGCCCTCGGGATAGCCCCGGGTTTCCAGCAGCAGCAGCTCCTGGAGCCGCTCCAGAAAATCGTCGTCCGCGCTGCCTTGCTGGCGCATCCGCAGCGCCAGCGAGGTCACCGGGTCGGTTCCGGGCGCCCGGCCGATGCCGAGATCGATGCGGCCGGGAAACAGCGCCTCCAAGACCTTGAAGCGCTCGGCCACCATCAGCGGCGCGTGATTGGGCAGCATCACGCCGCCCGATCCGACCCGCAGCCGCCGGGTTCTCGCCGCGATCTGCCCGATCATGATCTCGGGAGCGGCGCTGGCGATCGAGGCGAGGTTGTGGTGCTCGGCGAGCCAATAGCGCGTATAGCCGAGCCGGTCGGCGAGCCCGGCGAGGTCGAGGCTGTTGCGCAGCGCTTGCGTGCCGGAGGAGCCGGACGTCACGGGCGAGAGGTCGAGCACGGACAAAGGCACCATGCGCATGGGGTAGCCGCTCGCCCCGGCGCCGTAAACGGGGCGCCGCCCGCCGTGCGGATTCCGATGGGGCGCCTTACATTGCGGCGCATGCGCATCGCCGAACCCGACCTGGCCGCCCTCGAGCGGGCCGTGCAATCGCTGGAGCATCCCGGACTTGCGGCGCGGCTCGCCGGTCTGGTCGGCCGCCCGATCGAGCTCCTCGGCCGCGCGCTCCCCGAGAGCGCCTCGCAGGCGATCGCGGCGGCGACCGCCAAGGGCTTGCAGGCGGCCCTGAAGGTGGCGCTGCTGACGATCCGGCGCTCGCCCGCTCCCGGCTCGCAATTGCTGCACAAATATCTGGCGATGGCGTCCGGCGCCGCCGGCGGCACCTTCGGGCTCGCCACCTTGCCGCTCGAGCTCCCGGTATCGACCATCATCATGCTGCGCTCGATCGCCGAGATCGCGCGGAGCGAGGGCGAGAATCTCTCCGATCCGGAAGCCGCGCTGTCCTGCGTGCAGGTGTTTGCGCTCGGCGGGCGCACCGGTACGGGGGAGCTCGAAGGCGGCTATTTCGCCGTGCGCGGCATGCTGGCGAAATCGGTGACCGAGGCCGCCCGCTACATCGCCGAGCGCGGCATCGTCGAGGAGGGCGCGCCGGTGCTGGTGCGCTTTCTGGGCCAGGTAGCGTCGCGGTTCGGCGTCGTGGTGACGCAAAAGCTCGGCGCCCAGGCCATCCCGGTGATCGGCGCGCTCGGCGGCGCCGCGGTCAATTACGCCTTCATCGAGCATTTCCAGGATGTCGCGCGCGGGCATTTCATCGTGCGCCGGCTCGAGCGCAGCTACGGCAAAGACCTGGTGCGGGCGGAATACGAGCGCCTGCGCGCGCAGATGGCGGCTTCGTCATCCCCGGGCCGCCGCGAAGCGGCGCGTCCCGGGGATCCATGAGCTGACTTGAATCCGGCAATACGTGGATGGCCGGGACAAGCCCGGCCAAGACGGCGTAAGATCGCCCTCCCGCCGCCCGGTCTCCTCGGGCCGGATATTCCCGAAAGCGCCTCCTATGGATCTCCATCTCGACGGCAAGAACGTGCTGATCACCGGCGGCTCGAAGGGCATCGGCCGCGCCGCCGCCGAAGTTTTGGCCGGCGAAGGCTGCAATCTCGTCCTGGTCGCGCGCACGCAGAAGGATCTCGACACGGCCAAGGCGGCGCTGCTCGCGAAATTCAACACAAGGGTCGAGACCGTCGCGGCGGATCTTTCCGAGGGCGGCAATGTCGATCGGCTCGCCAGAGAATTTCCCGACATCGACATCCTGGTGAACAACGCCGGCGCCATTCCGGGCGGCAACCTCATCGAGATCGACGAGGCGAAATGGCGCGCCGCCTGGGACCTCAAAGTGTTCGGCTATGTCAACATGTGCCGCGCCTATTACGCGCTGATGCGGGCGAGGAAATCCGGCGTCATCGTCAACGTGATCGGCGCCGCGGCGCAGACCCGCGATCCCGGCTATATCTGCGGCGTCGCCGGCAATGCGGCGCTTGCCGCGTTCTCGCAATCGCTCGGGCACGCGAGCGTACAGGACGGCGTGCGCGTCGTGGCGATTCATCCCGGACCCGTGGCGACCGATCGCCTGGTCACGCTGCTGCGCAAGCGCGCGCAGGATCGCACCGGCGATCCCGAGACCTGGCGGGAGCTGACGAAATCCATGCCGTTCGGACGCCCGGCCAAGCCCGAGGAGATCGGCGCGATGATCGCGTTCCTGGCTTCCGACCGCTCCGGCTACACCAGCGGCTCGGTGGTCACCATCGACGCCGGCATCTCGGCGCGCGCCGCTTCGTAAGGGAAACCATCATGCCGCATCTGACGACGGACGATAAGGTCAAGCTGTATTACGAGGAAACCGGGACGGGCACGCCGGTGGTGTTCGTGCACGAATTTGCCGGCGACGTGCGCGCCTGGGAGCCGCAGCTCCGCGAGCTCGGCCGCACCTATCGGTGCATCGCGTACAACGCGCGCGGCTATCCGCCCTCCGACGTGCCGGGCGAGGTCGAATTCTATTCGCAGGACCGGGCGCGCGACGACATCCGCGCCGTGCTCGATGCGCTCAAGATCGACAAGGCGCACGTCGTCGGCCTCTCCATGGGCGGCTTCGCCAGCCTGCATTTCGGGCTCGGCTATCCCGAGCGCGCGCGCTCGATCGTGGTCGCCGGCTGCGGCTATGGTGCCGCGCCCGACACGCGCCAGCAGTTCGCCGAGGAGGCCGAGGCCTCGGCCAAGCGCATCGAGCAGCAAAGCATGACAAAGGCCGCGGAGGGCTATGCGCTGGGGCCGACGCGCGTGCAATTCCAGAACAAGGACCCGCGCGGCTGGCGGGAATTCGCGGACCAGCTCGCGGAACACTCGACGCAAGGCGCGGCGCTCACCTTGCGGGGCGTGCAGAAGGCGCGGCCCTCGCTCTACGATCTGACCGACAAGATGCGGGCGATGCGCGTGCCCACCCTGGTCATGACCGGGGACGAGGATTGGCCCTGCCTCGAGCCCGGCCTGCTGATGAAGCGCAATATTGCGACCGCGGCGCTCGTCGTGATGCCGAACGCCGGCCATGCCATCAATTTGGAGGATCCCGCCGCGTTCAACCGGCACCTGGCGGATTTCTTCCAGACCGTGGACGCCGGCCGCTGGCCGACGCGCGACCCGCGCGCCATGACCGGCGCGATTCTGGGAAGGTGAGGAAATCGATGCGTTCCCCGGACGCGGCGCAGCGCTGAAGCGGTGCGCCGCAGATCCGGGGTCCAGCAATGCGCGAGATGAGAAAGGCTTCTGAGCGCGGCCGCGAAGGTCTAGGATGAGATCGCCGTTTCGGAGCGCTTTCCTTGGAACGCCGCCTGGCCGCAATCCTGGCTGCCGACGTCGCCGGCTACAGCCGGCTGATGAGTTTTGATGAATCCGGCACGCTCGCCAGCCTGCAGGCCCACCGTTCCGAGCTGATCGTCCCGGCCATTGCCAGGCATCATGGCCGCGTCGTCAAGCTCATGGGCGACGGCATCCTGGCCGAGTTCGGCAGCGTCGTCGAAGCGGTCGAATGCGCGGCGGAAATCCAGCGCGAGATGGCGGCGCGGAACGCCGGCGTCTCCGACGATCGCCGACTGGGTTTTCGCATCGGCGTGCATCTGGGCGACGTCATTGTCGAGGGCGACGACATCTACGGCGACGGCGTGAACATCGCCGCGCGCCTGGAATCGTTGGCGGAGACCGGGGGCATCTGCATTTCCCGCCAGGCCTACGACCAGGTCGACGGCAAGCTCCCGCTCGAATTCCGGGAGCTCGGCCCGCAGCATCTCAAGAACATCCCGAAGCCGGTCGAAGCCTTCGCGGTCGGCCGCGCCGCCGTGAGCGCGGCGCCCAAGGGCGGGCCGGCAAACCTGCAGCAGGAAATTCGGTACTGCCGGGCCCGCGACGGCGTTCGCCTCGCGTACGCAAAAGTCGGTCGTGGTCCCCCCTTGGTGAGGGCACCGACGTGGCTCAACCATCTCGAATACGACTGGCAGAGCCCGCTTTGGCGCCACATCCTGCGCCGGTTCGCCAGTGAGCACACGCTGATTCGCGCCGACGCGCGCGGCAATGGTCTCTCGGACTGGGAGGTTGACGAAATCTCTTTCGATCTTTGGGTGAGCGATCTTGAAACCGTGATCGATGCGGTCGGCTTGCCACGTTTTCCGCTGCTGGGAGTGTCGCAAGGTTGCGCCATTTCCATCGCCTATGCGGTGCGACATCCGGAGCGCGTATCCCGCCTCGTTTTGTACGGCGGGTTTGCGTTGGGAGCCAGCAAGCGCTCGCCCGCCGCGAGAGAGAAGCTCAAAGCGATGGCTACCCTGGTGCGGCTCGAATGGGGCGCCGACAATCCGGCGATCCGCCACATGTTCGCGACCGAATTTTACCCTGACGCGCCCAAGGAGGTGCTCGATTCCTATGGCGAACGGCAGCGCATAACCACAACGGGCGAGTGCGCCGCGCGCTATTTGGAGACAACAGGCGACATCGACGTGACTGATCTGCTTCACAAGGTAGCAGTGCCGACCTTGGTGATGCACCGGCGCGGCGATCTCAGACAGCCGATCGAACTCGGGCGCCAGATGGCCGCCGGAATCCCCGGCGCACGCTTCGTCGCGCTCGAAGGGCGCAACCACATTCCGCTCGAGGGCGAGCCCGCCACCGAGCGGTTCTTCGAGGAGATCCGGCTGTTTCTGGGCGAGTGATCCGCACAATCGGCGCCCGGCGAATTGGTCAAGTCACCTGCCCCCGAGAAGCTGCACACTGCTTCAATCCGTGCCCTCCCAAGGCTGCCGACGCGCGTCGCGAATGTGCACGATCCACACTTCTTCGCCTTTGATGCGGTAGTAAATTTTGTACGGCCGCCTCGGAACAATCAATTCGTGCACGCCAGGCTCGTCGGTCAGCGGTGCCATGCGCGGATGCGGGCCAAGGAGGCGAATTGCATTCACGATGGCGCGCTTGACATTACGTGCACCTTGGGGGCTCCGCTGATCGAGGTACGCGAAAATTGCTTCGCGGTCCGCGAAAGCGCGCGGCGAATAGCGTACCTTCATACGTCGTGGCGCTTATCGGCTTCCGCTACGATTTCATCGGCGACAAATTCGCCACGCTCGGCCTGTGCCAGCCCTTCCCGGACTGCGGCGCGGGTCACCTCATCGAGCCTAATGGTGGGTGTCTCTTCACCGGTCATCGCAAGTAGCGCCGCGGCAAGGGCATCCTGCTCGTCTTCAGGAAGCTCCCGCACCTTTGCGATCGCCTGTTCCAGCAGCTTTGTCATACCGGCACTATAACATTGTAGTCTGGCGCGGGCGAGAGCCGTGGACTATGCCACTGAATTATGGTGTTTCTAACGTGCGTTTGTGAGCCGCTGGCAGTCAGCCCGCCCTCCTGGCCGCGCGGTCCTCTTTCCGGAATTTCTTGTGGCGGCCGACCAGGTTGCGCCCGGGGATGCGGACTTTCTTCTCCGGGTCCGGGACCGCGTGCCCGATCGGCCGGGCGTCGCGGCCGTGCTTTTGCAGGATCGTAAGGGTCGCATCGACATCGGCGGGAGCGACCACGTAGCAAAACCCGGTTCCCATGTTGAACACTTCGAACATCTCCGCGTCGCTCACGCCGCCGTATTGTTGGATCAGTCCGAAGATCGGCTGGGGCTCGATGGGCTCCTCGATCTCGTAGCCGACCGGCGCGGCGGCGCGGGAAAGATTGAGCAAGCCGTCGCCCGTGATGTTGAACAGCGCCTTCACGCCCCGGATTTTCTCCAAAATCTCCATCGCCTCGCGAACGTAGATGGCAGTCGGGCGCAGCAGCTCCTCGCCGATCGTCGTCCCCAGTTCGTCGAACTTGTGGTCGATGCCGAAGCCCCCGGCTTCGAACAAGGCTCGTCGCGCCAGTGAGAATCCGTTGCTGTGGAGGCCATTGCTTTTCACGCCGATCACGACGTCGGCGGGCGCGATGTCCTTGCCATCGATGATTTTATCGAGATCGACGCGGCCCACGGCCATTCCCACCAGGTCGAAGCCGTTGATCACGTCGCGGAGCTGCGCGATCTCGCCCCCCGAGATGGAGATTTGCGCCATCTCGGCGCCCCGGCACAGGCCGGCCCCGATGGCGTCGAGCATGGCGGCGTCGGTTTTTTCGACGGCGATGTAATCGACCAGCGACAGGGGCTTTGCGCCGACGCAGATCAGATCGTTGACGTTCATGGCGACGCAATCGATGCCGATCGTGTCGTATTTGCGCATCATGTCGGCGATGATGGTCTTCGATCCGACGCCGTCGGTGCACAGCGCCATGCCGATTCCGTCGACCTCGACGACATTGGCGAAATAGCCGATCGGCAATACCACCCGGCCCATGCCGTGCTTGGGCCAGGTCTTTTGCACGCGCGCGACGATGCGGTTGAGCCCGGAGTCGGCTTCGGCGATATCGACGCCGGTCGCTTTGTAGGCTTCCTCGCGCGCGCGATCCGACCGATTGTCCGCCACCCGGGTTTCCTTTCGAAAGGCTGCAACGGCGGCACGTTCGGCCGGCGAGCTGGTGCCGCGGAAGGGATTCGAACCCCCGACCCACGCATTACGAATGCGTTGCTCTACCAGCTGAGCTACCGCGGCATCCGGCCGGAGTGATAGGGCTGGTGAGGCGAATTCGCAAGCGAGGCACCTTGCGCTCCCGCCGTCATTCCGGCCGAGCGCTCGCGCGAGAGCCGGAACCTATGAACACCGTTCCTGATGTCACCCTCGGGTGTTCATGGATCCCGGCTCGCGCTCCCCGGACAAGCCCGGGGAGCATGGCCGGGATGACGGCCGGAGTGGTCACCGAAACAGCGAGGACCAGCGCCTCGCCTTCGGGGCCGGGATCGTCCGGCGCGTGGACGAGCGGGATGATCGGATCGGCCGCGGGCGGTTTGGCCGCAGCCGGGGCCGGCGCGGCGTTGCGCACGGGGGGCGAAGGCGGGCGGGCAGCCGTGGCGCCGACGTTCCGGTCCGTATCCGCCGCGGCGAGGGCGGCAGCGGCGGCAGGCGCCGCGGCTGGCTGATCCATCCGTGCCGGCACATTGCCGCCGGTCCGGGCGTTCGTCGGCGCCGCCTCGATCATCGCCTCGCGCGCGGGTTCCGCGACCGCCGCTCCGGGCCCGGGCAGCTCGGCGAGAGGCACCTTCCACTCGAATGCGTCGATGCGGCCGGTGACCGGCGACACCGGGAGCCAGTGCTCCGAGACGACGCCGTCGGCGGTCCAGGCCGGATCGCGCGCCGCGCGCATCGCCCGCGCCATCCATTGGCGCGCCCGGCCGACGTCGCCGTGCTCGAGCTCCTCGAGCTCCGCCATCAGCATCGCGACCCGCTGGGTCGGCTCGGCGAGGAGCGGCGCGAGCGCCTCCCGCGCGACCGCGAACTCCCGCGCATCGAGCGCCGCGCGGGCGACGGCGAGCGCGCTCTCGACATGTCCGTCGGCCTGCCGCGCCAGAGTCTCGACGCGAGCCAGCCGGTCGCGGGCGGAATCGCCGATGCGCAAATGCGCGTAGGTTTCGGCAAGGTCCGGATGCGGATTGACCCGCCAGGCCGCCTCCAGGATTTTGCGCGCTTTGCGCGTTTCGCCGGCGTCGGCCAACAGCCTGCCGGCGAGCGCCGCGGCCGGGACGAGATCCGGCGCAAGCCGCGCCGCCTCGAGTGCCAGCGTCTTGGCGACCCCCGGGTCGGTCGCCTCGGCGGCGAGCGCACGCGCCGTGGTGAGCACGGCGGTATGCCGGCGATGCGTCGCCTTGTCGATCAGCCCGTTGCGCAGATGGGCGTCGAGGATTTCGAGCGCGCCCTCCCAATCCGCCGCCCTGCAGCGGAACTCGAGCACCGCCTGCCCGGCCCACGGCAGGCCCGGCGCGGTTTTTGCGGCGGCCTCGGCAAAATGCCGCGCCGCGCCGAAGTCGTCGCGCCGCTGCGCCTCGACATAGAGGCCGCGCAGGCCGAGCAGCCGGGTGTCGGCGTGTTGCGCCATTTCGCGAAAGGCGGTTTCGGCGCCCGCGCGGTCGCCTGCGAGCTGCGCGGCTTGCGCCTCGAGCAGCCGCACCAGCGGCTCGTCCGATCCCAAGCGCCGTGCCTGCTGCGCGAACCGCCGCGCGGAAGCCCGATCGCCGACCCCCACCGCGACCAGGCCGCGCGTGATGGCGAGGCGCCCCTTGCGTTCGCGCTGCTCGCGCAGCGCGCGGGCGACCCGGCGCGGCGAACGCCACAGGCCGCGTGCAAACGCGAACAGCAGCAGGAAGAGCGCGGCGAGCAGCGCGACCGCCGCCAGCAGCACCAGGACCGAACTCTCGATCCGCCATCCGAGCCATGTGATCGCCACTTCGCCGGGACGGTCGGCGAGCCAGACCATCCCCAGCGCGACGAGGCAAACCAGGCCGAGGAACACGACGACGCGGATCATCGCGCGGCTCGCCTCATTCGGCCGGCCGGGCGAGCGCGTCGAGCGCATTCGCCGTCAACGCCTTCGCGGCATCGATTGCGGCGAGGCGCGCCTTGGCGGCCGCAATCCAGCCGGCGGCCGGCGCCCGCACCGGCTCCGGCAGCCGCTCGAGATCGGCGAGCGCCCCGGCAATGTCGCCGCGCGTGGCCTTGAGCTCGGCGCGCGCGACCATGGTCGAGGGCTCGTCCCCGGACGCTTCCTCGACCGGGCGGATGCGGACCAGCCGTTCCGCGCTCGCCTGCAGCCGTTCCATGACGCCGGCCTCGCGCCGGGGCGCGCTCGCCGCCTCGAGCATGGCGGGCGCGAGCTTCGACAGGTTTTGCGCGAGCGCGGCGGGACTGGGCACCCCGGTTGCGGCACTCGCTTCCAGCGCAGCGAGCGCGGAAGGATTTTCGGCGAGCTGTCTTGCCGCCTGGAGCGCGGCCGTGAACGGAATGCCGCGTTCCACCGCGGTGCGCAGCTCCATCGCGACGAGCGCGAGCCGGACCGTGCGGTCCGCGCCCGCCGCAACTTTGCCGAGCCGCTGCTCGGCGGCCTTGAGCTGCTGCTCCAGACTAGTGAGGCGCGCGGCGAGCGCGTCGAGATCGCCGCGCTCGGCCGGGTTCGCGGCCGTTTGCGCATCGGCCTTTTGCGCCTGGCTCGCGGCGGCCGCGGCGGCTTCGAGCTTTGTCAGCCGCGCATCGATTTCTTCCGTGCGCTTCCGGTCCGGGGCCGCTGGCGTCGGCGCGGCAAGCTCGCGGACCTGCCGCTCCAGCCCGGCGACTTTCGCCGAGACCCCGGTCCACTCGTTGCCGGGCTCGACCGCGCGATACGGCAAGACGCCGAACGTCCACAGGCCGCCGAGCATCAGCCCCGCGATCGCGGCGCCGCCGATGCCGGCGCCGATCAGCCGCCAAGCTCCGTTTTTTTGGCGCCGGCCCGTTTTCTCGCCGATGGGTCGGGTTTGCGGCGGCTCGGGCTCGGCCGCCGGATCGGGCTCCGGCTGCGATGGCGCCGCCGAATCCCCCGTCGCCCCCGGTTCGCTCGCCACTTCCGTCGCCTCGAGCTCGATCGTGGACGGCGGCCGGCGGCGTCGGCCGCCGGGCACTCCCGAGCCGCTGGATTCATCGCTCGCCATTTCGTCTCCCGGTTCGGCGGACCGCACGCGCCGCACATTGCCATACTGCGGCACTCGCGCCGGCGCAATTTGGCTGCTCAGGCGGCTCCGATCAGGGCAACGAGCGCATCTTCTTCCGGTTGCGCCGCGATCCGGATCTTGCCCGCTCCCGCTCGCGCCAGCGGCTCGGCGGCCTGCGCGGAAATGCAAAATTGGATCGGCCGGAGCGCCGCGGCGACAACGCCGGCGCGCTCGGCACATTGCACGAAGATCTCGCAGCTGCGGCGCGAGAAATGCAGCACGCCGTCGATATCGCTCGCCCGGAGCGCAGCCACGATCTCCGCCGGCAATTCCTCCGCGGCGTGCGCGCGGTAAATTTCGACGGTGCGCACCGCAATGCCGTGCGGCGCAAGATCCGCCCCGAGATCGCGGGCCCGATCGCTTCCGGCGAGGTAGAGCAGCGGCGCAGCGGCGCCGAACCGGCGCGCCGCGAGCCGTGCGAGATCGCCCGCGCTGCCGTCCGCCGAAATCACATCGGCGAAGCCGGCGGCGCGGGCCGCTTCCGCGGTGCGGCGGCCGACTGTGAGCGCCGGAAGCGAACGCAGTTCCGCAAGCTTCGGGTGAACTGCGATCGCACGCGCGGCATTGGCGCTCGTCATCAGCAAAGCTTGCCAGGGTGGAGAGCCGAGGTCTGCACCGGGAGTAGCCTCGATCCTCAGCAAGGGCGCGATCCGCACCTCGTGTCCGCGGGCGCAAAGCGCCGCGGCGGTGCGCTGCGCATCTCCTGCCGGCCGGGTGACGAGCAGGCGCATCTCAACTGGTGAGAAGCTTCGCGCTCGGCGGAGCGGCTCTCCTCCGCCCGCGCGCAGCGCGGCGGGGAGGGAAAAGCGCGGCCCGGCTCGCGACTCGATCTTCCGTCGTGCACATCCGGAATCACCCCACTTGGAAAAAATCAGGCGAAGCCCCGCGCTTGAGCTCACGGCCGGCATCGGCTCCGAGCGCTTCGGCGTCGCGCGCGTCGCCCTCCCGCCGAGTCTCGTGCGCCTCGCTGCCGTCCGGCTTGAGGATCATGCCGTGGAATCGCAGGGCGCCATTGGCGACTTCCGCGTGACCCGCGATCGGCGTGCGGCAGGAGCCGTCGAGCTCGGCCAGAAACGCGCGCTCGGCCACAAGCGCAATCATTGTCTCGGCATGGTTGATCGCGGCCAGGAGGTCGCGGACCCGCGCGTCGGCGGCACGAGCCTCGATCCCGATGGCGCCCTGGCCGACCGCGGGCAGAAATTCCTCCGCGGCCAGGATCGCGGTCGCCGCCGAAGCCAGGCCCAGGCGGTTGAGGCCCGCGAGCGCCAGCAAGGTCGCATCGGCCTCGCCGGCGTCGAGCTTGCGCAGCCGCGTCTCGACGTTGCCCCGGAACGTCACGACCCGCAGATCCGGCCGCAGCCGCTTCACCATCGCCTGCCGCCGCAGCGAGGCGGTGCCGAGCCTGCTTCCCGCGGCAAGCTCGCGCAGGCTCTTGGCCCTGCGGCTGATGAAGGCATCGCGCGCGTCCTCGCGGGCAAGTGTTGCCGCGAGCACGAGCCCGGGCGGGAGGATCGTCGGCAAGTCCTTGGCGGAATGCACCGCGAGGTCGATCGCGCCCTCGAGCAGCGCCTGCTCGATCTCCTTGGCGAACAGCCCCTTGCCGCCGGCCTCGGCGAGCGGCCGGTCCTGGATCTTGTCGCCGGAGGTGCGGATCGGGATGAGCTCGATCGCGGAAACGGCGAGGCCATGGGGGGTGAGCGCGTCCCGGACCAGCTGCGCCTGCTTGAGCGCCAGCGGGCTGCCCCGCGTGCCGATCCGCAAAACGCCAGATGCGGCCGAGGATTGCACCTTGCGACCTCGCAATGCTACGCGTCCGTGCGGCCCGCGATCATAGGGACGGCGGTGCCGGCGTGAAAGCGGAGAGCTCCGCCGGATCGCGGCCGGCGCGGCGCTCGGCCGCGGGACAATATGCTGGTTCTCGGGATCGAAACCACCTGCGACGAGACGGCCGCGGCAATCGTGCGCCGCCACGAGGACGGCCGCGGCGAGATTGTGGCCAACGTCATTCTCTCCCAGAGCGCCGAGCATGCGGCCTATGGCGGGGTGGTGCCGGAGATCGCGGCACGCGCCCATGTCGAAGTGCTCGATCTCACCATCGCGGAAGCCATGGTGAAGGCCGGGACTTCCTTCGAGGCGCTCGACGGCGTCGCCGCCGCGGCCGGCCCCGGGCTGATCGGCGGAATCATCGTCGGCCTGACCATGGCGAAAGCGATTGCGCTCGTCGTCGAGAAGCCGCTGGTCGCCGTCAACCATCTCGAGGCGCATGCGCTGACCGCCCGGCTCACCGATGCCGTCGCGTTTCCCTATTGCCTGTTTCTCGTGTCCGGCGGGCACACCCAGATCGTGGCGGTGCTCGACGTCGGCAAATATGTGCGGCTCGGAACCACGCTCGACGATGCCATCGGCGAGGCCTTCGACAAGACCGCGAAGCTGCTCGGGCTCGGGTATCCGGGCGGACCGGAAGTCGAGCGCGAGGCGGCGCGAGGCGAAGCCACTCGCTTCGCGCTGCCGCGCCCGATGCTCGGCCGCGACGAACCGGATTTTTCGCTGTCGGGGCTCAAGACCGCGCTGCGCCTCGAGGCGGAAAAGATCGCGCCGCTTTCCGACCAGGACGTCGCCGATCTGTGCGCGGCGTTCCAGCGCGCCGTGGTGGACGTCGTGGCCGACCGGGTGCTGACCGGCCTGCGCGCATTCCGCCGGCGGTTCGGCGCCCCGACCGCGCTCGTGGTCGCCGGCGGCGTCGCGGTCAATCAGGCGATCCGACGCGCGCTCGAGACGGTGGCCGGCATGGCCGATACGTCGCTGGTCGCCCCACCTGCCGAGCTCTGCACCGACAACGGCGCCATGATCGCCTGGGCGGGCGCGGAGCGGATTTTTCGCGGCATGACCGACACGCTGGCGGCGAGCCCGCGGGCGCGCTGGCCGCTGGAAGAGACCCTCGCGGCGGAGAAAGCTCCGGCGTGAGCGCGTTCCGGCACATCGGCGTGCTGGGGGCGGGCGCCTGGGGCAGCGCGCTCGCCAACGTCGCGGCGCGCGCCGGACGGCGCGTCACGCTCTGGACCCGCGACCCGCGCCTTGCGGAGACGATCGCGCAACGCCGGCAAAGCCCGAAACTCCCCGGCGTGCGCCTCGAAGATTCGGTCGCCGTCACCGGGGCGCTCGAGGCGGTGGATGCAGCCGCCCTGCTCGTCGCCGTGCCGGCCCAAGCGCTGCGCTCGGTCGCGCGCGCGCTGGCGCCGGTGCTGCGCGACGGCATACCGGTCATTGCCTGCGCCAAGGGCATCGAACGCGGAACCGGGCGGTTCATGACCGAGGTGATCGCAGAATGTATTGCACAGGCCGAACCGGCGATTCTGTCCGGGCCGAGCTTCGCCGCCGACGTGGCGCGCGGCCTGCCCACCGCGGTCACGCTGGCGGCCCGGGACGAGAGGCTGGCGGGCGCGCTCGCGGGCGCGCTCGGCTCGCCGATGTTTCGGCCCTATCACTCGACCGATTTGCGCGGGGTCGAGATCGGCGGGGCGGCCAAGAACGTGCTGGCGATCGCCGCGGGCATCGTCGAGGGCCGCCGGCTCGGACCGAGCGCCGCCGCCGCCCTCACCACGCGCGGCTTCGCCGAGCTCGTGCGCTTCGGCAAGGCCTTCGGCGCCAAGCCGGAGACCCTCACCGGCCTTTCCCCGGCCTCGGCGATCTGATCCTTACCTGCTCGAGCCGGCAGTCGCGGAATTTCTCGCTGGGGATCGCGCTCGGGGAAGGCCGCTCGCTCGAAGAAGCGCAACGCGGCAAGCTGGCGGAAGGCGTGTTCACGGCCTCGGTGCTCAGCGATATGGCGAATGCGCGCGGAATCGACATGCCGGTCGCCGCCGCGGTCGAGGCCGTGCTGGACGGCCGGCTCGACATCGACGCCGCGATCGAATCGCTGCTGACGCGGCCGTTCCGGGCGGAGGGATGACTCGGCGCGCTCCCTCCCCCAACCGAACTCGGGTGTTCCCGAGTTCGGCCATTATAATCATTGGTCCAAATCGGAAACATCCGAAGTGGACATGGGGGAGGGTTATGGCATATTGGCTGCTGAAGACCGAGCCGGAGACGTTTTCCTGGGACGATCAGGTCAAGCGCGGCGGCAAGGGCGAGCCGTGGACCGGCGTGCGGAACTACCGCGCCCGGGAGCACCTCAAGGCGATGCGGCTCGGCGACCACGCGTTTTTCTATCACACCGGGGACGAGAAGCAGGTCGTCGGCATCGTCGAGGTGATCCGTGAAGCCTATCCGGACCCGACCGACGACACCGCGGTGTTTCGCGCGGTCGACGTGAGGGCGGTGCGGCCGCTGCCCAAGCCGGTGACGCTCAAGGCCGTCAAAGCCGACCGGCGGCTCGAGGACATGGTGCTGGCCAAGCAGCCGCGGCTCTCGGTCCAGCCGGTGACGGCGGACGAGTGGCGGATCGTGTGCAGCATGGGGAGCGCAATCGGGTGCCCGGCCGGGCGATGACAACCGTGTGGATGCATCCGTCTCCGCTTTCCGCGCGACTCTTGCGGCAAATGGAGCGATATTGGATCGGGCACCGGGGAGGGAACGATGACGTTTGCCGGCATGAATTACTGGGCCGTGCTGATGGCGGCGGTCGCCGCCTGGATGCTCGGGGCGCTGTGGTACTCGGTGCTGGCAAAGCCGTGGATGGCCGCCGCCGGCGTGGCGAATGCCGGGATGCAGGACAACATGGGCTCCCCGCGGGCATTCCTGCCGTTCGTCATTGCCTTCGCGGCCGCATTGGTCATGGCGTGGGTCCTGGCGGGGATCATGGGGCACCTCGGCCAGCTCACCATCAAGAACGGGGTGATTTCCGGAGCGTTCTGCTGGCTCGGGTTCACGATTCCCGCCATGACCGCGAATTACACCTTCGGGCGGCGCCGGCCGCTCCTGCTCCTGATCGACGGCGGCTATTGGCTGGCAGCCCTGGTGGTGATGGGGGCCATCATCGGCGGGCTCGGCATCCGGTGATCCCGACCCTCCCCGCGGCCAGTCCGCAACGAAAGTGTCATCAGGGCCGCCTTGTCGGTGCTCGGCCCGGCGCGGCATAATGGCATCGAGGAAACGCCCGCGGCCGGCCTCGGCCGTTCACCGCATCCAGGGGTAGATCATGTCGCAAAAGCTTTACGAAGTCCCGGCCGAGTGGAAGCGGCGCGCCTTCATCGACGCAGCGAAATATCGCGACATGTACGCGCGCTCGATCCAGGATCCGGACGGCTTCTGGGGCGACATCGGCAAGCGCATCGATTGGTTCAAGCCCTACAGCAAGGTCAAGAACAGCTCGTTCGACCTGCATCGCGTTTCCATCAAATGGTACGAGGACGGCGTCACCAACGTGGCGCACAATTGCATCGACCGGCATCTCGCCAAGCGCGGCGACCAGGTCGCGATCCTGTGGGAAGGCGACGATCCCAAGGAGGACCGGCGGATCACCTACAAGGAGCTCCATGCCGAGGTCTGCAAGTTCGCCAATGTGCTGAAAGCGCAAGGGGTCAACAAGGGCGACCGCGTCACCATCTATCTGCCGATGATCCCCGAGCTCGCGTTCGCGATGCTGGCCTGCACCCGGATCGGGGCCATTCACTCCATCGTGTTCGGCGGCTTCTCCCCGGATTCGCTCGCCGGCCGCATCAAGGACTGCAAATCGACCATCATCGTCACCGCCGACGAGGGCCTGCGCGGGGGGCGCAAGGTCCCGCTCAAGGCCAACGCCGATGCGGCGGCCGAGAAGGCCGGCGGCGTGCAGTCCATGGTGGTGGTGCGCCGTACCGGCGGAGCGGTGAACATGAAGGGAGGCCGCGACCATTACTACGACGAGCTGGCCAAGGGCGTGCCGGCGGATTGTCCGTGCGAGCCGATGAACGCCGAGGACCCGCTGTTCATTCTCTATACCTCCGGCTCGACCGGACAGCCCAAGGGCGTGCTGCATACCACCGGCGGCTATCTGGTGTTCGTCGCGTTCAGCCACGAGACCATTTTCGACTACCACGACGGCGACATCTATTGGTGCACCGCCGACATCGGCTGGGTGACCGGTCACAGCTACATCGTCTACGGCCCGCTCGCCAACGGCGCCACCACGCTGATGTTCGAGGGCGTGCCGAACTACCCGACGATCTCCCGGTTCTGGGAGGTCGTCGACAAGCACCAGGTCAACATCATCTACACCGCGCCGACCGCGATCCGGGCGCTGATGCAGGCCGGCGAGGCACCGGTGAAGAAGACCAGCCGCAAGTCGCTGCGCCTGCTCGGCACCGTGGGCGAGCCGATCAATCCCGAAGCCTGGGAATGGTACCACCGCGTCGTCGGCGAGCGCCGCTGCCCGATCGTCGACACCTGGTGGCAGACCGAGACCGGCGGCATCCTGATCACGCCGCTGCCGGGCGCGATCGCCACCAAGCCGGGATCGGCCACGCTGCCGTTCTTCGGCGTGATCCCGCAGATCGTCGACGCTTCCGGCAACGTGGTCGAGGGTGCCGCCGAGGGCAATCTGGTGATCGCCGATTCTTGGCCCGGCCTGATGCGCACGGTCTACGGCGACCACGAGCGCTTCGCGCAGACCTATTTCTCGGCCTACCCTGGCAAGTATTTCACCGGCGACGGATGCCGGCGCGACGCCGACGGCTATTACTGGATCACCGGGCGGGTCGACGACGTGATCAACGTCTCCGGACACCGGCTCGGCACCGCCGAGGTGGAAAGCGCGCTGGTGGCGCACCCGAAGGTTTCGGAAGCCGCGGTGGTCGGCTATCCGCACGACCTCAAGGGCCAGGGCATCTACGCCTATGTGACCCTGATGGCCGGCGAGCAGCCGAGCGAAGCGTTGCGCAAGGAGCTCGTCGCCTGGGTGCGCAAGGAGATCGGCCCGATCGCGTCGCCCGATCTCATCCAGTTCGCGCCGAGCCTGCCGAAGACGCGCTCGGGAAAGATCATGCGCCGGATCTTGCGAAAAATCGCCGAGGATTCCTTCCAGAATCTCGGCGACACGTCGACCCTGGCGGAGCCCGGCGTGGTCGACGACCTCGTGAACAATCGGCAGAACCGCAGGACCGCCGCCGCCGAGTAGCGTCAGGTCATCCGATGCCGGACCGGGCCGGGGCGCTCGGCGGTTGGATCCGATGGCGAGGCGCGAGCCGGCTCGGGCCGCAGGCTTGCCGCCGATCCCTCCCCGGATCGCAAAGAAATCCCGCGAGCCGCCGGCGTCGCCGGACTGGCCGGTGGCACATCGCCTCTCTGAGTGTGGCGGTCAGAGCACAGTTCCCAATTAATTGTTGCGATAACCTCGCGCCGTCTGGTCAGAGCTGGGATTTTAGTTTGAATTTACGCTGTCTGCAGGTTTCGGCTGAAGTAATTCGAGCCGGCAGTTATCATTGCAATCTTCTGCATTCGAGCCGGTGGTAACGCCGCGCCGAATGCGCGGGGCGCGGGGGCTTCCATGATTCGAAAATTCCTGGGTTCGCTCGCCGGCACCGTGGCGATCGGAGCGATGCTGTTCGCCGGGCCGGCGCCCGCACATGCCCGCGAGGTGGTCGCATTCCGGGACAACGCGGCCGCCGGCACGATCATCATCAAGACCAGCGAACGGCGGCTCTATTACGTCATGGGGGACGGCCGCGCGGTGCGCTACCCGGTCGGAGTCGGTAGGTCAGGCAAGCAATGGGCCGGCCAGACTCATATCGATGGCAAATATCTGCATCCGGCCTGGTCGCCTCCGGCCGACGTCAAGCATGACAAGCCGAACATCCCGGACGTCATTCCGGGCGGATCTCCCCGAAATCCGATGGGAGTCGCCGCGATGACCCTCAATGGCGGGCAATACGCCATCCATGGCACGAACGTGCCGTCCTCGGTCGGCGGATTCGTGTCCTATGGCTGCATCCGGATGTACAACCAGGACATCACCGATCTGTTCGGCCGGGTGAGCGTCGGCACGCCGGTCATCGTCACGCGCTAATCTAGCGGACGCGCCGGCCAGAACCCAGGCGACAGAACAGACCGCGGCCGGCGGAATTGCTATATCCGGCGTCTGTCCGCTGTCATCTTCGTCTGCCCATGGTCCCTTCCCGAACTGCCGCGCCTGAAGTGCCCGGCTTGGCGGCGCGCCGGGTCGCGATCGAAATTCTGGAAACCGTGTTGCGGCGGCACCGGCCGCTCGACGAGCAGCTCGACGGTCCCCAGGCGCATCCCGGGCTCTCCGCGCTTGCGGACCGCGACCGCGCCTTGGTGCGCAAACTTCTCGGCACGGCGCTGCGCCGGCTCGGCAGCCTGCGGGCACTGCTGGCGGCAGCGCTCGACCGCGGGCTTCCCGCCGGCGCGCCGCGGCTCGAGGCGGTGCTGCTGGTCGGGGCCGCGCAGATTCTCTGGCTCGAGGTCCCCGACCACGCTGCGGTCGATCTGGCCGTGCGCCTGGTCCAGGCGGATCGCCGAACCGCGCGCTATGCCGGCGTGGTCAACGCCGTGCTTCGGCGCCTCGCCCGGGACGGCGCGGCGATGCTTGCCGCGCTCGATGCCGGCGCACTCGACACGCCCGAATGGCTGATGACCCGCTGGACGCGCACCTACGGTTTCGCCGCCGCGCGGGCGATTGCCGAAAGGCATGCGGTCGAGCCGCCGCTCGATTTGAGCGTGAAGGCAGATCCGCAGGGTTGGGCGGCACGCCTGCGCGGCCGCGTGCTCCCGACCGGGACCGTTCGCACCCTGGTCCAGGGGCGGATTTCCGGATTTCCCGGCTACACCGAAGGCGCCTGGTGGATCCAGGATGCCGCGGCGGCGCTGCCGGCGCGGCTCTTCGGAGAGGTGCGCGGCCGCAGTATCGCCGATCTCTGTGCCGCGCCCGGCGGCAAGACCGCGCAGCTCGCGGCGATGGGCGCTGACGTGACCGCGGTCGACCGCGCGCCGGCGCGGCTCGCCCGGTTGCGGGACAATCTGGCGAGATTGGGCCTGCGAGCCGAAACCGTCACGGCCGACGTGACCGAGTGGCAGGGCGGAACCTTCGACGCGGTGCTGCTCGACGCGCCCTGCATGTCGACCGGAACGATCCGGCGCCACCCCGATATCCCATGGCGCAAACGGGCAACCGAGATCGAGGCGCTCGTTGACCTGCAGCGCCGTCTGCTCGACCGGGCGGCCGGCCTGCTCAAGCCCGCCGCCACGCTGGTCTACTGCACTTGCTCGCTCGAGCCGGAAGAGAACGAGGAGCAGATTGCCGCTTTGCTGGCACGCGACCCCGGCTTGCGGCGCCGTCCGATCGCGGCGCAGGAACTCGCAGGCCTGGCGGAACTCGTGAGCCCTTTGGGCGATTTGCGCACGCTGCCCTGCCATTTGTCCGATCCGGATGCGCACTGGGCCGGCCTCGACGGCTTCTATGCCGCACGCCTCGAGCGGACCTGATGCCGGGCTGCAAAAAATGCAGATTTAGACTCCGTTAACCATGTTTTCGGCCTAAAGGCTTGGTCAGCCTCTCTTGGCGCGCAGCCTTGGGGCCGCGGGGGGCGGGCCGACACCCGGTTCGCTTACCGCTGTCGCGGTTTTAAGGGTACTGTGGGCACAGCGGGAGCATCGGTCCAAATGCAAGGGGGGAGCTTGGTCATTTCCCGGGGGTCCATCGTCGAGCGTACGAGGCTCTCGTTGTTCGCGGCGAGCCGCACCCTGCGCACCTTCCTGGCCCGGCTCAACGCGCATCCGCTGTTTCGCTGGCACTTCTTTCCGACCCGCGCCGACCGCCTGTTGATCGCGCCGCAGGACCTGCGCACCGCCGATCCGACCCGGGCGAGCGAGATCTACGCCGGGCGTTTCGCCTTCGCGGGCAAGATCGTGGTCTGCGACGGCCGCTCGCCGTTCGAAATGGACCCGCCTTCCGACGAATGGGCGGATATGCTGCTCGGCTTCGGCTGGCTGCGGCATCTGCGCGCCGCCGATTCCGGCATCACCCGGGCGCACGCCCGCGCGCTGGTGGCGGAGTGGATCGCGCTGCAGGGATCCTGGAATTCGCTGGCGTGGCGGCCGGAGATCGTGACGCGGCGCATCATCTCGTGGCTGTCGCAGGCGCCGTTGGTGCTGCAGGAATCCGAGGCCGCATTCTACCGGCGCTTCATCCGCAACCTCACGCGCCAGGTCCGCTATTTGCGCCGCACGCTTTCGTGCACGCGCGACGGGCTGCCGCGGCTGCAGGCCATGGCCGCGCTGACCTATGCGGCGCTGTGCGTCGCCGGCCAGACCCGCATGCTCAAGCCGATGAGCCGGCGGCTGATGGAGGAGCTGGAGCGGCAGATCCTGCCGGACGGCGGCCACATCAGCCGCAATCCCGCGGCTCTGGTCGAGCTCCTGCTCGATCTCCTGCCGCTCAAGCAGGCGTTCGCCGCCCGCAACGTGCCGCCGCCGCCGGCACTGCTCAACGCCATCGATCGCATGATGCCGATGCTGCGTTTCTTCCGGCACGGCGACGGCAATTTTGCCCTGTTCAACGGCATGGGCCCGACCGCGCCGGATTTGCTGGCCACCGTGCTCGCCTACGACGACGCGCGCGGCGCGCCGCTCGCCAATGCGCCGCACAGCGGATATCAGCGCATGCAGGCCGGCGCGCTGCTCCTGATCGCCGATACCGGCCGCGCCCCTCCGGTCGGCGTGAGCCAGGAGGCGCATGCCGGCTTCCTGTCGTTCGAGCTCTCCTCGAACCAGCACCGGATCGTGGTGAATTGCGGATTGCCGCCCACCAGTCGCGAGAGCTGGCGGCCGGTCGCCCGCGCGACCGCCGCGCATTCGACGGTGACGTTCAACGACGTGTCCTCGTGTCAATTCCTGGGCCCCGGTCCGCTCCAGCGTTTTCTCGGCGCGCCCATCATCGAGGGTCCCACCGAAGTGCCCGTCTCGCGCCAGGACCGGGAGGATACCATCCAGGTGCGCGCTTCCCACGACGGCTACGCCGGCCGGTTCGGCGTGGTGCACCAGCGTTCGCTGCGGTTGGCCGCGGACGGCAGCCGCCTCGACGGCGAGGACCGGTTTCTGCCGGCGCACGGCGACAAGCTGCCGAGCGGACGCGCCGACGCATTCGCGGTGCGTTTTCACTTGCATCCGGCCGTCAAGGCGAACCGGCTGAGCGACGGACGCGGCGCCATGCTGATGCTGCCGAACCGCGAGGTGTGGACCTTCAGCGCCTACGAGGATTCCATCGAGATCGAGGAAAGCGTCTATCTCGCCGGCCGCGAGGGACCCCGCCGCACCGCCCAGCTGGTGATCTACGGCCGCGCCCGGAAGGCGCCGAGCGTGCGTTGGAGCTTTGTGCATGCCGATCCGGCCGCACCGCCGCCGCACCGCGGCGCCGAGGAGCCGGAATTGCCGCTGTGAATCACAGCTGTTGACGCAACGCGCCGGCGGTTTGAACCCGCCGCGATTCATGCTACCGCCCGGCCCCGGCATTCACCCATTTCTCGCACCGATGACCGAGCGCCTGCGTCCCATCGCCCGTGCCCTGCTCTCGGTTTCCGACAAGACCGGGCTCGTCGAATTCGCCCGCGCGCTCGCCGCGCGAAAGGTCGAGCTCATCTCGACCGGCGGCACCCGCAAGGCGCTGGCCGAAGCCGGGCTTGCGGTGCGCGAGGTCTCGGATCTCACCGGCTTTCCCGAAATGATGGACGGCAGGGTGAAGACCCTGCACCCGAAGGTGCACGGCGGCCTGCTGGCGATCCGCGACGATCCGGGCCACCGCGCGGCGATGGACGCGCACGGCATTCCGGCGATCGATCTCCTCATCGTCAATCTGTATCCGTTCGAGGCGACCCTCGCCAAAGGCGGCGCGTTCGCCGAGTGCGTGGAGAACATCGACATCGGCGGTCCGGCCATGATCCGGGCCGCGGCCAAAAATCACGCCGATGTCCTGGTCGTGATCGATCCGGATGATTACCAGACCGTGCTGGCGGAATTATCCGCGCACGGCGGCGCGACGAGCCTCGAGCTGCGCGCGCGGTTCGCCGCCAAGGCGTTCGCGCGCACCGCCGCCTACGACGCCGCGATCGCCGGCTGGTTCGCCGAAGCGCTCGACGATCCGGCGCCGGCCTGGCGCACGTTCTCGGGACGGCTGGCGGCAGCGTTGCGCTACGGCGAGAACCCGCATCAATCCGCCGCATTTTACCGCACGGCGGAGCAGCGCTTCGGGGTTGCGACCGCGCGCCAGGTGCAGGGCAAGCAGCTCTCCTACAACAATCTCAATGATACCGATGCGGCCTACGAGTGTCTGGGGGAGTTCGACGCGCTGCGCGGCGCGGCTTGCGTGATCGTCAAGCATGCCAATCCGTGCGGGGTGGCGGAGGGCGCCAATCTCCTCGATGCCTACCGCAAGGCGCTCGCCTGCGATCCTTTGTCGGCCTACGGCGGCATCGTCGCGCTCAACCAAAACCTCGACGCCGAGGCGGCGCGCGCCATCACCGAGATCTTCACCGAGGTGATCATCGCGCCGGACGCAACGGAGGAGGCGATCGGCATCGTGGGCGCCAAGAAGAACTTGCGCCTGCTGCTCGCCGGCGGCCTGCCCGATCCGCGCGCGGCCGGATTGTTGGCCAAATCCGTCGCCGGCGGTTTCCTGGTGCAGTCGCGCGACAACGCGGTCGTCGACGAGATGCAATTGCGGAATGTCACCAAACGCGCGCCGACCCCGGCCGAGCTCGACGATCTGCGCTTCGCCTTCCGGGTGGCCAAGCACGTCAAGTCGAACACCATCGTGTATGCCAAAAACCGCGCCACCGTCGGCATCGGCGCCGGACAGATGAGCCGGGTCGACGCGGCGCGGATCGCCGTACGCAAGGCCGAGGACGCCGCGAAAGCGGCGGGACTTTCCGAGCCGCTGACCAAGGGTTCGGTGGTCGCCTCCGACGCGTTCTTTCCGTTCGCCGACGGACTCCTGGTGGCGATCGAGGCGGGCGCGACCGCGGTGATCCAGCCCGGCGGCTCCATGCGCGACGCCGAGGTGATCCAGGCCGCCGACGACCACGCCATCGCCATGGTGTTCACCGGCATACGGCATTTTCGGCACTGATCCCTCCCCTTCAGGGGAGGGCGGCTCCGCGCGCCGGCGAGGAGCCGGGTGGGATGACTTCTCACATCAGTCCACCCGGCCGCCTGCGGCGGACACCCTCCCCTGGCGAGGAGGGATTGACGCGGGCCAGCACCAGCGCGCCGGTAACGAAGAAGGCGATCAGCACCGCCATGCCGGCCTTTTGGCTGGCGGTCGCGGCGGTGACGATGCCGACCAGCAACGGGCCGGCGAACGAGGTGATCTTCCCCGACAGCGCGAACAGCCCGAAGAATTGCGTGACGCGGTCCGCGGGCGCGAGCCGCGCCAACAGCGAGCGCGCCGCGGCCTGTACCGGTCCGGCGACCGCGCCGATCAACAAGCCGATCGCCAGATAGGCGCGTTCGGCAGCCGAAGCAAAAAGTCCTTCTCCGGGCGCCGGCGGCGCGACCGACACGAGGCCGATGCGGTCGGGATCGATCGTGAGAATCGCCGCCGCCGACAGGATCAGGATCACGAGGCTGCCGAGGATCACCCGCTTCGGGCCGTAACGGTCGTCGAGCTTGCCGCCCAAAAAAGCGCCGATCGAGCCCGTGATGGTCAGCAGGATGCCGAACGCTCCGATCTGAAT
>WNGN01000745.1_pt1 | contig 35675 bp, 35 predicted proteins | sample 5400561 | NCBI WGS metagenome assembly WNGN01 (sample SAMN13153379, study PRJNA577476) | soil metagenome | isolation source: 115 cm soil or saprolite under Garry oak tree replicate 2 | place: USA:California | collected 2016-06-15 | reverse complement strand
GTTTGGATGCGCCGCGTGCAATCGGGCCAAGCCGCCGAATTCATGGTCGGCCAGTTGTCTGGCATGGGTTCGCTTTCCATCAAGAACTTGGCGGATTGGACCGACCGTATCGCCAAAGGCGAATTGCCGCACGCCAAGCCGCAGCGGCCGCAAGGCGCGGAGCGCAATATCGTGGTGACGCTGCGGGACTGGATGGACGAGAAGCATTACCTGCACGACCTGATTGCCAGCGACAAGCGCTATCCCACGGTCAACGCTTATGGCCCGCTCTTCGGGTCGCCAGAGTACAGTTCTGATTTCATCCCCATACTGGACCCGGTCAAGAACACAGCCACCACGTTCCGTGCGCCAGTCCGCGATCCGGATATGCCGCTCAGCCTGGGACCCGGTCACGTGGCGGCTCTGAAGCCGCTGATGCCTTCGCCCTACTGGGGCGACGAGGCCATTTGGAACCAGAGAATCAACAACCACAATTCAATGATCGGCAGGGACGGCCGGCTGTGGCTCGCGGCCGCGGTGCGCGGGCCGAGCAATCCCGATTTCTGCAAAGCGGGCTCGGATCTTCCGTCGGCCAAGCTGTTCCCGCTGGAGCGGAATCTCCGAGAAATTGCGGTGTTTAACCCGAAGACCAAGGACTATCAGTTCATTGATACCTGCTTTGGCACGCACCACCTGCAATTCGGCTTTGACGCCAACGACACGCTGTGGACTAGCGGCGGTGGTCCTGTGGTGGGATGGCTGAACACGAAGATGTGGGACGCCACGCACGACGCGGCGAAATCGCAGGGCTGGACGGCGCTGATCCTGGACACCAACGGGAACGGCAAGCGAGACGACTATGTCGAGCCCAACCAGCCGGTCGATCCCACTAAGGACAAGCGCATCGTGGCCGGCTTCTACGCGGTGATGCCGAGCCCGACGGACGGTTCCGTCTGGGGAGCCGTCCGCGGAAACCCTGGGGCGGTGGTGAGGGTTGTGCCGGGCCCACATCCTCCGGAAACCACGCTGGCCGAGATTTACAACGTGCCGCCGCCCGGCTTCGGCGTGCGCGGCGGTGATATCGACAAGAAAGGCGTCGTGTGGGTGTCGCTTGCCAGCGGCCACCTCGGCAGTTTTGATCGTGGCAAATGCAAAGGTCCGCTCAACGGACCCAAGGCGACCGGCGATCATTGTCCCGAAGGCTGGTCGTTCTACAAATACCCGGGTCCCGGCTTCGAAGGCATAGGAGATAACAGCGCGGAATCGAGCTACTACACATGGGTGGACCAGCACAACATCTTCGGCTTGGGCGAGGATGTGCCGATGTCCACCGGCAACCTCAACGACGGCCTGATCGCCTATGCGAATGGCCGCATGGTGGTGTTGCGCGTGCCCTATCCGATGGGCTTCTACGCCAAAGGATTCGACGGCCGCATCGACGATCCGAATTCCGGCTGGAAGGGGCGCGGATTGTGGGCCGCTAACGGTGACCGCGCGCCTTGGCTCATCGAGGGCGGCAAAGGGTCCAGGCCGCTCGCGGCGCACTTCCAGCTGCGGCCAGACCCGCTCGCGAAGTAGTTCTCGAGGAGGAACCTACCTCGTGTTGATAAACGAGCAGGATTCGATGCACAGCTTGATATCAGTTTGAAAAAGTTAGTTCTTGCAATGGATGAATTTGGTGACAGAATTGCTCGCATGAGTACAGAGTTATTGGAAGCGCCGTCTGAAGTCTTCAGGAAAGCGGTCGTTCTCACTGAATGGCTGTGGCGTGCCTGGTGTTTGCGCTTTTGCTTACGCACTCGGATGGGGAGGACCTCCTTGAGATATAAGATTTCTGCCACTTTGATCCTGTTCGCCACACTTTTAGCCGCGGGATCTTTGCGGGCGCATCACTCCTTTTCCGCCATTTTCGATACGTCAAAGAAGTTAACGCTGACTGGCACTCTTACGGAGGTGCAGTGGCAGAATCCCCATATCGTCGTCTTAGTGGAAGCGAAGAAAAGCGACGGCAGCGTCGAGCTTTGGAAGTTAGAGAGCAACCCGCCCGCATGGTTCAGACGGCTCGGCGTCACTAGGAACGATTTTGCGAAAGCGATCGGGAAAGCCATCACAGTGGAGGGGGTGCGCTCACGGGACGGATCGCTTTATGGCTATCTTCAGAAGATCACGTTCTCGGAGGGGAACTCTCTGGAGTTGGTGGATCAATCGCAGCCTCGCTGACAAGGAGCAGGACCATGACACACCGATTTATTTGCGTGATCAGCGCAGCCCTAATGCTCATAGTGGTTGCGACTGCTGACAAGAACGCCAGCGCGGCAAGCAACGAAGTGCGCCGCACCGCGGACGGGCATCCTGACCTGAGCGGCACTTGGAATTATGCTATCGGGCTGCCTCCCGTAAATCTGAAGAAAGAAGTGAACGGGTCTGTTTCGGTCAAGGTGCTCGACCAGAGTGCCAGGATGGGCGCCAAGGCGCCGATACGGGGTGCTCTGCCGTCGACTCCCGCTCCTTCATACAAACCCGCATTCCAGGAAAAAGTGAAGAACCTGTCCGACCATGAAAGTACGCTGGACCAGGTATTCTATTGCGGGAAGCCGGGCGTTCCGCGCATCGGTTCTCCGCGCAAGATCATTCAATTAGCGGGTGAAATAGTGTTCTTTTACGAGGACATGTCGGGGGACGCCTATCGCATCATCCCCACCGATGGCCGTGCACACCGTGTGGATGCGAACCCGTCCTACTACGGAGATTCAGTGGGCCATTGGGAGGGAGACACGTTGGTAATCGACGTCACCAATTTCGTGGAGGATGGCTGGTTTGGTGAGCAGGGCTATTTCCACACGGATGCACTGCACGTGACCGAACGGTTGTGGCGCGATGGCGAAAATCTTGTCTGGCAAGCGACCGTGGATGATCCCAAAGTGCTCACCACGTCTTGGACCATGACCCCTCGCGTGGTGCAACCATCCAACGAGCCTTTGGAGGAATCACCCAAGTGCGTCGAGGATGATGGCAAACGGCTTCTGAACAATGACCATCACGACCAGCGCTAGCTTATTTGCCGCCTGCGGAACAGCATTTTTATAACCCATACATGTCAAACAATGCGCATATAACACGGCGAGCGCTTCTGGGGATGGGAGCCGCTGCCGCCATGGGAACCCCGCTCCGCGCATTCGCTGACCCCCTGCAGGTCTCCACTACTGTGCCTGTCAAAGTGGAAAAGGATGTGGTCGTTGGTAAGGCCGGCGACGCCGACCTCCATTGCGATGTTTATCGGCCGCCTGCAGGAAGCGAGAAGCACATGGCGCTCCTGCATTTGCACGGGGGAGGATTTGCTCGAGGTAGCAAGGACACTCTCTCCTCCAAGCTGGCGCCAATCACGGCTCGTGGCTACCTGTCCGTAGCCGCCGAATACCGCTTGAGCGGCGTGGCGCAGTGGCCGGCGCAGCTTGATGACGTGAAGACCGCCATTCGGTGGGTGCGCGCGAATGCCGGTTCGCTCGGCATTGACGCCAAACGGATCGTGGCCGTGGGTTATTCAGCCGGCGGACATCTTGCGCTGTCGGCAGCCGGTGCACCCGACACCCAGCTCGCCGCGTGTGTCGCATTCTACCCGCTCGTCGAGCTTCGTAAAGAAGACGTGCTCACGCTGCTGCCGCCCGGAAGTGATGACGCCGCCGTACGCGCGGCCAGCCCACTGACCTATATCAAAACCGGTTTTCCGCCGACCATCATTTTTCATGGATTAGCGGATGTAACCGTTCCCCCAGAGAGCAGCGAACATCTACTGCAGGAGCTTCGCCGAGCCGGAGTCCCCTCAGAGTTGCACACGTTTGCGGGTGTTCCGCACGAGTTTGATTCACATCCCGAATTTGCCGAAGCGTGCGCACCTCTGATCGACTTCTTTCTTGATCGAAATATTCTGAATCCGCGGACTTATCCTCCGTTTGCACCCGGCGGGCGCGGTCCCGGACGGTGATGGCAAACCTTACGAAGAGATCAAGAATCATTGGCCTGGGAATTTTGACGGTGGCGGTTCTCTTACTTGCTCTGAACTTCGCCATCGAGCGTTCGTCGCCCTCGGTTCCGGCTAACTACAATAGCCTTCTTAATACTTTCGTGCGCCTGTACGGCGGCGAACTCGGCTTTCGGCTGACCGGGGACGCTGTTACCACACCCGTCAGCGACTGGTCGTTTACGGATGCGGTTCCAACGGTTCAGATTGAGACTCGGACGTGGTATCTCATCCCCCACTCTGTGCGCACATACATTGCTCGGAATGGCGCACAGCTGTATTTGTTCTCCGAGTATTTCGCGCCAGAGCCAGGGCAGCCGGACCTTCGAGACCGTTTTCCGGAGGCCAGGTTCTGGAACCGCATGGTGGTTCGAGACCCTCGAATTCGTGTGAAGATCGGGAATCGATTGTTCCAGATGCGCGCATATCCGCTGACCGACCCGAGCGAAATGGCGGTGGCTGGCCAAGCGTTCTTGAGCAAGTATGCCGACGTCAGAAAGCAGCAAGAGTTGCCGGAATCTCGGCGTCCAAAATTGTATTTCTTTCGCCTCGAGCCGCGATGGAATGACAGCCCGTAGATTGGGGTTCTATCCTTCGTATGCATTGGCCCTGGGAAAATCTCAGAATATAGTAGCCGCGCCTCGATAGGCATTGGCATCGTGACTGCGGCGGAAGTCTGACCCTCAGACATCCTGCACACGCTCGCTCGCCTCGGCAAACAGCACAGATTTATGTAGGCCGATCGGAGCCCGCCATCAAGTATATGGAACTCAGTACAACTATGGCGCCGGGCCGTCCTATATTCTTCGTGCAGCAGTTTGTCGACGATATGAAGGGCTGAACCAAAGAGCCTGAGTGGCTGGAACGGACGAGGCCTTTCCGTCCGCAGCACTTTCTGGCCGGGTGGGACCGGCACCAAGGGAGCTTGACATAGAGAGTGCGGCGGGCGTATTAGCTCCAAGAGTGGATGTTTAAGCGAACAGCCATATGATTAAACCGGGTCGAGTCTAAATCCGTTTCCGAATCCGTTATCCGAGGAGACATCTCCATGCGAGTTAAGCTTCCCGGCGTTTTGATGGCACTTTTTGCTCTGCTCGGCGCGGCGGTTCCCGCGCTTGCGCACCACGCATTCGGTGTGGAGTTCGACGCAAGTAAGTGCATGGATCTGAAGGGTACGCTCACGGGCATCGATTGGGAGAATCCGCACGCCTATATTCACATGGACGTGAAGGATGCCAACGGCAAGACGATGTCGTGGAGCCTGGAAACGATCACCCCCAACGCTATGAAAAGGAATGGCACCACCAGGCAGGATTTCCTTACGAATATGGGTAAGCCCATCGAGGTAAGGGCCTGTCCGGGGAAGACCGGTGGTACGGAGTACAGAGGTGCAGCGGAATTCCTCAAGATGTCGGATGGTCTATTGCGTATCGTTGGGCAGAATGTGGAACGTTTGGCGCCCGAGCAGCTTCACTTCTGATTTTGAGGAACTGCAACGACGCGCGCCCTGCGAAGCGTGGTGCGTGCGTTCGCCGGCGAACGTGAAAAAAGGGAGAAATTGGAAATGAGAGGAACGAAGCGACGGTTCCGCCATTGCGTTGGGAGTGCTGGAGTCATACTGGCGGCTGCGTTTATCGTCTTCACGCCCGCTTTTGCGCAGAACTTGCCTCGAACAGGAGGAAAAGTTCCCGGGCCAGTGGCGGGGGGCTTCGACCAGGTGCATGAATTGCCGCCAGGCGGGCCGGCGCCCCGTACGGCGGATGGGCATCCGGATCTGTCTGGACGCTGGTATCCAAACGGCGCTGGAAGAATGCTGCAGGTTGCTTACCCGGTCGACCCAGCTGTATTCCGGCAATTCGACGCCAAGGCTACGCCGGAGGAACAGCCTTCCTTCAAGCCTGGTCTGCCCGCGAAATACACGAGGCCGAACCCTTATGGAATCTGTGATCAGGCCGGCACTCCGAGCACAACATTAGAGCAAATCAGCCAGCACGCCCCCATGGAGTTGATTCAAACGGCGGGAAGGTTGGTAATGCTGGATGAATACCCCCTGGACGTTCGTATGATATACACCAATGGGCGTGCGCATCCGAAAGATCCGGATCCCACGTTCAATGGCGACTCGGCTGCTCATTGGGAAGCAGATACGCTGGTCGTTGACGTCATCGCTATCGATGAGCGGCTGAGGGTTATCACTGGCGCCGACGGCAGTGGATGGTTTCCTAGTGATCAGGGGCATGTGGTCGAGCGCTTCAGCCGTCCCTCGAAGAACTACCTCATCTACCAGGTCACCATTGACGACCCCGTCGTGCTGGCGAAGCCCTGGAAGTCGGCGCCGCGTCGCTGGTCGCTGGCGCAGAATCCCAACGACGAGTGGGGAGAGGTTTTCTGTACGCTGAACCAGGAGCCGGAGGAATACAAGAAAATCACCGAGCAGCAAGCAAAGCCGAAGGGCAAGTGAGAGCGTATGAACAGAACAGCACGTTATCTTGCGTTCGTCTCGATTGGCGTGGCGTTGATGCTCGCTTCTACCTCAAGCATGCTCGGCCAAGGCAGCGAGGGCGGCCGTGGCAGTCGGGGGGGCCAAGGTGGAGAAGCCCGGACGAAATTGCCCGAAGCGCCTCCGATCGGGTTTTTCGGCAGCTACCGAGTGGCCGCCGACAAAATGGATCCGGCGAGGCTTCCGATCATCGGCGCCTGGCGGATCAATTTTGATAAATCGGATCCGGCCATGAAAGCGCAAGGCCGCTTCAAGGAAACGGGGACGACTATCTACACGGCTGTTAACGGTGGCATTAAGAACGAAGTGTTTCTGTTCTATCCGCCGAAGGACGACAGCTACAAGACGGTCTTTACCGACGACGGGCGCGAATATTGGTTCAAGCTCGACGGAAAAAACATCTACGAGAATCCGCAAGGACCGAACGGTTTGGGTCAGACCGTCGGCATGTGGCTCATCGATCGCAATACGATTTTTCGCGAACGCGCGACCAAAGGGGTGATCGATGAGCGGGTCCTCTATCGGGTATCTCCGGATGGGAAGACGCTGGTCTGGACGACTTTCAATTCCGCTGGCGACGGCGGTCACGTGGTGTGGGACAGAATCGAGTTGCCGCGACCGTAATCCAAGTGGAAGATTTGCCGGATACGCTCGCGATCCTGGATAGCCGCGATGGCGTCCGGTATGGGCCTGAGTCCGTTGCCTTCAAGTGAAGTAATTCCGTTCGCGAGCCGGAGTTCACAGGGGTGCCGCCACGCACCGGGCAAGAAAATTCTAGAGCCGAGGAACACCAGGATTCACGAACCGATCATCAAACTTCCGGTTCTCCTCGGGCGAACAGGGTGTCTGATGAAGCTCCAGACTTGATTGCAATATGAATTTCTTTTTCAAACCACCCCACGGTTCACTTCCCCATGCCATTTCATCGTAATAGGTGACATCCAGTTCTAATTCCTTGGCGCTGAGGCGTTCCCATCGCTCGATTAGGTGGAAGGCGGGACTCATTCGATGATCTACGCCAACTGGTTCGATCAGATTCTGGCCGTTAAACCCGAGCGTGTCGACGACCAAGACGTTCCCCTCCCACTTTCCCACTGAATCTCCCATATGTGTTGGGAACGGATCCTTAGGATGGCTCCGCTTTAGCCAGATAACCCGCCATTCGTTCTGCTTCTCGAAGAACTGGAAGATTCGGTCTGAGGTTACGACAAATTCGAAGGGGTAGAGTTGCGTGTACCAGAATTGCGCCGGGACCCCGATCGGACTACATTCGTTGCTCAGAGACGCCGCGCCACCTTGCATTTTAGGCTGAATCATCAAGTGCTGACGTGCCCATGCCGTTAGGGGAGGCTGGGGTACAGTGTGTTCTAAGATATGGCACGTTTCACACTTTCCCGCATCGCCGTTTTTCGCCCGGTCGAATAACTTATCGGGCCCTGGATCGTCGACCCACCACACACCCGATAGGTCGTGACGATCAAACTCACTTTCTCTGGCGGCGGATGTTGCGCGTGGAGCAGCGATAATGAATGCCGCTACAAGAATATTGCACAGGGAATACCAAATCTTCCACACGGAGATAGCGGTACGCTCTTGTGAGCCAATTTCAGCGACACGGCGATCATATCACGGGGCTATGTAACTCCACGATCAAGATGCATTACAAAAAGACGAAGGGCGCGAGTGCGAGTCTGCCTGAGAATCAGAAGTCCTGTCGGGGAATATTCGAGGCTCTGTCCTGACGAGCCTCGGAAGAGGATACAAATCCAAACCATCTCGGTCAGCCCGCTTTGCATTGTCCAGAGTATCGGTCGTTTGACCCCCGATCGCGCGCTTTCGTGGAACAAATGAGAATGTCCAGTTTGAGCGAAGGCGCCTTTTCGTGGCCAGCTTGACATTAATAAACTCCTTTCAGTATGCTCGCGAAATCAGGAAAAGGAATACAGCTGGCAGGTTCGGGCAGGTAGCGCTTTTCGTCCAAAGGGATATCTTATGGAAAAAATGAGACCTATTTTTTGTCGATTGGTGTTGCTCGGATTCAGTTTTGTACCTTTGGCGTACGCGCACCACGGCTACGCGGCTTACGATATGACAAAAACGGTAACCGTGACTGGAACTGTTGTGGAAATGACGATGGCCAATCCCCACTCCTCACTCACTTTTGACGTGAAGGACGAGAAAGGTAATCTCGACCATTGGGCGATCGAGTTCGGCACCCTGAGAGGCTTGCTTAGCGAGGGATGGACAAGGGATACCCTCAAGCCCGGCGATGGAGTTACGATTTCTCTCCACCCCGCGAAGAATGGAGCTCACGTAGGCGTTCTTGTCGGCAAGATTACGTACGCGGATGGACGACCGCTGTCTGTGAAATCGACGCCCAGCCAGTAAGAGGCCCTTCACATCCTGACGGTTGGCAAAATGGGTTCCTTCCTTAGCTAGCCTCGGGGCCTCGGGGCTAAGCTATTTGCTCACTCCTTGGGTTTGGCTGGATTCTCGATCACGTCATCATAAGTTCGTGCAGTATCGCACACATTTTCCTGAAGAGAGTCGGCTTTGGCATCGAGCCTGAACTCTTTCTTCCACCCGGTCCAGGGTTTATCCCCCCAGGCCTTCGGGTCGTAGTACGTCATTTCGAGGGTCAGGTGCGTAGCGTCGCTGAGATGATACCGCTCGACCAAGCGAAATGCGTCACTCATGTAGTGCCCGACGTTCTCGCTGATCCAGCGATGGCCCTTTTCTCCGTTGTAGCCGATCGTATCAACCAGCAGCGTATTTCCATCCCACTTCCCAACGGAATCTCCAAAATAGCTCGGGAACACGCCCTTGGGATGGTCCCGATTGAGCCAGATCGTTCGCCATTCGCGATGGTACTCAAACATTTGATAAATCCGGTCCGGAAGCGCGATAAATAGTATCGGGTACTCGTTTATATAATTAAATGCTACCGGCGTACCCTGTGGTTCGCAGTGCTCACCAGGGTAATGACCACCGGGCACGTTCGTTGGAACCCCATTTTCATCTGCAGCTTCACTGCCTCTTGCAAGTGATCCAGCGGACGAGGCGCCTTTCGCGGTTGCGTTCAACCCGGCATGCGAAATGCTTTTCAGGAGTAAGTGCTCCTTAGCCCAGGGTGTTAGAGGCGGCTCAGGGACAGAGTTGTTATCGCCGTAAATCCGCCCGGTGCCAACCCAAGATCCGTTCAGGTCATGGGGATCAAAATTGGTATCCTCTTTTACTGTGGGCTCAGCACTGGTCGCACCGCTACCCCGCTGCGCAAACACTGCCGGCGATAATGCCAGAAGCGCAACTAAAACCCACGCTATCGTCCAATTTTTCATTTCGGTACTCCCCTTTTTTGGGCCGCGCCCTTAAGAGGTTCCCTTTTCCGCGTGATTTCGTGAACGAGCCCGCAGCTCCAGCTATGATCACCAAGTGCGGCTTGATAACGATATTATTTCGTCCTCGTAATTGGATTTAAGATTACAGAATCATATTCCTGCCTTTGCGCTGGATCGCATATGTTTTCCTCAAGAGAGTCTCCTTTCGAAGCCAGCTTGAATTCCTTCTTCCAGCCCGTCCAGGGCTTATCGCCCCACGCCTTCGGATCGTAATACGTCATTTCCAGGTCCAGGTGCGTGGCGTCCGTTAAATGGTACCGCTCAACCAAGTGGAATGCGTCACTCATGTAGTGCCCGACGTTTTCGCTGATCCATAACCGGCCGTTGAAACCGATCGTGTCGACCACCAGCGTGTTTCCCTCCCACTTCCCAACAGAATCCCCAAAATAGGCGGGGAAGAGGTCCTTGGGATGGTCCCGTTTGAGCCAGATCGTTCGCCGTTCGAGCTGTTTCTCAAACATCTGATAAATCCGATCCGGCAGGATAATAAATTGAAATGGATAATAGTGAGTGCCATTAAACTGCACCGGTACACCCAGTGGCTCGCAGTGCTCCCCAGGGTAATGTCCGTCCGGAATGTTCGCCGGCACTCCATTGGCGTCTGTAATTCCTGTCCTGTTTGAACTGGTCGACGACTCGCCCTTCGAGGTGAGATTCAATCCAGTATGGGAAATGCTTTTCATGAGTAAATGCTCCCTCGCCCACGATGTTAAGGGCGGCTCGGGGACGGGATTGTCGTCACCAAAAAACTTCTGCGTGCCAATCCAAGATCCATTCAGATCATGAGGATCAAACTTTGCCGCCTGTTTTACTGCGGGTGCGGGACTGGGAGCGCCGCCACTCTGTTGCGCAAGTAGTGCGGCCGAAAATGCCAGAAGCGCAACTGCAGCACCGGCCAGAACGCCTTCAGCACTCCCAACGGAATAGCTGAATCTCCGCTTCATTTCTAACCATCGCACTTTCAATTCTCCTTTTCAGGCCCGGCGGCAAAATTCTACGATTTTTCACACTCACAAAATCTCCCAGAGCGGTGGTCAGTGACGAGTTCGCAGAATTACGCGGAACCAAATTCCAGGGCAGAGTCATTCGCCCAAGGCAGGCTCTCGCTCACTCGTTTTTTCGCCCAGGGGAAGCCGCAGTGGGCTCAATCTTGCGAAGGTGCCCGTACATCAGCTCTTCTACAAATGGTATACAGTTGTACTCCAGTAGCTGCACGTTCTTATCCAACCGCCGGTAAAGCGGCATAATCATCTTCCATGGACGAGTAAAAACCTTTGGATCTTCGACAGTAACTTCATAGAGAAGCGAATCAGGACTCGTAGGAGTGTAACGTTCGACCAGATGCAGCGCGTCGCTATGAAAATTTCCCGCGCTGTCAAACCATGTATCCTCGACCATCCCACTCACGTCGACAACCAGTGTATCCCCGTCCCACGACCCCCGCGACCAACCCATCCACGAATCGACCGGGGCCTCACTCTTCATTCCAATATTTACAACGCGCGAAGCAAAAGCAAATTCATAGCTGAAGGACACGTACTCGGGAGATTGCACGATTTGAAACGGAAAGGGCATATAGGTCGCGCGCGGTATCCCTGGCAGGTAACATTTGACAACCGGATCGCGAGCGAGCCAATTTTCGGCGTTCTCTTTTTTCTTCGCCAGCGCCTCTGGTCGATACGGAAGCGGTCCGCCTTCAACGATACCAAGGCCACCCGGAATTCCACCCAGCGCGCCCATTGCAACGATCGGGCCGGGCTTCGCATCATGGGCTTCGATATCCCAATACGCAGTGCCTATCGCTTGCCAGATCCCGTTCAAATCCGGCTTTCCATCCGCTGTTCGTGGCGCCCTGTATGCATGCGTCGTCTGCCCCCATGACGCTGCGCTGAACCACAGAGCGGATGCGGCCACGAGTATCCAACTTGCTATGACGACGCCTCTCCCTGACTCTCGCACCAAAACCCCCATACGATTCGTGAATGGTTACTACCGCACCTGTGAGGCGCGCAAGAACAGGCGAGCGGTTCCTCTGCCCACAGGCTGTTGCACTTCTCAAGCTCCGCTTCCACACAGCCGTTCATGGCTTAGGGGCTGCAGATTCTGCGGTTGTAGTCCCTCTGCTCCAGCAAGCCCTCGAAAGATACAAAATCGATTCCACTTTAATTTTCGCCGGGAGAGACGCGGTCGCTGCTTCTATGATCGGTCCGGTGATCTCCACTTCATGGCCAACATGGAAATTCAACATGTCCTGATCGCCTTGAAGCCGTAGCACCAGGGGCGGCGTCGCGGCAATCGGCGGTGCGTTAGCTACAGAAGCTTGTTCGGCGCCTCTCCAGTCCGTGATGCGGAATTCACCGTCGCCGGACTTCCTAACGCAACCGATGGAGAGGAAGTTGCTTCCCCGGTTCGTCGAGGTAGGGTAGAGCGAAGTCCCGTTTGGAATTCCAGGGATATGCACTCTTTGCGTGGGAGCGCCGGCCTGCCCTAGCGCCGCGGCAGCCGAACAAACAATCGCTGCCAACGAGCTGACTAAGGAGAAGGTCTTTTTCATCACGACTTCCTCAAAAATGGCCGTTAACGTTTCTCACGCACCACCCGGAAGCCCAAGTCGTCAAATTCGTAACCCTCCGGAAACATGGTGCGAAGTGAAACCCGCGTCAGCCAGGGGTAGACATGAAAGGACCCACCGCGCACGACATGCCCATCGCCAGTAGCAGGCCCCTTGGGATCGGCTGCGGGACTATTCGAGTAATAGTTACCGTCGTAAAAATCCTCTACCCATTCCGCTACATTTCCACGCATGTCGTAGATGCCCCACGCGTTTGGCATTTTGGTCGCTACAGGATGAGTCTCGGGCACCAAAAGGCCAACGGGGGAGTTTTCGTTTTGGAAGGCGCCGCTTCCCCTGGCGGCCGCTTGGCCGTCGTTATACCAAGCCATGTCGTGTAGTGACCCCGCATATTGGTCTGTTGTGCCGGCGCGCGCCGCGTATTCCCATTCGGCTTCTGTTGGCAGCCGGTAAAGGAATCCGTCGTTACGCGCGTTCAGTTTGTTCAGGAATTCATGCACCTGCTGGAAGGTGACTTGCTCCACCGGAAGGTCTTCGCCCTTGAAGGTGCTGGGATTTGAGGCCATTACGGCTTGCCATTGCTTTTCTGTCACTTCCGTCTTTCCAATTTCGAAAGCTTTCGTGATTTGTACCCGATGTCGTGGCTTTTCATCCTTACTGCATTCGTTCGGTTTCGCACCCTCGGAGCACCCCATTTGAAACTCTCCGGGAGGAACCATAACAAATTCCATGCCGAGCTCATTCGTGCTGTAGGCGACAGTGGAAGCAACTTGTGCGGACTGAGTTGGTGAAGCGGATACCGCCAGGCCCCACGCTCCAATCGCAAAGCCCAGTGCCAATGCACTCATCCATTTCTGAGCGTGATTGCGATCAACCATGCTTTTCCTCTTTGAGGATTTCCCACCCGAGCCTTGTTATTTCTTCTTCTCGCCAGGAGGATCTTTGGGCGGCGCACCCGGGCCCGATGAACCCGGGCCTGATCCCCCTACGAAGAGCAATCGTCCATCCGGCAATGTAATATCGCGTCCGTTAGCTCGCAAAGCCCCGTCTTTGGCACGGTAGCCGTTCACTTTGATGACGGTACCGGCCGCCAAAGAATCCCTCGTGAACCCAGCTCTGATCAGCGTACCCGGAGGTCCTGCCTCCACCGCCCAGTTCTCAACGGCTCCATCGGGTTTTTTGACATCAATGTAGATCCACGAATGAGGATTGATCCAAGCCATCTTGGTAACGCTTCCTGTTAAAGTCACCGGCCTATCGGCATCGTATTCGGCGGCAAACGAGTGATGCGCGGCCGACGGCGTAGCCAGGGGTAAAGTCGCCGCTACGACAAGCATGAACATAAAAAAAGTTCGAGTTCCCATGGGACTCAACCTCCACACAAGGCAGGCATACTCTACGAGTTGCTCCTGATCGGTCAGTCGCCACATGACGAATTCTATGCTCCACGGTTTCGTCCAAGTACCCGGGTCCTCCATGGTGAACCCGTAAAGAAGGTGGTTTTCATCGAGGCGCTTCCAGCGTTCGGTTAGATGCACCTTCTGGGTGGTGCCATAGGCAGCGAAAGCTTCCATTCCCCAATCCTTGAAATTCGTGTAATCAACCACAAGCGTATCGCCCTCCCAGTGCCCGCGCGCTGCTCCCTTGTACAAACGAACGTTCTCAGGAGGACGCGCCCGTCCATCTAGGTAAATCATCTGCGATTCATGGGCTTCCGGACGAACGACCACCACGTCACGGCTCTGCACAATCTGGAAGGTGCTGGCTTGACCTCCGGGACCTGAACCAGTAAACGGCGGACCGACCCCTATGGGCCGCACGCACCGGCTCGAAAGAGGCCGGTCTTCCGGACCCGTAGCCGGACGATTGAGCCTCTCGTAGGCTTCCTGCCCTCGTTCCCTGGCAGCAGGAGTTAGCGGAGGCACTCGCCCGTCTGGTGGATCCACTACCTGCGACGTGTGCAGACTTGTCATCGGCACTTTGTACCAATAACCATCTCTCCAGAACGAGTTGTAAGCGTCCGTTGTTTTTTCGCCCGGGGGAGTAGCAGTGGGCTCCACGCGAAGATCGATCGATATTCGCTGCGCAATATCTTCGGCTTCCCTCGCTTCTGCTTCACTAATTTCCGTCTTGTGTTGGGCGGCCAGCCGCTGCAACGGCGTGAGGATGCTGCGGCTCCATATACCCTGCAGGTCTGGCTTGCCATCACGTGTCCGTGGCACTTTCCCTGTTGGTACTTTCGCGAAGCTAGCCTTCCAGTCGTAGGGCTTCTCTGAAGCTTGGGGCGCAGTCGGGGTGGCGGGAGACGTCTGCGCATGAGCCTTAACGGAAATGAGTCCCAACAGGCTGGCAAGAGCTACCGATGCGACCACGAATGAGAACTTTTTCTGACGCATCGTAGGTCCTTCCTCTGACTCCGATTGCTGTCCCTCTTTGCGATGGATGATTCTATCTTGCTTACTATTATGGTACACCCAGTGTTGTCAAGAGTTTCTCCCGCGTGTCTGCCCGGGAGCAGGGGCAAGCGGCGAGTTCCAACTCGGCAGGCATACTCTACGAGTTGCTCCTGATCGGTCAGTCGCCACATGACGAATTCTATGCTCCACGGTTTCGTCCAAGTACCCGGGTCCTCCATGGTGAACCCGTAAAGAAGGTGGTTTTCATCGAGGCGCTTCCAGCGCTCGGTTAGATGCACCTTCTCGGTGTTGCCATAGGCGAAAGTCCCGCCCATTCCCCAATCCTTGAAATTCGTGTAATCAACCACAAGCGTATCGCCCTCCCAGTGCCCGCGCGCTGCGCCCTTGTACAAACGAACGCTCTCAGGAGGACGCGCACGTCCATCTAGGTAAATCATCTGCGATTCATGGGCTTCCGGACGAACGACCACCACGTCATGGCTCTGCACAATCTGGAAGGTGCTCTCTTGACTTCCTGGACCTGAACCCATAAACGGCGGACCAACCCTTACGGGCCGAACGCACCGGCTCGAAAGAGGCCGGTCTTCCGGACCCGTAGCCGGACGATTGAGCCTCTCTTCAGCCTCTTGCCCTCGTTCCCTGGCAGCAGGAGTTAGCGGAGGCACTCGCCCGTCTGGTGGATCCACTACCTGCGACGTGTGCAGACTTGTTATCGGCACTTTGTACCAATAACCGTCTCTCCAGAGCGAGTTGTAGGCGTCCGTAGTTTTTTCGCCCGGGGGAGTAACCGTGGGCTCCACGCGAAGATCGATTGCCGCCTGGTGCGCAATATCTTCGGCTTCCCTCGCTTCTGCTTCACTCAGTTCCGTTTTGTGTTGGGCGCCCGGCCGCTCCAATGGCGTGAGGATGCTGTGGCTCCATATACCTTGCAGGTCTGGCTTGCCATCACGTGTCCGTGGCACTTTCCCTGTCGGGTATTTCGCGAAGCTAGCCTTCCAGTCATAGGACTTCTCGGGAGTTTGCGGCGCGCTCCGGGTGGCTGGTGCAGACGTCTGCGCATGGACCCTGACGGAAATGAGTACCAACTGGCTGGCGATAGCTGCCGATGCGACTACAAACGCCAAATTCTTCTGACGCATCGTACGCCTCCTCTGATTTTGATTGCTGTCCTCTTTGCGATGGAGGTTTCGATTTTGCTTACATCTATTATGGTACAGACGGTATTGTCAAGAGTTTCTCCTGGGTTGAGGTGCGCGGAAGAACGGCCGGGCGAGGTTCGTACGTCGGCGTCCACTACTGAGCTTGCGGCCAAAATCAGTAAGTTAAGTGCTCTCAACGTGCGGACGGGGTTCGAATCCCTCCCTCTCCGCCAAATTCGTCCACAACTGTGGCAGCGGGGATCCGACTCAAGTAGTCAACTATGCGGTATAGGAGAGTCCCCTGCGGGAATGGTCGCAACAGGGCTTGGGCCAACTCCGGCTCGCCGAGCGGAAAATCCTGCAAGCTCAACTTCAGAGACTCGCTGTTCGAGTTCCACGCCTGAGGGAAGTAGGCAATCACTTCATGCTCGCTTCGCGCGGCTGTCGCCGGCATCGCCGCGAAGGGTCGACCGGCAAGGCGCGCGTGTAGGGCCGCGATCATGTCGGGTCCCGCGCCCAATTGAATGTGACAAAGCGGGGTGCACCGTGGATTCATTTCGACAAGATAAGTTTGCCCGCTTCCCGTCTCAATCATGAAGTCCAGACCGAAAAAGCCGGAGAGGTGGAGCTTGCTCGCAATCCGCTCTGCGGCCCTCACCATCTCAGCGTTATCGACCCGGCGCACTACATTGGCCGGACCGGTTGGCTCCGAGGTAGCGAGCACCTCAACGCCCATCTGGGCCAGCACTTCTCCTTCCCAACACGCCACGGCACAGTTGGCCGGCCGACCCGGAATAAAAGCTTGGGCGATGACTGCCCGGCTGCAAGCTTGCCACCAGTCGCGAAGATAGAACGAATCGCGATTGACCAGGGCACGTTTGAGCGCTCGCTTCAACCCGCACGGACTCTTCAGGATGTGGAACATCGCCTCTGCATCCTGCGGAGCCTCCACAACCCGCACGCCGCTTCCACCCCAGGTTCCGTCTGCTTTGAGCACCCATGGAAGGGGTTGTTTGGTCTGCCATTGCGACAGGTCTTCGGGAGTTTGCAGCAAACAGGTGGACGGAACCCGAATTCCCTCAGCCTTGGCAAGTTGAAGGAGCGGATATCGCGCCGACACGATGGGGTAGCTCGAAGGAGGTCCCAACGAACGTTCAATCAAACTCGCCACACCTTGCTGCTGGCCCCCGTGTGTGCGGAATTCCCAACACAATTGATGTAAGTGCTGAACCACGCGGTCGTCGCATGGAATAATGAGGTCCGGCGCCGTGGATTCGATTGCACGCAGCAAAGAGGCCAACGGACGAAGCGCGCTGTAAGAAAAGCTGTGATAAGGAGCCCTGATGTTCTCTACGGGGTGATGGTCAGTACAGACAATCGACACTTCGCAGCCAAGGGCGGCGAAACCCATCGCCAGCCGCGGCGCGTAGGCACGCCGGTCCGTATCCGCCAACAGGATTCTTACCGATGAACTCTTCTCACTCTGGGAATGGATAGCGTTCTTGCTCACTGTTGGTAACCCGCCTTGCGATCCACCCCCGGCGTGCCCGAGCGGCCGCGCAACCGCGCTACAGTCAAACGGCATCTTGCGGCTGTTCCGTCGCTTCTTGGATTCGCGTTTCGTGCTGCTTCACGGCGACTGCAGCGCGCGAATCCGCGCGTACCAGGTGTTTAGTCAGGCGGGTGGCCGTGAATCTTGCGCCGAAGGCAAAGCGCAGCAGTGGTCCAAAAGAATTAGCAGCAGCGGTACCGACGAAATATAGGGCTGGAACGGACGACTCGAAGTTGGAGGAGAGTATGGGAGTCTGCTCGACAGCATCGATCGCAGACTGCAGCTCGAAACTCATAAAAGTCAAGCCACGCAGATCTACCCTGTACCCAGTGGCGGCAATCACATGATCCGCTACCAAGGGCTGCCGTTCGCCAGCCTGATTCGTCAGCTCGAGATGAACACGAGAGTTCCGTACTTTGGCCGCCGTGACATTCACACCCAGATGAAAGGGCACCTTCCCAACCACTTGTTGCTTAATGAACCAGCCGGGAGCGGGCCCGAGCACGCGGCGCACAAACTCAAGCCGAAATCGTTCTGGTAGGAGGCGAAATGCCAGCGGCGCCTTAGTGCAGAAAACCAAATCCCAGCCGTGTGCCAAACCCGTGTTGGGCCTCAGGATGCGTTCCCCCAAAGATCGCTTCCGTGGTGGGTCGTGAAAGGGGATGGCAGAGCTTCGGGCGACCACGTGGACGTCGGCACCAGCTTGATGGAGTATCGCCGCCAAATCGAGGGCGGACGCCCCTGCACCGATCACCGCGACAGCGCGGCCCTGAAAATGATCGACGGCGTGATGAGCGGAACTATGGGTCAGCAATTCCGGAGGCAATGTGGACAAGCGCCGCGGCGTGTAGGCGAAATGGGTCAGGCCGACCGCAACGATCACTCTTCGCGCGCAACAAACCTCTCCATCCACCAGCCGGAGCTCGAGGCCCCCGGCCGACCGGCTGAGCGAAACCACGATCTTATTTTCGAGCTGAGGAACAAATCTCCTTTGGAATGCCAGACCATACGACGTGAAGGTCTCCAGTGGAGTTGGCAACCCCAGGTCCGCGTAAGGGAGACCCTCGTGTTGGCAGTACGCGCCCAGAGTGAACTCCGAATCTGGGTCATACAGGGAGGAGGCAAACCCTTCCGATTTCAGGTGCATGCCTTTAGGCATTCGCGTCAACCAGGTATCCATGGGCCGGCCGAAGATTCGAAACTCGATACCGCGCGCGCGGAGATGAGCAGCGATCGAGAGTCCATAAGGTCCTGCCCCGATAATGGCTACGTTGCAGCACGTCATCGCTTGTTCTTCCCCGTTTCTTTCTTTTGACAGCAATTGGTCATGGTACCACGACGCTTTTTGCCGCGCTTGATCTGGCCACGGGAATGGTGCTCAACCAGTGCCAGCGCCGCATCGCCACCAAGAGTACTTGCGCTTTCTGCGAAAGATCGACGTTTCAGTTCCCGCCCGGTTCGCGGTGCACCTGATTGTGGATAACCTTCCCGTTACCGGAATCCCGTCTCAGTTGTCGACGCTTAACGAGCCTAAGGCATGTGAGAAAGCAACTTTGTTTCCATATGCTCCGTTAAGCCAGTTGTGGAGTAAGTGACTGCTTCTAAACTGACTTCCGCGCGCCCGACACACCTATGTGAAGGCCCTAATCGACGGAAGGGAAAAAGATTGCTGCTATTGGAACAAATATGGCTTCTAGTTACACCTGTGACCGATAAGCCCCAGCACTCGCAACCCGACTCTTCGCGGCCCCGCTCGATACTCTGTGCCCTACACCATTCGGAGAACCGCGAGCATACGTCCCAAAGAGTGACGGGAGTGGTCGATTTCAAGAGATGATTGATCGCCTCCAAGAGCTTGATGACAAGAAGAAAGACGAGCCGGGGGGATCGGGTTCGAATCCCACCCTCTCCGCACTGTCCTGGTAACGTTATCTGCCATCAGGCCGGCGGGCAGCCCGGGGGGCTCGCGGAGCAAGTGCTCGTCCCGATGGACTATTTTGAAGGCCGGTGGTGTAGGATCTTGCCATGGAGGTATCGGCGATGAACATCAAAACCCGGACTCTTGTGATCGGTGCCGTTGCCGTGGTTGGCATCGTGGCGGTCGTCACCAGAGCGTCTCGTCTTCAGTTCGGCTCACGATATACCAGTCCTCAGGCGAACGTTGCAGCCACCATTGCCGGCAAACAGATCAGCATCGAGTATTACGCGCCGTCCATGCACGGGCGAAAGATCATGGGCGGGCTGGTACCGTTTGGCGAAGTGTGGTGTACCGGGGCGAACTGGGCTACAAAGATAACAACCGAGGGTAATCTGGAAATGGGTGGCCTGAAGCTCCCCGCGGGAAGCTACAGCATCTGGACCATTCCAAACCAGAACGAATGGACGATCATTATCAATAAGCAGACAGGCCAATTTCATCTCAATTACGATTCTTCACGCGACTTCGGCCGCACCAAGATGAATCTCAAGAAGCTGGCCGCTCCGGTGGAGACGTTCGCAATCGAATTGAGATCCGATACAAGTAACAAAGGAACGCTGGCGCTGCTGTGGGAGACAACGGAAGCGTCAATTCCATTCACCGTCGTTCAGTAGGGCGTTACCAAGCCGCGCCGTCCGCCGCTCTATTTGACTGGCTCCATGCCTTTGGCCTTATAGGCCGCCGCGGCCTTCGGTCCCGTCAGGAATTTGACCGCAGCTTTGGCTGCCTCGCCGTTTTTGGCGTTCGGACTGGCGCCGGCGGCAAAGCTGACATAGGTCTGGAACTCCTTGGGGAGCGGACCAGCCAATTCCAGCCCCTTCGCGGACACAATCTCACTGATCAAAGTGATCAGGATTTCGGCTTTCCCATCTCGTACAGCCGCTGATGTCTCTTCGGCCCCCGGCAAAAGCAACGTTTTAGTTTTGAGGGCGTCGGCGATTCCCATGCTGGCAAGCATCTTGTCGGTGGGAGGTCTGCTGGCGCCGGCGGCCGCGTACGTAATCGATTTGGCGTTCAACAGCGCTTTTTTGAGCGCTTCCGGCGTACTCACATCGGGCTTGGCCGCGCCCGCGCGGATGCCAATGCCGATCCCAACGCGCGCGGCATTCGAGCGTGAATCCGCCGCGACTTTTCCTTCTTTGATCAGGGCATCGATTGCATCGGAAGTCAGAATCGTGAAATCAAACGCCTCGCCGCTCTCGATCTTTGGTTTGAGTGAAGCGGTGGTGCCGAATTCCACCGCCAGAGGATGGCCGATGGCGCGCTCGCATTGCGGAATGATTTCGTTCAGCGCTCCCTGCACGCCGTTGGAGGCCAATACGCGAAGCGCAGGCGCCTGCGCTGCAGCGGCCTGAGCAAACAGGAAAATAATCCCAACAACCGTCATTGCCATGGCTGCGGCTAGGGCTCTTATCTTCATCGGCGTCTCTCCTCTCGTGTCGCCATCTCCGAACGCAACAGCGGACCTATCGGGGGAGCCTATCCGAAGAAGGTCTCCTGAGGCAAGCACGGCTCGGCCATCCGACTTTGGCATGGCTTGGTGCCAATAAAAAAGATCGCGCGCAGCCCGCGATGGGTCGATAAAAGAGTCGGGGTATCAGGCTAATCGCGCGGGCTGTAGTAGCCACTGCGGGCGCGTGCTGTGAGCGGCGGCTGGCCGTTCGATGGTTTAAGGCTGACCTTGATGCGGCGCCAGCGGCCGTCGTGATGAATATCACTCGGCTTATACCCGAGGACGTATTGGGTCCGCAGCTCCATGCCAATCTTGCGCGAAAGATCAACCAATTCGCTCAGGCCTGCGACCGGAAAAAGATGGCCGCCGGTCATCTGGGCAAGCTCAGAAAGCAGGCTGGGACCGTTGCGTTCCTCCGCCGTTCTCCTCATGTCGTCCGCATCGAAAATTCCAAGCGCATAAAGCTGGCAGTCGGACTCTTGCAAAAGGTTTCGGATCTCGCTTTCGCTGTGCCGGCTGTGATTATCCCCGCCGTCAGAGATGACGAGCAAAACATGCCTGTCATTTCGCGCATGTTTCATTTGCGCCACGCCCAAGTCGATCGCGTCCAGAAGGGCGGTCCGGCCCTCAGGCTTCAGTGACGCCATCCGCTGTTGCAATAGCTCGATATCGGAAGTGAAGAGGCTGCCCAATCTGGCTCGATTATTAAAGCTGACCAGAAAAAATTCATCATTGGGACTGGAGGTCTTCAAGAACTGCGCCGCAGCCTGGCGCGAGGTTTCCATTTTTTCGGACATGCTCCCGCTGGTATCAAAGATCACTCCAATCGAGATGGGCACATCTTCTCTGGAGAAAGTCATGATTTCCTGTTCCTGATTGTCTTCAAAGAGCCGGAAATCTTTCTTTTCCAGATTCGCAACCGGGTGACCGTAGGGATCGGTCACGCTGACGTTGACGAGCACCATATCCACGTCTATCTGGATCGAGCCCGCCGCGGATTCAGGTTTGTACGGCGCTAGGGGGCCGTTGATTTGCCCATCGGCGCGCAGCGAGGGAAACGTCAATGCGGCAAGAACAAGAGCAAGGAAGGCGGTTTTTTGCTTCATAGCTGCTCCGCTAGACGGTGCCGAGGCTCGGGACCGGGTCCGCTGAATTCTATCCTTGGGCACGCCACAATTGGATAGCACTTCCGTCCTGGGAGGGCTAGAAGTACTAAATCATTTGAAATCTGCATCCTGCAGCCGTCGCTTGGGCCGCACTCGTAGGCTGGAAGACCTCTGCCCGCAGTGGTACTTGCCGCCCTGATCTGGTTAATAGTCAGGCTGATACAGCCACCCAGTTATCCAGTTCAGCCTCCCAGCTTCTACTAGATAGACTAGGGGTACGGCATTTAGCATTGGCTATAAGCGGGGTGTGAAAGAAGCCGATCCCGCTCTTTCGGGCAGGAATAAATCTCTCAGAGGAGAAGAAAACAAATGCGACGAATGATCTTTTTGGCTATCGGGTTATTCCTCTTCTCGATTTCGAGCTTTGCGCAAGAGGTGATCTATCCGAAGGCGGAGGTGTTCGGCGGTTTCTCCATCTCCAGCATTCCAGGAGTGGCGTCGTTCGATCCGACGACCGGGTTGCCGACATCATCCCGGAAGTCATACAAAGGCTGGCAAGGGTCGGCGAACTTCAACATTACCCATCGCCTGGGCATCGTGGGTGACTTCGGTGGCCAGTATTCGAGCATTCCTGGGTTCACCGCTTTCGGCATCACCAGTTCCGGCGTCAGCCTGAACTCCTACCAGTTCCTTTTTGGCCCGCGACTCATGTTCCGTCGGTCGAAGGTCACTCCTTTCGTCCATGCCATGTTCGGAGGCCTCAAGGAAGGGATAGGCAGCATTAGTGTGACCGCGAGCGGATTGTCCATAACCACGCCTGCCGTATCCTCCACTGGCCTGGGGATGGCCTTCGGCGGCGGAATGGACATTAACATCTCTGACCGGCTCGCGCTGCGCGTCCCGCAGTTCGACTGGACTCTGAGGCACATCGGCAGCACTACTATACTTGGTGTAACTGTGCCTGGCTCGTGGTCAACCGGCCAAATCCGCTTCGGAATCGGCTTGGTCGTCAAGGCCGGCGGAAAATAGCTGCGGCTTAGACTGGCTCGTGCTTTAGAAATACTTGCACGCGCTAAACAACAAAAAAGCCCTGCCGAACTCCGCGGCGGGGCTTTTTTGTTGGATTATCCACGCCGTGCGTAATCGCCGCAGGCGCAAAAAAACAGGACTAATTCTTCGCGAATCTCCGAAAATTCATCGTGTTGGTGAAGCCGCCGTAGACATTCCCCTGGTCATCTGCCGCCACGGCCTCCAGCGTGTTTCCTTCCGACCACGGAATGAAAGTTGTGACTTTGCCGTCCTGGACCTTCCCAATTCGGATGCCTTGCTTGAAGCCGGGATTGGTTTTGTCAGTCGAAGTCGAGTCAGAGACGTAGATGACATCCTTCTTGTCGATAAAGATGCCGCTCGGCCGCCCGAATTGCCTCCATTCCTGGAGGAATTTGCCATTCTGGTCGAAGATTTGAATGCGGCTATTCCCGCGGTCGGCGACGAAGAGTCGCCCACCGGAATCCATGGCCAGCCCGTGCGGCGTGTCGAATTCGCCTGGGCCAGGCCCTTTCTTACCCCAGCCCTTGATGAATTTGCCGTCCTTCGTCAGCTTCACGATTCGCGCGTTCGTCTCACCGCCATGTCCATCCGCCACGAAGATGTCGCCGTTCGGCGCAACTAAAACGTCGGAGGGTCCGTTGAAAGTGTCTGGGCCATCCCCGGCGACCCCGGGCTTGCCCAATGTCATCAGGAGCTTTCCCTGCGGGCTGAACTTCATTACCGTCTGCCCCTTGCCGTTCTTTGTTCGGCCGTCGCACACCCAGATGTTGTCGTCCCGATCCACGAACATACCGTGAGGATAATTGAACATTCCGGCGCCGAAGCTGGTGACGAGCCTGCCGGACGCATCGAACTTCTGGATCGGCGCGAGATTCGATCCGGAGCAATCATCAGGTGTGCCGCAGCGGTCAAAAACCCAGACGCTTTTGCCGTCGCGATCGATGTCCACGCCGATTGCCGCGCCCCACTTGCGGCCCTGGGGCAGCTTCGCCCAGCCCTCGTCCACGTGATACGGATTGGGAGCGGCATTGGGATCGGCGCCGTTTTGGGCAAAACTTCCCGGCGCCTGCATCATCGCCATCGCCGCAAAAATGGCGATGCCCAGTGCGTACCGAATTCTCCTAGCCTCCCGCATGGCGTCTTCCCTCCTTCGGCTCAGGGCTCTTAGCTCTCGATGTTCACTTCGGTGGGAGCGAACCTAGATATGCCGAGATAGAGATAATGTCGTCCTGGGATAGGTTCGCAACCACTTTCTTCATCAGAGCCGCGGCAGTGCCGGCGCTTGATCCGTTCTGCATGCAGATGAGTTGACGCGCGATATACACCGGCTGCAAACCCGCGAGTCGAGGCACTTCGCCGAGCCCTTTCAGGTCGTCCCCGTGGCAGATTGCGCATTGAATCGTTTTGCCGGAGCCGCCCGTCTTCACCAGTGCCTCACCCTTGGCGATGCTGCCCGGAGGAACATAAGCAATGAAGGCCGAGTGTGGATCGCGAATCGATGTTTGCATTGGATCTACCGGCGTTTCGATGATCCGATGGCCGATCGGCTCGGTGCCACCGTCGGGAACCAAAACACGATGGCGCGCGTCGCTGCTGACGTATGTTTTCGGCGGTGTGGCAGTCTCGATAACTTTCACCCAGGAAATGGGCTTGACAGCCGCAAAATATTCCGCGGCCTGACGCACATCTTCATCGGATACATTCTTGGCAATCGGACCCATGCGCTCGTCGTCTTTGCGGGCTCCACTCTTGAAATACTTCATCTGGCGCACGATGTACTCGGCGGGAAGGCCGGCGATATCGGCGGATTCAGGATGGCCCTGACCGGACATAAGATGGCAGGTGCCGCAGACCGCCCCGGGAGGTGCGTTCGGACCTCTGACGATCTGGGGAGCCGGCGGATGTTCGTCGGGAAACCAGTCGGGCGGATTTGTAGTGCTGCGGACCTGGGCCGCGTCGTATTCCTTGGCGCTGCCCGGCACACGGATCGTTCCAGTCACCCGCGCAGGGGGCGGCTGATCTTTATCGGGAATATTATAGGCCCATGAGGGCAGGCCGTTGGGAATGGACGCCGGCACTGGGGCTTGCGCGGCAGCCGGCAATCCCAGCAAAAACGCGAACAGCATAGCCAAAGGCAGAACTCTGCACCATTTGCTCATTTTGTTCCTAAACACGCCTGCGAGTTTTTCTCAGAAACTGCGGTAAAAGCATACACCCGATGGCAAGCTTCGTATGGGTGAACTATCGGGGTGGACTATTAAACGACGTTCGGCGAGTTCGTCGAACATGACGTGCACGCCAAGACTAATCGAATCTTGCGGTTTCGGCCACTGATCTTTCCACTTACGTTGGCCGCTCAATCCTCGCCGGAATGGCCTGATCCGCCAAGCGGCGGATTGGCGGCGTTAACCTTTGCCTCACATCCCAGAAATTCACCGGCCCGTTACGGGTTCCAATGGATTGACCCGATTGGCAAGATGATCTAATCTTACCGGCCACAACGGGCGGCGCGCGGCCCGCGAGGGTTGAGCACACTGCCACGGGTCCAACGTCCGGCTGCGGGCACCAAGGACTAACCGTGTGGCCTTTGATCAAGCCGGCGGTGCGGGACAAGTGGCAGGCGATTTACTCTCATCTCCGTGCCCGTCGGTGACTAGTTCGAGCAGCCAGATGCTCACCCGGAGGTTGGGGCCATGCGATTTTCGGTTGGCCGTTCTCCTTTCCTTCAGAAGTTTTTTCTGTGCCTATGCCTGTGCTTTAGCAATAGCCTGCTGATCGCCACTGATCTTCCCCAGGCACAGACGTCGTCCCAAGCCGCCGACGAACAATCACAAGTGACGATTCCCGGTCCGCTCCGGCCGTTTCTGCGCATGGCGGCGATCAGCCAGCAAGTCGCGCCTGGGGAAGTGCTGCCTTTCCTGGCCCGCAACGTGGTCATTGATGGCTATCGAGGCTCGCCCGAGAAAGACCCGAAACCCACCGAGTTCCTCGTGCTGCTGAAAAGATACCTGCAACAAGCCAAAGAGTTGCAATCGCTCGCGGGAACCGAGGGAGTTATCCGGGTGGCCAACTGCCGTGAAGCGGACCCGCTGCTTGGCATTATCGGTTACCGCCTGAAGCAGGGCTGTGGCCCGGATAGCGAGCTAGAGACTGCCGATCCTGAGCGCGCATTTATAGCCAATGACTCGGGCTTCCCGATTGTGGAGTTCGAGCAGGCTCTGCGCGAAAGCCAGTCGTTCGTCTACCAATATCCTTCTTCTCCCGTGCCGTTGATCTTCAAAGCCGGAGATTGGAAGCTGATCGAGAAAAACAGCGAAAATATAAATGGCGATTTCACCGCTGCGCTTCTTGGGAACCCCGTCGAGGCTCGCCTTTATTGGGCCCTGGCGCGCATGGATAGCGAAACCCGCGAGTTCCTCCGGCGAGCTCCTGGACTGCCGAAGCTTGCGCCGTTTGCGGCCATGCTCGATTTCTATGGCTCTGAACTCTCGATTCGCTCTGGTCGCGTTGTCGTTCCTGGCGGAGCGGCCGCCGAACCGGCATGGAGGCAATTGGTCGGCGCGGCGCCGGAGTCGCCTGAAGAATTCATGACCAAGTTGTGGTCTAGAGATGAAGGCTGGCTGGCCGCCTATTTCGACACGCTTTCCCGGCTGAAGCAAGGTCAGCTGGCTTATTTCACCGATCCGCGCAGGCTGGCGCGTTTTTATCAGGCCCTTCGCGGAAATGATCCGCATCCCGGACCCGCCAAGTTCCTCGTATTTCGTCCCAATCCTGGGCTTTCGCTGCTGGTAACGCGGCTCCAGTTTGAATCCAAGGACGCACCGCTCATTCCCGGCAATCTTCAAGTGTGGAAGGAGATCGTCCGCCACCAGCCCACTTCCAAAATTGCCTCGGGGTGGGCTCACAAGGCCGGAACCTGGAACACTTCCGAGCAACTTGTCGAGGGTATGTTTGGGCTTTCGAGATCGCTCAACAACGGCCCTTTGCAAATTTTCCTGACGCTCTCGGAAATTGACCGCGCGCGACCTCACGATAGACGTCTCAGCCCGCAAACCGTGCGGCTCTTGGCGGATAAATTCGCGAAGTTCAACGATCAGTACCTGATCTTCTCCGAGTTCCACGATCTGGACGATCCGTCCATCGCGCGTTTCCTCGCTGTCGCCCAGACGCTCGATCAAATTCCCGACCGCACCGTGCGCGCCAATGCCATCGGCATCTTGCAGGCAAACATCGGCCTCTGGGAAATTCTGGCGCGACAAGCACAAATTCCCAGCGCAACTCTGAACGACTCCTGGCAGCGCTTGCTGAATCCTTTTGCCCACGCGCTCAACCCCACGCAAATCTTCGATGCAGGGCGCGCCTCGTTAACCGGCATCCTTCACGACGCGTCCGGCCCCGCGACTGTCTCGGAAAATGAGCTGATCGCCCTGCTTGCGGGACCCGAGCAATCGAGCGCCGATGGCAGGCAAGTGCGGCAGTTGCTGGCTAACCGCATGCGCGCCGTCATGGAATCGCAGCGGCTTGCTTCGCTCGACACACTCTTCTCGCTCGCGAACGGCTTGAACCGGCTGGCGCAAGGACAAACCACCGCGCAGGCTCTGGTTCCGCTTGCCAACGAGCTTCGAGAATTCGAGATGCCCCGGCCGATTTTCACCAATCGCGAAAGGACGGCCTGGGCCGGCGGTCTCTACGATAATCGCCAAACCGAGCTGAAGACCGGACGAACCCTCGTTCAGATCATCCAGTCGCCGCGCTCCCCCCAGGAGGCGGCCGACGCTCGCGGCCAACTCGCGCCATTTCTACGAGACACTTTGGTGGGCTTGAACTACGCCTACTATGAGCCGCCCGGCGCGCAAATGCTCCACAATAACCCTCTTTTTGTGCGCTACCACGATTTCGCCGGGCTGACGGTTGTATCCAGCGACCAAGCCTGGCATACGCCGCTCTTGTTCGGCCGTGGCTGGGCGGCGGGAGGCGGAGCTCATTTGGTGGGATCGCTGGCCGATCTGCCGTACGTCCTCGCTCAAACGGAACAGGACTTCATCGTTCCGGAAAACGTGCAGGCCCTCGTATGGGAAGACCTCGTTCCCAGCCTGCTCACCAGCGCCGTGCTTCCCCGCTGGTGGCGAGTGACGCCCGCGGAATTGCACGCCGTAACTCTTTACCAGCGCGCCGGCGAAGAGCTCCTTTCTGTTGCCGCCGACAATGCAGACTTGCGTCAGCGCGTCCTGGATGTACTTGCCGACCGAACCCTGCCTCAAAAACAGGAGTTGATCGAGAACGACCTGCGTACCCGTGCCGTTCAACAGGTCCTCGCCGAGGTCACACCCGCGGAAACTTTCTACCTGGCGGCGGAGTTCCGAAGGCGTTTCCCTGGCGAGAACAATTACTGGCGTGCCTCAGGCCGGGAACTGGAAAGCCTGGCCAGCCGCTATCCCGATGAAGTCAGTTGGGAGCGGCTTTCTCGCGACTTTGGCGTGCCGCATCCGGCCCTGGCGCAAACCTATGCCCGCGAATTGCTGAACGTAAAGCCGTTTCCCGCCATCATGGGCTACTCCAGCCGCCTTATGGCGGAATCCTGGGAATCCAATAACTTGTACTGGGCGCGTCTGGCGGATGAATTAGGTTATTCGCCGGTAATGCTGAATCGCTTGGTTCCTGAGTTGACGCATCGAATGATCGAGAAGATTTTTGCTACGCATTTCGAGGATTGGCAGGCTGTGCTCCGCGCTATGCGGCAAACCGGAGAAGAATTCCGGCAAGGAAAGGTCGCTCCATTGCCAAAGAGCGCGATCGCTGCTGGTTTCTAATCTTCGAAATCGCTAAAGCCATCTCGAAATGAACATCGCCAGGCCAGCCCCGGGCACCCTCGGAGGAATGATGAGACGACATTACCTAGTCGCACTTTGCGTCGCGCTATTTTCGCTTGTGGGGCTCAATTCCACGGTCCACGGTCAGGAAAGCACCCCGCCTCCTCCGCCTGCCGATAATGCGTCGGCCTCCGATGTCGATAATGATACGGTCTTTCGCGTGAACGTCGATATGGTGCAGTTGAATGTGGCGGTCATCGACCGAAAAGGAAATTATGTGACCGGCTTGCGTCCCTCGGACTTCGGAATTGTCGAGGACAGTATTCCCCAGAAGCTGGCCACCTTTGAAGAAGGCAACCTGGAACCGATCATGCTCCTCAATCCCTCTCAGCCAGCCACGAATCCTCCGGCATCCAGCGTTGCCGATTCGAGGCCCAGAACGTCCGCATCGCCTCAATTCAGCTCTGCAGGCGCCAATGTCTTTATCCTTTTTGATACGAGCAATTATATGTATCGGGGTTTTGTGTTCGCTCAGGATGCCATTTCAGATTTCGTTCGTTCTCTGGATAGCACCGCGAAAATTGCCTTCTACTCGTACAGCCGCGATACTGCGCGTGATGCCCTGCTCACGACGGACCGCTCGCAAGTGTTGCGCGGCGTGCGTTCTACTGTGGCGGGAGCCGACGCCGCCCTGTACAACGCCCTCTTGCTCGTTCTCAGAGACGCGGGCCAGTATACGGGCCGCAAGGTGGTCGTCGTCTTCTCCAATGGTCCGGACAATGCCAGTATGGTGCCCCCCGAAGGTGTGGGAGAGTTGGCGCAATCGGAAGGCATTCCCATCTATATGATCAGCACGCGAGAAGCGAAACAAGATCCCCTGAGCACCGCCGTATTCGAGCGCATGAGTGCGAGCACCGGTGGCCAGGCCTACTTCGCTAAGAACTGGAAGGAACAAGAGCAGGCTTTCGCTTCCGTCCGCGATGATCTTTCGCACCTCTATGCGCTGAGCTATTATCCCCAGCCAAATCCCAATCGCGGCTGGCGTACCATCACCGTGAAACTCATCGGCGAGAAGTCGAAGAACTATCGCATCCGAACCAGAAATGGATATCGGCCGCGGCCCACAGGCTTCTCCACTGATACGCCTGCCGATACCGCATTGGCGCGCTAAACAAACGCGACGCTAGGCGAACTCGGCCGTAATTATCTGCTGCTAAGCGCCTTCGATTTCTTTATGAAATTGGGGAACCCATTCTTCGCGCTATATGCGAAGTGTGGGGCGCGTTTGTGGCTCAGCGAAGCGGTTCGTTTCTGTGCCTTAAGATAGCGCCTTCAGCTTACTTTTGGGGAATCTCCAGGGCCCTCGTCAACTTAAAATTAAGCTTCGTCTCGGGCGCGATCGTAATATCCCGATTCCCGGTCAGCGCCGTTCCTGCCACTCCTGCTCCACCTCCGGCGCCGGCACCGATGGCAGCGCCTTTGCCGCCGCCCGCCAGCGCGCCGATGATCGCCCCCGCGCCCGCGCCGATCGCGGCACCTTCGGCAGTCCTCTTTCCGCGGCCTTTACTAGCTTCACTGAAAGTGCTGGTGTGAATTGTGTGCCTGTGGCCGTGGATCACGACCGAAGTGAGCGTAATGCCCAGCTCGGCATTGCCTTTGAACCGGCCCGCAGATTTCGCGTTGGTTACCTCGCCGGAAACCTTCGCTCCGCGCGGAATCACCTCCCGGTTATCTTCAACTATCGGTTCCGCCAGCGAAGCTTCCACGTGCAATCCCGGCGCGGCGTCCTTTGAGCTGACGGACTGGTCCACGGTGACGCTGATTGCGGTTCCGGCCGGAACGATAATGGGTGGCGCCTGCTCCTGTTTTGGCGCCGCCTGCTCGGCCGCGGGGCTGGCGCTATTCGATGCGGCGCCAGGATTACTGTTGGGTTGAGATGAACACCCGCACAACGCAAGCAGAGCGATAACACAAATCCACGGCGAGAGTCTTGCTGGACGCATTATTCTTTGACCTCCGATAACTTTCAAGCTGGTCCTAGGAACATATCAGGGTGATGATGTACGAAGTAACATATTCTCGGTATGCGGTGCCTAACAATGCATGTAACCGCGTATCGACTGGGCGGCTCAAGGGGCTACATTCTATATAGATTCTGAGCCGGGAGGCTGAACATGGCTCGTAAGTTGATTTACATCATTGGAGGCGTCGTCGTAGTTCTGTTGCTCGTCGCGGTGCTCCTGCCCTTCGTGATCGACGCCAATCGGTTCCGTCCTGAGATCGAGTCCTCGCTGAACACCGCTTTGAATCGCAAAGTCGACATCGGAAATATTCGCCTGTCGATACTCTCTGGCGGGGTTGCCGTCGAGAATATCAGCATCTCCGACGATCCCTCCTTCAATACGGGCCCATTCCTGAGGGCCAAATCCCTGAGCGTGAATCTGGAACTGCTTCCTCTGATCTTCTCGCGCGCCATCCATGTCACCGGTTTGACCATAGACCAACCCAGTGTGACGCTGCTTCGCTCTCCGGCTGGGGCATGGAACTTCTCCACGCTAGGAGCCAGCCAGACCCAAAGCAAGAATGCCACCGCGGCGAGGCCTAGGAGCGGCTCCAGCCCGGACCTTTCCGTGCGCAGTTTTTCCTTAAAGAACGGGACCATGGTCGTCGGTAAAACCGGCGGCAACGCCCGCCCTCACACATACGACCAGGTCAACATCAAAGCCTCGGATCTCTCTTATACGACGCAGTTTCCATTTGAACTTACTGCTCGAACTCCCGGCAACGGCACTATCAAACTCACAGGCAAGGCAGGACCGCTGAACTCACAGGACAGCGCCGCCACACCCTTGAACGCGAGCCTCGAAGTCAAGAATTTGGATCTGAAGGCGACCGGTTTCATTGATCCTTCCGCGGGAATCCGGGGCCTGATCTATTTCAACGGAACGCTCAATTCTGATGGGCGCACTGCGACCTCCAGCGGCAAGGTCACGGCAACCCGCCTGCAGCTCGTCCCCGCCGGCTCTCCCGCCGCACAGCCCGTAGACGTCAATTATGAAACTACCTATGAGTTGAAGCCTCAAACCGGGCAGTTGCGACGGGGCGACGTGCACATCGGAAAAGCTGTCGCCGATCTCACGGGGAATTTCACCGATTCCGGAGCGGTCGCATCCGTGCAAATGAAGCTGACCGGCCAGAATATGCCCGCCTCCGATTTGGAGTCGGTATTGCCAGCATTGGGGATAACCCTTCCTTCGGGAGCATCCCTGAAGCAGGGTAGGCTCAACGCGAACCTCGCCATCAACGGTCCTGTGGATAAACTGGTGATCACCGGCCCGGTCAACCTCTCGAACGCGAAGTTAACCGGCTTCGACCTGGGCTCGAGGATGAGAGCGCTCGCCGCCTTTGGCGGCATCAACAGAGTGGGCGATACCGATATTCAAACGCTCAGTTCCGATTTTCGCGTCACGCCGGAAGGCATCCGCAGCGAAAATCTCAACGTGGTGGTGCCGTCGATCGGCGCAATGACGGGAAACGGCACCATATCCGCGGACCACAAACTTGACTTCAAGATGATCGCGCATCTGGGCCGCCAGAGTAATCCCTCTGGCCAAGCTAACCTGGCCAAGGCCGCAGGAAGCGGAGGCATACCGTTTAAAGTTCAGGGCACGACCTCGAACCCTCAAATTGTCCCTGACGTAGAGGGCATCGTCGGCGGTTTCGCCAACGGCCTCAAAAGCGGCAACTCCGCGATTCCGTCGAATAGCAAAGACCTCGGCCAAGCCATCGATAAGCTCGGCGGCCTTCTAGGGAGAAAGAAAAACCCGCAATAATAAAAGTCCAGTTGCGCCGGTCAATTCGCGGCAAACGCGTTCGCAGACAAGGGTCGGAGGCGAACGCGACTGATTATGACGCCGTTGTTGCCCTGGTCCGGCGCGCCTTTGCCAACTGGAAGGAACGTTCCAGCAGGCCAATCGCTTTGTCAACGTCCTCATTTGCCCGCAAGAACACGCTGACCCACCCCGAATTCGGCAAGATGTGGTGCGGTTCAGCCTCTCCGGCGGCGACGATTTCGTTGCGCACGGCCTTGGGAAACGGAATATCCACGAGGGCATCGCCGTGAATGTGTCCTAATTCGCGTTTGCCTAAGCGGAACTCCAGCCCGCCGTAGCGGTGCGGCCGGATTTCCACTTCTTGCCAACCGTGTATCACGGAAATGATCCGCTGCTGCGCGCCTCGAACTGCCATTGCTTTACGCTCCCATGCGTTTATTCTAGCTCTTTATGAGCAAGGCGAACCCGCCTTTGGAATCAGAGTCTTCAATGGGGGCTTTTCCTCCGCGGCCCGTAGCCGAAAAACCAACATCCGAAGAATCCAGCCGCATGCGGCCGAGACGATTCCGCAGGCTCATCATCGTTGTTCAATCCATCCTCTTTCTTGCGAACTGGTTTCTCTACGAGACCTGGATCGTGTTTCATCCTTCGCTCGACCCCAGGACTCTCGCCATCTTGCGAGTTGTATTTCCGCTGGCTGCGCTGAGTTTTGTCAGCGCCTCGTTACTTGCATGGCGGTATTTCAACCCCATCGTGCGTGCCTTCTACGTGATCTCGGCGATTTGGGTTGGGCTCATGACCTTCTGTCTATTCGCGGCTGCCTCCTGCTGGATTGTCCTCGGCTTGGCGCGGCTGACGAATCTGCAAATAGCCCCAAATAGGATCGCCGATGAATTGTTTGCCGCCGCTATGGTCATGGGTCTATATGGCCTGATCAATGCCGCCCGCGTTCGCGTAAATCGAATCAGCATAGAATTGCCGGACGTGCCGCAGCATTGGCGGGGACGTGTGGCCGCGCTCGTAAGCGACATGCATCTGGGGCACGTCCGCAATGCCGGCTTCATGCGGCGAATCGTTGCCAAGGTTAATCAGCTCGGCCCTGACGTAGTCTTCATCGCCGGCGATATGTATGATGGTACGGCCGCCGATATTGGAGCCCTGGCCGAGCCTTTGTCCGCACTCTCCGCGCCGCTAGGCGCATTTTTCGTAACCGGCAACCACGAAGAATTCACCAGCCGCGCCAAATACCTGCAAGCCGTCTCGCAGATGGGTGTTCGCGTCTTGAATAACGAAAAAGTTGAACTCGACGGCCTGCAAATCGTCGGCGTGCATTACCGCGAAACCATCGATCCCGGGCGCTTTCGGGCGATTCTGCAAGGCGCCTCAATCTCACGCGAACGGGCGAGTGTATTGCTCGTGCATGCGCCTCACCGGCTGCCCATCGCCGAGGAGGCGGGAATTTCGCTTCAGCTCTGCGGCCATACTCATGGCGGGCAGTTCCCTCCCGCTTCCTGGATCACGTCCCGGGTCTACGGCCGCTATGTTCATGGCCTCCACCGCTTCGGCCGGCTCCTGGTCTTCACTTCCTGGGGCGTTGGCACCTGGGGCCCGCCCCTGCGCGTGGGAACGAACCCCGAAATCGTGCTCGTCACATTCGCGTCATCCTAACCGGTCATTGGCACGAGAACCGCGCCCCGCTCACGCCCACCGGAGTTAACACAGAGGACGCAGAGGCGCAGAGTACACAGAGAAAAACGGGCCCCCCTCCCCCTGCTCTTTTTCCGCAAGTGTTCATTTTACGGCGCTTAGTTTGGGGCATTTGTAGATTGCCATGGGTGCCGTCTGAAGCAGGCTAAACTTAAAGTGATACTTAAAGCAGCCCCTCCCCCCTCCCCCTTTTTTTGTAAGGATATCATTCCATGGGAGTTGCTTCGCCATTTGGTGCAAGAATGTCATTCTAAACGGCTTGGAGCGCATCCGTTTTCGAGCGCGTGAGAAGGAAAACGACTGCCACCGCATTCGAAATAAGTGCTGCTGGGAGTTCGGTTGGTCGAGGAGGATTAATTTTTGGCGAGAATCGACAATGCCGTCAGGATGGCACCCGTACGACCAGCAGAGCGTACGCTGCCGTCGGTAACACCTTAAAGACGAACAGCAGATCCCTCGACCTTCGGGCCTCGGGATGACAGCTTCAAATCGCGACGCCGCCCGCAGGAGAGATCCCTCGCTCCCGATGAACTTTGTTAACCGGCGAAAGCTCATCCTGTGGGTGACTTTCGCCGGAAGACGGGATGACGATGCTGGTCACATCGCCAATTTATCCGGAGCGGGCGTACATCTATTTTACCGCGAGCGTCAACCCAGCAAAACGGGGATTCCATCAACGCCTTTTCAGCCGTGCCTTTGGGCCCGCGGTGAGCACGTCGATTGCGGTATGCCAGATAGGAGCCCTTGAACAACTGCATTCTGCCAGCGCGCTCGCCGTCGCCTGCATCCTTCCAGGTTAGCTTTCCAGTGTTGGGGTCGAACGCTTGAGCAAACAACTTGGTGCCATGTTCGTCGATCGCGGTTCGCTCGCGGGCAATGTCCTCTAATCGCCTGTAACCTGTCAGCAACCGATCATCTGGCCGCTTATTTGCGCACACGCGCCACCACTGTTTTGGCGAGATCGGCCAGATCTTTCCACGAGGCAAAGCACCTCTGCCACTCGCATGTTCGATCCAAAGCGTGTTGCAAGGCGGTTGGACCCTAACATTTTCGGACCCATACCTCTGGGGCGCCGAGCGGGTGAGATCGTAGATTTGTCTGTCGTTAGCACGTGAAGATGTCCGCTTTTTGTAGCACGTGAAGTGTCCGCTTTCCAAATTCAA
>WNGN01000190.1_pt1 | contig 35725 bp, 29 predicted proteins | sample 5400561 | NCBI WGS metagenome assembly WNGN01 (sample SAMN13153379, study PRJNA577476) | soil metagenome | isolation source: 115 cm soil or saprolite under Garry oak tree replicate 2 | place: USA:California | collected 2016-06-15 | reverse complement strand
CCGGTCTGGACATCGACTGCGACGCCATGCACGCTGTTGAAGTAGCCGGGGCGCGTTTCATTCGGCGGGGTGCCCTTCTGGCCCCAGGCTGTGATGTACTTGCCGTCTTTATGAAACTTCACGACGCGCGTATTGGCGTATCCATCGGCCACGAACATGGTGCCGTCGGGCAGCCAGGCGAGATAAGTCGGCCGGTAGAAATGCTTATCGTCATTGCCGTGCTCGTTGGGGACACCTAGCGTGAGGACGAGCTTCTTTACGTCGTGAGTGAATTTGAAGATGGCGTGCCGGTAATCGTCCACCAGCCAGACATATTTGTCCTTGTCGTAGGGACTGATGTAAATCGCATGCGGACGGCGCAGCATTTTGTCCCACTCCGGCCAGGTTTCGACGATGTCTCCTTTAGAATTCACCGACACGAGGCAATGGTTCCAGCGCCAGTCCACGTTTTCGGTTCCCCGGTTGGGGCCATCGAGCGGACCTGGCGGACTGGCGGAAGTGGCGTCGCGCCAGGGCAGCCGGCCGATGGGAAAACCGAGGCTCGGGCCCAGCTGAGGGAGATCGATTTCCTTCGGCCTCTTTATGTTCGGCAGTTCACCGCGCTGGAGAATGAAGACTCGATCAGGGTTCTCGGCGAAAACGCTCTCCGCCGAGCCCCAAGTCCAATTCTCATTTCCGGGCAGGGAGGACAAAGGCTTAGGCCAGTTCGGGTCGACTTCATAGGCTCCGAAGACGTCCTGGCCACCCACCTGTCCCGGAACGGCCGCAAACGACTGATCGTTTTTCGCCGGAGTTTGGGCGCGAGCCGTGGAGGCGGAACTCAGGAGCTTTGCAACCACGGGCAGGCCCGCTGAAACGAGCCCACATTTCACCAACGCTCTCCTGCTGATTTTTGATAGGGAACCCATGGTTAGTCCTTTCCGCTGGAGTACAGGCTCAACTTTGCGGACGACCATACGATAGGGAACGACGGGCCGTCAAGCAGGCCGGAGGTGTGTAGGGGCGTCGCAACGTAACAGAACGCCTCCCCCTCCCCGTATTTTTCGTAAGTGTTCATTTTACTAGACTTAGGTCCAATAAAATGCAAGTGTTCATCCCACAGGAGTTACAGCTAGATTGTATGCAAGGATTGACTCCGGGCCAGTTGGGTGACAGGAGGGCACAATTTGGAGCCGGTTGCGGAAAAGAGCCGATGATTCCACCGAAGTCCAGAAACCGAATCGGTGGGTAGCTTTTCGGGGATGCTGCCGCGAACAATCGGACGGACGGCGCGAAAACTGCGCTGGTTGGTCCGAAGAACATGCAAGAGTATAGCATATTACCTTTTGATTAGCAATGAATTTTATGCGTTGGCTATCTGGTTATTCGAACAAAACGGATTCGAACAATTATCGGACTAGGATTCGTGAGCCGGCGGCTGAACCGAAGTAAAGGCTGACTAGTTGGGCGTGGAAACGAGTCGGTGTTTGCAGGCTGATTGAGTAGAATGGGTTTTGGAGCGGACTGGCGGTTAGAGCCGCGATGCTTCGGATAGGGGTACAGCAGCGCCGAAAAGATCCAACGAAAAGGAGGAAGGATTCATGGTTCGCAAAGCGTCGGCAGTGTGGAAGGGATCACTCAAGGAGGGGAAGGGCACGATATCGAGCGACAGCGGTGTGCTTTCCAATACCCCGTATTCATTCTCGACGCGTTTTGAAAACGCTAAGGGAACCAATCCCGAGGAGTTGATTGCCGGAGCGCACGCGGGATGTTTCACGATGGCACTTTCCGCGCAACTAGGGAATGCGGGAATGACCCCGGAGAGCCTGGAGACGACGGCCTCACTGACCCTCGATAAGTTAGACGCAGGATGGACGGTTACGAAAATTCATCTAGACGTGACCGCGCGCATACCGGGGGCGGACAAGGCGGCCTTCGATAAAGCCGCCGAGAATGCCAAGGCAGGCTGCCCCATTTCACGTTTGCTGAATGCTCAGATCACCATGGTGGCGCGACTCATCGGAGGACAGGCCACCAGCGCATAGGCCTCCGCAGAGAGCGTATCCAACGCCGGGCGCGATGTCGTTTGCTGCCAATGTGCCCATTCCCGGAAGCACGGGCGCTACCTTCCAACCGCAGATCGTAGTTGATGCCACACGCAATACGGTCTACATGGCGTGGGCCGCAACGACGACCGCGAAAGGCACGGACCGCTATGCCGGGCATGCTGGGCTATACTTCCCCTCAGCGATGCCGCTCCGCATTATTTCCGCCTCATTGATCATCCTCACGGCCTTGTCTGCGAGCTTCGCACAAGCCCCGCGGGGCATTCCGCGAGAACTGGCGAGACAGCGTGCCGCCCAGATTACCAATGTGAGATATCGCCTAGCCTTTGTACTGATCCCGAAAGCGGCCACAACTTCGGGTAACGAAGAGCTCCGTTTCAATCTGAAGACGCTCCAGCCCGTGGTCTTGGATTTCCGCGATGGCCGGCTCGTCAGCGCGTCCGTGAACGGCGCGACGATCAGCTTGAAACTCGGGAATGGGCATTTGGAAGTCCCCAGAGAGAGGCTGCGAGCGGGAGAGAATACGATCCGCTTCCGCTTTACCGTGCCGATTGCGGCGGCGGGAAAGCCGCTCACGCGTTTTGAGGACCATGACGACGGCAGCGAATACATCTACAGCTTATTTGTGCCCATGGACGCGAGCATGGCTTTTCCCTGTTTTGATCAAGCGGATTTGAAGGGCCGCTTTACTCTTGAACTGACCGCGCCGGAGAGCTGGACGGTCATCTCAAATACGGCAGTTGCGAGCGTTGCCGCTGTTGACACCGGGCAAAGGCACACTCAATTCGCCGAAACGCTTCCGATAAGTACCTATCTGTTTGCGTTCGCCACCGGGCCGTTTCGAAGGCTTCCTACATCGCCGGGTATGCCTGAACTTTATGTGCGCAAATCGAAGTTCGACCGCGCGCAGACCGAGGCTCCCGAGGTGCGGCAGATTGCTGCTCGCGGCGTGCAATACCTCTCCGATTTTTTCGCGCAGCCATTTCCATTCCCGAAATATGACATGGTGCTCATCCCCGGCCTCGCCTATGGGGGCATGGAACATGCCGGAGCAACTTTCCTGCGGGAAGAGTCGGTTTTGTTTCGTACCGCACCGACGCATAGCGACCTGCTGAACCGCGACATCCTCGTCTTGCATGAGCTCACGCATCAATGGTTCGGGAATCTGGTGACCATGCGTTGGTTCGACGACCTTTGGCTAAAAGAAGGGTTCGCGCAATATATGGCGTATCAGGCCCTGGCGGCGCTCCAGCCCGAAGAGAACGTGTGGAAGCGGTTCTATGAATCCATCAAGCCGGATGCCTACGCCATCGATTCCACAAAGGGCACGACGCCCATTTATCAGGAGATTCCGAACCTCGAGGATGCAAAATCGGCCTACGGGGCGATCGTTTACTCAAAGGCGCCTGCTGTGTTGAAGCAACTCGCTTTCGTCCTGGGAGCAGAGAAGTTTCGTCAGGGCCTCCAGCTTTACCTGAAGGAGCATGCTTACGGCAATGCCGAATGGAACGATCTGGTGCACGCATTCGAACGGGTATCGGGCAGGCCGCTCGATAATTGGGCGGAGATGTGGATCCGGCATCGTGGCATGCCACAAGTGGAAGTCTCCTGGTCCTGCGAGGGAAACCACCTGAGCGAGCTTTCACTGTCGCAGCACGACGTTTTGGGTTCGGCGGATGTCTGGCCGCTGGCAATGCAGCTTGGCTTGAATTATGTAAACCGGGACCCTGTGTTGATGCGCGTCGACCTGAACGGCAAAACCCTCGAGGTGCCCAATTTGAAGCGGGCAGACTGCCCAAGCTTCATTTTTGCGAATGAGGAGGATTACGCCTACGGCCGCTTTCTGCTCGATCCGCGGAGCCGCGAAGCCGCCGTCCGCCAACTTGGGGAGGTACACGACCTGTTTCGCCGCACGCTGCTTGGGGGTTCTTTGTGGGATTCAGTGCGCACTGCCGAGCTGGCTCCGGAGGACTACCTCGCGCTGGCGCTGAAGCTTGTGCCCGCCGAGGCTGACGAAACGCTGGCGCGCAGCGTGCTTTCGCATTCCGCGACCGCGCTGCATCGTTACGTGAGCCCGGCAACGCGAAGCAAATACGTTCCCCAATTTGAAGCTTTGGCGGCAGAGCGTATGTCGCAGGCCACGGATCGGGACTTGCGAATTGTGTGGTTCCGGGGCCTGGCAGCCATAGCGGAAACGCCCGAAGGGCTCGCAAGATCAAAAGAAATCCTGAACGGCCGACTTAGCGTACCGGGAGTGGAGCTTCGTCCGCTGGACCGATGGAATGTCGTGACTGCGCTCGTGGCCCACGGCGATCCCGAGGCCGAGGCGATCTTGGCCTCGGAGAAGAAGCGCGATCCGACTGGAGACGGCCAAAAATATGCGTATGTGGCCGAGGCCGCGCGACACGAAAGAGCCGTCAAGCAGCGGTACTTCAAAGATTTTTCGCAGAATCCCTCTCGGCCCGAAGATTGGATCGAACAGGCTCTCTATGCCTTCAATTATTGGAACCAGTCAGAGCTCACAGCCCCTTACCTTCAGGACGCCCTCGAAGCTCTTCCACAAATCAAGCGCGAACGCAAAATTTTTTTTCTCGTAGACTGGCTGACGGCATTCATAGACGGGCAACAGTCGCCGGCATCCCGCGCTCAAGTCTATGCCTACCTGGAATCAGGTGGAATTGATGACGATCTGCGATTGAAAATTCTACAATCCGTGGACGAGCTCGACCGAACGGTTGCCATCCGCCAAAAATTTCCCAATTAGCGCGTTTAACCGGCGCTTGATCCCGATTGGCGCCGAACCAATCGTGCGCAGCAGACTGCGGATCAGATTTTGCGCTTCAGTTCTCGCTCGTATTCGGGGAAGTAGCGGCCGATCAGGGGCAAATCAAATTCCGGCAAAATGGATTCTTTCGGCTCGCGCGCCAACAGAAACTCGAACGATCGCTTTATGAGTTCGTGGGGCTCGATCTTTCCCCTGCTAAGCCTGCGGTAATCATCTTGCGCCAGAGTGACGCGATGGGTTGATTCGCTCCTGCCTTCGATTACGCGGACTCCAAACTCGTCCTCTTTCAGCTTTTCGACTTCAATTCGCGCCGCCATTATACCCAGCCTCGGCTATTCCAAACCGTCGCCTAAGACGCCCTTGGCGATCAATTCTTTACGTTCCTCGTCATCGTGGCTGGCGATGATGAAAACGTTCTTTTCCGTGCGGTAGAGTTCGTTCAGCCACTCGAGTTGGGCCAGAAGGGCGGCCTGGTCTTCCTGGATCCAGGGCGCATCTTTGCCTTTGATCAATCGCACGCCGTCCATATGCCAGGCTGTGTCACCGATGAAGAGATACTCTCGGCCGGACTCCAGCGCGACATAGACCATCTGCGAGCCCGGAGTATGCCCCGGCGCCTTGATCAGCGCCATACCCGGCCCAAAGGGAAGGAACTTCTCATAATCAACCACGTTATAGTGGCTGGCCATGTCCGGAGTGATCTTGATTTCAGGCATTTGCGGATCGCTTTCGAGCGCCTGAATTTGCGCGCGCGTGAGAAGCGTTTTCGGTGCGAGCTCGGCTATCAAGGGCGTGCGAATCACGCCGGCAACGTGATCGCCATGCTCATGAGTGATGATGATCGCCCTTGCGCTGCGAAGCGCCCGCTCCACCTGCTTTGCAGCGTCAGGGTAATACGGCTCAATCACTCCGCGCCCGAAGAAGCGATGCACCTGCTCGTCCATGCCGGAATCGATCATCACCGTGCCATCCGCAAAAACGACCTGAAACACCGTGCGGGCCTGGACGCTGGCCTCGTCGGGAGCTCCTTGAACAGAAAATTTCTTTGAGCGGCGGCTTTCCGCAAATTTCAAGACATTGATCCGCAAGGCACGGCGGCCGGGAATCATCGCGGCGACTTGGCGTATTTCGTCGAGCCGCACCGACCAAAGCGAATCGGCAGGTTGTTTTTGCGCCGATTGCGCGAATGACGCCAGTGCAGAGCAGGCAAAAAGCGCGAACAACAAACAAACACTATAGATTTTTTTCATTTTCTTCTTGTCCAAAGTAACAGTTAATGGGCGAGCGCGCTTCAACATGCGATAATCACGCCACGGGAAGATCTGGCTGAATCAATTCCTCCTGCGAGGCTGTATGACGTCGCCGGCGACCGTGACGAACACCGCACCTGAAGTCTTTCGCTGGCGCGACAGCAGTGTAGCGCAGCGAAACACACTGCTCGCCGCCTTTCTCGGCTGGATGCTCAATGCTTTCGATGTGATGCTGTACTCGCTGATGGTTACGCGCCTGATGAGCGTTTTCGGTATGGATCAGGCCACCGCCGGTTTGCTGAATGCGCTAACTTTAGCCGCCTCCGCGGCCGGGACGGTTCTATTCGGCTTGCTGGCCGATCGCTTCGGGCGGCGCCAGATGCTGAATTACAGCATTATCACCTGCTCAGTTTTCACGTTCGCATGCGGGCTGGCGAGCTCAGTAGTGATGCTCGCTCTGCTGCGATTCCTGGTGGGCGTGGGCATGGGCGGCGAATGGAACTGCGGAGCAGCGCTGGTGGCGGAAACCTGGCCCACGAGGTGGCGCGGCCGGGCTATGGGAATTGTCCTCAGTGGCTGGGCCGCGGGTTACGCGCTTGCAGCGATCGTTTCGGGCCTGATTTTGGCGCTGGCGGATTGGCGCTGGGTGTTTTTCGTCGGCCTTTTACCGGCACTGCTGACCATCTGGATTCGCCGCAAGGTCCCCGAACCGGAGATTTGGAAACATTCACGGGAGAGGCCGGTCTCATCGGCAGAACAGAAAATGCTTTGGCGCGCCGCGCGGCCACGCCTGCTTGCGCTGCTGACCATGAATACCTTCGGGATGTTTGCGTGGTGGGGCCTGTTCAGTTGGATCCCGGCTTACTTGGCTCTCCCGCAGTCGCAGGGCGGGCGAAATTTTCAGATGCTGGGCGTGGCAACTCTGCTGATCGTCCTCAATCTTGCAGGGATGTTCCCCGGATATTTGTCTTTCGGTGTTTTTGCCGATCGCTTCGGACGAAAACGCTCGGTTATTTTCTATCTCGCCGCGGCTTCGCTGCTGGTTCCATTTTTTGCCGCCGCCCGGGAACCTGCGGCAATTCTCGTGGCCGGCTGCATGACCGCTTTCTTCGGAACCGGCTTTTTTGCGGGTTCAGGCACGCTTGGAAACGAACTTTTTCCCACCCCCATCCGCGCGACAGCCCTGGGATTGTCCTATAACCTGGCGCGAGGGCTCAGCGCGGCTGCGCCGTGGGTGATCGGCAGATTGGGCGAGACGCGGGGACTCTCCTGGGCGTTTCTGGCCTGCGGCATCGCCTATGGTGCTGCGGCCATCACTGGACTATGGGTACCCGAGACGCGTGGGTTGGAGTTGAGCTGAAGCGCGGCAAAGAAGTCGCCGGGCTCAGGACCCGGGCGCAAGAGGGCGAAGAGCAATCCCAGCATCTCTTAGGCATTGCGCAACCGCGGCAGCAATCTTCACGGCTCGGGGAGTATCCGCGTGGATGCAAATCGTCTGCGCCTCCACTCGAATTTCCGTTCCGTCGGAGGCTATAGCGCTGCCATTTTCAGCGATGCGCAATGCCTGTGCGGCGGCTTCAGCGGGCTCTAAGATCAAAGCGTCGGGGAATTTACGCGAGCGAAGTGAGCCATTCGGATCATATCGCCGATCCGCAAAAGCCTCTGCCGCCACGGCGAAGCCGGCGTTGCGAAAAACCTGGAGCATTGCCGATGCCGCGAGGCCGACAAGAACTACGTCACGTCGCCAGCGTGCCACGCCATTTGCGATGGCTTCGGCGATCGTTGCGTCTCGCGCGGCCTGATTGTAGAGCGCACCGTGAGCTTTGACGTGAGTGAGGCGAGCGCCGCATTTCGCAGCTATTTCCGCAAGCTTCGACACCTGCTCGAATACGCTCTCCACGATGGCATCCTGCGGCAGATGGAGTTCCCGGCGGCCGAAATTGGCGCGATCGGCATAGCCGGGATGGGCGCCAATCGCTAGATTCCTCCGGAGCGCCTGCTCCACGGTAGTTCGCATCGTGATTTTATCGCCTGCGTGGCCCCCGCAGGCAATGTTTACGGAAGTTATGAAGCCCATGAGCGATTCCTGAGTGCCGTCGGCGACGGCTTGAGGCATTTCGCCCATATCACAATTCAAGTCGATGGATCTCATTCCTGAAAGAGCTCCTTTGACGCCATTAGCTCTTCTTGGTGAATCAGCAAAGAACGAGCCTCGCTCATCTCGATTCGCTCGAAACGGATGGCGTCACGCGGGCGGAGCTGGCCGAGAGAGTGCAGGTCGGCCGAAATTACGTTGGCGATTTTAGGATAGCCGCCGGTGGTTTGCTGTTCGACGAAGAGAATGATGGGCTGGCCCGACGGAGGCACCTGAATTGCGCCGAGCGAAACGCCTTCGGTGATCATTTCCCGGGAGGGGTCGAGGGGAATTGCGGGACCTTCGAGGCGAATGCCCATGCGATTCGATTGCTCGGCCACGCGAAAAGTACTCTCGCAAAGAGTTTTCCAGGAAGAGTTCGGGAACCAATCACTTTGCGGCCCACCGGTAACGCGGATAAGTTTGCGAGGCTGTAAGCTTTCGAGCACTTTGGGCGATAGCGACCCTTTGTGAAAGAGGGAATTGGCTGCCCCGAGTTCAAGCCGATCGCCCCTGCGTAAGGGCCTGCCTTCGAAGCCGCCGAGGCCGCTGAGTACATGAGTCGAAGCACTCCCCAAAAAGGGCTCCACGTCAATCCCACCCTGGATGCACAGATAAGCGCGTGCTCCGGAGCGTGAAGGGCCAAGCGTAACCGTTTGCCCCTTGTGGATCTCGATCGAAGTCCACATCGCCACCGGAATGCCGTCCAACGAGGGCCCGAAATCCGCTCCGGTCACCGCAATGACCGCGGCCTGTTCAAACGCAAACGCGCCGCCCACGAGTGTCATTTCCAGTCCCGCCGCCCCTTGCGGATTGCCGACCAGCCGATTGCCGATACGCAGCGAAACAGGATCGGCCGCTCCGGAAGCTGAAACGCCAATCGGCCCAAAGCCCTCGCGGCCGAGGTCTTGTACCGTCGTGAATAGGCCTGGTATCTGGACTAGAATCGCGCTCATGTGCTGCTGAACTCCGCGAACTCCTCTTTGGAAATAGGCCGAAAGCGCACATGATCACCGATTTGCAAAAGGTTCATCGGGTCCTGGTGGCGACGAAACATCGCCACGGGCGTACGCCCGATCAGTCTCCAGCCGCCGGGCGTGGCGAAGGGATATACACCCGTCTGGTTCCCGCCGATTCCTACGCTGCCTTGCGGCACCTTTGCCCGGGGCGTCTCGAGTCGCGGCGAGGCGAGGGCTTCGGGCAATCCGCCCAAGTAAGCGAAGCCAGGCGCGAATCCAAGGAAACTAACGATATAAATCGGCGAAGAATGTAACTCGACGGCTTGCGCTGGAGTCATTCCGTGCATGGCCGCCACCTCGCTCAAATCGCGCCCGAATTCTCCTCCGTAGCACACGGGAATCTCGACTTGCTGCGGCGCCGGAAGAGGCGTTTTCCCCAAGCGGGCGAGGTAGGGCACCAGCCTCGATTGCACTTCGTCATGATCGAGTCTGAGCGGATCAAACTTGATCAGCAGCGAGCAATAGGCGGGATGGAGATTACGAATCCCCTCGATGGGCTCCGCTTGCAGCAGATGAAGCAGCTTCAACACGCGCTGATGGCTGTCGAGCGTGATCTGCTGGCCAAACGAAATAAGAAGCGACTGGTCGCTTGCGGCTCGGAACTGCGCGGCACCCGCTGCTGCTTGGCGCATTTTTTCTTGGCGCATCCGGCAGCGAGTATACGGCTAACGGCTCGGGCGCGAAGTGCCTCACAAGTCCGGTTGACGGGCTCCCGCGGAGTCCCTTCAGGAATCGAATAGCGGAGATAACCTCCGCCGGAGATCGCTGCGAGACCGCCCCGAAGTTAAAGTGCTAAGATTGGCGCCCTGCCAAGCGCCTGCGGAATGCCTCGCGGGTTGCATGGGACGGCGGTTGCCACATACCGTTAGCGACGATGACAGCAGAACTGCTACCGACTTCGCTTGTAGGTTCATATCCCCAGCCCGACTGGCTGATCGATCGGCAGAAACTCGCAGGGCGCTTCCCGCCGCGCGTGCGCGCAAAAGAATTATGGCGCATTGCTCCGGAATGGTTGGAACAAGCGCAGGACGATGCCACCATTCTGGCGATCCGGGATCAGGAACGAGCGGGCCTGGAGATCATCACTGATGGCGAGGCTCGGCGCGAAAGCTATTCGAATCGTTTCGCCACCGCTCTGGAAGGCGTGGACGTTGATCATCCCGGAACAGCGCTCGATCGCAGTGGTCATCCGAATCCGGTGCCGCGAGTTGTCGGCAAGATTCGCAGGAAGCATGCGGTGGAAGTCCGCGACCTGCAATTCTTGCGCGCCAATACGAAACTTAAGATCAAAATCACGATTCCCGGCGCGTTCACGATGACGCAGCAGGCGCAGAACGAATACTACAAGTCGGAAGAAGATCTGGCCATGGATTACGCCGCGGCCGTAAATGAGGAGATCAAGGACCTTTTTGCCGCGGGCGCTGATACCGTGCAAATGGACGAACCTTACATGCAGGCCCGTGCGGAGAAGGCCCGCCAGTATGGGAGCAAAGTGCTGAAGCGCGCTCTCGATGGCGTGAAGGGCGCAACGGCCGTGCACATCTGTTTCGGATATGCGGCGATCATTCGCGAGCGGCCTTCGGGGTATTCCTTCCTTGCGGAATTGGCCGAGGCTCCCGTGGATCAGGTTTCCATCGAGACGGCTCAATCGTCGCTCGATTGCTCGGTGCTCGAGAAATTGCGCGGCAAAACAATTATCCTGGGCGTGCTCGATCTTTCCACGCATCAGGTGGAAACACCGGAGATTGTTGCCAGTCGCATTCGGCGAGCGCTTCCTTTCGTCAGCGTGGACCGCTTGGTGGTGGCGCCAGATTGCGGGTTGAAGTACCTGCCTCGCGACATTGCTTTCAGGAAGCTGCAAGCCATGGTCGAAGGCGCCAAACTGGTCCGCGCGGATTATCGGGCAAGGAGCACGGCTGGTTAGACTACCGCCCTGAATTTTCAAAATGGCGCGCCCGTTTTAACGTGAACACTACGACTTGACGTGGAAAAATACGACGCCATCGTGATCGGCTCGGGACAAGGGGGCAATCCGCTTTCCTACGCCCTCGCCGAACATGGCTGGACCGTAGCTCTCCTCGAGAAATCCCACCTGGGCGGTACCTGCGTCAATACCGGCTGCACACCCACAAAAACAATGATCGCCTCCGCGCAAGTGGCGCATTACGCGCGGAACGGCGCGCGTTGGGGCGTGCGAGCCGACCGCGTGGAAGTGGATCTTTCTTTTGTGGTGGACCGCAAGAATGCGGTGGTGCGGCGATCTCGCGAGGGGCAGGAACGCAATGTGGCCCGGCATCCCACGCTGCGCCTGTATCGCGGTTACGCGCAGTTTTTATCTTCGCGCCAGGTGCAAGTCGACCACGAAGTCCTGCAAAGCGAGAGGATCTTCATCGACACAGGCACACGCCCCGATCCGCCAAAGATTACTGGCCTGGACACCATCAACTATCTGACAAACGAATCGCTCATGGAAATACGCGACGTGCCCGAGCATCTGCTCATTGTTGGCGCCGGGTACGTTGGCCTGGAGTTCGGCCAGATGTTTCGGCGCTTCGGGAGCCGTGTGACAATCGTGCACCGCAGTCCGCAAATATTGCCGCGAGAAGACGAGGACGTCGCGAGGGAGCTGCAGAAGGCGCTCGAAAGCGAAGGCATCGAGTTCCGGCTGAATTCCAATTCCGCCCAAGTCGAGAAGAAAGCGCAACGAATTGCTTTGACGCTCGACACTAAGGGCTCTAGCGACACGATTATGGGCTCTCACCTCCTGGCCGCGACCGGTCGCCGGCCGAATACAGATAATTTTGGACTCGAGACGGCGGGTGTGGAGTTAGATGCCCATGGCTATATCAAAGTGAATTCGCGGCTGGAGACCAGTGTTGCCGGAATCTGGGCGCTCGGTGACGTCAAGGGCGGGCCGGCCTTCACTCACATTTCCTATAATGATTACCAGATTATTTTTGGCAATCTGCTCGAGAAAAAAAATCTGAGTATCGCAAATCGCTATGTGCCCTATGCGCTCTTTACGGACCCGCAGCTTGGCCGCGTCGGCATGACAGAGAAGGAAGCTCGCGCATCGGGTCAGAGGCTGAAAATCGGCGCTTATGCGATGTCCCACGTCGCTCGCGCCATCGAACGAGACGAAACTGCAGGAATGATGAAGCTGATTGTGAATGCGGAAACGGACCGCATCCTCGGCGCCGCCATTCTGAGCAGCGAAGGCGGAGAATTAGTGCAAATTCTGGGCGCCTTGATGCTGGCCGACGCACCGTATACCGTGCTCAAGGGAGCGGTTTACATCCACCCGACACTTGCCGAGGGCTTTTTCGGGCTGATGGATTCGGTCAAACCTGTATCGTAGCTGCTGCTGAAGGCCCCTTACCTAGCCGATTGGTGCCTGTACTTTGTCTCGGGACGCCGGTGCGGCAAGGCGCCAGGCGGCGCCTGGCGCGCCCGATTAGGAGATGATTTTTTCGATTTGTCTCAGGTGGTTGATGTCGTGGCCGGCAGAGAGCTTGGCTATGGTCTCAATCGATTCCTCGCCGCGCTCGGCATGCATTCCGTGATATTTCCACTGTGCGGGAGAAAGTGATTTCAGCAGATCAAGGTTCGCTTTGCGGAAAGCAGTAAAGCGTTCGAGCGATCTGCGTGCGTCCGCCTTGCTGTAACCCATCGCCTGCGCCCATTTATCCTGATCGAACGGTTGAATCGAGGTGCCGGGAGCGCCGAGAATCGCGCGCAGCCGGTAGCCGACCACAAGTTCGGTATCCGCCAAATGGGCCAGGATTTCCGAAACCGACCATTTCCCAGGCGCCGGCTGCTTGCGCAATTTTGAAGCCGACGCACGCGAGATCAAGCGCCCCAATTTCTTCGATGTCGCCGACTGAATCTTCAGCGGGTCGTTTTCGGCAAGGCAGCCGAAAATGCGCTGCTTATATTCTTGTGCGGTTTCCTGCATGTTGCTTCTCCTAATAGCGCGGTTAGGGAATCTGCTCCGCCAGCGATGCATTGTAACTTATCCGGTTTGCAGAGAGTGATCTCCGGCCCCTCCTCCGGTTAAGGCTCTTATGGCTATCGTCCCGAGGAAGCAACGCCGATATGATATAAAGGCAAAGGGGTATCTTGCTTCGAGGGTGAAATGATTCACACAGGCCGTCACTTCCTTCAGATTCCCGGTCCTACGAACGTTCCTGATCGAGTGCTACGCGCAATGGATCAGCCGGTGATCGATCACCGCGGACCCGAGTTTGCCGAGCTTGGACTGGCGATCCTCTCGGGATTACGCGAGATCTTTCAAACGAGGGGCCACGTGATTGTGTATCCCTCATCCGGAACGGGGGCCTGTGAGGCAGCCCTGGTCAATACGCTGTCGGCCGGCGACCGGGTGATTATTTTCGAGACGGGCCAGTTTTCGCACATCTGGCACCAAATAGGGGAGCGGCTAGGTCTCGACGTCGATTACGTTCCCGGAAATTGGCGCCGTGGCGCTTCAGCCGCTGATCTCGAAGCGCGGCTGAGCTCAGATACTCAGCACGCGGTTAAGGCAGTGGTGGTCGTTCACAATGAAACCTCGACCGGTGTAACCAGCCGCATAGCGGAACTACGGCGCGTCATGAACCGGATGCGGCATCCGGCTCTCCTGATCGTGGACGCGATCTCATCTTTGGGCTCGATCGATTTCCGAATGGACGAATGGGAAGTGGATGTCACCGCCTGCGGTTCGCAGAAGGGGCTGATGGTGCCGCCGGGCCTCAGCTTCAATGCGATTTCCGAAAAAGCGCTTGCCGCAAGCAAGAATGCAAAATTGCCGCGCTCCTATTGGGATTGGCAGGACATGCTCAAGCACAACCAAACCGGCTTTTTCCCGTACACGCCCGCCACGAACCTTCTTTTCGGTTTGCGCGAGGCGCTGAAAATGATGCAGGAAGAAGGACTGGCGAACATCTTTCGTCGTCACGTCCGGCATGGCGAAGCCACACGCGCCGCGGTACGCGCTTGGGATTTGGAGATCGTTTGTGAAGAGCCACTGGAATATTCCCATTCGATGACGGCCGTATTTACCCCGGAAGGCCACGATGCCGACCGGCTGCGCAAAATCATTCTGGAACATTTTGACATGTCTCTTGGGGCCGGGTTAGGCAAGCTCGCCGGCAAGGCGTTTCGGATCGGCCATCTGGGCAGTTTCAACGACCTCATGCTTGCCGGGACTCTGAGCGGAGTCGAAATGGGGCTGCGCCTCGCTGGCATACCGCATAAGGAAGGCGGCATAATGGCGGCGCTCAATAGCCTTACGCCTTCGGGCATGCGGAAATCTGAACCCGCCTCCGTGAGCAGATAAGGGCAGCCGTAAGTCCGGTCCAACGCGGGTCGGAATTACGCAGTTAAGGGGCAACAATGGGCGATTCACCTGAAACTGGGAGTACCCATGTGCGCTGGACAGTGCTGTTCCTGCTTTGCTTGATGTATCTCATCACTTATTTGGATCGCGTCAGCCTCGCTAATACCGCCCCACTCATCAGCCAGGAGTTCGGATTCAGTAGAGTCACCATGGGCGTTATTTTCAGCGCCTTCGTCTGGGCGTATGCACTTTTTCAAGTGCCGGGCGGTTGGATGGGCGATCGATTTGGCCCACGTAAAGTACTTACGTCCATCATGACGTATCGGACGGTGATTGCAGCACTGACGACGATTGCCGCCGGCGTCTCCTCATTCTGGGCGGTGCGCTTCATGCTGGGGGTGGGAGAGGCAGGCGCTTTTCCTACCGCTACTCGCGGCATGCAATTGTGGTTTCCCAGGGAGGAGCGCGGATTTGTGCAGGGCATCAGCCACGCTGCCAGTCGATTCGGAGCGGCGATCGGTCCGCCTCTGGCTGTAGTCATCATGATTCGGTACGGCTGGCGAATGGTATTTTACGTCATCGGTGTGATTAGCCTGGTATGGTCCATCGTATTTGTACTCACGTATCGCAACGCGCCGGAGGAACACGGCGGCGTGAGCCGCAGCGAACTCGCCCGCATTCGAGGAGTCGACCATAACCAAGAAATAAGGCGGGCCACGATGCGAAAGCGGCCACAGGTGCCCTGGAGAGTGCTCCTCAGCCACCCAAACATGTGGGCATTGATGTGCGGATATTTTACATACCTATACTGTCTGTGGATTTTCCTGTCTTGGCTGCCCTCCTATCTAGTGTCCTACCGAGGATTCACGCTGCTGAAAATGGGTACCTATGCCGCTCTGCCGCTCGGTGCGGGCGTGGTGGGCGACGCCGTTGGTGGCTGGCTGACGGACTTCCTATTGGTCAAGACGGGTAACGTTAAATTTGCCCGTCGTTCGGTAGCCATCATGGGCATGCTCGGGTGCGGCAGCTGCATTCTACCCGCGGCGCTTACGGCGAGCCCACGCATGGCGGTGTACTGTTTGACCGGCGCGATGTTTTTCCTGGAAACGATCATCGGGCCGTCGTGGGCGGTGCCCATGGACATCGGAGGGGAATACTCGGGCACTGTCTCAGGAATGATGAACATGGGGGGACAAATCGGTGGAGCGCTGTCACCCACGGTGTTTGGGATCCTGGTGGCACGCGGATCGTGGGTCGCGCCATTCGTCGTTGCGGCCTGTCTGCTATTCATCGGGGCCGGCATCTGGGCGTTTTGGATCGATCCGGAGGTTTCCGTAATTGATAAAGGCCGAGTGATCATCGGCAAAGAGGCGATCGCCACGGCTCACAATTGAGGACTTTCTCAGTGCGGGGGAATTTTGGACCATCGCGTGCCCTTGCCGCCTAGCTCACACGGGAAACCCGTAGACTCGTTTGGCCGGGCGTCTGAATTAGAGCACGAACTTAGACGGACCGTGAGCGGAGAGGTGCGCTTCGACCGCGGCAGTCGCGCGCTCTACGCCGCGGACGCTTCCAACTATCGTCAAATCCCCATCGGCTTGGTGGTTCCGCGAGACGACGATGATGTGATCGCAACGGTAGCCGCATGCAGGAAGTACGGCGCCCCGGTTTTGCCGCGTGGGGCGGGCACGAGCCTTGCCGGCCAATGCTGCAACGTCGCGGTTGTGCTGGATTTCACTAAATACATGAATCAAATTCTGGAGCTCGATCCGGGCGCCAGAACTGCACGGGTTCAGCCGGGAGTCGTTCTGGACCGCCTGCGCGAGCGCGCCGAAATTCACCATCTGACATTTGGTCCTGATCCTTCCACCCACAGCCGATGCACGCTGGGCGGAATGATAGGGAACAATTCGTGCGGGACTCATTCCTTGCTCGCCGGCAAGACGGTTGATAATGTCGAAGAGCTTCGCGTTCTGCTCTACGATGGCACGGAACTGAACGTTGGCGCGACGCCCGAAGCAGAACTGAGCTCCTTCATCGCTCGGGGCGGTCGCGGCGGGGGAATCTACGCCAAGCTCCGAACGATTCGCGATCAATACGCCCCGCTCATTCGCGCGCGATATCCGAAAATTCCCCGGCGCGTCTCCGGCTACAACCTGGATCAGCTCCTTCCGGAAAACGGTTTCCATGTGGCTCGAGCAATCGTCGGCAGCGAAGGTACGTGCGTCACGGTACTCGAAGCCAAACTCCGGCTGATCCACAGCCCCCAGTACAGGACCTTGATTGGATTGGGCTATCCGGACGTCTTCATTGCCGCCGAACAAGTGCCCGCGATCCTGGAATTTGGGCCGATAGGACTCGAAGGGTTTGAGGGCCGCATCGTTGACGGGCTACGCAAGAAAGGCACGCCCAATCTCGAGCTGCTTCCTGAGGGCAGAGGAATCCTGCTGGTGGAATTTGGATGCGATGATCCAAGTCAGGCTCAGGCGCTGGCTCACAAGCTTGCCGACCGGTTCAGGCAATCCGCGGGGATATCCGACATCCGTCTTTATACCGATAGCCAGGCCAAATGGGTGTGGAAGATACGGGAATCCGGCGCGCGCGCGGCGGCCGCGGCGCCCGGGGCGCCTCCGGAATGGGAAGGCTGGGATGACGCCGCGGTAGCTCCGGAAAAAGTGAGCGCCTATCTTCGTGATATCCGCAAGCTTCTCGACGAGTACAACTATAACGCGGCGTTCTACGGGCATTTCGGACACGGCTGCATTCACATGCGGGTGAGTTTCGATCTGGAGAGCGAATCCGGCATTCGCAATTACGGCGAATTCGTGGAACGCGCTGCGGATCTCGTGGTCAGCTATGGCGGCTCGCTTTCCGGAGAGCACGGGGATGGGCAGTCGCGCGGCGCATTGCTGCCGAAGATGTTTGGGCCGGAATTGGTAAAGGCATTTGGTGAATTCAAGACTGCTTGGGATCCGGACAATAAAATGAATCCCAACAAGGTTGTGAATGCCTATTTGCCTACAGAAAACCTCCGCTTAGGAGCGGACTACAAGCCGCACGAATCGAAAACTCATTTTCATTTTCCGGATGACGGTGGTTCCTTTGCCAAAGCCACGGTGCGTTGCGTGGGTCTCGGCGAATGCCGAAAGACGCATGCCGGGGCGATGTGTCCCAGTTACATGGTGACCCTGGAGGAGCAGCACAGCACTCGCGGGCGTGCTCACATGCTTTTTGAGCTACTGCAGGGCGAAGTGGTCCGCGACGCTTGGCATGACGAACACGTGAAGAAGGCGTTGGATCTTTGTCTTTCCTGTAAGGCGTGCAAATCGGAATGCCCCACCAACGTGGACATCGCCACCTATCGCGCCGAATTCCTTTCCCATTATTACGAAGGCAAGAGCCGGCCATGGCACGCCCATTTTTTCGGCAGGATCGACCGCTGGGCGCGACTGGCCTCAGTCGCTCCGCGCAGCGCAAATTTCCTGAGCCATGCGCCTGGATTTGGTCACTTGCTTCGATCTTTCCTAGGCCTTCCGAAGGAGCGAAACTTGCCGCGGTTCGCCGGCCACACTTTTCAAAGCTGGGCGCGAACTCGGAAAGTCTCGGCGCCGCACGCATCGACTCACAGTACCGATAAACGCAGCGTCATTTTGTGGGCCGATACATTTACGAATTACTTTCACCCAGAGATCGGCCGGGCGGCCCTGGAGGTTCTGGAAGAAGCTGGATTTCAGGTGAGGGTTCCGCAGTCGCACCTGTGTTGTGGCCGGCCGCTTTACGATTTCGGAATGCTCGACCAGGCAAAGAAATATCTCATCCGAGTCATGCAGTCCCTGGCAGCCGAAATCGACGCGGGCGTGCCTGTCGTGGTACTGGAGCCGAGTTGCGCCTCCGTCTTTCGAGACGAATTGCGCGGCCTCTTTCCAAAAGATCCGCGCGCTGCGCGATTACGCGAACGGACTTTTCTCTTGAGCGAATTTTTGCACTGCCATGCCGGCGGCTATAAGCCTCCCGCCCTGAATCGAAAGGTGCTGCTGCATGGACATTGTCATCACAAAGCCTTGATGACCCTGAGTGCCGAAGAAGCTCTGTTGCGAAGCATGGGCGTGGAATTGGAATCGCTCGATTCCGGATGCTGTGGAATGGCCGGCGCATTCGGATTTGAGCGCGAGAAATACGAGATCTCCCGGGCCATCGGAGAACGGGTCTTGTTGCCGGCAGTACGACGAGCCGCGCCCGAGACCCTCATCGCTTCAGACGGTTTCAGTTGCCGGGAACAGATCGCGCAGCTTACCGGACGAAGAGCCTTTCATTTGGCCGAGGTGCTGCAACTGGCAGCGACGCAGTCGCCGTCAACAAATCATGAACCCTAGCCAGCCGTCAGCCGCACGCGGATACTGATGGAGACCGGGGTTCGCAAAAGTGAGTCCAGAACCAAGCTAAAAAGACTTTATTTATCGCTGCCGACCTTGACCTTCCGACGGAGCACATCTAGAAAAGATTCGCCGGTCTCCACCAGGCGTCGCTCCAGCCGTTGCGTGCAATCGCAGGAGCTGCATGCCCACGGCTCCGTCCCATTTTCGTCCCGGCAACGGCGGCGATCATGGGCATCTTGTACTCGGGTCAGATCGAAATACTCCTCCCAGTAGGGCCGCTCTTCTAGTAAGGGACTGGGGCAATAACAGACCTCCACCCAGCGGGTAGTCTGATCTTCGCACAGCCGCGCGTCCTTCATATTGCGAAGATATTCATCCCCGGCAACCGAGCCCCGCCCCAGCGTGCGCCTTTCGATGGCTTGCAAGAGATCGGCCTCGCGACCGGCCTTGACTCGTCCACGCACTAAGTAACGCATAATTGTATTGTAATCCCGGAGCGCACTCGGCGCGCGCCTTTCCGCATCAAAGGGAGTGATGCTTGCGATCGGAATTCAGGTGTAAAATCGCCGACGGCAGGGAGGTATATCGCATGAATAAAAGAGAAGGTCGCCGCGCAGCAGGGGCGGCCGATGCTGTTTTGTCTTACCGCTTCGACCCGGAATCGGGCGAACACGTCCTGCGCCTGTTAGATCCAGTGGCGGAGCGGGCGCTGCGACCCAGTCGGAAGGCCGGCTAGCCACTGTTTGATCCCCCGGTTGGGCAGCATAAATTCGAAAGTCGCTTCCAACCACGAGCCCATTTTTTTCGTCTAAACAGCCTCGAACCATGTGCCCTGTCCTGTTAAACGCACGAATGAGCTCCCCTGCGAATTCGCCGGATATCTTCATTATCGGCGGCGGTCCGGCGGGGCTTGCGACTGCAATTCTGGCCGCGCAGCGTGGCTTGCGTGTCGCTGTGGCTGATCATGATCATTTTCCGGTCGATAAGGCTTGCGGCGAAGGCTTGATGCCGGACACGCTGGCGGCGATGACAAGGCTGGGGATCACTGTCGGCCGTAGTGAGGCAGCTCCTTTCCGCGGCATTCGCTTTCACGACGCGCATAGCATGACGTCTGTCGAAGCTGAGTTCGCCCAGGGCTTTGGCCTCGGTATCCGGCGAACGGTATTGCATCCAAAACTCGCGGAGCGGGCCGCCGAGCTAGGCGTGGCCCTGCTGTGGGGCCGTCGCGTCACCCTGGCTGGTGCCGGCCAAGTTTTCTGCGAAGGCCAGCTCGTGCATTGTAAATGGGTGATTGGGGCGGATGGTGAAGCTTCGCCATTCCGCAAGTGGGCAGGCCTCGAGCAGACCCGATGCGAGCAGATCCGTTTTGCCGCCCGGCAGCATTTCCGTACGGCTCCCTGGACCGATCTCGTTGAAGTCTACTGGGCGCGCGATTGCCAGATTGTTGTCACCCCGATTGCTTCCGAGGAACTGTGCATCGCGGTCACCTCGCGCAGCCCCGGTTTGCGATTCAGCGAGGCCCTTAGCCAGGTGCCCGCGCTTGCTTCACGGCTGCGCAATTTGTGCGCGGTAGATAGAGTGCGCGGCGTTCGCGCCGCGTTGCGCCGACTCAGACGTGTGTGTCACGGCCGATTCGCGCTGGTCGGCGACGCTTCTGGCTCTGTCGATCCGCTCACGGGGGAAGGCATTGGCCTGGCCTTTACGCAGGCGGCCGCGCTCGTTGAGGCGATCAAACACAACGATCTGCAATCGTATCAGGCGGCACACGATTGTATTGGCAGGGCATCGCGACTGATGTCCAGGCTCATGCTCATGATGGATGCTCATCCGCACTTGCGCCAGCGAGCGTTGCGCATCTTGGCCGCTGAGCCTTCCCTCTTTTCGCGTTTGCTTAATGTCAATGTAGGCGAGCTCGCGGTTTCGGAATTCGGTGTGAGCCATACACTGCGCTTGGGATGGCGCCTGCTTACTCCGGGCTGGGAGTTATAGCCAGATCTATAAATCGGCTCGATCGATGCGGAAGTATGTACAGCGCCTGCTAACTGTGTCCGTAGCGCTGCTGGCGCTGCAATTTGCCATCCCGGCATTTGCGCAGCAGACCACGCTTGAACTCGATCCCGCACGAACCGCCGTCCACTTTACTCTCAGGACCTCCCTGCACACTGTACACGGCACATTCCGGTTGAAAGGCGGCAAGGTGAGCTTCGATCCGCTAACTGGAAAAGCCTCGGGTCTACTCGCGGTGGACGCGGCAAGCGGTGAAAGCGGAAATCGTGGCCGCGATGCAAAAATGCATAAGGAGGTGCTCGAGAGTCACATTTACCCGGAGATCACTTTTGTCCCCCTTGAGGTCAAGGGGGGTATCGAGATGCAGGGCGATTCGCAGGTCCAAGTAACCGGCACCTTCAGTCTTCATGGTCAGGATCACGAGGTGGTAATTCCGGTTGCCGTGCGGATCTCGGGTTCGGACCTTACTTTGGACGCGAATTTCTCTGTTCCCTACATCTCGTGGGGGCTCAAGAATCCCAGCACGTTCATTTTGCGCGCCAGCGATACCGTTCAATTGAGCGTTCATAGCACCGGCCAGTGGACGCGCGATGTGACAAACTAGCGAGCCCCGTTGAAGAGCCAGCATTTAAGCGGGGAAGTTCTCCCATTACGCGCGGGTCCGCTCACGCAAGGATTGCCGCGTTCATAAAAACGAAATCGTGCACCAAAGTCTTGCCAATCAGAAAGTGCGCAAGCTCCAGCGTAGGCGTCGGAAGCTCCCTTCGGCGTAAGCGCCGTACGCGAAAGTGGCTATTCGTGTTATTTCGGCCGGCCTTTTCGGATGCTCGCCGCAAGCCGTTCGAGTATATGCTTGCAATTGTGAGTTCTTCAAAAACGAGCGAACAGCTCGAAAAAGAAAAGCAGGCCGCGGCGCTGGCTGCATTTCGATACGTGCGCAACAATATGCTTCTCGGCTTGGGAAGCGGATCCACGGCAACCTATTTCCTTGAGTTGATTGCGGCAGCCGTGCGCCGGTCCGAACTGCAGATTGAAGCGGTGGCTTCCTCGCTGCACATCCAGGCCAAGGCTAAAGAGCTCGGCATGCGGATTTGTGAACCGCAGCGGGGAGTTCGCGTTGACCTCACGATCGACGGCGCTGACGAAATCGCTCCGGATCTCAGCTTGATCAAAGGCGCTGGAGGCGCGCTGCTGCGCGAAAAAATCCTGGCCCGGGCGTCGCGGCACTTTCTGGTGATCGCGGACTCTTCCAAGCGCGTTGCACAGCTGGGCCGGCGGCGCGTGCCGCTAGAAGTCACGCCTTTCGCGACGCCTTGGATCATGGATGGGGTCGCGCAGATCGGAGGCAGCCCTGCATTACGCATGGATAAGGTCAAGCCTGACCGCCCATTCCTCACCGACCAGCAGAATCATCTTCTTGACTGCGATTTCGGACTCATTCGCGACGTTCGCGGCTTGGCCATAAGGCTCAAGGAGATTCCCGGCGTCGTGGAACACGGATTATTTCTGGACCTGGCGCGTGCCGCGCTTATCGCCGATGATAAAGAGATCCTCGTTCTGCGTCCCCAGTGCCCGCCCACGCCCCTCAGCCAATGTGACTTGGCTCTCGACTAGTGCCGTTCCAACTTGATCCGGCGAGAGGTTCGGCCCAAAGAGCCTGCGATTGGCTGTGGGGTGGCCTAGTAGAGAATTTGGTGCAAATAGTTGGAACGGCACTAGCCCGCCGGGAGCCCGCTATCTCCGCGATTGCTAAGAAACGCCTTGTGGTGTAATTTGTCCTTCATGGCACCCTGCAGGTTCAGCACGACATGTCGCGACTGCCTCTGTCGCTGTTGTAGGCCAATGTCATTTGGCGGCAGGCTCGGAACCTAGGGTCGAATTTCAAACTGCCCAGCTTTTGAAAAAAGCCCACCGCCAAACTGAATGACGGTGGGCTTTTCTTTCGTTTCGTAATTTTCATCTCGAGGAGATAAACGTATGGCCGAATACAAGCACCCGGAAGTCCTCGTATCCACCGAATGGGCTGCCCAGCACCTGAATGACCCGAAAGTTCGCCTGGTGGAAGTCGACGTCGACACTAGTGCCTACGATCAGGGTCATATTTCCGGCGCTGTGGGTTGGAATTGGCAGACGCAGCTTCAGGATAATGTACGTCGCGACTTGATCTCCAAATCCGCGCTCGAGCAACTGCTCGGCCGGTCCGGCATCTCCAATGACGCCACCGTTCTCCTTTATGGAGACAACAATAATTGGTTCGCCGCCTATGCTCTCTGGCAACTGAAATATTACGGGCACAAGGACGCCCGCCTCATCAATGGTGGTCGCAAGAAATGGCTCGAGGAGAAACGCCCGCTCACCGCTGAGCCTCCGAAAATCACCCCGGCGACTTATCACGCCACTGGTCCGGACGAATCCATCCGCGCTCGCAAGGAAGACGTCTTCGCCATTATCGAAAATCGCAATCGCGGCCACTTAGTGGACGTTCGCTCGGTTGACGAATTCACCGGCAAGATCATCGCGCCCCCGGGCATGAGCGAAACCGCCCAGCGCGGCGGTCATATTCCCAGTGCCGCTAATGTGCCTTGGGCGCAAGCCGCCAATGAAGACGGCACCTTCAAGAGCGCAGATCAACTGCAGCAGCTTTACGGATCCAAAGGCGTAAACGGTAAAGACGAAATCATTGCCTACTGCCGTATCGGCGAGCGCAGCTCGCACACTTGGTTCGTCCTGAAGTATCTGCTCGGTTACGATCGCGTGAAAAATTACGACGGATCGTGGACCGAATGGGGCAACTTAGTGGGCGCGCCGATCGAAAAAGAAAGCGTGGCTGCCACGGCCCGCTAAGCCGTTCCTGCCTGGCACATCCTCCTTCGACGCGATACCCTAGCGCCGAAGGAGGATCATGCATCTACCCATCGTTCATGCGGGAGAACCGGTACTGCGCAAGCACACGCGTGCGCTTTCTCCACAGGAAATCAGGAGCAAAGAGATACAGAAACTGATCGAACACATGCGCGAAACGATGCGCGGGGCTCCCGGTGTGGGTCTGGCCGCTCCACAGGTTGGCTTATCTCTCCAAATGGCGGTAATCGAAGACCGCAAGGAATACTACAAGGAAGTTTCCGCGGAGCAGTTGAAGCTCCGCGAAAGGCGGCCCGTCCCCTTTCATGTCCTCATCAATCCTCGAATCCAGAGCGCGAAAGACGATCAAATCGTGGAATTTTTCGAGGGCTGTCTCAGCCTGCCCGGATTTTTTGCTCTGGTTCCTCGCTCTCGCAGCGTTCGTGTGGAGTGTCTTGACCACCGGGGCAATTCCAAAAGCATCGAGGCCTCCGGCTGGTATGCGCGAATTCTTCAGCACGAAATCGATCATCTTCACGGCAATTTGTATATCGACCGGATGCACAGCCGCTCCTTCAGTTCCACGGAAAATTGGGAGAAGTTCTGGAAGGGCAAGCCTATCGCGGACGTGCGCTCGGAATTGGGCTGCTAGCCGGCCGCGGTTGGTTATTTTGGCTCGCCCGGCTGCCATGGATCGATCCAGAAATCGAGTGACAGCCATAGGCTATAGGCGGGGCGCATCAGCACGAGGGTGAGGAAGACAGCCAGACCGGTCCAAAATACGAACTTTAGATTTTCCGAAAAAATGCTCGCTACAGGCAAGAGTAAAGACAGGAGATATGCGGCCAATAAGATAAAGGCCGTGAGGATGTACGTGATGATCATGCCTCCGAGGTAGTAGCCGGGTTCGCGGAAATAGGAGAGGCCGCAATCAGGACATCTCGGCAGCACGCGATTTGGCCAGCCGCGGAAAATTCGGCCGCGCCGGCAATTGGGACACCGGCAATGCAGTGCGTTCAGCAGGAGCTTGGGAAAATTTGGCCTTCCCCTCACGACGTCAATTATATGCCGAGGTGAGCGAGCCGACCGAGGCTGGAGCCTGCAAACGTTTTGCGCGTTTTGCTCTCCGCATCAGGCCATTACCCTACGAGGGGCGTGGCCGACCCCCTCAGTCAGCAGTTGAAAGGTGGGCCAATAGGCGTATGATTTCTGCAACCTTGGGACACTGTGATAGCCCAAATTTCGGAGGCAGAACCGAAGATCGCCGAAACGACGGGCGTGTACTCTCTTGGAGAGAGCGGATTGAAAGGAGGCTTAAGATGAAGCGTGGATTTGGATTGGGCGTGCTTGTTTTGCTTTTGGCCGGGATAACCCAGGCGCAACAGAATGTGCCGCCACCAGCAAAGGCCTTCGCAGCTGCGCCGGAGATCCCTTATGACTCGGTGCCCAATTTTCTAAAGCTCCCGACGGGTTTGTACCTCGGCGAAGGCATCGGCGTGGCCACGAACTCGAAGGGACACGTTTTTGTCTATACCCGAAGCGGTGAAGCCTCGCGGCTGTTTGAATTCGATCCCAAGGGAACGTTGGTTCGCGAGATTGGCAAGGGTCTATACGGATTTCAGATGGCGCACGCCGTTCGCGTCGATCCTCAGGACAACATTTGGGTCGTCGACGAAGGCACGGACATGGTCATCAAGTTCAGCCCTGACGGCCGCGTGGCCATGACCATGGGCAGACGGCTGGAATTCGGCGGAGGCTTGCGAGCAACTCCGGCGCCAGGCACCACCCCACCACCTCCCGACCCGTATCGGTTCGGCAGGCCCACGGATGTCGCCTGGGATGCCGCCGGGAACATTTTTGTCTCCGACGGCTACACGAACTCGCGCGTCGTGAAATATGACAAGAACGGCCGGTTCATCAAGGCGATCGGCACCAAAGGGACCGGCCCCGGCCAGTTCAACACTCCTCATTCCATTCAGACTGACGCGAACGGCGATGTCTACGTCGCGGATCGAGGCAATCGGCGGATCCAGGTCTTGAGCAACGACCTCATGGTGAAGGCGATTTACGACAATGTAGGCGCACCCTGGGCCGTCTGTATCACGCCCGGCCCCCACCAGTATCTCTACAGTTCCAATTCCAATCCCGACAACAACAATTCGCTTTTCAATGTTGTGAGCGGCGAAATCTACAAGATGGAGTTGGACGGGAGGGTGCTCGGTAAGTTCGGCAAGGGCGGCAAGCAATTAAAAGAATTCACCACCGTCCACGCCATGGATTGCCGCAACGAAAACGATCTGCTCACGGCCGAGATTACGGGCTGGCGCGTGCAGAAACTCCTGCTGCATCCGCAGGTTCAGACTTCCTCCCGGTGAGGCCTGCGCATATGACAAACCAATCGAAATCGCTCCTTTCGGAGGTTTCCATGAGACGTTTTTTGCAGCTCTTTCTGCTGGCCGCGGCCTTGCTGTTTGTCAAGCCGCTTTTCGCGCAATCGGTAATTCCTGAAATCCCCTACGACTCCGCGCCCAATCTTCTGAAAATGCCGGAGGACATCTATTTGGGAGAGGTGCTGGGTGTGTCCACCAATTCCAAGGGGCACATTTTCGTCTACACCCGCACGGGCTCGGTGAACTTGACCACGGGAACGAACCGCGTGTTTGTGCGTTCCGCCTCGCGCCTTTTTGAATTCGATCAGAATGGGAGATATCTCCGCGAAATCGGGCAGGGACTCTATGGGTTCGTCCAGGCGCATGCCGTGCGCGTCGACCCTCAGGACAACATTTGGGTCGTGGACGAAGGCTCCAATATGGTCATCAAATTTGATCCGGAAGGCCGTGTAGTCATGACCATGGGCAGAAAGCCTGAAGCGGTCGATAATCCAGTGCGCCTGGAGGGCCCGCCCGCTCCTGGCAGTGGCGCAGGAGTTCCCGGAGACAATTTCAATGGGCCCTCCGACGTGGCCTGGGATGCTGCCGGAGATATCTTCGTAGCGGATGGCTCCAGGAATTCCAGGGTCGCTAAGTTCGACAAGAACGGCGCGTTCATCAAGTCTTGGGGCACCAGGGGGGCAGCGCCGGGCCAATTCAGCACTCCGCACTCGATCGTAGTGGACGCCAAGCAGAATGTTTATGTGGCCGATCGGGGCAATAAGCGCATTCAAGTATTCGATACGGATGGCAATCCCAAGGCTCAGTACACCAATGTTGGCACGCCGTGGGCCTTGTGCATTACCTCCGGGCCGCACCAATATCTCTACAGCTCCGATTCCAATACCGGCGATTTTGAGAACGCCACCATCTACAGGATGGAACTCGACGGCACGGTTCTGGGCAAGTTTGGCGCGGGCGGCAAACAACTGAAGGAATTCGGCACCGTGCACGAAATCGATTGCCGCAAAGAAAACGAGGTCTATGTGGGTGAGATCACCAATTGGCGCATCCAAAAGCTCACCCTGCACCCGGAAAAGGTGGAGACCAGCCGCACCTCCGCTGCACGGTGAGTGACAGGCGGCAATTTATCCTGAGCTTGTAGGCTGCGCGTTCAATGTGTCGGAACAGATAAGGCTCTCTGCAGGCGCTCGGCGCTAAAATAGGCTGCGCCAGATTGAGATGAGTTCAATCAAGAAGCTTCTGTGGTTCGGGATCGCCGCCCTCGGCGCGATTTCCCTGGGCATTATCGCTAGAACCCGGGGCGAGCCGATCAATGCTGTGTGGCTGGTAGCGGCCGCCGCCTGTATTTATGCCCTTGGTTATCGCTTCTACAGCCGCTTTCTCGCTTATCGCGTTTTAAAACTGGATGACTCGCGCGCCACTCCGGCCGAGCGCCTCGAAGATGGCCGCGACTTCGTTCCTACGAACAAATGGGTTGTCTTCGGCCATCATTTCTCGGCCATTGCGGGCCCCGGCCCTCTAGTCGGTCCCATCCTAGCCGCGCAATTCGGATACCTCCCGGGAACTTTGTGGATCGTCATCGGGGCCGTGCTAGGCGGCGCGGTGCAAGATTTCGTGGTCCTGTTCTGCTCGGTTCGGCGCGACGGGAAATCTATCGGCCAGATGGCCAAAGAAGAGATCAGCGGCATAGCCGGTTTTGCGGCGCTTGTCGGCGTGCTTTCCATCATTACCATCATCATCGCGGTGGTTGGCTTGGTGGTCGTAAATGCGCTAAAGGGAAGCCCCTGGGGCTTCTTCACCATCGCGATGACCGTTCCCATAGCATTCTTGATGGGAATCTACATGCGGTTTCTCCGGCCAGGCCGAGCCACCGAAGCGTCGATCTTCGGATTTATCTTGGTTATGGCTGCGGTGCTGGGCGGACGCTACATCGGCGAATCGCCAAGCCTTGCGCCTCATTTCACCTATAGCGCCATCGGCCTCGCCTGGATGCTCGTGATTTACGGCTTTGCTGCTTCGGTCACACCCGTCTGGCTGCTGCTCGCCCCGCGTGGCGCCCTCAGTACCTTCGTGAAGCTCGGCACGATCCTCGCGCTGGCCGTGGGAATCCTGGCGGTCCGCCCGCCCATGCTGATGCCGGCATTCACGCGATTCGTGGACGGCACGGGCCCCATCTTTGCCGGTAAGATCTTCCCCTTCTGTTTCATCACCATCGCTTGCGGCGCCCTATCCGGGTTTCACTCGCTCATCTCCTCGGGCACAACTCCGAAAATGCTCAGTAAGGAAAGCCAGGCTCGGCTGGTTGGTTACGGCAGCATGCTCATGGAAAGCTTCGTGGCCGTGATGGCCATGGTCGCCGCCTGCGTTCTCAAGCCGGGCATTTACTTTGCCGTGAATAGCCCCGCGGGTGTAGTCGGCACCCTGCCGCAGCAGGCGGTGGCTACCATTTCGGGTTGGGGCTTCCCGGTCACGGCTCAGGATATGGCCGACCTGGCGTCCAGAGTCGGCGAGGTGACTCTCTTCAACCGTACCGGCGGCGCGCCATCGCTGGCGGTCGGCATGGCCCATATCTTTTCCGGCTCACTTGGCGGCTCCGCGGTGATGGGCATTTGGTATCACTTCGCCATCATGTTCGAGGCTCTTTTCATTCTCACCATTCTCGACGCCGGCACTCGCGTCGGGCGCTTTATGCTGCAGGATTTGCTCGGGCAGTTCTGGAAGCCACTGGGCAAGACGAGTTGGTATCCTGGCATTCTTTTGACAAGCGCGTTGATCGTCGCGTTCTGGGGATACTTTCTGTTCCAGGGCGTGCTGGACCCCTTGGGCGGAATCAATAGCCTATGGCCCTTGTTCGGAATTTCCAATCAGCTTCTCGCCGCCATCGCCCTGTGCGTCTGCACCACCGTCCTGATCAAAATGGAAAAGAGCCGTTACGCCCTGATTACCCTCGCCCCACTCGTCTGGGACGTCTGTGCCACCATGACCGCCAGTTTCCAGAAGATTTGGAGTCCCATCCCGGCTCTGGGCTTCCTGGCCCATGCGCGCTATCTGGCCGATCAGATCGCCGCGGGAGCCATTCCGGCCGGGCAGGTGCTGCAGACGCAGCAATTGATCTTCAACGATCGCCTGGATGCCCTGGTCACATTTATCTTTGCCGTTCTCGTGGCCGTAATCTTGATCGAATCCGGCCGCAACTGGTGGCTCTTTGCCTCGGGGAGAAAGCGCGTGGAGCTTTGCGAAGCTCCCGTGGAACTCTCTCGTTTGACCGCCTAACAAAACGAATTGACATTCCCGGCGGGACCCTCTGCAAAGCTTGTGAAGACTCGACGCAAAGGGAAACTCTTTTCCCTCGAAAATACGGGGAATTCCTTGACACCCACCACAAAGGGTTGTCTAATCGAGTGGTTACAAAAGATTCGCCGCAGTCCAGCAGTTTGCGTAATGTCGGGGTTGAGAGTCGCCATTTATTGCGTTGTAAAATCCCTTTCTGCGCGGAGCAAGTCTGAACTTGGGTTGCAGGGAAAACCCTGATTTTGGGGGATCGGGCACATGAACGACGTAACCATTGGAATCGGCGGAGCGGCCGGAGACGGTATCGACAAGTCCAGCGAGACCCTGGCCAAGACTGCGGCGCGCTCGGGGCTATATGCCTATGGATTCAATAGCTATCAGTCTGTCATCCGCGGCGGCCATATCTGGCTGCGTCTGCGGTTGCGTGAGGAAAGAGCCTATTCTCAGGGCGACCATCTGAATGCCCTCATCGCCCTCAATCAGGATTCCATCGAGCGTCACGCCCCGGAAGTGGAATCGGGTGGGGCCATCTTATTCAATGCCGATAAGCTCCGCGTGAACATTCCCATCCGGGACAATGTCCTCACCGCGCCTCTTCCCGTAGCTCAGTTGATCAAGCCCTTTGCTCCCGTGGCGCCGGTTATGCAGAACACAGTGGCGGTCGGCGCGCTGATCTTCCTTTTTGGCCTCAACTTTGAAGTTGCTTCCAGCGTCCTCGCCGACACCTTCGGCCACAAAGGCCAAGCCGTAATCGACCAGAACGTAGGCATTCTGAAGGCCGGTTATGAGTACGCCAAGGAACATTTTGTCCCGCTTGGCTATCAATGGAAGTTTTCCGGCGAACGCCGTCCTTATGTCACCGGCAACGAAGCATTCTCCATCGGCGCCGTCGCCGCTGGCTGCAGGTTCTACTCCGCATATCCCATGACGCCCGCATCGGGCATCCTCACCTGGATGGCGGAACATTCCGAACGCTGCGGCGTCGTCGTCAAGCAGATGGAAGACGAGCTCGCTGTCGCCAATGTGGCCATCGGCGCCGGTTTTGCCGGTGCTCGCGCCATGTGCGCCACTTCCGGAGGCGGCTTCGCCCTCATGACCGAAGCCATCGGCATGGCCGGTATGATCGAAGCGCCCGTGGTCTTCATCGAAGTCCAGCGCGGCGGCCCTTCCACCGGCATTCCCACCAAACAAGAGCAGGCCGATCTCAACCAGGTTTATGGCGCTTCCCAGGGCGATTTTCCGCGCATCATCATGGCCCCCCGGGACACCGCCGACTGCTTCGATACTGCCGTGGAAGCCTTTAATCTCGCGGAGAAATACCAGTGCCCGGTCATTATCATCTCGGACCTTTTGCTCTCCGAACATCCCGAAACGGTCGAGCCGGGGCGCTTCAAGGCCGACGTACCCATTGATCGCGGTGCCTTGCTCAAGGAAGTGAACGGCAAGAACGGGCATTACAAGCGATACGAATTTACGCCTTCCGGCATTTCTCCTCGCGCGCTTCCGGGCACCGCCAATGCCATGTACGTTGCCGCCACCGACGAACACGACGAACGAGGCGTATTGATCAGCGACGTTTTCTGTAACGCGGCGGTTCGCCGGAAGATCGCGGAAAAGCGTATGAAGAAGCTGGCCCTCGCTCTGAAGGACCTCCCGGCGCCACGCATCGAGGGGCCTGCCGATGCCGAAGTAACCTTGATCGGCTGGGGATCCACCGCAGGCGTGATTCGTGAAGCGGTCGAACAACTGAATGCCTCTGGAATCCGCGCCAATCAGCTCCATTTCAAGTATCTGCTTCCGTTCCACAGCAAGGAAGCCATTGACATTCTCGAGAACTGCAAGCGCACCATCTGCGTGGAAATGAACTCCACGGGGCAATTTGCGCGGCACCTGCGCGCTGAGACCAGCCACGCCGTCACCGACAAGATTTTGAAATACGATGGCGAGCCGCTTGAGCCCGGCGCCATCGCCGCTCAGGTTCGCGCCATCCTCAAAGGCCAGCCGCACTCGCTCGACGTAAGCCAGTCCGAGGCCCGCGAAATTGCCTACCATTATGTGCGCGTCTATTTGGGCGACGAGGTTCGTCCGGGCCAGATCTCCAAAGCCGAGGGAAACGGCTACGGAGAGCCGGTGTGGAATATCGAGATCGTAAATCGTGAAACAGGCGCGAAGAGTGGAGAGCTGCGCGTAGGTGTTCAGACGGGCTCGACCCATTCCTGGCAGCCGGCCGGCTAGGGATACCAGAAGTTAGGGGATCAAGGGGGAAGAATGGCAACGATTGTAGAGCTTCCAATTGAGAATTTTGAGGGCGTAGTCGATCCGGATTGGTGTCCCGGTTGCGGTGACTTCGGCGTTCTCAAAAGCGTCAAGATGGGCGCCACAAAGGCTGGCGTCTCGCCGAAAGATCTGGTGATTGTTTCCGGCATCGGCTGTTCCTCCAACCTGCCCGGATATGTGCATGCTTACGGCGTCCACTCCTTGCACGGGCGCGCCGTCGCGGTAGCCACCGGCATCAAGCTGGCCAACACGGATCTCAAGGTGGTTATCACCGGCGGCGATGGAGATGGCTACGGAATCGGCATCGGTCACTTCATCCATGCTATGCGCCGCAATCTCGATCTCACCTACATCGTCATGGATAACCAGATTTACGGCCTCACCACCGGCCAGGCTTCGCCCACCACGATGAAAGACCAGCGCACAAAGTCCACGCCCAACGGAAATGTGGAGTTTCCTATCAATCCGATCGCCCTGGCCTTGGTGTCCGGCGCCACCTTCGTTGCTCGCGCGTTTTCAGGTGAACCAAATCACATGGCCGATTTGATCTCCGCGGGCATTCAGCATAAGGGATTTGCGCTGATCGACGTCTTCAGCCCCTGCGTCACCTACAACAAGGTGAATACCTACCCCTATTTCAAGAAGCGTGTTTACAAGCTCGAAGACGAAAAGGGATACGATTCAGGAAACGTGGGCACCGCCACCGAGCGCTCCCATGAGTGGGGTGACCGCATCCCCATTGGCCTGTTCTATAAGAGCGAACAGCCCACCTACGAGTCGAGCGACCTCGTGCTTCGCAAGGGTCCCGTCGTACGCCAGAATATGCGCTTGGATAAGAGCGTCTTCCAAGGTCTCGTTACCGAACTGATGTAGGAAACCGCGGCCGCCCGCCGACGTTCGGTCGGTCTGCGACGCAAGGGAATTTAGAACAAAAAGGGCCGGCTCTCGCCGGCCCTTTCGTTTCCGCACTGTGGCCGTGTTAGCAGGAAGCTTCGTCCCTCTCTTACTTTTCTTGGGAATATCTGAAAGGACAGATTGGTTAACAGGAGCTTCGGATGAGGCGGGGGCTCGAACGATAGGTTCGAGCCCCTTCCTAATATGAGCCTACTTTTCGAGATCCCTTTTCTTAATCTGAGCCTCTAATAGCGATCTTCTCGACGTCCCATTCAGAGCAGGAACCCCTGTACAGGACATTGTCGCCCTCGGCGTGGAGCGAATGGATTATGCAGCCGGTCTGCCCCATGCCCAAGCCGGTCTGCGCCCAGCCGAGGAGTTTTCCATTGTGATCGAGCTGGTAGATTTTGCCCGTCCCGTCGCCGCTGTAAATATACTTGGGGGTGACCTGGAGGCTCCAAGGCATGGCTACGCCGGTGATGGTTTTTTTGAAGTTCAGATCGGTGTCATAGACCTGGATGCGCAGGTTGCCGCGGTCGGCCACGTAAACGAGGCCCGCCTGCGCATCCACGGCGATGCTATGCGGCGTGCTGAACTGGTCTTGGCCGTTGCCGTGTGTTCCCACCGCCTTCACCCAAGTGCCGTCTTTTGCAATCTTGACGACGCGCGAGTTGCCGTAGCCGTCGCTCACGTACATATTGTCTTGCGCATCCCAGGCGATATCCGTTTCCCGGTTGAATGTGCCCATGGTTCCGACCGGATAACGGTCCGTGATCTTCTCATCGCGTTCGACGAAGCGCTCGAGGTAGTCGATCGCCTCCGGCTTTCGGCCGAGGGTCATTTTGACGTTGCCGTTAGGGTCGAACTTGACGATCATTCCGGAACCCTCGTCAACCATCCACACGTTGTCGTACTTATCGACGCGGACCGCGTGCGCGAAGGAAGCGGCGTAGTTATCCGGGCCCCACAGCTTTACAAACTTCAGGTTTTGGTCGAACTCGAACAGTTCCGCGGCCGTCCCACCACGCGCACTACCGCCCGTGCCCGTGCGCGAGTACACAAACAGGTGGCCTTTTGAATTCTTGGCAACTCCTTCGGTTTCACCGACGGTGTGGCCGGGAATGGTGAGCGTGAGATGTTCCTCCGTGATCTGTAACTTCGGAGTGGCTTTTTCAAGGGCAAGTTGCTTCTCCCTGGCGGCCTGCGCCTCCGGGCTATTGCCGAACTGCGCTTGGACCCTCAGCGTCCCCGCGCCCATCACGACGCCGAGCACCAACAAGGAAAACAACACTACGGAGCGCTTCATGTCTGGAACCTCCTCTCGAAAATAAACTCCAACCGAGACCCCCGACGGTTTGGCGAGACCGCCTCTTAGCTCCCTGTGAGCAGCGCGATGCTACACCCAAACACGTGCCCCGGTGACGGTAATTTCGAAAAAATGTCATGCCCTGCCCGCTGCGACGCTCGCCGCGTCCCCAACGCACGCTTTTGAGCGCGAGGCACCAATCCCCGCCGCGAACGTCACCTACAGGATGAGCTTCGCGGCGTAGAGAAGTTGCGCTCGCGCGGTAAAGAAGTCTTTGCGTGTATTGGGGTGGTTATCAGGTACAATTTTTGGCTCGCAGGAGCCGGAGCCAGTGTCAGCGTCTACTTCAAACTCGATCGATCAATTCAGCGACGGCGCCGCCACGCTACGCTACGACTGGACCCGCGACTCCGTCCGCGAGATTTATCGCCGTCCCCTCCTCGAGCTCATTTTCGCCGCCCAGCAAGTCCATCGGAAATTCCACGATCCTGCTCGCGTCCAGCTTTGCCGCTTACTCTCCATAAAAACCGGCGGCTGTCCGGAGGACTGCGGCTATTGCCCGCAAAGCGCCCACTATGAAGCGGGAGTTCAGAATCAGCCTTTGATGGACGTCGAGGAAGTCTGCCGAGCCGCAAAAAAAGCGCGCGACGACGGCGCCAGCCGCTTCTGCATGGGCGCGGCGTGGCGCGAAGTTCGCGACGGCCGCGACTTCGATAAGGTTTTGGAAATGGTGCGCGCCGTGGCCTCGCTGAACCTCGAAGTCTGCTGCACGCTGGGAATGTTGACCGAAGATCAGGCGCGCCGCCTGGCCGCCGCGGGTCTCACCGCTTACAACCATAACCTCGACACTTCGCCCGAGTTTTACGGCCGCATCATCAGCACGCGGCGCTACGAAGACCGCCTGCGCACGATTCAAGCGGTCCGGCGCGCCGGGATTACGGTTTGTTGCGGCGGCATTATCGGTATGGGCGAGTCCGAGGAGGATCGCGTCGGCCTGTTGCATCAATTGGCGAATCTGGAGCCTCATCCCGAAAGCGTGCCCATCAACATGCTCGTTCGAGTGCACGGCACGCCTCTCGCCGATGCGGAGCCCCTAGACGCTCTCGTCCTCGCGCGCACGATCGCTACGGCGCGCCTGCTCATGCCGGCAGCCATGGTGCGCTTGAGCGCCGGACGCAATTCCCTGAGCCGCGAGGCCGTGAGCTTGTGCTTCCTTGCCGGCGCGAATTCCATCTTCGTGGGCGAAAAGTTGCTCACTACGCCGAATCCCGGACGCGACGAAGACGACCGCCTTTTGCGGGACCTCGGCCTGCGCGGATCGACTCATGAGCAAAACCCAAGTTAGCGAACTCAGCCGCCGCATCGACGCCGAATTGGCCGCTCTCGCCTCGCAGGACCAATTACGTCGGCTCGGCGCGGTTGACGGCGTGAATCTCTGCTCCAACGATTATCTCGGCCTCGCTACTGACCCGCGACTCCGAGAGGCCCTGGCTTCCGCGCTCGCCAACGGGGTTCCGGTCGGTTCCACCGGGTCTCGCCTTCTTTCCGGCGATGCAGCGATTTGGGAGGAGCTCGAGTCTGAAATCGCGCAATTCATGGGATCGCCAGCGGCTCTGTATTTCAATTCCGGCTATTCGGCGAATGTCGGCTTGTTGAGCGCCCTCATTCGTCCCGGCGACGTCGTTTTCTCAGACGCCGGCAATCACGCCAGCATCATTGATGGCCTGCGCCTGTCCGGCGCGCGCAAAGTGATTTTTCCGCACCTCGATATG
>WNGN01000516.1_pt1 | contig 35809 bp, 28 predicted proteins | sample 5400561 | NCBI WGS metagenome assembly WNGN01 (sample SAMN13153379, study PRJNA577476) | soil metagenome | isolation source: 115 cm soil or saprolite under Garry oak tree replicate 2 | place: USA:California | collected 2016-06-15 | reverse complement strand
TCCAACTATTTGCACCAAATTCTCTACTAGGCCACCCCACAGCCGATCGCAGGCTCTTTGGGCCGAACCTCTCGCCGGATCAAGTTGGAACGGCACTAGCCCAATGCGTGAATACATGTGTAGCCGGCCAATCGGGAAGCGATTCATATCCAATCACCAATTATAGCCTAGCGCAAATTCTCGCCCCCATCATCGCCGGCCGGCCGCCCAAAGAACCGAATCCGCGACGCGGGCGATTTGCGCCATCTCGCTGACATCGTGAACGCGAACAATATGCGCGCCATTTAAGATTGCCGTGGTTACCGCGGCGGCGGTTCCCCATTGCCGCTTTTCCGCAGGCCACACTTGCCGCTTGTCGCCTAGCGCCCAGCCGATGAACATTTTTCTCGAAGCGCCCACCACGAGCGGGCAGCCCAGGCGGGCTAACTCAGGCAGCCGGGCGAGGGTCTCGAAATTCTGCTTATAGTTCTTGCCAAAGCCGATGCCGGGATCCAGGAGAAGCTTCGATTCCGAGATGCCCGCCCGGCGCGCGCCGGCGATTGACGCACGCAAGCCTTGCGCGATATCGCGGATGACGTCGCGCGCGAAGGGCCCCTTGTGCATCGACCTGGGAGAGCCGCGCATGTGCACGAGAACCAAAGCGGCGCCTCGACTCTTTACGAGATGGGCGAGTTGGGGATCGGTTCGAAGGCCGCTCACGTCATTGATAATTTCTACTCCTGTTTTCAAACCCGCTTCGGCAACCTCGGCTTTCTGCGTATCGAGCGAAATAGGAATTCGCAATTTGCCCTGCAAACTCTCGAGCACCGGCAAGACACGCGCGATCTCCTCGCCGGCGCTGATCGGAGCGGCTCCGGGACGCGTGGATTCGCCGCCTATATCGAGGATGTCCGCGCCAGCCTGCTCCATCTCGAAGGCCCGCCTTACGGCCGATTGCGCGCCGAGATAACGGCCTCCGGCATAAAAACTATCGGGCGTGACATTGAGGATTCCCATGATTAGCGTGCGCTCGCCGAGCCGGAGCGTGCGCGAAGGCAAGCGCAAGCGGTACCGCAAGCGCGCGAACATAGGCGTACATCTTAGATGGCAATTTATGGACTTTGCTAGCGGGAGGAGGCGGGGACGTAATACGCAGTGCGATGCGTGATTTGTGAGTTCGCGGGGACCCGCGCATTCGAGCGCTCGTCGGGGCGCAGCTCCACCTTCAACTTTCGCCAGCCGGGTTTCGCAACGCCCGCGGCGGGGTAATACCCCAATGTGTATTCCGCTTCCAGCTTCAGGGCGATGCCGTGATAAATTTCGGCCAGGCTGCCAAGCTCGCGCAGAAAATATAATTCGCCGCCGACCTGCCGGGTGAGCTCGGCCAGGTAGAGCGTGTAAAGCGGAATTCCGGAGCGTCGCGCCGCCGGCGTCACGAACGGCTGTTCGCGTTGCGCGGATAACCACTCGCCGGTCATTGCGCGGGGCCGCGGCTCAGTCGAAATCACGTACAGCTCGATACCGCTGGCCGCGATCGCGCGCGTCACATCCTGAAACGTCAGAGATTTATCTGCCCCCGCCGCGGGCGACATACTTTGCGGATCCCAGGTGAGGCCCAGGGCGCTGTCCTGGCCATCGGTCAGAAGAACGATGGCTTTGCGGCCGGCGCGTCCGCTAAAAAGCCGGACAGCGGTGAGATAGGCCGCCTGATAGATGAAGGATTGGGAAGAGTTGGCCACCTGCGCGAGCCGCGGCGAGGTGAGCGCGGCCTGGAGCAGGCGGCGATCACGCGAAAAGGGCAGCAGCACCTCAGTTTCGCCGGCAAAAGCCACAACCGCAACCTCGTCCTCGGGCCGCAGTGATTCTGTAAGGGATTGGGCAACGCCGCGCATATCTCGAAGTTCGCGATAAATGCTGGGGCTGGCGTCAATCACGAGCGCGATGCTCGCGGGAGTAGTCGCAGCGTCGAAGGCGCTAACCTTCTGTTCTGTGCCATCCTCCCACAGGCGAAAATCGTCTTGCGTGAGGCCTCGCACGCGCGTGCCGTCGGGCGCGGTGACGGTGCACTGCGCTTCCACCAGGTCCACTCGCGAACGGATGACGGGGGCGAGCCCTGGGGGCGCGGATGCGGATTCGTCGGCGGGAATCGGCCGCATCTCGCCGGTCGCGGGATCGCGTGAGATTCGTATCTCGTGCTCGAGTATGCGCGGCCGGGGAAGCTTGGGCCTCTGCGCCGGGGCCACGATGCTTGCTCCCAGCACGAAAGTAAAGGCAGGCACGAGAAAACGTCTGAACCGAATGCGGGATTTCGCAAGCAATTTCATCGCGGGTGGCACCACGGCGATTTCAGCCGCCAGGGAGGTCACAAGGAAAGAGATTACTCAAGATCAAAATCGCGCAGCGGCTTTTCCGCCGGTCCTTCGCGGGCCTTCTTCAGTCCTTCCTCGAACTTGCGCGCGAGAACATCTTCCTTCTTGTTTTCCGCTTCCCAGGATTCGCGGAACTTATCCTCGCGGCGCCGGGCTTGCTCCGCCAGAATCCGCGCCGCATCCGAGATATCCACATCGGGCGCAGCCCTGGGCGGCGGGGCGTGCGACAAAACTGCGGCTAACTGTGCGTCAACGACGAGCTTCGAGTGGCAGCACGGGCACACAACTTCAATGGGCGCGGATTTCTTGGCCATGGCCCCATTGTACGCCTTCCGGGCCTCGTTGCATGCGGTCTCCAAAGCTCGCGGGAAAAGAAAAAAGGGCGCCCGAAGGCGCCCTGAGAAGGCCGCTTGGATCGGATTGCCTCGCTATCCCTTGCTGAAACCGGGAGCAGGACGGAGTTCGGGCCGCGGAGCGGGCTTCGGCTCGACTCCAGGAAGCGGTTGCGTCGGCGGCACGGGCGCAGCCGGTTTGACCTTCTCCGGCAGCGGCTTGCCATCGATCAGCAGCCTCAAGTCAGCGGCATCCAGGACTTCGCGGACAAGCAGGGCCTGGGCAATGCGTTCGAGGGTGTCTTTATTGCCGTCGAGGATGTTGCGCGCGGTTTCGTAAGCCTGCGTGACAATTTTCCGAACTTCCCCATCGATGTGAATGGCGGTGTCTTCGGAATAATCACGATGCTGCGCAATTTCGCGTCCGAGGAAGATGGCTTCCTCTTTCTTGCCGAAAGCCAGCGGCCCGAGTTCGCTCATGCCCCAGTCGCACACCATCTTCCGCGCGATGTCCGTAGCTCGCTCGATGTCGTTCCCCGCGCCCGTGGTGATGTGGCCAAGGAAAATCTCCTCCGCCGAGCGGCCGCCCATCAATACAGTGAGTGTCCCGATGAGATAGTCTCTCGTGTAAGTGTGCTTGTCGTCGATCGGCAGCTGCATCGTCAGGCCCAGCGCCATGCCGCGCGGAATGATGGTGACTTTGTGCAGCGGATCGGCGCCGGGGGTCATGGCCGCCACCAGGGCATGCCCGGCTTCATGATAGGCAGTGTTCCGCTTCTCCTCTTCCGAGAGGATCATGGACTTACGTTCGACGCCCATCAAAACTTTGTCTTTGGACATCTCGAAATCGGCCATGGTGACGACCTTGCGATTTTGGCGCGCCGCCCAAAGCGCCGCTTCGTTCACCAGGTTGGCCAGATCCGCGCCGGAGAATCCCGGAGTGCCGCGCGCAATCACCGAAAGATCCACATCGTCGGCAATGGGGACTTTGCGCGTGTGCACGCGCAGGATTTCCTCTCGTCCCTTGATGTCCGGCCGAGGAACTACCACGCGGCGGTCAAACCGGCCGGGACGCAGCAGCGCCGGGTCCAGCACGTCCGGGCGGTTCGTGGCAGCGATCAGAATGACGCCTTCGTTTGATTCAAAGCCGTCCATTTCCACCAGCAGAGCATTCAGGGTCTGCTCGCGTTCATCGTGACCGCCGCCCAAACCGGCGCCGCGGTGGCGGCCAACCGCATCGATTTCGTCGATGAAGATGATGCAGGGCGCATTCTTCTTGCCCTGCTCGAAGAGATCGCGCACGCGGCTGGCGCCTACGCCGACGAACATCTCCACGAAGTCGGAACCGGAAATGGAGAAAAACGGAACGTTGGCCTCGCCGGCAATGGCGCGCGCCAGGAGGGTCTTGCCGGTTCCAGGAGGGCCGACGAGCAGAACGCCTTTGGGAATGCGTCCGCCCAGCTTTTGAAACTTTTGCGGATCTTTCAGGAATTCGATGATTTCCTGCAGCTCTTCCTTAGCCTCATCGATCCCGGCCACGTCCTTGAATGTGGCCTTCTTCTGCTGCGCAGTCAGCAAACGGGCGCGGGACTTGCCGAAGCTCAGAGCTTTGTTTCCGCCCGCCTGCATTTGCCGCATCATCACGATCCAGAAGCCCACCAGCAGGAATAACGGCGCCGCGGTGAGCAGGAAATTGATCCAGTCTGCGCGGGTAACTTCCTTGACGTTGATGAGAACGCCCTTATCGCGCAGTTCCTTGGTGAGATCGGGGGCCGCTTCCTTGAAGAGAGTTACGCGGAATTTCTTGGCTGGTTCGCGCCACTCGCCTTCGATTTCGTAGCTATTTGGTGAGAGATAGAGCGTGACTTCCTTTACATTTCCGCGGTCCACCTGGCTCATGAACTCGCTGTAGCTGGGTTCTTCCTGGCGCGCAGTCTGACCGCTGGCCGACACCATGCGCCAAAGGACGACGCACAACAGGATGATAAACATCCAGAAGAGTATGGTTTTTGCCGTGGAACTCGAATTCACGCTTTACCTCTTTCTTTCCTTACGCGTAGCCGCCAACCGCAATCCTCGCGCCCGGCGAGGCTGCACACCCACGTAGGGCACGTTACGGTACCACCCACGGCTTCCCGCAAGCCCATAACCCGCCAGATATTTAGATGCCGCAGCGAAGCAAAAGTAATCCGGCTTCAGATCCACCCTGCGTTCAGAAGGCTTATCGAAAAGGGTAGCCAGCTTCAACGAACGCGGGCGCGTCTCTTGCAGACGCTTCAAAAGAAAATCCTGTGTCAGGCCCGACTGCACCACCGCATCGATGACCAACACATCCCGCTTCTCCAGGCGCGGTGGCCGGCTGAAATAGATCTCCCGGCGATCGTGGCCGGCAAACTGGACGTCGCGGATTTCCGCCCACACGAAATGGCAAACCACCGGGCAGGAGATGCGCCTTATCAAATCGGCGGCAAAAACGAAGGCGCTGTCGAGCATCACCACGATATCCAGCGTCCGGTCCCCGTAATCCCCCGATATCGTTCGGCCCAATGACGTTACCCTCTGAGCTAATTGCTGAGAGGTATAAACGGGCTGGAGGGCCGGTTTCAAAGCTTTTCCTCCGCGATAATTACTCCGGCACGAGTTGCCGGTCGCGGAGCGAACGCCGCCGCGACGGGTAGGCCGCGGGTCCAAACCAGCATATTCGCGCTCGTCAGCACCGGCCAGCCCTCCCGATCCGGCACCGCTACTCGCTTCATCCTCAAGAACTGCTTAAGCTTACGGGAGCTGCGCCGCCCCTTTGGCCGGAAGGAGTCGCCAGGACGCCAATTGCGCAGAACCAAAGGTGAGTCAAGCAGGTCCCTGTCTAAGACAGCCTTGTCCGGATCAGTGTCGCTCCGCCAGAGGTGCCAGTCAACCACTTTCAGGTGAAAGCGGCACCTGATTTCTGGCACTGCAACCACCGTTGATTCTCCGGGATTTCCGAGCTCCACGAGACGTGAGAAAGCCGGCGAGACAGCGGAATTCGGCTCCGAGCCGGCGGCATATCCCTTGGTTTCCTCGTTAGCCACGGAAAACCAGAGCCAATCAAAGCTACGCTCCACGATCACGCCGGGCAATTCGAGCCGGGAGCCGCTCGAGCCGGCCACGGCCAGATGGACCACACGTTCTACGTGATCCGCAGTCCATTGCCGGCAATGGCCGCGCAGTTCCTGGATGATCCCGCGAACCAGGCGCTGGGTGACCGCCAATCGCGCCTCCTCGGGCAGGTCGATGCCGAGGGGCGGACCGGCATTCGAAGTTGGGTTCAATAGGTCGGCGGAACGGATGCGAAAGCAGCGCCCTTGTCGCTCGAGCAGGGAGTCCAGACGCGCGCGCGTCAGGGCCCTCCAGAAGGCTTCGTCTTCGCGCGACATTCTCGCCAATCGGCTCAGATGATTGACGATGGCCGGCTGAATGTCGCGTTCCAGAATTGGCAGGACTTCGTGGCGCAGGCGCGAGCGCAGTCGTGAGCGATCGTAATTGCTTGCGTCTTCCCGCCACGTCTGGCCCAGATTGCCCAAATATTCGCGCAACTCAGCGCGACGAACCTCGAGCAGCGGGCGGACTACCTGGCCGTTCACGGGATAAATTGCCGCAAGGCCAGCGGGCCCTGTCCCTCGGAGAACTCGCGCCAAGACGGTCTCGGCCTGATCGTCGGCGGTGTGCGCCACGGCCACGCGGTCGATGCGGCCTTCCGCCACGCGAGCGGCAAAGAATGCGTAACGCAAGCGGCGCGCGGCATCTTCCAGGTTCCAGTGCCTGGCACGAGCGACGCCTGCAACGTCCTCCCGAGCTGAAAAGAATGGAAGCTCGAAGTGAGCGGCCAATGCCGCGACGAATTCTTCGTCGCCTTCCGAATCCGCTCCCCGCAGGCCATGATTGAAGTGCAGCACGGCGAGGCGAATCCCTTGCTGCGGGCCTACTTCGCGCAGAATCCGAAGCAGAGCCACTGAATCCGAGCCGCCGGAGACGCCGACCCCCACGCGATCGCCAGCCCGCAACATGGCATGACGAGAGATCGTGCTGAGCACGCGCTTAATGAGGTCAATTGACACAGTCGAGTTTCCCTCCAGTAGGAAGTCTCGCTAGCCCGCTCGCGCCGCCTTGGTGACAAAGCCGCGAGACATCTTCTGAGGGAGGGTAGCATTATAGATGCCGGGGAGATCATTTCAGTTCCCGCGGAGTGAGGGCAGGTTTCCTGTTCAGGTCTATCCTGACGCGCCCAAAACTGGTTGCCGAACCGCCCATCACGATCTTTGCGTCGCCGGCGGCCCTTTGTCCAACCGACTGGTGCGTCCTCACTCCATCACTTCACTTGCTGGACACAGCGGAGCGCTTCGGTGAGTCCCTCTTGTTGCTGGCGTGATTTAATGATTTCTTCGGCGCAAACCGCCGGGTGCTACAACGCTCGGGATCCTGATCCAATCAGGGAAGGGAGCATCGGCTTGCTCGGCGCTATAGCAACAGATCCTGTCCAGAGTTCGCCCTCAGTTGCACCGTTACTTATGTGCCGCCGACTCCAGGCGCGGCTATTCGAGCGCCTTGGTCCTCCCGTACCTTGGAACCGCACAACCTACACAGGGCTGGTGATCCTTGTCGTCCTGTGGGCCGCGCGGATGTACGCGACGTGGGCCACTTGGGGGAACCTTACCATTGATGGCGGGCACGAAATGTATGTACCTGCGGTTCTCTCTGAAGGCAAGATGCTATACCGCGATATCTGGTGGCAATACACGCCCTTATCGGTATACCTGAACGCTTACTTATTCCGCTTGTTCGGTGAAAATCTGAATGTGTTGTACTGGGCGGGGTCGCTATCGGCCTTAGCGTCGGCGTTGCTGCTGTACGCGGCTGGAATGCGATTATCCTCATGGCTGGCGGGTTGGACAACGGCGGCGATCGTTATCATCCAAGCCTTCAATCCCTACATTTTTTGCTTCCCGCTGCCTTACAGCTTTGCCGCGGTTTACGGCTGTCTGGCCGCCTGTTTATTCGTTTTCTTCGCGCTCCTGGCGGCACATTCTGACCAGTGGATGTGGACATTCGGGGCGGCCAGCACCGCGGCTCTGGCGCTGCTGGACAAACTTGAATTTGGCGCGGCTTGCTACGCAACCTTGCTGGTTCTGATTGCCGCACGCTGCATCCAGCAGCATTCGTGGAAGCGGATCGGCCGCGACTTCTTGGCGATCTTGCCCGGAGCGACCGTCTGCGGATTAGTGGCCGCTTGGATGATTTCCATACGCGGAGTGGAATTCATTACCCAAGAGAACATCATAAGCTGGCCGACTACGTACTACATGAAGACCTACGGGAAAATGTGGCTGGCGGCCACGGGATTCGCCATCAATGGCCCGGCATTGGGGCAGGCAGCCCTTCGTACAGCCCTGGTTGCCGCCGTTTTCGCTGAAATCTGCATGGTGCTGCGCCGCGCACGATCGGAACGACGTGCGATCTTCACCCTGACGCTCGTCGTTGTGGCTGTGGCGTGTGTTATCGGCGTGTGGCGGCCGCAAGCGGAGACCGTGTTCCGTTCGATATTTCTTCCCCGGGACATGGTCTTGTATGTGGTGATCGCGGCGCTCGCGGCTTGCTGGTACTTCTGGGAGCAGCGGACGGAGACGGCTCTTGCGGCCGCTCTTTTGCTTACCTTTTCCGCTCTTCTGGCGTTTCGCATCCTGCTGGGGATGAATGTATCGGACTATCCCATCTACTATAACGGTCCGGTGATTCTCGGTTTTCTCCTTCTCGCTCCTTCACTCTTGCCCCGATCCGCTCGTTCGTCTCAGGTGGTGCTCCAGCGCCAATTCCTGATTTGCTCGGTCTGTTTGACCGCGGCCGTGCTTCACATAGGCGTGTTTCCGAAAAGGAAAGATCTCGTACCTCTGACGACTTCACGCGGAACGATTCGAGTATCGAAGCTGATGGCCGAAAGGTATGGCTTGGCGATTGCCTTTATGAAAGAGAAGGCTGCACGAGGAGAAGCGGTTCTATCGCTCCCGGAAGACACGAGCTTGTATTTTCTCTCCGGGACCTACTGCCCCACACGAGTATTCATGTTCGTGCCGGGTCTCCTTGTGCCAGGGAAGATGACCGACGAACTCATAGCCGAGATCGAGCGCGCGCCCGTGCGCTATCTAATCTGGTCGAACCGGACGTTCTGGGAAATGGGAGCACCCAATTTCGGCACCGATTTCGACCGGCCCTTAGGCGATTATTTGAGAGCCCACTATCGTTTCGTCCGGCCATTGGCCCCGCCACCCATGGGAGAGTGGGACGCCGGTATTTACGAGCGCAGACCCGACAGCGAACTGCCAGATAAGGTCGCTGCGAACCATTAGGCATTTACGTTTGCGGCGTACGCTTTGTGGTTCCATGGAGAATAGGAGCCTAGGCATGCTGAGTCCTGAATAAACGGCATTCTCGGAAAGTGGCCCATCACCCGCCAATCGCTCCCCATTGCGGTCCTCTAAGAAATCTGCTATGCCTAACTCTCAACGATGTCCTGGTGTAGGTGATGCCGCATCTGCGATCATCCATCCGGCGGGGGGCGGGCATGAAATACGGCTCGATGGTTCTGCTGTTATTGGCTTTGCTGTTTCCACTTACGCTCCCGGCTCAGACCGGCACCACCACACCGGCTTCTCCCAACGACACGGTGACCCTTGGGAGGCGCCTCTTCCAACAAAACTGCAGCGTCTGCCATACGCAGGCAACTCTGACGAACCCGATGTATGGTCCTTCGTTATACCGGGACATCGTGAACGGCAAAGAAGAGGCCATGCGGGATTTCATCGGGAAAGGATCGAGCAAGATGCCGGGCTTTCGGTACGGACTAAAGGCCTCCGAAATCAATGCCATCGTTGAGTATCTGAAAACTGTGCCCAAACCAGCGCCGCGCAGCCCGCAAACCAAAGGTGAAGGTCCAGTCGATTAGAGCATAAGGAGCAGAGCGATGAGGAAGACCCGAAGCTTTTCATCCGAGCGTGTCATTGAAATCCTCGTTCTTGCAATTATGACCATGGCGTTGGCGATCTCTGTTTCGGCATGGGCCTATGGAGCCGATGAGAATGGAGCCTTGCTCGCAGGAACCGTCAAATCGGATTCGGGCGAAAAAATAAGCGGCGTGACGGTGTCCGCGAAAGCGGAAGGGCGAACCATCACCACGACTGTATTCACCGACGGGCAAGGCGATTACTATTTCCCGCCAATGGCGCCGGGAGAATACGAAGTTTGGGCCCAGGCGGACACCTTCGAGACAGCCCGAGCAAAAGTCAATTTGACCGCCGCGCGGCATCAGGATTTTGCACTAAAGCCGCTGAAGGAGTTTCAAAGGCAATTGACCGGCGACCAACTGCTGGCGTCGCTGCCCGACGGCACTCCGGACGATCGCCGCTTGAAGCGCGTGTTCCGAAACAGCTGCACTGGCTGTCACCAGCCAAACTACATCCTTCAAGAGCGTTTTGACGTCGCCGGCTGGACCTCCATCCTCGATCTCATGAAGCGCGTGAATGTCGCCGGTGGGTATTTGGGGGATAAGAGCGAGCCTGCGCCCTTCATCGATTTCCACGAGAGGGAATTGGCCGCCTATCTCGCGCGGATCAGCGGGCCTGAACCGAGCGCCATGAATTTCAAGCTGCGCCCGCGCCCGACGGGAGAGGCTGCACGGGCCGTTTTCACCGAGTACGAGGTTCCCATCGCCCCAGACGAAAAATCGGGAACGGAATATATCACCAACGACGGAAGCGATTGGTCGCTCGGCACGCCGTCAAGTTTGAGCGGCGCCCACGGCATACACGACGCGCAAGCCGATCTGAACGGCAATATCTGGTTTTCGTATAACGTTTCCAATCACGACATCAGCTTGGGGAGAGTGGATGCCAAGACCGGCGCGCTCAAGACGTTCAAGGTGCCCGGATTGCATGGTATGGCGGCCAATGGTCACGGCCTCAGCAGGGATCCGCAAGGAATCCTCTGGTTCAATATGAGCGCTGGTGTGGAAGGGGGCCAGGGACGGTTGGCCAGAATCGATCCCGCCACCGAAAAGGTCGAGGTGTTTACCGTGCCCGAAGGTATGACCGGCCCCACTACGACAGCCGGAACCGTTGACGTGGATGGCAAAGGAAAGATCTGGGCTACCACGGGCCCGGGAGCCGTACGGTTCGACCCAGAAACGAAACAGTTCACAGAGTTCAAGTCTCCGATATACAAAAACGCAGATGGGATCGGAAACACCTACGGGTTGGCCGCCGATGGCGATGGGAATGCCTGGTGGGCGCAAATGAATATGGACACCATCGGCAAGACCGACATCAAGTCCGGCAAAGTCACCCAAATCAAGATCCCTCCAGCCCCAGGGCAGATGGATCTCGCCACCGATGAAGAACGCAAAGTCTATGCCGCCGCCGGATCCACTTGGAATACCGCAGTGCCATGGGCCGAGGGGCCCCGCAGGATGGGAGCAGACAAGAACGGCCATGTGGTTTGGGTTTGCGATTGGTGGGGAGGAAGTCTCGCCAAGATCGATACTCACAGCTTGAAAGTGAGCATGGTTCCGCTTCCCAGGCCGGACGCCCTGCAGCCTTATCAGGCGCAGGTGGATTCAAACCACAATGTGTGGATCAATCTCATGAACGCCGACGAAGTGGTGAAATTCGATCCCAAGACTTCCAAATGGGTCGAATATCCATTCCCCACGCTCGGCGCCGAGACGCGCTACGTTTCTTTGCTCGAGAAAGACGGCGGGATTCAGGTCATTCTTCCGTATTCCAGGGCCAGGAAAGTCGCGCGCATGACGCTGCGAAGCGAAAAAGAATTGCAGTCGCTGAAGGCGCAGACTCGACTCGAACAGGCCCGCGCGCGTTAGCAGCCTACAGAATGGCGCCCAGAGCACACGGTATGTAGAGGTATCGCACGATTGCACAGCTACTTTGTGTACATCGTTTCCAGCCGATCACGAAATTTATATACGGGTGTGACCAACGATTTGGAACGCCATTGTCAGAGACGCAACTGAGATCGTCATCACGAGGCCCGATCTGTGGGCCGAGGGATCTGCAGTTGCGGTGGATGGAAGGAAACTGCAGATCCCTCGGTCGTCCGGAAGGCTCACTCTAAAGTGCATAGGCCGCGGCGGACGACTTCGGGATGACACCTAAGCCAAACAAACAAGATTAGCTGATAGGTTAGGCTACTTTGTCGATTCGGAGATTTTTTGCAGATTCGAGAAGTTGACGTTGTCTTCGCAGATGGTTTCCTCGATCTTCCAGTCGGGCTTCAGATCAAAGACCATGTGTGAAGTCCACGGCTTAGTGTAGGCCTTCGGATCCTCGATGGTAATGTCGTTGACCAGAGTGTCGTGACTCGTGCGCTGTATGCGCTCCACCAGGTGCAGCGCATCGCTGTGCGGATGTCCCGCGTAATCGAGCCAGGTCTTCTCATTGAAACCGAAATCCGCCGTATGCTGCCGTCCATCGGTGAAGATTTCGCGCACGAAGTGATCGTACTCAAAGAACATCATCACTCGGCCGGGCGCTTGCAGAATCTCCAGCGGAGCGCCTCGCACGAGGTAAATTTTAGGCACTCCCGGAGGGAAACATTGGGCGACCGGATCGTTCGTCTGGACCAAAGTGACGGCATGGGGTCCGACATTAGGCCTGGCGGCTTTGAACTTTTCGAGTCCCCACGGCGTCATGGGCGGCTCCTCGTTCGTCAGGGTTAAGGCGGTCTCGTAAAGTGTGTACTTGCGCTTGTTGTCGGGAGGGCGCCGCGTACGCCTCCAAACGCCGGAAAGGTCCGGCGTCGTGCCCGCCGTGGCAGGCTTCGGCGCGGACGGAGCTTTTGCCGCTCCCGGCGCGCCATTTTGACCTCGCATGCCGCAGGGAAAGCCGAGCGCCACCAGCAGCGCGAAGGGCGTCAACCAATTGCGCATTGCAGTTCTGTCAGAGGGAGCGCTCATTGTCCCGCATAATCCTCGCCGCGCTCGAGTCCAAGCTCCTTGCCACTGGCCAAAACCACCTTGGTCAAACGCATTGACGGCGATCCGTTCTTGGACGAATTACCTGTGACCGTGATCGCGTCACCCGGTTTGAGTATGCTTTTCGTCCAGCCGCTTCTCGATAGCGTGGCGATGCCCACCGCTTCGAGAATCCAATTCTGGACCTTGCCCGACGAGTCCTTCACATCGAGGAAAATTTGGGCATGAGGATTCTGGAAGCGGAAGTCCGTTACGGTTCCCTTCAAGGTTGTTAGTTTATTCGAGTCATAGCCCGCCGCGCCATGGTGTGCGAAGGCCGCACTGGCGAGCAGCAAAAGAGCAGCAGCCAAAGCAAAACGTGCCGCCAATTTGACATTCATTGGAGAAGACCTCCGATTGGAGGCGACTATTCCATTGCCATACGTGTTTTGTCAATGCCCTACTCGCGGTGGAAGCGTTGTGCGGACGAGTCCGAGTAAGCATTCGGAGCAAATTGTGTTACAGTCGGCGGCAAAATCCGTCGAAGGAGGGAGCCCATGGAGCCTCCTGCGTTCAAATCCTCTTCGGCAGCGCCGTGGAGAGCCGCGCGCCATCTTTGCATCACGTTTTTCTTGGCTGCGCTGGTTCTCACCGTGCCTCGTGCAGGGGTCGCTCACGATATCCCGAGTGATGTGACGGTGCAGGCGTTTGTGAAGCCGGCCGGGCAGCAACTCGACCTGCTGCTGCGCGTGCCGCTCAACGCCCTGCGCGATACGGAATTCCCCGAGCGCGGCCCCGGATATCTGGATTTGGCGCGCGTGGATGCCTCGTTGCGCGAGGCGGCCTCAGTGTGGATTGCCGATGCCCTGGAGCTCTATGAGGACAATGCCCGGCTGCCTAGTCCGCGCATCGCCGCGGTGCGCGTTTCGCTGGAATCGGACAGATCCTTCGCTTCCTACGATGAGGCATTCGCTCACGTTACCGGTCCGCGTCTCACGAATGACGTGCAGGTCTATTGGAATCAGGTCATGCTCGATGTGCTCTTCGAGTATCCGATTCATTCGGACCGGTCCCGGTTTTCGATTCATCCCGGCCTGGCGCGGCTCGGTTTGCACGAGATCACCGTGCTGCGTTTTTTGCCGCCCGATGGGGCGGTCCGCGCGTTCGAGTTCGCCGGCGATCCGGGCCTGGTCAGGCTGGATCCGCGCTGGCACCAAGCGGCCCTGCGCTTCGTCAAACTGGGATTCTTTCACATATTGGACGGAACCGACCACCTGCTGTTCCTGTTCTGCCTGGTAATTCCGTTCCGCAGCTTGCGCAAATTGATCCCGGTGGTGACTTCTTTCACCGTGGCGCATTCGATCACGCTGATCGCCAGCGCCTATAACCTGGCGCCGGATTTTTTATGGTTCCCGCCGCTGATCGAGACGCTGATCGCGATGTCCATCGTTTACATGGCCCTCGAGAATATCGTCGGCGGAATCGGAGTGCAGCGCCGCTGGATGATTACGTTCGGATTCGGCCTGGTGCACGGCTTCGGCTTTTCCTTCGCGCTGCGCCAGACGTTGCAGTTTGCCGGATCGCATCTGTTGACCTCGCTGCTTTCCTTCAATATCGGCGTAGAACTCGGCCAATTGCTGGTGCTCGTGCTGCTCATTCCTATGCTGCACGTTTTCTTCCGTTTTGCGGTGGCCGAGCGGACCGGCACGATCATCCTCTCGGCACTGATTGCCCACACGGGCTGGCACTGGATGCTCGACCGCGGGGAGCGGCTGCGGCAGTTCCGCTTCACCGGGCCGGTGCTTACCGCCGCCGTGCTGGCGAGCGCAATGCGTTTTCTCATGGTGATGCTGATTCTCGCGGGTCTGGTGTGGTGCGTGGCGAAGTATTGGCCGCTGAAATTTCCGGCGCGCCAGCCGTCTCCACGCGGCCGGCAGGGCATTGGTTCCACTCACGTTGGTATGGTTGGGAATAGTTTAGAGACTGAAACGGGAGGAGAAATATGAGACGCAATCTCTATGTCGGGGCTGCTTTTTTGGCACTGCTCATCGCGCTGGGTGTGGGATCGACCGTGCTCGAGAGGAGAGCCGGCGTGGAAGCCGCGGGAGTACAGGCGCCGCGTTTTGAAGTGGATCCCATGTGGCCCAAGCCGTTGCCAAACCATTGGCTGCTGGGCATGACCATCGGCGTGTCCGTCGACGCCCAGGATCACATCTGGATCATTCACCGGGGCGGCTCGTTGGAAAGAATGGAAAACTATCTCGCCGCGAATCCGCCGGCCTCAGAATGTTGCATGGCGGCTCCCCCGGTTCTGGAGTTTGACGAGGAGGGCAATCTCATCGGGCACTGGGGCGGACCTGGCCAGGGTTACGATTGGCCGGTCTCCAATCACGGAATCACCGTGGATTACAAGGGAAACGTGTGGATCGGCGGCAACGGCCGCGGTGCGCAGGTTGCCCCGCCGACGCAAGCTGCCGCCGCAAATGAGTCGCAGCCCGGCGGCGGTCCCTTCAACGACAACATGGTCCTGAAATTCACGCAGGACGGCAAATTCCTGATGCAAATCGGCCATCCCGGCCAGAGCAAAGGCAGCAACGATCTGGAAAACCTCAAAGGTCCCGCAAAGATGTTTATGGACAAGGATGCCAACGAGCTTTACGTCGCCGACGGCTACGGGAATCATCGCGTCATCGTTTTCGATGCGGACACCGGGAAATACAAGCGCCATTGGGGAGCCTATGGCCACAAACCGGACGACACCAGCCTTGGCCCGTACAATCCCGATGCGCCGCCGGCACAGCAGTTCCGCAATCCCGTGCACTGTACCGAACTCGCAAACGACGGCCTCTTATACGTCTGCGACCGCGTCAATGACCGCATCCAGGTGTTCAAGAAGGACGGCACTTTCGTCAAAGAGGCCATCATCGCCAAGCGGACGCTCGGCGACGGCTCGGTCTGGGACATTGCCTTCTCCAAAGATCCGCAGCAGAAATACATCTTTCTGGCCGATGGTTCCAACGAGAAGGTCTACATCATGCTGCGCGACACCCTGGAAATCCTGACCAGCTTCGGCGATGGCGGCCGTCAGCCCGGCGAGTTCTACGCGGTGCATAGCATTGCCACGGATTCAAAGGGCAACATCTTCACCACGGAGACGTACCGCGGCCAGCGGGTGCAGAAATTCGTCTACAAGGGCATGGGGCCCGTAACGAAGAAAGACCAAGGCGTTGTCTGGCCCAAAAAAGCTTCGTGATCGCGAAGGGAATCGAAACCTTCGAGGCGGCCGAGGAAAAACCTAAACTACGCAACCTGTGGCAGAGCGCTTTGGTGTTCTAAGCTGAATCCAACTGGGCGAGCGCGGTCTTCACGTCAGCCGCATGGTCGAATGCCGGGCTCAATTGTAAGGTACGCTCCAGGTGGGCCTTGGCCTTGCTCTTCTCATCAATCTTTTGATACGCCAAGCCCAGGTGATAATGCAATGAGGCATTGTCGGGAGCTTTCTTGATCGCTTCCTCTAGAAGATCAATGGCCAAATGATAGGTCCCCTTTTTGTAGTAAGCCCAAGCCAGGGTGTCGGCGACACTCGGATTATCGGGCAGCTTCTGACGAGCCGTTTGCGCCAGAGTGAGCGCCACATCGGAGTTTTCGCCGTGCTCCAGCATCACGTAGGCCAAGTTGTTGGAAGCTAACGGGAAGTCTGGCTGCACTTGAAGAGTCTTTTGATAGAGCTCTTGCGCCTTTTGCCAATGGCCCTGGTTCTCTTCTATTCCCCCAGACAGAAAATAGGCTCGAGGGTCCATGGGATTATGCTGAATGGCGTTTTGTGCACTGGCCGCGGCTTTATCGGCCGCTCCTTGCGATGTGTAGACCTGCGCCAGGAGCAGCAGCGGGGTCGCGTCTGATTTGTTCAGGTCCGACGCCTTCAGGAGAGCCGCCTCAGCTTTATCAAGCTCCGGCGGTTTCCTGCTGAGAAGCAAGTCCGCCTCCAACATGTAGTGACCGCTGTTTTCTGGCGCCTTCATGATCGTCTCAGTAACTTCGGCCATAGCTTTGTCAGGTTGCTTCTCTGCTATCAGGACAGCAACTAAACCTTGGAGTGCCTGGGTGGAGTTCGGGTCAAGTGCCAGCGCTTGCGCATAGAATTTCTGGGCATCGGCATAACGCTTCTGCGATGCACGGAAGTGGGCCATGGCGGCAAATCCGGTTGGATTGTGCGGGGCGACTTCCATGGCTTTATTCAAATCGGCTTCCGCGCCGCTTGCGTCATGTTTGGAGGCCTTCGCGGCTGCACGCAGCACATAAGCATCCGCGGAGTTGGGTCTCGCGGAAATAATGGCTTCTGCGGTACCAGCCAGATCTTCTGGATCGCCTTTTCTCAAGGCCACAGCGGCGAGCGCGCTCTGTGCCTCGATAAAATTGGGATTCAGGCGCACCGTTTCTCTCCATTGCGCCTCTGCCTGCCCGGAATCCCCCGTCGCATTGAAGGCTAAACCAAGGTAATAGTGAGCTAGGGAGTTGCCGGGGTCGTTCCTGATCGCCGCCTGCAATTGGTCAATCGCCTGCGCTGGGTGACCTTGCTGCACCAGAATTTGATCATGAGCGAGCAGACTCTGCTGATCTAAAGGACTTGTTTTCAGAATCTCCGCGTCTAGACTATCAGCCTCGTCCAGGCGACCTCGGAGGATGAGCAGTTGAATATAATTCTTCTTAATCTGAAGATCCTTGGGATGCTCCTTGTATAACGATGCATATTCATCAAGCGCTTTGGGCAAATCCCCGGCCTGGAAGTAAACGTCGCCAAGCAAGCGGTACGCCTGCGGCGAATCCTTCAGAGCGCCCTTCGCTTCCTTTGCCGCCTCCTCCGCCGGGGAAATCTGTTTTTCGGCCAAAAATAAGTTGCAAAGCGCTATTCGTGGAGCAATGTTCTTAGGCTCTAGTTCAATAGCCTGCCGAAATTGCGCTTCAGCTTCTGACCAGCGCTGCTGCCGAGCGTAAAACGTTCCGAGTAACAGGCGTGTGGGAAGGGATTGGGGATCAAGCGAAACGGCCTTCTTGAAACTCTCCTCGGCAGCCGCCGCATCCTTAGCCGAGATTTGAAGGGCAGCCATGCCAAGATAGGAAGGCGCTCGCTCCGGGTTGAGGTCTATCGCCGTCTGCATTTCATTGAGAGACGCAGCGGTCTGCTGAAGCTGCGCCAAGGCATTGGCCCGGAGGATGTGTGCATCCACGTTCCCGGGGTCCTTTTGGAGTACCCGGTCCGCGTGCTGCTGAGCTTGGTCGAACTCGCGAGCGGCCAGGAGTAGATTGCCAAAATCAACTTGGGCCTTGAGGTTTTCAGGATCGAGCTCAATCGTGCGGGCCAGTTCACGGTACGCAACCCTCCAATCGCGCAACTGCAAGGAGGTCCGAGCCAGCTGATAGTGGGCGTCAGCATACTTCGGATCGATCCGTACTGCATTTTGGAACTGGATCGAAGCCGCCCGGTAATCGTGCTTTTGGAAGTAGCGGTTTCCACTCCCTAAATATTTTTGCTTGAGAACATTCGGATCACGGGAGCAGCCGGCAATAACCACGGCGGCCGTGATGGCTATCAGAAGCCTTGAACACACAAGTTTTTTCATTGTGACCATCCTAAACGATTTTGACACCGGCTCGATTGCACTCATATTCATCCCCGAACCGTTGTTGCTATGGCGCGCCCGAGTTCCAAGTTGTGGCCTTGGATGTGCCGGCGGTGATTGGGAGACTGGCACGTATCTTCTGAATAAGGGTTTCAACATCTGTCTCTCCGTCATTCCCAATGATCACATCGGCGCGGGCCTTGGAAGGCTCGATGAACTGCTTATGCATCGGGTAAACGCTGGCCAAATATTGTTCGATCACAGATTCGGTCGTGCGCCCGCGCTCGCGGAGGTCGCGCCGGAGACGCCGAATGAAACGAACATCTGCATCTGTGTCCAGGAAAATCTTCAGGCCGAATAATTCACAGAGTTCCTTGTTCTCTAAGAGGAGAGTTCCTTCGACAATGACGACCGGACCAGGCTGCAGACGGACCGTTCGATTCTCCCGCAGGTGACGGGTGAAATCGTATGTGGGCCGGTCAATGGCCCGGCCGGACCGCAACAGGCGGAGATGCTCGATCATTAGTGGGATGTCAACCGATTCCGGATGATCGAAATTGTGACGAGCGCGCTGCTCAGGGGCGAGGTGCGCGAGATCTTTATAATAATGATCCTGCGCAACCAGGACCGCGCTCTCCTCGGCGAGGGCCGCAACGATTCGTCTAGCGAGCGTGGTTTTGCCAGCGCCTGTGCCTCCGCAAATACCGATGACTAGTGCCGCCAAGGCTCGGTTCCCTCGCAGAATCAGGTTTATCTCAATGGAGCCCGCAAACCGTTGAGCTCAATTCGGTACATACTGATCCAAGATAGGCAGAAATTTTTGGCTGAAGCTCACCGCTCGCGCCTCGGCAGTCGTAGCGGTTTCCTCGCGAGCGATCGGAGTGACAACGCGAACGAGCGCCCCATCGGTACGATTCATACGTATGGCGTCCGTAACCAGGTAGTATTTGGCCCAGTACTCACTCGCTGTCGTACGACCGTGTGACTGATACCAATAGAGCACGAGCAGATGGTTGTCGCCTTTTTCGAGCACGTAGCGGTTGGCATTGATGGGCGGCCCACCCGGCCTTGCTAAGCGCATTCGTCCCGATTCGATGGGCGCCCAGCCCGCTCCTGGCAGGCAATTCTTGGGTGAATGAATCGTGTCGCCAGTCCTCTGGCTAGGAAAGTAGGCCAAAAAATAATCAATATACGGTTCTTGACGGGACTGATAGAGCCGCGATAAGAACTCGCCCGGACCAAGAACCGCCAAAAATTCAGGCGGGATCCCCATATCCCGTCCCTGCCACCCTCCCAGTTCCAGGGGAAAAGAGGAAAACGGAGAATGCGGTCGCAACCGTTCGGGTCGATTCCGCGCGTTGAGAAAAATTCCCGTGCATGCCAAGAGACCCAGCACCGGGAGGAGTCTTAGCGAGGAGCGCATCAGGGCGCCTCTTTCGTTTTTACTGACCGGCCCCGCAGGATTTTCAATGCCCAATGCACGGCGAAAAGCATGGCCAGCGAAAGTACGAAGATGATCCAGCCGGAAAAGGTATGAAAGAAACCCTCACCTTTTTGGGGATCCCAATACTGCACCACTAGTCCTGTTCCCATGATGCGCAGGCCATTCGCTGCGACTGCAATGGGAATCGCGGCGATCACCAAAGCGGCTCTCCAAAGATTTCGGGCCTCGACAAAGTACGCGTAAATGACGGCGAGTGCGGTTAGCGAGACGAGTGAGCGAATTCCACTGCAGGCCTCAACAACCTCAAGACTCATCACCGGTAAATGGATGACATTTCCTTCGCGCAAGACAGGTACTCCCAAGACCGAAAGCAGCCAGGTAGCTAACTGCGAAGCTAAAAACTGTAAGGGGAAAGCAATCTCGTTGAAGATGATCACAGGGATGGGAATCATCAAGAACAGAACGCCCCAGGGAAACAAAAGGGCCCGAAAATGGCCCCAGCCGGCAAAATAGATGATCATTCCCCCCAGCAGAAGCACCAACGAAGATCGTGAGAGGAAGAGTTCCGCCCCGAGGTTTCCGACGATCAAAACGACCAATGCTCCGGCAATGACGGCCAGACCCAGCCAGCTTGGCGCCAAGGGCAGGGCTGCCAGCCTCTTCCTTTGTTGCCAAACGACAAAAAGCGAAAACACCGGTATGACGAAACCATGCGAGAAGTTGGGATCGTTCCACCAATCGAGGACCAATGCAGCCAAAATGCCGTGATAAAGAAATCCGATAAGCCCTAGGAGAACAAACGCTTGCAATAGCCAAGCGTGGCGTTCCCAGCTCTTTACGCTGGGGTTGGTAACTAACGCATGATCTTGAGCGTAAGTCGCAGACTCAGGCATCGGACACTTAGTCGTGCTCGCTAAACGCAGCTAGTCGTACTCGCTAAGCAAAGCAATCCTCCTTCCAGGTTTAGTTTGACGCGGTATTCTCCGATAATGAAAATGGAGGCTCGTGACATGCTAGGCTCTATAGTCTCAAGGGCTTACGTCAATTTCTCATTTGCACCGCACCCCGCGGATTTTCCGGCCCGTGACAAGTTCACGAGTCTGAAACGCACACTTCGCTCGGCAGAATAGCGAAAAGTCTTTCCACTAAGTGGAATAGCATCGGAACGTCAGAAAGTCCCCACCCGGCCGCTTATTGCGCCTTCCCAGGTAAATACAAGATTCTAAATGCCTTGATAACAACACAGTCGTCCTCATGTTCGCGTCGATCGTGGCACATCCGTTGCACCCGATCACCACCGAGTTGCCCTGAACGCTTGGCAGTTACGGGTGTCTAGGTTGGCGAATACCACAGAGGAAATAAGGGAACAGGTTGCCGGAAGCCTGATTCCCACGTCGGCGATTAACCGACCTCCCATCATGAGGCCTCAACCCATCGTTCGCATATTCAATGCCTATTTTCCTGCGCGGACGCTGCTGTTGGCATTGTCGGAACTCATTATGATGTTTTTAGCGTTAGTTGCGGCCACTTACGCGCGATTCAGGGCAGACGGCACACTCCTCCTGTTCTATGAAAACGGGTGGGAACGAATTGGGATGGTATGTTTGGTCTGCCTCCTGTGCCTCTACTATTACGATCTGTACCATTCCACCATTCTCGCTAGTGCACGCGAGGTCTTCATACGCTTAGTTCAAGTTGTAGGCACGGCGTGCATCATCCTGGCCGTCCTCTACTATCTTTTTCCATCGATTCAAATCAGAAGCAGCCTATTTATGCCCGCAGTTCTCTTCATGGGCGCCTGCTTGGTGGGCTGGCGGAAACTCTTCTCAGTCGTCAACGGTTCCCCCACACTCGCGGAAAGGACCGCGCTGCTGGGTGCGGGACCGCTGGCCTTGTCGTTGGCAAAGGAAATTAGCAGTCGTCCTGAACTTGGCTTTCGGCTGATCGGCTTCGTGGCTGATGGCGCGAAATCCCCGGCTGTTCTGAACGGACTCGATCACATCGGCGATTCACAGGAAATCGTTGATGTTGTCATGGCCGAACAGATTCATCGACTCATCGTTACCATGAGCGAGCAGCGCGGCAGGCTTCCAGTCGAGCAATTGCTGGAGCTTAAGGCCCGGGGCGTATTGGTTCAGGACGGACCAGCGTTCTATGAAACCCTTACCGGCAAGATTGCGCTCGAGTCACTCAGGCTGAGCGAACTTGTGTTTGGCCCGGGCTTTTTCGCACCGGGCGGCCTGCAGTTGTACAAGCGGATCTCCTCGTTACTCATCTCGCTGATCTGCTTGGTTCCAGCGCTTCCCTTGATGGGCCTGATCGCGCTGGCGATCTGGTTCGATTCCGGAAAACCGATCCTGTTTCGTCAAAGGCGCGTAGGCAAGGGCGGAAAGATTTTTACTCTTTATAAATTTCGTTCCATGAAGGCCGCGGGAAACGGCAATGCAAGCGGGAACGGAAAAATACAACCGGCGCAGGAAATGGACGAGCGCTTCACTCGGGTAGGCCGTTGGGTGCGGCGTTTGCGCGTGGACGAACTCCCTCAGCTTTATAACATTCTGCGCGGCGATATGCATTTCGTAGGGCCGCGGCCGTTTATGCTGGAAGAGGAAGAAGAGTTCGCCAAGCAGATACCGCTCTACAAGTACCGCTGGGCAGTGAACCCTGGTGCGACCGGGTGGGCACAGATTCACCGCCCCTACTGCGCAACTTTGGAAGATAACAAGGACAAACTTTCCTACGATCTTTTTTATATCAAGAACATGTCCGTTGGTCTTGATCTGCTCATCATTTTTCAAACTGTGAAAACACTGATCTTGGGCCGAGGGGCCCGTTAGGGTAAGCCGTGCCCTGGAAATCGCAATACGGTCCACGAGGTCGGGAGGCACAGTGAGCTCGCACCGGCCTACAGATTCAGAAGCCCCGGCAAGATTGTCGAGCATCCTCTCGACGGCGTTGCCCTTCACACGCGGATCCGCCAAACAGCTTTGTGTTTTCTCGGTAGACGTCGAGGATTGGTTTCACATCCTCGATCTGCCAGCGACACCGCCATTAACCAAGTGGTCCGCCCTGCCTTCGCGCGTAGAAACAAATTTCTTGAAGCTGCTGGACATCCTGGATGAAGCAAACGCGAAGGTCACCTGCTTTTTCCTGGGCTGGGTGGCCCAGAGATTCCCCCATCTGGTCCAGGAGGCAGCCAAGCGCGGGCACGAAGTCGCTTCCCATGGCTACGCTCATACGTTGACAAGTCACATGACCCCAGACGGCTTTTTCCGCGATGCCAAAAAGTCCAAGGGAATCCTGGAAGATGTTGCCGGCCAGCAAGTCTACGGTTATCGCGCCGCCGGCTTCTCCGTGACCGAGTCGACGCACTGGTTTTTTGACAAACTGATCGAGGCCGGATACCTCTACGATTCCTCGGTGTTCCCTGCACGGCGGGGACACGGAGGCCTTCGAAACGGACATCGCGGGCCCCACATGATCGTAGGCCCTTGCGGAGAAATTATCGAATTTCCCATGACGGTTGAGCCCGTTTTCGGCGCACCCGTGTGTTTCTTCGGAGGCGGGTACCTGCGGTTCTTTCCCTACGCGATGATGAAGCACATGGCCAAAAGGGTCTTGGCCAATGGCCTGCCGGTCATCTTCTACGTTCATCCGCGGGAAATTGATCCGGAACACCCCCGCCTCCCCATGAATCTGAAACGGAGGTTCAAGTGTTACGTAAATTTACGGGCCACCGAGCGAAAAATTCGCCGGATCTTGGCCGACTTTGAGATCACCAGTTTCCAGAACTTGCTTGCAAATGGCTGGCCATACCACGCGTCCGACGCAGCAGTGTCTTCGCTTCCCTCGCCGGTTGAGAAATTGGCCGAAGAGCACGAACGGATATAAAAGATGAACGTTGAACTGATTCAAGACGCCTGCCGCTGGAATGCTTACACGGACAACTTTCCCGAAGCTTCCATTTGCCACCGTTCGATATGGCGCTGTGGCCGGCGAGTTAACTGGACGGCAAGCAGACTCGGCTGGTACAGAAAAGCCGTTCACACGGGAGCCAGTGAATGCGAGTTTTTTTAACCGGCGGGGCGGGTTTCTGCTCGCCGAGAGGAATGGGCACAGTCTGTCGGACGACCTCGCTGCGGAGCCGCCGATCACAGTGCACAGTGCCGGAGAAATTGCCGCCGGCGTTCGCCAGCTTCTGCAGGAAAACGAGTCATGAATGAACCCGCATTCGACCTGCGTGATAAGTCTGCCAGGAAGCTCAGCACTTCGCCGTGCATTTCTTCCGAGAAACGGCTGAAACGGACAGAATTGCGCGCCATCATCGGAGAGGAAACCGTTCGTCTGTGCCTAGCAACGTGCGGCCAGGGACTCCGCGCAATCGTCCTGACCGGCAGCCTGGCGCGAGACGAGGCCACATTCGTCGAAGAAGACAGCGGCTGGCAGCTTCTCGGTGACGCGGACTTCTTTTTGGTATATGAGCAGACTAGCCGGCTGCCCTCTGATGGTGACCTCGTCTCACTGATTTCAGCAATCGAGGACAGCTTATTCGCGCGCGGGATCTACGGGCAAATCGGGCTCGGGGCGGTCCAGCCAACCTATTTGCGGCATTTGAAGCCGCGCATTGCCACGTACGAGTTGCGCACCTGCGGGCGAGTGCTATGGGGAGATGGGCGCATTCTTTCCCTGATCCCCAGTTTCAGTGTAGGAGAGATTTCCCGCGAAGATGCATGGCGCATGCTCTGCAATCGCACAATCGAGTTTCTGGGGCATGCTGCGGAGAGTCCACTAGGCGAAGCCGAAAGCAGCTCTTCGTTTCGCTATGCAGCGATAAAATTAATATTAGACGCGGCCACGTCTTACCTTGTTTTCGCGGGTGCCTACGAACCAGGCTTCCGCCGCCGAGCCGTTCGGCTATGCGAGCTGGCCGGCGAATCCGCGGCTATTTCGGCCGCTCCGTTTTCATTGAAGCAATTCGCGGAGCAGGTCTCCGCCTGCACGGCATGGAAAATTTCCGACAGCGAAAAAGGTTGCGATCTTCGGCCCGCGGTATGGAAAGAGGCTGTCCGCCATGCGTGCGCGCTCTGGCGCTGGGAATTGGTCCAGCTTACGGGCGCGCCCGCAAATCTTTCGGAGGATGCGCTGTGGACCCGGTGGGTGAGCCGGCTAACCGCACCGCAGACCGCTCGAGGGTGGTTATCCCTGGCGCGCCGGCGCGGCTGGTCTAAGAGCTGGAGGAGCTGGCCCCGCTGGGTGGGCCTGAGCCGTCGCGGCACACCAAGGTATGCGATGTATCGTGTGGCGGCGGGACTTCTCTCCCGTTTATCTGATTCCGCAGAAATGGATGGCACGCCATTCCGCCTGGGCTCAAATTGGGGCGAACTGCGGGCGCTCTTGCCGGAACGCGCGCCGGCAAGCGTTGGTCTCGAAGATAGCTGGCAAAAACTGGCCGCGGATCTCTCCTGGAACTACAAAAGCTTTCTACTCGGAACGGATGCGTGAACGTGATTCTCTTCAGGGCCGAATCACTCCGAGGAGGATCTCGTAGAGTGGGTTGCGGCGCGCGGACCTGAATTCAAATTCATTGAACTCGCATAAACCTTGTGGCCTGGGACGGACGCAATGCCGGTATCAGCGACGCCCCGGGGCGAAATCGTTGCGCTAAACAAGCGCGCCGGGATTTTTCTTATAGCGATTGACGATGGCATCGGCACTCATGTAAGCGAGCGCCTGGATGGTGAGCGTGGGGTTGAAGCCGCTCATCGTTGGAAAGGTCGAGCTGCCGATGATGAAGAGATTGGGGATATCCCAGCTCTGGCCGTAGCGGTTGACGACCGAAGTCTTTGGATCGCTGCCCATGCGCGTGCCGCCTTCGTGGTGGGCGCCGGGCATTCCGGAGCCGGCCGGCGAACGCCAGACGTGCTGCGCGCCCGAGGCGCGGCCGAGTTCTTGCAGTTTGTTCAGCAGGAAGTCGATGCGCGCAACTTCATTTGGCCGGCGCCAATCATAGGTGAGGCGCGGGGCCGGTAAGCCGTACTGATCGCGCACGTGCGGGTCGAGGTCGACGGTCTGATCCGCATACGGCAGGTTTTCGGTCTGCGCGATGAAGGCAGCGTAACGCGCGAAGTATTTGGCGAGGAAATCCCGATAGGCCGCACCCCATCGCGGGACTCCGGGGGGCGGATTCATGCTGATGGCGGCGCCGATAGGACCGGCTTCGAGGTCCGCGGGACTGACCGAGATCTGGGCGCCGCGAATGAATTTCAAGCCGCCGTGGTCGAAATTGTCGGCATTGTAATCGTCGAGGCTATGCTTCTGGGCGCTCGGTCCCATGTAGATATTGACGTAGCGATCGTCGAAGGCGACAAAGACGCGGGCGCCGATGTGGGCCATCAGATGCTTGCCCAGTTGGCCGTTCGAGTTGGCGAGGCCATTGGGGAATTTGGCGGTCTTGGAAAGCAAGAGCAGGCGCGTATTGTCATAGATGAAGGTAGCCAGGATAACGAGATCGGCCTCAATCGTATTGTCTGAGCCGTCGGCGCCGTAATAGGAGACGCCGGTCACGCGGCCGCTGTTATCGCTATTCACGCGATAGCACATGGTGCCGGTGAGGAGCTTGAAATTGCCGGTGGCATCGGCTTCAGGAAGCTTGGTCACAAGAATGCTGGATTTTGCGCCCATGTGGCAGCCGAAGGACTGGCAGAAGCCGCAGTAGGTGCAGCCGGCGCGGCCGTGATAGGGCTGCGAGAGGATGGCGCGCGGCGAGGAGAACGGGTGATAGCCGAGCTTCTGCGCTGCGGCGGCGAAGATGACGCCCGATTGATCGGGCAGCAAGGCCGGAAGAGGATATTCGCGGCGCCGCGGCGCCTCAAAGGGGTTGCCGGCATCGGTCTTGCGTCCCTGCAGATTGCCGGCCTTGCCGGAGACGCCGAGTTCGTATTCGGCGCGGTCGTAAAAGGGTTCGAGGTCGGCATAAGTCAAGGGCCAGTCGGTGAGCGAGGAGTCTGCCGGGATTACCGAGGCCCCGTAGCGCTCCACGGTGTGGGAGCGCGCACGGAAGTCGTCTTCGTGAAAGCGCCAGGAAAGGGTGCCGTAGTGGACCGTGCCGCCTCCGGCCTGATTGCCGTAATTTAGAATCGGCAGCGGCTTGGCATCGGTTTGCGCATTGGGCCGCCAGGTGACCGGCTGCCGCTTGGAATTGGGACGCAACTCCTGGCGCTGGAAGTAGCGCAATTCATCGAGCGAGCTGAAGTCCTGAGTGGTGAGGCGCGGACCTCGTTCCAGGCCGATGACTTTCATTCCGGCTTTGCCGAGTTCGGCGGCGATGATCCCGCCCACCGCCCCTACGCCCACAATGACGACATCTGCCGTTTCGGTGGTCATGGCTAACTCCGTCCTGATCCTTTGGCCTGCGTGGCCTGCGCCTGCAAGCCAGTCATGGGTGCGCGCGCGAACATTTGTTTGTTTTGCAAATCCGCTGGCGTGAAATTGCCTTGAGCGCCGGGGAAACCCACCAAGCGCCAGCCGGCAAATTCGCGATTACCGCCGTAAAGCGGGTCGGCAAACATGCCTTCCATGGTGTGCGTGCGAACAAGGCCAAAGAACTCCTGCGCAGTCGGCCCGCTGAAGCCGGCCGCCTTGCCCTGCTCGAGCGCGGTAATGACTTCGTCTTGCCGGGCCGGGTCGAGCAGAGAGAAAGACGCTTTGTAGGTTGTGCGGCAGTAGGCGTCGAGCTGAGCGAGGCCGCGGCGGTAGAAATCCTGCAGATCCGCATAGGCGCCGGCAAGCGCCAGATCAATGTAGTTGGGCACGCCCGCGTCGCGCGCTCCGGGTTTGCCGGGCGCGCCGGGCATGAGGCGTTCGGTGAATGCCGCAATCGTGGTGGCCTGCTCATAATTGAAGAATGCGCCATGCTGAATCGAGGTGGGATGCGACTGGCCGGGCGCGGCAGCGCTGTCCTTATGCTGCGCGACCGTCTGGGTGTAAGCGTCGGGTACCAGGCCCGAGCCCGCGACCGCTCCGGCACCCACGGCGGCGCGAACCAGAAATGAGCGGCGAGAAGAATCGTGTTTACTCATGCTTCGTCTCCAGGCAGTGGATCTGCTTTGAAGCAAAACATACGCCCGCTGGTTCGTTCGAGTCAATCCGAAATGCCAACGTTTTTGAGGGCTTCATGTTTGACCTTATCGGGACTGGGTGTTATAAAAATTCATCCTTCCGGTGGGGCCGTGGCGCAGTTGGAAGCGCGCCTCGATGGCATCGAGGAGGTCGTGGGTTCGAATCCCATCGGCTCCACCAAAGCCTTGAAGAACCGGGGACCTTGGAAATTAGTTCATCTAGAAGAGTTTGCTACTCGTCGCGAAGCGGTGCGCCGCGAGCAGTACATCAAGCGGCAAAGAAGCGCGAGTTTATCGACGCGGCGCGTAGGTGTACTTCGTTGCATTGGGCGATCACATCGTGCATTGCAGCGGGGCGAAGGGCGATTACAATAGGCGGCTCATGCCACGAATCACATTTCTAGGCGCGGCAGGAACAGTTACCGGCTCAAAGTATTTGGTCGAGGGCAATGGCAAGCGATTGCTTATCGATTGCGGCTTATTTCAAGGCGGCGAGGAGTTAAGTCAGCGTAATTGGCAAAAGCTTTCCCAAGAGCCCGCCAGGATTGATTTTGTCGCGCTCACACACGCTCATTTGGATCACACCGGCTATTTGCCACGGCTGGTCAGCAGCGGTTTTCGAGGGCCGATCTTCGCCAACGCCACGACACAAGAACTCTGCGGTCTGCTGCTGCCGGATTCGGCGCACCTGATGGAAGAAGATGCCGACCACGCCACGCGCCATGGCTACAGTTCGCATACGCCGCCGCTTCCGCTCTATACGCAAGACGAGGTTGTGGCGACGCTTAAACAATTTGCAGGATTGCCGCGGCTTGGCGAGTGCCGCCTCAGTCCCGAGTTTCTCATTCGCGCGCATGATGCCGGGCACATTCTGGGGTCGTCGAGTCTAGAGCTGGTGATCACCGAGGGCGGCAAGAATACGACCATACTTTTTTCGGGGGACGTTGGCCGTTACGACCAGGCGCTGTTGAAGGACCCGGAGAAGCCGCCTGGGGCGGATTACGTGCTTTGCGAATCGACATACGGCGACCGCGATCATCCTGCCGTGCCACCGCCGGATGCGGCGTTGGCCGAGGTCATCAATCGCGTCGCGCATCGCGGCGGGGTGATTGTCATACCGGCATTCGCTGTGGACCGCACGCAACTGCTGATCTACGACATCCGGCGCCTGGAAAGCTCGAAGCGCATCCCGGCGCTGCCGATCTATATGGATAGCCCCATGGCCATCGATGTTACCGACCTCTATCGCCGTCATCGTGAGGACTTGAAGCTGAGCGCGGAGGAGCTTCGGGCCGATCCTTTCGCCGTCCAAAGCATGCACGTAATGCGCAGCCCGGAACAATCGAAGCAGATCAATGACGTGCACACTCCGGCCATCATCATCTCCGCCAGCGGCATGGCGACGGGCGGGCGCGTGCTGCATCATCTGGAACAACGGCTGCCTGAAGCACGCAATTGTGTGCTGCTGGCCGGCTTTCAGGCCGAGGGCACGCGCGGCCGGGCGCTCGAGGAAGGCGCTAGATCAATCGAAATTCACGGGGAAATCGTGCCGGTGCGAGCCGAAGTCGTAAACCTGCGGCAATTTTCGGCGCATGCTGGACGCAGCGAACTGATGCGCTGGCTGGCGGGAGTTCCCGCGCCGCCGCGGCAACTTTTCCTGGTGCACGGGGAACCGGTTGCAGCCCAGGCGCTGCAGTCGGCCGTGCAGTCGGAATTGCGCTGGCCTGTGACCCTACCAAATTATCTACAGAGCTTCGATCTTTCTTCCTGAAGCTGCTGACGCGGCGCGCTTATGTGCGGCCGCTCGCGGGGCGCGGAATGCGGATTAGCTTCCCGCGGAAACGCTCGCGGGACTGACCTGCTGCGGCATGGCGGGAACTTCCTGCAGGTGAAGTCCGACTTGGAACATCGGCAGCGGCGCCACGCGACCCCAGCGATTCAGCTCCCAGCGGGCGCGGATGAATTTTACCTCCGGACGTAAAACCAATTCGAGCACGGCGCGCGTCTCGCCACGGTAGAAGCTCTGCGGCAGCTTGAGAATGGGGTGAGGGCGCCAATTCTCGCCGTCCGCCGAACCCCAGATGGAAACGTCGATGGATTCCTGCTCGATCTGGTCGGTGATGACCATGATGCAAAAGAAAGTGCGCGTGGAACTCGCGCTGACGTCGACTTTTTCTCCTTCTCCGTTCTCTTCGACCCTGGTATCGAAGGGAATCAGGTTGAACTCCATGGCCATAAAGTCTTCTCCTTGATCTTCTTGTGGTCGCGGGGGCGGATTCTAGCACATCATCGTGGATTGTTCAGGGGCGCGGCTTGGTCAGGAGGGGCGCAAACGCGAGAGGCGCTCTGCGGCGGCAGAGAGCGTCTCTTCTTTCTTGCAGAACGTGAAGCGTACCTGACGGGAGCCATCGGCAGCATCATTATAAAAACTCGAGCCCGGGACGACAGCGATGCCGATCTTCTGCACCAGATCGCGCGCGAAGGACACATCATCGGGAAATCCAAAGCGGGAGATATCCGTCATGATGTAATAGGCGCCGCGCGGACGGAAGCACTCGAAACCGGCATCTTCGAGGATGCGCAGCATGCGATCGCGCTTGACGCGATAAGTTTCGGCCAGGCGCTGGTAATAGGAAACCGGCAGTTTGAGCGCGAAGGCTCCGGCCGCTTGTAACGGCGCCGCGGCACCGACGGTAAGAAAATCGTGCACCTTGCGAATGGCTTCCGTAGGACCCGGCGGAGCAATGGCCCAACCGACGCGCCATCCGGTCACGCCGTAAGTTTTGGACATTCCATTGATGGTGATGGAATGCTCGCGCATACCTTCAAGCGAGGCCATGGAGATATGGCGGGCGCCGTCATAGATGATGTGCTCGTAAATCTCGTCGGTGATGGCGAAGGCGTTCCAGCGCAGGCAGAGTTCGCGAATAAATTCCAATTCCTCGCGACTGAAGACCTTGCCGGTCGGATTATTGGGAGTGTTCACTATGATGGCTTTGGTCCGGGGACCAAAGGCACGCGCGAGTTCCTCGCGGTCAAATTCCCATTCCGGCGGATGGAGGCGCACGAAGCGCGGGCTGGCGCCGGAAAGGATGGCATCGGGGCCGTAGTTTTCGTAGAAGGGCTCGAAGATGACCACTTCATCGCCCGGATTCATGATGGCCATCAGCGAGGAGATCATGGCTTCGGTGGAACCGCAGCAGACCGTGATCTCACGCTCGGGGTCTACGGTGACGCCCTGGGTGCGCGCGAACTTCTCGACGATGGCATCCCGCAGGGGTTTCGCGCCCCAGGTGATGGCGTACTGATTATCATCGGCGGCAATGGCGGCGCGGGCGGCTTCCTTAACCTCCTCAGGGGCGGGGAAATCGGGAAATCCTTGCGCCAGATTGACGGCGTCATACTGCAAGGCCAAGCGCGTCATTTCCCGAATGACCGATTCGGTAAAGTATTCGGCCTTCTCGGAAAGCATCGATCGCGCCGTTTTGGCGATCTTATCGGCAGTCGGTTTGGCTTCAGCGGAACTGGTCATTATTGGTCTTCGAGAGGGTGGAAGAATTTATGGAAGAACACCAGCCGGCAAGGCGGGCGAAGCGGACGCGGGTGAATCGGACGACGGCGTGGTGCTCGAATCTTTGGCCAGAGTGGCGGGACCTCGCCGATAGATTTGACGGTAAAGTTCGGCATTGCGGGCCACGATCTGGACATATTCGCGGGTCTGCGTGATGGGTATGGATTCAACAAATTCGGCCGTTTCCTGATAGTTCTGACCAGCACTCCACTCTTCCACGCGATTCTCGCCGGCATTGTAGGCTGCCAGCGCGGCTTCCGGCGTACGGTAGGCGGCCAGCAGATCGGACAGATACAAAGTTCCGAGCTTCACATTGTACTCTGGATCGAACAGGCGCCCTCGTGTGTATCTGAATTTAAGGCTGCGCGCCAGCTTTACGGCTGTCGGCGGCCACAACTGCATCAGGCCGACCGCATTGGCATAGGAGACAGCGTCGGTGGCAAAGGCAGATTCCTGGCGGATCAGGCCGGCGACGAGCATGGGGTCCAAATGATGATGCAGCGATTCACGCTCGATTAAGTCGCGATAGGGCAATGGATACGCGGTATGCAAAGCTTCATCGGGAATTTGATCGAAGCGCCGCGCTTCAAAATTGGTGACAATTTGACGCGCAGTAACGATTCCCGCGCCGTAATGTCCTGCTTGCTCGGCGGCTTTGGCGATGGCCAGAAGCAGGCTCGAGGCATGCGTATCGGCATAAGCCGAACGCAGCTCCAGCTCGGCGGAACTGTCGAAGGCGATGCTTTGCAGCGCCTGCGCACGCGCCCAGCGCTGCATCGCGGCGGCCGGCACGGGGCCGTCCAGCGCGGGCAAGGGCGGCGCCGGCGGAATCGCCGAGACGACCTCGGCGGGATTCGTGGGTTGCGTGCCGATTTCGTGCAGGCGCTGGGCGGCCTTTTCGCCAAAATACGTCTGCGGGAAGCGTTGCACGGCGGCCAGATAAAAGCTCCGCGCATGCGCGGTACTGCCCGCATGCTCGTAGCTTCGGCCCAGCCAGTAAAGCGCATTCACCGCCTGCGGTGACGTTGGATATTTCGTCAGATACTGCTCGAACCGGCTGGCCGCGTCTGGCTGCCGCAGCATGTATGCCGTCCAGGCAATCCGCCACTGCGCGATGGACGTATATTTCCCCATCGGAAATGCGGATACAACTCTCTGGTAATACTCGGCCGCACGGGCGCGATCCAAATTCATCCAGTAATAATTGCCCGCCGCGAACAGCGCCTCTTCGGCCCAGGGGCTTTGCGGATAAGTCGAAACGACCTGTTCGATAGCGGCAAACATTGCCGCTTCCAACTTCGCAGAGCGCTGCACCTGCGAAAGCGAATAGATGCGTTCCGCATCGAGTTCCGGATCGGTGAGCTTCAGGGATTCAAGCGCATCAGGACTGCCGCCCAATTGGATCTGAACCTGGGCGAGGCGCAGCGCGGCACGATCGTGTTGAGCGCCGGAAAGCTTCGGCAGCAGATCCTCGTAGGCCTTGCGGACGTCCCTCCAGCGGCGCGCGTCGAAAAGGGCCTCGGCGCGGCTAATCTCCCTTTCCACCGGAGTGCCTGGAAACTGCTCGCCGAGAATGGCCTGGAGATAAGGAATACGCTCCACGGCAACTTTCGCTTCATCATTTATCGGGAAGCGATAAATGAGTTCGAGGTAATCGTTGGCTGCGGCAACGGGCTTCTGGCCTTTGGCCAGAGCGGCTTTTTCGTTGGCTTGGGCGCGTAAGAGCAAAAGTGACGGCTTCGCGGTTGTCTTGGGGTACTCTTGCAACACAGCCACGGCATCGGCCGGCTGGCCCGCGGCAATCGCCGCTTGCGCCAGAGCCTCGATGGCTGAATCGGTCATGGCGGTATCGGGATAACGCTCCCGATAGCGCTTCAATTCGGCAAGGGCAATTTCCACCGCGCCCGCAGCACGATCGTTCTGCGCTTTCCAGAACATCGCATAATCGGGAAGCAGTGGATCAGCGGCGGCCTGCTCGAGCCAGCTCCTGGCCTCCGTGAAATGGGCGCGACTGTAGTCGTAATAACCCAAAGCCAGCGCGGCGCGGGCGCCGACCGCGGTGCCCTTTTCGCTGCCCGCGAACTGCACCAGCCGCTCGTACGCCATTCCCATGGGATGCTCGTGCAGATCGCGCGCGAGTCGCTCGAGTTGCTGCTCCGCGAGCGAACTAGCAACAGGCGGCTTGGTTGGAGTTACAGAGGGCCTCTTTTTTTTGGCCGACGCGCGCCTGTTTGTTTTCTCCTGCTGCAACCGCGGCGCGGCGATGCTCAGGTTCGAGACACAGAAGCATAGCGCGCTCGACAAAAGGGCCGTCTGCGCGAAGAACTTACGACGCCGAATCATTTCTCGCAGCAAGGCCAGAGACGAGCGAAACGCATCCCTAGCCCGCGGCTTGCCTGTGAGCACGCTAGCGCCGCAGGGACGGAGAGGGATAGGGATACTCGCCGAGTGTCTGTGGGTCTCCCTCGCCCAGGATTTCAACCATCCAGTCATAGAAATAATCGACAGGATGGCCCAGGATCGACTGAAAACGCCGGTCATATTCTTTGTGAGCCTTTTCAATATCATCTCGCAAACGCAAGCAAATGTCTTTATGTTCGCGTCCCAAGCGCACGTCGTTGGGACGGAGCATTTTAATATCCTGCATGGAGACTTTGGCGACGCGATTCGCACGCCGGTGTAAGTCCTGCTCTTCCGGAAGCAGCGTCGAAATGTCAAATGACGCCGCAGCGGGCGGCAACTCCTCTATGGGATTGACCGGCGCGTGCCCCGCGGGAGCAGCCGAAATCTCCCTGGAAGTCTCCCTGAACGATGCGGCGTGTTGCCCCGCCAAGTCAGATGCGCGACCCTGGCCACGCGTTTGCGCAGGAGGGGAGTCTATCCGGGGGTCGGCATAAGGGGTAGCAAAATCTTTGAGTGCAGGTTCCTGAACCGGGGACAGGTCCTCGACCATTTCGGGCCTTGCCGGCGGCGCCGACGTCGCGGGCCGCTGCGCTACGGAATGACCGCCAGCCCGGGGTATGGGAGCCTCCTCTTCCGGAATATCGCGGGCGGCTGGGCCGGTGGCCGAGGAGGCCACGAATCGGGAAAGCACCTCCAGCGAGGCGGCCAGCGATGCAGCAGCGGTCTGGGCACGCAAAATGGGCGGCAGCGCATTCGTAGCACGAGTGCTGCCGCAGGCGGCAACCAGGTCACTGAGCGCTTGGTTCAGTTCCTCGGCGGTGCGCTGAAGCGCATTCAGCGTTTCGCGCAAGGTGCGAGAGACAGCCTTTTCAACGTCGTGGGCGCTCGGAGTCATGGTCGCCCTCGCGGGCATGCAGGCATAAGGGCATTATTGGGAGGCCGGAAAAGCATTGTCAACAGCGACAACCGATGGGCGTAGCGAGGTAGGCGCTAATACCACCCCAATACGCGCAAACCCGGCGCGTATTGGGGACCCCGGTTTCTCGCATTTGGGTTGGTCTGGTGGCAAGGGCGGCGAATACCGGAATCGCCAAAGCTCGCTACTGGGATTTGGGGGGCTGGCGGGAAGGGCAGCGAAAACGCGAGCCGCCTGAACATCGCCGTCGGATGGTATAATTTAGCTAATCGACGGGGGCGACACGGTTTCGACGGAAGCTTTCGCGACCCGAAGGCATGCCGGGCGCCACCTGCCCGCAATCGGGTGGAAAAATAGAACTGCCAACAACGAGTTGGCTCTGGCTGCCTAGAAAAACCTAGCGTAGCCCGTCTCCCCGAGCTTCGCCCGCGGGCTCGGATCGAGGCGTCACACAGTGGGCTGGCCGGCGGACCTCGGTCCGTGGTTATCCGGCGAGATCAATCGGACTAGCCGGCGGCGCGTCTTGCGCGTTCCTAGCGTGGCCGGCGAACCAAATCGAATGCGATAAGCATGTAGGCTTCGGGCCGTAGCGCTTTTCGGACGGGGGTTCGACTCCCCCCGCCTCCATTTTCCTAAGTGTCTGAATGGCATTCAGTTAATCAACTCACTTTTCGCGTGTGCCAGATTTGTGCCAAGGTCCGAGGAAGCAGTCCCTCCCGAATTTGGGCAATCGTCCTGCACAGTATTCTCTCATGCGTTTCCTTCGGCGCATTCCTCGGCGACGCGAATGTCCTGCTTTCGCTGTGCCTCTTTGATCGTCTCGATCACATCGGTACCTAGTGTCATCACCCGTGTTGCGATGCCGAATTCCCTAGCTGCAAGCGACGCCCAGCCCTTGCCATCGACTACATTTGCAGCCGTGCCGTCGGCGAAGACGAGATACGATTCCACGTTCAGTCCAGGATGAGAGCGTCGCAAAGCAGAACTGACGAGAGCTAATTTCAGCATGTCTCCGAGAACCTTATCTCGCTGGGCTTTCTTTGCCTTACCCACGTGCGCCCATGCT
>WNGN01000185.1_pt1 | contig 36003 bp, 55 predicted proteins | sample 5400561 | NCBI WGS metagenome assembly WNGN01 (sample SAMN13153379, study PRJNA577476) | soil metagenome | isolation source: 115 cm soil or saprolite under Garry oak tree replicate 2 | place: USA:California | collected 2016-06-15 | reverse complement strand
TCTGCCAGGCCTGCGCGGCCCGGCCATGGCCTCGTCCGCAGGCGACCATCCTCCGCGCTGCATCGCCGCAGGTCAGAGGGTAGGGGGGCGGGGTCGCGATCGGAAGAGCGTCGCTCATGACCCACTCGGTCAAGGTTGTGTGTGTCCGAACTGTAACTAGGGCCTGACCTGCGCAAACGCGAAGGGTGGTCGGCGATGGCCCGTCAGGGCCCGGTGGAACGCGCGGTCCGCTGCGAGCTGCGGTCACTGAAAGTGAGCGTGCAGGCGGACGGGTCGGCGGCGCTTGCGGTGAGCCTGGCCCGGCAGATCGACACGGCGCGCGGCGCGGTGGCCGCCGCGGCTTCCGCCGGGCAGCTGCGGGTGCTGCTGACCGACCTGCGCCAGGCGGCCGCAGCCCAGCCGGAACGGGACGTGATCGATGACCTCAACGCTCGACGCGCCGCCAAGCGTGCTGCTGGGTGACCAGCGCCCGCGGATAGCGTCGGTCCCCCCGTCAGGATGGTCGGAGGGCGAGCGGGCCGCTGACCTGGCTGAGGCTGTCGGGCTGCGGCTGGACGACTGGGAGCGGTGGGTCCTGGACCAGGGACTGGGCCGTGATGACAGCGGGCAGTGGACGGCGTTCGAGAAGGCGCTGATCGTAAGCCGGCAGAACGGGAAGGGCGCGGTCCTGGAGGCGCTGGAGCTGGCGGCGCTGTTCCTGGACGATTTCGGCGCTGACCTGATCCTGCATAGCGCGCACGAGTTCAAGACGGCCAGCGAGGCGTTCCGCCGGGTGCAGGGCCGGATCGACAATCACCCGTCGTTCCGGCGGCGAGTGCGGCAGGTGTACCTGCAGCGGGGCGCGGAGTCGATTGAGCTGAAGAACGGGAAGCGGCTGCGGTTCATCGCCCGCACCGGCGGTTCCGGGCGGGGGTTCACGGCGGACCTGGTGATCCTGGATGAGGCGTACGAGCTGGGTGACGCGGAGATGGCGGCGCTGCTGCCGACTTTGTCGGCGCGGCCGAACCCGCAGATCTGGTACACCTCGACGGCGGGGCTGCCCACATCGGTGCAGCTGGGCCGGGTCCGCGAGCGGGGACTGAAGGGCGATGACCCGTCGCTGGCGTTCTTCGAGTGGTCGGTTGACCCGAGTGCCTATGACCCGGCGGCCCCCCGGGACTGGGCGCGGGCGAACCCCGGGCTGGGGATCCGCATCACGCCGGAGTACATCGCCCGGGAGCGCGCGGCGCTGGGCCCGGATGAGTTCGCCCGAGAGCGGCTGGGCGTGGGGACGTACCCCGCGGACGGCACCGGGTGGGCGGTGATCCCGGAGGCGGCGTGGACGGCGCTGGCGGACCCGGGCAGCCAGCCGGACGGGCCGCTGGCGTTCGCGGTGGCGGTCGACGGCCGGGAGGGGCGGCGGGGCGCGATCGGCGTGGCGGGCCGCCGCACGGACGGGCTGCTGCACGCCGAGCTGGCCGATTACCAGCCGGGAACGTCGTGGATCGTGCCGCGGCTGGCGGAAATGCACCGGAAGCACGGCGGGACCGTGGTGGTGGACGCCGCGGGGTACGAGGGCAGCCTGATCCTGCCGCTGGAGAAGGCGGGCGTGCCGGTGACCAAGCCGGCGGCGCGTGACGTGGCCGCGGCGTTCGGCCAGTTCTGCGACGCGGTGACGGACAGCAAGTCGCTGCGGCACCTGGGGCAGGCGCCGCTGGATGCTGCCGTGGCCGGCGCGGCGGTCCGCGACGTGGGAGACGCGGGCCGGACCTGGGGCCGCCGCGTGGCGGTCCGGGATATATCGCCGCTGGTGGCGGTGACGCTGGCCGCGTGGGCTGCATCCGCAGGCACGCAGCAATTTTTCGGCGCCTGGCGCTAGGAGGCCCTGAGTTGACGTCCGTCACCGAGCGCGTGCCGCTGGACCGCATCGAGCGGCGGGCCCGGCAGGCGCATCCCGGCCGCGTGCTGCTGACGGTGATCGCCGCGGTCCTGTTCGCCCTCGGCTGGGCGACGTACAAGACATGCGCGATCGCATGGCTGGCGGCGGCCTGGGCCGGCTCCGCGGTCATCGAAGGCTGGCAGACGGCGAAGGCCGGGCAGCGAGCACCCTAAAACGGTCGAGGGAGGCCACCTGTGGGCGTCCTTGACCGGGTCAATGCCCGCGCCGGCCGCCGCGGCCGCGACGAGCAGCGGTACAGCATCGACACGTGGATCAGCGACTACCTGATCCCGTCGGCCGGGTCGTTCACCTACGGCAACACGAGCTACCCGTTCGGGTCGGGGCTGCCGGGCAGCCTGGCGGGGAACCGGGCGGCGGAGATCGCGAATAGCCTGCCGGGGTACCGGGTGGCGCTGCAGGCGTGCCCGCCGGCGTTCGCGGCGCAGATGGTCCGCGCCCTGGTGCTGTCCCAGGCCAGGTTCACGTTCCGGAACCCGCCGTGGCACCGGGCGACGCCCCGGCGCACGTTCGGGAACCCTGACCTGGCGCTGCTCGAGCGGCCGTGGGGCGGCTCGTCCACGACGGGCGACCTGATATCGCGGATGGAGTGGCACGCCGGGCTGGCGGGCAACGCGTACGCTCTGCGGCAGCCGGGCAGGCTGCGGCTGCTGCGCCCCGACTGGACCGCGATCATCTACGGGTCGGAGCTGGAGCCGGAGTGGCCGTCTGGCGAGCTGGACGCGGAACTGCTCGGCTACGTCTACGCCAACCGGGGCATCGGCACCGGGCAGCCCCACTTCCTGCTGCCGAAAGACGTGGCGCACTGGGCGCCGCTCCCGGATCCGGAGATGACGGGCCTGGGCATGTCGTGGCTGACCCCGGCGATCCGGGAGATGCAGGGCGACCGGCTGGCATCCGAACACAAGATCAGGTTCTTCGAGCAAGGGGCCACCCCGAACCTGGTGGTGAAGGGAATACCGGCGATAGACCGGAACGATTTCCTGCAGCTGGTGGCGGACATGGAGGAGCAGCACGCGGGTGTCGCCAACGCTTACAGGACGCTTTACCTGACCGGCGCAGCGGACGCGACAGTAATTGGCTCGAATCTCGCTGAGCTGGACCTGAAGGCGGTGCAGGGCGCGAACGAGACGCGGCTGTCGGTGCTGTCGCGGGTGCCGGCGGCGCTGCTGGGGATCAGCGAGGGCCTGGCCGGATCATCGTTGAACGCGGGGAATTTCGGGATGGCGCGGCGGATGTTCGCGGACACCTGGGTGTACCCGGTGCTGCAGGACCTGGCGAACTCGCTGGCGGCGGTGGTGACGGTCCCGGCCGACGCGGAGCTGTGGTTCGACACGGCGGACATGCCGATCCTGCGGGAGGACGCCAAGGACGCCGCCGACATCGAGGCGGTGAAGGCCGTGACGATCTGCGGTTATGTCAAAGAAGGTTTCACTGCTGAGAGCGCGGTGGCGGCGGTCCGGGGCCAGGACGTGTCGCTGCTCAAGCACGGGGGCCTTCTCAGCGTCCAGCTCCAAAAGCCAGGTTCGGCGGCGCTGCAGCAGTCGCCGAACGGCGGAGCGACCGCTGGAAACGGCGCGGCAGCGGCGGACGCAGGCGCCAGTCAGCCAGCAACCGGGGGCCCTTAGTAAGGTTGCACGTCACGCACGCAGGCAGCAGGTTGCCTATGGAGTGCCTGCCGCCACGGCATAGCGGGATGACGTGATCGAAATGCCGGTAGGGCCGGGTGCCGCAATAGGCGCATAGTCCCCGGTAGCGATGGACCAGCCGGATGAGGTCGCGACCGGTGACCCGGCAGATGTCCGCAGATTGCCGGGCTGCCTTGCGCCGTAGGTTGTTCGCGGCCTGTTTTTCGGGGTTGCGTTTCCGCCAGGTGGCCAGGTAGGCGCTGCGGGCAGTCCGGTTGGCCTTGTGGTCTTCGAGCTGGACTGCGTAGCGGCATTCGTGCGAGCAGAACCGCACCGCGTCTGGCTTGCTCTTGTAGGGGCGCGGGAACGTGGCCCCGCATCGCTGGCAGGTCAACTGGCCGGGGAGTTCAAGTGTCCCGGCCTGGGCTCGCTGGTAGTGCATGCTGCAGAACCCTTTGGCCACGTGCTTTCTGCTGCAGCCTTCAGCGGTGCACAGGCCGGTCTCGCTGTAGGTGAAGGCACCGGGATTGCTGACATCGCCGTGTCGTTCGAGGCGGATGCCGTGCATTGAGCACAGGCCGTGGGAGTTGTGCTTGCGCGTGCATCCGTCGGCAGAGCATCCGCGCGTAGGTTGGGCCATGGTCATCGCCTCCACTTAGGGGATGGCCTGGCCCCGGTGTGTTCGCTGCACGCCGGGGCCGCTGTATGTCGGTATTTTACCAGGTCAGCAGCAATCCGACCTGAAATACGGAGGCGCGTTATGGCCGAGATCGGCAGTGTCCGGGCCGCCGCGAAGAAGCCTTACGGTGACGTTTCCTACGCCGATCCCGGTTATCTGGACGCGGACGGCAACCAGGCCAGCAAGTCCGGGAAGCCCGGCGTCAAGCGGTACCCGCTGACGGCGGACAAGGTGAAGGCCGCGTGGTCCTACATCAACCAGGCGAAGAACGCGGGCCAGTACACCCCTGAGCAGCTCAAGGCGATCAAGGGGCGGATAAAGGCGGCCATGGCCAAGCACGGGCACAGTGTCAGCGAGGGCAACAGCGCCGACCCCGGCGGCGAGGAGCGGCCCGCCCGGCGGCCCGGCGGCGACGACATGCTGATCCGGTCGGTGCCGTTCGAGGTCACCCGCGCCGACAGCACCGGGGACGGCCTGACGCTGGAGGGGTACGCGGCGGTTTTCAACCGCAGGGCCACCATCGCCGACTACCAGGGCGACTTCGAGGAGCAGATCGCGCCCGGCGCGTTCACCGAGTCGCTGGCGAAGCGGACCCCCGTGCTGATGTTCGAGCACGGCCGGCACCCGCTGATCGGGACCATGCCGCTCGGCCGCATCGACGACGCGCACGAGGACCAGCGGGGCCTGTTCATCTCCGCGCGGCTGTCCGATAACTGGCTGATCCAGCCGGTGCGGGACGCGGTCCGGGACCGGGCCGTGGACGGCATGTCGTTCCGGTTCACGCCGCCCGGCGATGATGACCAGCGGTGGACGAAGCGGTCCGGGAAGCCGGACCTGCGGACCCTGCTGCGGCTGAACTGCCCCGAGCTGGGGCCGGTGGTGTTCCCGGCCTACGAGCCGACGACCGCGGCGGTCAGGTCGCTGCTGGACGGGCTCGATCTCGATGAGGACTTCACCGGGCGGGACGGCGCGCGGAGCGCCCCCGGCGGCGAGAAGCAAGATGACGTGCAGCCAGGAAACGGCGGGACGTCGCCAGCCACCATCAGAGCGGCCCAGCGGGACCGCGCCTGGCGCATGAGGAGACAACCGTATGCCTGACACCGAACAGCACGAAGAGTTCATGCCTGAGAGCATGGACGACCTGCGCGGCCGCACCCCCGACGAGCTCCGCAAGATGGCGGAGGTCCTCGACGCGCACCTGAAGGCGCTGCACCAGACCGACGAGGGCGAGCTGCGCGACCTGACCGACGACGAGGAGTCCGCGTTCAACCTCGGGATGCAGCTCCGCACCGAGATCCTGGACCGGCTCGACAAGCACACCAAGATCGCCGATGTGTTCCGGCGGCGGCCCGCCGTCGTGCAGCAGGCCTACGCGAACATCCGGTACGGCCTCGACGACCCCGCCGGCGACACCCGCCGCCTCACCAACCCCGAGGCCCGGGACAAGGCGCTGCGGATCCTGGACTCCCGCGACGCCGCCGACCTGTCCGACGCGCAGAAGACCCAGGTGGAGAAGATGCTCCGCCGTGACACGATCACCGCCCGCCGGATCCTGGTGACGGAGAACGAGGACTACCGGTCGGCGTGGATGAAGATGGTCACCGACGTCCACCCCGTCCTGACCCCGGAGGAGAACCGGGCCGTCCAGGCCTGGTACGAATTCCGCGCGCTGGGCGACTGGACGACCACGGCGGGCGGGTTCGGAATTCCCGTTTTCATTGATCCGTCGATTATTTTGACGGCGCAGGAAAGCGGTAACCCGTTCCTGTCGATCGCCAAGCAAGTCACCGTTAATACCAATCAGTGGAAGGGCGTCAGCAGCGCCGGTGTCACGTGGGCGTTCCAGACTGAGGCCGCGGCGGCGACGGACAACTCGCCTACCCTGGCGCAGCCCACCGTGCTGGTCCACATGGCCCGCGGGTTCATCCCCTACTCGATCGAGGTCGGGATGGACTACCCGGGGTTCGCGTCGGAGATGGGCACGCTGCTGGCGCAGGGGTATGACGAGCTGCTGGTGAACAAGTTCACCATCGGGTCCGGGACGGGCGAGCCGAAGGGGATCCTCACCGCGATCTCGGCGGTGTCCGGTGACCGGGTGAAGGTCGCCGTCGGCGGCTCCATCACCTCCCCGGACCCGTACGCGGTGTGGAAGGCGCTGCCGCAGAAGTACCGGCGGAACGCCTCCTGGCTGATGTCCGTGGGCGTGAACAACGCGATCCGGCAGATCGGCGCCGCGAACGTGTTCCACGGCTACACGGTCAACCTGCCCGAGGGGTGGGCGGACCAGCTGTTCAACCGGCCCGTCTACGAGTCGGCGTACATGCCCGACGCCACCACCTGGACCACCACCGCCGAGGGCCAGGCCATCGTCGGCGACTTCAGCAACTTCGTCGTGGCGAGAAATGGCGGCATGTCGGTAGAGCTGGTTCCCCAGCTGTTCCAGCAGGTCGTGGCCGGCACCGGGCCGGCCGTGCCCACCGGACAGAGAGGCTGGTTCGCTTACGCGAGGATCGGTAGCGATTCAAGTAACACGGCCGGGTTCCGCCTCCTCGTGGCGAACTCGTAAGGCGTTTAGCTGCGTAGGGTCGGCTCCTGGCCATTGATCATGACCACGTGACGGGCCGGTTCCGTGCCCTGCTGTGTTCGCACTGCAACCGGGGCATCGGCTTGTTCCAGGATGACCCGGAGATTTTGCAGGCCGCAGCGAGATACGTGACAACGACGAGGAGTCTTGATGGCTGACCAGAAGGCCGAGCAGAAGCCGCAGCCGAAGAAGGAACCGGCACCGGCGCCCGTGCTGGGCAGCGCCGCAGCATCCACGGACCCGGTGGTGCAGAACCTCCTCGCGCACCGGGAGATCGCGGTCAGCAACGGCGACGCCGCTGCTGTCGCCGCCGTGAACGCGAAGCTGGCGGACCTCGGCGTCGAGTAGCAGGAGGGCGGGGCCATGGCCGTCTACCAGCCCGCGGGCGACTCGTGCAGCGCGGTGATCCAGAACCTGATGGCGCAGTGGCTGATCTTCACCTCCAACGGGCAGACGGCCCTGGCCGCCGCGGTGGAGACGCAGCTGAACGCGCTGGGCGCGTCGATGACCGGCGCGTGAAAGAGTCCCCGGCTGGCGGGACTTGCACCCGCAATTTCCCTCATTGACCGTTTACGGGCTCCTCGCGGAGCGGGGCGCGCGACTGCCGCAGCTACAGCCGGGAGCAGCGGCAAGTCTAGTCGTGGCGGGCCCGGTCCCCCCAGGTGCCGGGCCCGTCACAATCAACCTGGGAGAAGAACCCGTGGATATCGTCTACGTGAAGTACAACGCGTTCGTGGCCAGCTGCCACCGTGCCATCCATCAGGGCGAGCACTGGCCCGCCGATGACCCGGTGGTGAAGGCGATGCCGGAAGCGTTCTCCCCGGATCCCCGTTACGGGGTGCAGTGGTCCGGGACGCCGCCGCCGGAGCTGGCCGACGCGCCGGTGGAGCAGGCGACGGCCGCGCCGGGCGAGAAGCGGAACGTGCGCCGCGGGGCGGGCGCGTGACCCTGCTGGCGCGGGCTGCGAAGCTGGCGGCCGCAGCCGCGCATGCCGTGGCCGCCGAGTACCGCAGGCAGCGGCACCCGGAGCGCGGCTGGTTCTACTACGCCCGGATGGGTGCCGGTATCGCCGACGAGGCGCTGATCGTGCCCCGTCAGAGCGGGAAGGGCGCGATCCGTGACCACTGACCCCGCGCCGGACGACCGGGCGGCCGCGGTCGCCGTCGGCTACATCTACAACGGCAAGGACGTCGCCTACTCCTGGCACCATTCGGTGATCGAGCTGATCGGGTGGGATTTCGCGCATGAGGCGCGGATCCTGCGCGGCGGGTACGTGGCGTACAAGTGCGGCACTGACGGGCTCGCCGCCGCGCGGAACAGCGCGGTGAAGCTGTTCCTGGCGGAGCGGCAGGCGGACTGGCTGTTCTGGATCGACACCGACATGGGGTTCGCGGCGGACAGCGTGGACCGGCTGCTGGCCGCCGCCGACCCGGTGGAACGTCCGGTGGTCGGGGGGCTGGCGTTCACGCAGCAGGAGGTGTCCCCGGACGGGATGGGCGGGTGGCGGTGCCGCGCCGCGCCGACGGTGTTCGACTGGGCGGTCCTGGACGACGGGCAGATGGGTTTCGTAGTGCGGTGGAAGTACCCGCCGGACGCCCTGACCCGGGTCGGCGGAACCGGCTCGGCGTGCGTCCTGATCCACCGGTCGGTGTTCGAGCGGGTGGAGTAGAAGTTCGGCCGGGCGTGGTATGACCGGGTGCCGAACACGACGACCGGTCAGCTGCTGTCCGAGGACCTGGCGCTGTGCCTGCGCGCCGGGGCGCTGGGCATCCCCATCCACGTCCACACGGGGGTGCGCACGACGCACCAGAAGACGCTGTGGCTCGCCGAGGACGACTACTTCGGGCAGGTCGCGCTGTCGCAGCTGGTCCCGCCGGTGCCTGCGGCGACGGAGGAGACGGCGGTGATCGTCCCGGTGCTGCGCCGGCCGGGGAACGCGGAGCCGTTCATGGCGTCGCTGAAGGCGTCCGGGGCCGGCCTGGCCCGCGTGTACGCGGTCGCTGACATCGGCGATAGCGCGACGGCGCAGGCATGGCGCGACGCCGGGGCGACAGTCCTGACCTGGGACGATACGCCGCCGGGGACGTTCGCGCAGAAGGCCAATATCGGCTACCGGGGCACCGCGGAGCCGTGGCTGCTGCTCGCCGGCGACGACGTGAAGTTCCACCCGGGGTGGCTGGACCAGGCGCAGCACGCCGCCCGCGACGGCGCCGACGTGGTCGGCACGAACGACCTGCACAACCCGCGGGTCACCGCCGGGGAGCACTCGCCGCACCCGATGGTCCGCCGCGCCTACATCGACGAGCAGGGCGCCTCCTGGGACGGCCCGGGGACCGTGGCGCACGAAGGCTATGCCCACTGGTTCGTCGATGACGAGCTGGTGACGGCGGCGAGGCAGCGCGGCGCGTGGGTGGCGGCCCCGCACGCCAAGGTGGAGCACCTGCACCCGCTGTGGGGCCTGGCCGAAGACGACGAGACGTACGCGCTGGGCCGCGAGCACATCGAGGCGGACAAGGCGCTGTTCGAGGCCAGGCTGGCGGAGCACGCCGGGCTAGGCGGGCCGGGTGAGTAGCCACTTCGCCGCCGCGCTGGCGGAAGGATTCTGCCCGGATTGCCTGACGGCGCTGGTCCCCCGGGGAAACCTCGGCTACTGCCCGGCCTGCCGCTGCTGGTGGGGCGGGAAGGGCGGCACCGGTGCATAGCGAGGCCATGGAGTGGATCGCGAAGCATGCCACTACGGACCCGGTGTCGGTGCTGGACATCGGCGGCCGGGACATCAACGGCTCCCCCAGGCACCTGTTCCCCGCCGCCACCCGCTACACGGTCCTGGACATCCGCCCCGGCGGGCAGGTCACGGACGTGGACATCATCGCGGACGCCGCGGAATGGAACCCCGGCGGCCAGGCGTGGGACGTGGTCATCTGCGCCGAGACGTTCGAGCACACGGCGGCGTGGCGGGCGATCTGCCGCACCGCGTACGCGGCGTGCGCGCCCGGCGGCCGGCTCATCGTCACCACCGCGGCTCCGGGCCGGCCGCCGCATTCGGCGGCGGACGGGGAGTTCCGTCTGCTGCCCGGGGAGCATTACGCGAACATCCGCCCGGCCGAGCTCGGGCGGGTCCTGGCGGAGGCGGGCTGGGCGGATGTGGTGGTGGATGTGCAGCCGTCCCCGGCGGACGTGCGCGCAGTGGCAGTGAAGCCGTAGTTCCGCGTGCATGAAGACGACGATGCTGATCTGAGGCTGGGTTAACGGTGGCAATCGCGGCTGACTCGTCCGGGTCGACGCTGATCGCCACCAGCGTCACGACGGCGAACGCCGATATCACGGCGGCGGCCGCGGGTGCGTGGTGCTATGCGCTCCTGGCGCTCGGCGTGAGCCAGGCCGGTGCGGTCACCTGGACCGGCTGGACGCAGGTACTCGAAGGCGACGAGGGCACCGCCACCCACTACGCCCTGTACCGGCGGCAGAAGATCGCCGGGGACACGACGTTCGCGGTCACCTGGGGGACCGCGACCCGCGGTGACATCGGCTGGGCCTCCTTCGCCGGGGCTGACGGGACCACGCCGGATGAGCTGGCCGCGGCCACGCTGCACACCGCCTCCGGCACTGCCTATCCCACGCCGAGCCTGACGCCGGGCGGGACTGGCCGGTGGGCGGCAACGTTCACCTGGTCACGCTCGACGACGAGCGCTAACCAGACGGAGTCCTACACCCCGGACGCGGCGCTCACGGAGCGCGTCGACGTCAACGACGGCGCCAACCCGTGGGTGCCGCTGGAGGTCGCCGACTCTAACGGCACGGTGACGGCCGCGGCTCACTCGTACACGGCGACGATGACGACCACCGGGGCGAGCGCGCTGGAGTCGCATGGCGGCGCGATCCTGCTGTTCATCGTCCCCGCCGCGGCGGCTGCGGGCGCTACCCCGGTGCCGCTGGTGGTCCCGCAGGCAGCGGTCATGCAGGCAGCCAACTGGTAACACCACGCGCACGGGTAAGGAGAGGAAATGATTGGTGCTCCGTACTTCACGAGTCTCAGCCCAGGTTCGGCTGTAGATGTCTACGCTCACTGCATTACGAATGGCAGTGACGGGTCTACGGTGCCGCATGACGTGTACATCAAGAACGCGTCTGATCAGGAACTCTTGATCGGAAGCTCGCACGATATGGATAGCCCGGTGGGCTACTCGCTCGAAGTCGGCGAGAAGATCCGGGTGTCTGTCTCATCTGGAGATCGCCTCTTCCTGCTCAATAACGGGTCCTCTGGTATTACAGGCAAGGTGTACGTCATGGTGGTGACTCACTAATGTCCAAGGCTGGTTACGCCTCTGAGGTCGGCGCGGCTGTCGCGCTGGCTGCGACGACCGCCAAGACGGTCCTGTCGGTGATCGCGCCCGCGCAGTTCGGCGTGGACCTGACCAAGATCAGGATCGGGTTCGACGGGGTCACCGCCTCGGCGGTACCTGTCCTGGTCGAGCTGGTCTACTACACCACTGACGGGACCGGCACGGCGGGCACCGTGAACCAGGTGTACGGCCGGGCGATCACGGCCGGGTTCACCACGAAGTACAACTACTCGGTCGAGCCGACCGGGCCGACGTCGCTGGACCGGTGGACGCTGACCCCCAACGGGGGCCTGGTCATCTATGACTGGCCGCTCGGCTCAACCCCGGACACGGCGGTATCCAACCTGCTCGGGCTGCGGTGCACCGCACCAGCGGTGGTCAACGTGAACGCCTCGATGTGGCACGAGAGGTGTTAGCAACGCCTAAAAGATAGGCGCGTGGTGATGCTAAACTGTTCCGCATGGAACATGGAACATCTACGAGCTACGGCAAGGGCTGCCACTGCGATGTGTGCCGTGCAGGCCGGGCAGCCTATGCTCGCGAGTGGCGGCGCAAGAACCCGAACAAGGGAAAGGTGCACCAGAACTGCGAGGAATGCGGGAATGAGTTCTGGGCATGGCCGGTCTCGCATAGGCGCAAGTACCCTCAGCGATTCTGCTCAAAGGAATGTGCTGGCACGGCGACCGGAAGCGGCGCGCGCCCAGCGCGATTCCTGCCGGGACATCCGCTCGCTGGTCCCGATGGGCGCATCGCGGTTCATCGGCTCGCGCTGTTCATGAAGATCGGCCCGGGTACGCATCCGTGTTACTGGTGCCAGAGTCAGGTGACATGGGTGCTGCGCACCAGGACTGAGGGCGGCCGGGAGTCCGACCTGATGGCCGATCACCTGGACGGCAACTGCCGGAACAACGACCCGGCGAACCTGGTCCCGGCGTGCAGCTTCTGCAATGTGCTGCGCGGCTGGATCTGGAAGTGGGAGCGCATGACGAACCGTCCTATCGGCGAGATGAGCCCTCGGCATGACTGACCTGGTACGTGAGGTCGCCACGCCGGGCCCGGGGCAGTGCCTGCTGCACGTCATCCGCGGCCCGGGCGACCCGGACGGCCGGGTGTTCGTCGAGCGCGCCGACCCGGTGGTGGCCGTCAGCGAGGGCCTGATCCGGCAGATCCGCGCCGGGGGAAGCCACCCGGACGTGAGCCTGGACGGGCAGACGCTGGTGATCGACGGCGCGAACCGGCAGGTGTCCTACCGGCTGGAGGCGTGCGGGCAGCCGGGTTACCTGCTCGGCACGCTGACCTGACCGCAGGCTTAGGAGGCGGCCGTGGCGGTGCACGGGCGCGCCCACCCCGCCCCGGCGGTCATCTCCCGGGGCAGCCTCGCCGACCCGCCCGACCTGCTCAAGCGCGGCCCGTTCGTCATCTCCGGGGCGCGTGACCGGCTGGCGTTCGCGGTCACCGCCGGGCAGGGCACCCCGGTCCCGGCGGTCATCAGCCGGAACAGCCTGGCTGATGCCCCGGTCCTGACGACGCAGCCGCCGCACGTCATCCAGGCCGCCGTCACGCCAGGGTTCGGGCAGTCGGCCGCGGGCCTGATCGTCCGGTCGTCGCTGCAGGACTTCGCGACCCCGGTCACCCCGGCTCCCCTGATTGCCGTAGCCGCCCCTACGCCAGGATGGGGGGCGCCGCGCCCGCCGGTCATCACCGCCGCGCCGGTCATCACCGCCGCGGCGCCAGCGCAGGCCACCCCGGCACCCGTCGTCGTCTCCGCGCAGCCGCCGGCGGTGACGCCGCAGCAGGCGCTCACCTCCCGGTCCTCCCTGGCGGACGCGCCGGCCACGGCCACCCCGGCGCCGCTGGTCACCGGACCCGCCGCGATGGCCGGCTTCGGCCGGCCGGGACCGCCGCTGGTCTCCTCGGCACCGCTGATTCCCGTCGCGCCGACTCCAGCGGTCACCCCGGCGCCGCTGGTCGCCTGGCAGCAGCCGCCAGCTGTCCCGCCCGGACCCGCGGTCATCTCCCGCGGCTCCCTGGCCGGCGCGCCGGTCCTGACGACCCCCGCGCCCGTGGTGGTCCTGGCCACCGCGGTCACCCTCTGGGGCAGGCCGCAGGCCGCGGTCATCACCGCCAGCCCGGCCGGGACCGCCGCGGTCACCCCGCAGCCGGTGATTGTCGCCCAGGCGGTCAAGCTCGCCGCGGCGCAGCCCCCGGTCATCTCCCGGGGCAGCCTCGCCGACGCTCCCGTCCTGACGACGCCGCGGCCGGTGGTGGTGGCCGCCCCGGTGCGGTGGCCGCCGACGTTCCCGCTGATCTGCTCGGCGCCGTTCATCGTCCCGCCGCCGCCGGTCACCTACGGGACCGCCCGGCAGGGCACCCTGGCCATCCCCGCCGCAGCAGCGGGCCAGTCCGCAGCCGCGCACGCCGAAGCCGGGACCGCCGGCCTGGCCGCCGCCCGCGCAGCCGCCGGGCAGCAGGCCGTCCCGCACGCCGAGTCCGGGCAGATGCCGCTACCGCACGCGGAAGGAGGCAAGCCGTGACCGTCTCCGCAGGCGGCATGTACCCCATCGCGTTCGACGTCTACGACGCGTCCGGCGCCCTGGCCCACGCCGCCACCGCCACCCTCACGATCACCCTGCCCGACGGGACCACGGCCGTCCCCGCGATCACCGACGCGGCGGTCCCCGGCCAGTACCGCCTCGCCTACCAGACCACCATCCCGGGCCGGTACACCGCCCACGCCGTCACCACCGGGCCCGTCACCGCCTGGGACGACGAGTTCGACGTCGCCGCCACCCCGTGGCCCGCGATGGTGTCACTCGCCGACGCCAAGGCCCAGCTGAACATGGACGTCACCAGCCACGTCAACGACGACGAGCTGCGGGACTTCATCGCCGCCGCCACCGGCGCCGCCGAGGCTTACAAGCACGAGACGATCGTCCGCCGCGCCGTCACCGACGAGCTCGACCTCGGCTACGCCTACGGACACACCTACGCCTACGGGTACGGGTACGGGTTCCGGCAGCGGTTCCGGGTCCGGTCGGCTCCGGTGATCTCCCTGGTCTCCGTCACCTCCTGGGACGGGACCATCACCTGGGACGTCACCCAGATGCGGGCGTGCCCGTCCGGGACGGTGCGGGTCATGGGCGGAATCCCGGTCACCGGACTCGTCGACGTCGCCTACCTCGCCGGCTACCAGCAGATCCCGGCCAACTACAAGCGCGGCGCGCTGGTGATATTGGCTCATTTGTGGGAGACGCAAAGAGGTCAGGGCACCGCCATGTCGGGGGTCATCGGCCAGGAGGAACATTTCAGGCAGCCGGGCGAATTTTTCAGTGTCCCGGCGAAGGCAAAAGAGCTATTGGGACCGCCGCGTCCTATGGTCGCCTAGCTGCTGACCTCCCAGAATGCGCCGTAGGGGCCATTGTGGATCGCAGTGACGCCCATCTCCCGGCAGGCGCGGGTCAGGGTCCTGCGGCTGATTCCCCTGGCGTTCCCCGCGGCTACGGCGTCGGCGATAGCCACGCGCTTGTGGTTGGCGAACAGTTCAGACAGCAGCACCGCTGCGGCCTCACGTTTGGTGGTCATGTTGTCCATACTTGGCAAGTCTAGCCTAGCCGTGACACCGGTCCGGCGCGCCTGATGGCCGCCTGGTCGTCGCAGGTCCCGGCCGCCATGGCCGCGCTGCTGGCGGCGTTCCGCGCCGCCCCCGCCCTGGCCGGCGCCGACGTCCGCGACGGGCCCGTGGTCACCGGGTCGGCGGCGCTGGAAGCCGTCCTCGTCGGCTGGACCGGGCAGCCCGACGACCAGCTCGCCGCCGACGCCGCCGTGAACCCCGAGGTCTTCGGCGACGCCGACGACCGGGAGGTGTTCACGATCCGGTGCGCCGCCCTGGTCCTGAACGGGGAGAACGACATGGCCGCCGCCCGGGCCCGCGCCTACGCCCTGCTCGCCGCGTGCGGCGCGGTCGTGCGGGCGGACCGCAGGCTGGGCGGGACGGTCGGCGACTCCCACATCAGCAGGCACGCACTGCGGCAGCGGCCGACCCCGGACGGCATCGTGGCCACCGTCGAGTTCACCGTGCAGTGCGACACGTTCACCGGCAGCTAGGAGAGTTCATTCACATGACCGAACCGGAGCGCCCGAAGTTGATCCACAGCCGCAAGATGCTCGCCGCGCTCACCGAAGCCGGCATCATCCGCGACGGGGATCACGTCCGCCGGGTGATCATCGACATCAATGTCGAGCTGGCGGTAGTCGTGTACGTCGAGCGGTACGGCGACGAGCGGCTGCTGGACCTTGTGCGCACGCTGGACGGCGCCGAGATCCGCGAGCAGGTGAGGGCGTAATGGATCTTGACCCGCGATGGGACTGGCATGAGGTCACGGCGATCGGCGACCGGGAACGGCAGTACGTCAAGGGACTGTGCAGGCATCTGGAGACGGTTCCTGTCACGTCGGTCACGGGCGAGATCGTGGCGCGGCTGTGCGTCACCTGCGACAGCCAGATAGGGGCCTGAAGGATGCACCCGTCGGCGTACGCGTGGGCCAGTACGGCGCTGACCCCGGCCGAAGTGAAAGGCGCGCACGTCATCGAGGCGGGCGCGTTCGACGTCAACGGGTCCGTCCGCCCCGCCGTCGAGGCTCTGGGTCCCGCGTCCTACACCGGCACCGACATCAGCGAAGGCCCCGGCGTCGACGTCACCTGCGACGCCGCCGGCCTGCCGCGCCTGGACCCGGCCCCCGGCATCGTCATCAGCACCGAGATGCTCGAGCACGCCGAAGACTGGCAGGCGGCCATGGCCGGGATGATCCGCGCCCTGACCCCGGGCGGGCTGCTGGTGCTGACGACCCGGGGGCCCGGGTTCCCGTACCACGGATACCCCGCCGATCACTGGCGGTTCACGGTGGGAGCGATGGGCGAGATCATGACCGCGGCCGGGATGGACGTCCTGGACCTGCGCGCCGACCCGGACCCGATGTCGCCCGGCGTGTTCGTCAAGGCCCGCAAGCCGGCGGACTGGACGCAGCCCCGCAGCATGCGGAAGGCGTGGGGGGACATCGCGGGGGTCACGGTGATGACCGGGTGAGCGTCTCCTACTCCGCCCCGTGGGGCTGAGCCTCTTCCAGGACGGTCAGGCTTGACGTGAGCGTGTCCATGACGCGACCGCAGCAGTCATACCTCACCGCCCAGAAACGATCCTGATAGCCCCAGGCGGTTGTCTTCACGCCAGGTACCGACGTGCCTTCAATGCCGGGCTTCAGATGTCCGTGATACCTGGTCAGGTCCACATCAAGGCGGACGCGATGCGCTCCGAAAGCTGCCATACCCGGGGAGTCTAATATTCGCTGGCTGCTCATCCATCCAGGACCTTCGTGGTCGGTGGCGGATGTTTTCAACGGCTGGTCGGAGGCGCTCACCTCACTGGGTGAGCAGGTCGAGGAATTCCCGCTCGACGCGGCGCTGCGGTTCTTCAACAACGCCCTCGCCGAAACCGGCAGGGTCCTGCCGTGCGGCTGCCGCGAGGTGCGGAAGTACCTGGACCGCGACCAGGCCGCCCGCCTCGCCATCGACCCGATCCTCGCCGCCGCGCACCGGTTCGGGCCCGACGTGATCCTGTGCACCTCCGCGTTCTTCATGCAGCCGTGGCTGCTGGAGATCCTCCGCAGCCGCCGGCATAAGATCGTCATGCTGATGACGGAAAGTCCTTATCAGGATGATTTCCAGCTGAAGGTGGCGCAGTACGCGGACCTGACCCTGCTCAACGACCCGGTCAACCTCGCCGCCTACCGGGAAATCGGCCCGGCGTACTACACGCCCCATGCATACCGGGAATCCGTGCACTACCCCGCGGCACCCGGCAGCACCCCGGAATACGACCTGGCGTTCGTCGGCACCGGATTCCCCAGCAGGGCCGCCTTCTTCAACCAGATGGACCTGGCCGGGCTGAACGTCCGCCTGGCCGGCCTGTGGATGGACCTCCCGGAAGACTCGCCTATGCGGGACTGGACCGCCGCCGACGCCGATGACTGCGTCGACAATCCCGAGACCGCGGCGATCTACCGGCGGTCCCGGACCGGCATCAACTTCTACCGGGTCGAGGCCGAGGCAGCCCACGAGGGCGAGGGAGTCGCCTGCGGCCCCAGGGAGATCGAGATGGCCGCATCGGGGCTGTGGTTCGCCCGCGACAGCAGACCCGAATCCGACGAGCTGTTCCCCATGCTCCCGTCCTACTCCGGCCCGGCCGAGGCGTCGGAACTCATCCGGTGGGCCCTCGCCCATCCGGACGAGCGCGCGGAGGCGGCGGCCAGGGCCCGCGCCGCGGTCGCAGGCCGCACGTTCACCGAGCACGCCAGGCAGCTGCTCCGGTTGCTCGACCGGCAGCCCGTCACGATGTAGGGAGACACGCCAATGCCATCAACGAGGCGGCACGGCCGGAACGCGCAGATCTACCTGGGCCTGACCACCGGCACCGCCGCGGCGCCGCTGCCGTTCCAGGCAGCCTGGTCGATCAACAAGGCCAGCGACAGAGACGAGGTCACGGCCTTCGGGGACCCCAACAAGGTCTACGTCGGAGGCCTCCCGGACGCCTCAGGCGACTTCTCCGGATTCCTCGACGCGGGCACATCCCAGACCTACGTCGCCGCCAGCGACGGACTTCCTCGAAATTTCTACCTCTACTGGGACGCAACTAACGACCCCTCGTCGTACTTTTATGGCACCGTGCTTTGTGATTTTTCCGCTGACGGTGCCGTTTCAGGTCCCGTTAATTTTAAAGCCACCTGGGCAGCAGCCGGTCCCGTGGTCCGCTATACCCAATGGGGTGGCATTAATACCTGATTCCTTTTCAGGTATTCAATGGCGGCCTCAAGAATGGCGATGCTGTCGTGGGCGTAGCCGAGCATGGGGTTGCACCGGTCGCAGAGCAGGCCGCGGATTGCGCTGGTCACGTGGTCGTGGTCGACGGCTAGCGCCCGCCGCCTGCTGTTGCCGCAGATCGCGCAGACGCCAGCCTGTTCCTCAAGCAGTGCCGTGTACTTGTCGTGAGTCACGCCGAGGCGCTGTTCGCGTTGCCGCCGCACTTGCATGATGCTGGAGTGCTCCCGGTAGGCCGGGCTGCCCTTGACGGCATCGGCGCTATGCGGGGCGCAGTATTTATGTCCGCGTCCCGTTAGTTTAGGCTCGGCGCATTCTGGCATCTGGCAGATGCCATTGGTCAGACGGTGGTGCTCTCGCAATCTCTGTAGCTTGCGCTCGTTTGTGTCGTCGCGGTGCTGCTGGCAGACCTTGGAGCCTCGGCCGGGAAGCTTGGGATTGGCGCAGCCTGGCACGAGGCATGCCTTGCGGGGCTGGCGGCAGTCGTCACACTGGCGGTAGCGGCCGGTGAACGTCTCGGCGCAGGTGGAGCATTGCCGCTCGACATACCGGCAGGGGGGGCACTTCCTCGTCTGGCCGCGGAAGCCGCGTCCGCACTGGACGCACACGCGGTCTGTATTCTGGCCCATGTCGGCGCTCCTCAGTAGCGTCGGCCACGCCCCGGGGCGTCTGAGTGTTGACGCACTCCCGCTCGCGGGGCCTTTGCATCCAATCGTATCCGCAGGCAGCGACAATCCAGGGAGGCGTGATGGCGGGGCTGGCTGACGCGGCGGCGGAGCTGGAGGCGCTCGCTTTCCGGCTGCGCCGCGCCGGGGACACCGAGCTCGTCCGGGAGGTCACCAGGGCGATGCGCGACGCGGTTGACCCGGTGCAGGACGAGATCCGCGCCGGCCTCATACCGCGGCTCCCGGACCGGTACGCGGCGACCCTGGACGCGGACCTGCGCCTCGGTGTCAACGTCCGCACGAACGAGCGGGACCCCGGCGTGGCCATCACCGGGCAGACCATCAGCGGCCGGGCCCGGAAGCTCCGCAACCTCGACGCGGGCCGGCTCACCCACCCTGTCTTCGGTGACCGGGGGGTGTGGCGTACGCAGGAGGAGCCGTCCGTGCAGCCGGGCTGGTTCACCGGCCCCGCCGAAGCTGCCGGGCCGCGGGTCCGCGCGGAGATCGAGCGGGCGCTGGAAGACGTCGCCGCCAGGGCGACACGTAAGGGAGCCTGAACTTGAAAGTAACAGTGGCCGGCGAGACGTTCGACTACGACGGGTCGAAGCAGCCCATGTCCGAGGCCCTGTGGATCGAGGACGTCTACAAGCGGAGGTACGCCGAATGGCAGGCCGACCTCGAAGCCGGGTCCGCGAAGGCGTTCTGCATGCTGGCCTGCCTCATCTGGCGGCGCGACGGGCGGGACGTGAGCACCGCGTACGCCGACCTGCTCGACGGCAAGACCGACTTCGACCTGCAGGAGATGATCCAGTCGATGGCCGAGTCGGTCGAGGCCGCGCGGGAAGAGGCCGCCGCGGTCCCTACGACCCCGGGGGAATCCCCGGCCCCGGATGGCACATCCACGACCGGCACCGGTACATCGGGGTCTTCGCCGAACGCCTCGGGATCCGCCCGTGGGAAATCGACGAAAAGCTCAGCGTCGAAGACTTCGAGGCCCTGATCGACTACATCGAGGATCCGGGCGGCGACTGACGGGCGGCGCCGTCGGCGATGGCGACGGCGATGAACACCGCGAAGCCGAGCGCCCCGAGCAGGGCGGGCAGCCAGAACCCGGCGCCGGGGTTGTCCCACCGCCTGCCGAGCGCCCGCCCGGCGAGGACGAGGGGCGCCCATACGAGCAGGTACATAATCACGACTGCGGTCATGGCTTCTGTGTCAGTCCCTTGGCGATCAGGAGACGGATGGCGTCGGCGATGCTGATGCCGCCGCTGGCCTTGGCGTATGTCTTGACGGCTTCGGCGAGGTCGTCGTCGAGCCGGATGTTGGTCGTGTAGGTCATCGGGTGCCGACCTCGACAGGCCATCCCTGGACGTCGTCCGGGTTCAAGGTCTCATCGGCGATCGCGTCGTTCGCCAAGCGCACGCATTCGCGGCAGAACCTGCTGTTGCCGAGCACGGGCGTCTGGGAATGGCCTTTGCCGCCACTGCACCACATCAGCCACCCGTCGCCTGTCTCAACTAGAAGGTGTCGCGTGGGAGCGATGCGGGCCGCAGAACGGTCTGCGGCACCTTCGCGGATCCAATCTGCCATGACGGTCCTCTCTAGGTGATACCCGGACGGTACCAAACTGGTACCAGGAACGCAAGCGGACGGGAGGCGGGTGATCCGTGGCGGCCTCGATCACCTTTGATTTCCTGAGCCGGGGCGCCGGGCAGCTCCAGGGCGACGTCCGCAAGCTCGGGGACAACACCGTCCTGGCCGCGCGGGGTGCCCGCGTGCTCTCGGACGCGATCGAGAAGCTCGGGAAAAAAGAAGACCGCACCGCCGCCGAGTCGGCGATCCTGGCGAAGGCCCTCCGGCAGACCGGGGACGCAGAGGACCGGGTCGCGGCGCGGGCGGTCCTCGCGGACGCCGCGATCCGCCGCCTCGACGACGCGATGAAGGACTCCACCAAGAGCAGCGGAGGGCTGCGCAAGGCGCTGGGCGGCCTGAAGCTGAACCCGGGACTGCTGGGCCCGGCGCTGCTCCTCGCCCCCGCCATGACCACCCTGGCCGGCGTTGCCGCCGGGGCCGCGGCCGGGCTGGGCGGCGCGTTCATCGCCGGGGGGCTGGCCCTGTCCGCGTTCGGCGCCGTCGCCAAGCCGGTCCTGGGCGACGCGCAGAAGGCCGCGCAGGCGGTCGCCAAGGCGCAGGACAACTACACCATCGCCATCGCCAACGGCACTAAGAAGTCCGTCGCCTACAAGGCCGAGCAGGTCGCCATCGCCAAGGCCTACGCGGGCATGTCCCCCGCCCAGATCGCCCTGTCCAGGCAGCTCGGGGACATGGCGTCCGCGTGGGACAAGGTGAAGGCCGCGCAGACCCCCGTCGTGGCCGGGGCGCTGCAGCCGTGGCTGAAGTCCGTCACCGGCCTGACGAAGAACCTGCCGCCCGTCATCGGCAAGGTGTCCCCGGTCATCGCCGGCCTCGGCACCCAGTTCGATCACCTCATCAACTCCTCCGCGTTCCGGGGGTTCCGGGATTTCATCGGCAGCACCGGGTCGGCGGCGGTGTCCGCCGGGGGCAGCACGATCATCGACCTGGTCAAGTCGTTCATGATCCTGCTGCCGAAGGCCGACCCGCTGATCCGCGAGGCGGTCGGCTGGATATCCCGTCTCGGTCCCGCCGTGCTGACGTGGGCCAGCAGCAAGAAGGCCTCCGACGACATCACCAGGTTCATGCAGTGGTTCTCTAAGAACGGCCCGGCCGTCGGCGGGCTGCTGCGGAACATCGGGGGGGCGCTGAAGGCCCTGGCGCCGGGCCTGACCTCGGGCGGGGCGCTGGAACTGAAGATCATCTCTGACTTCCTCGGGTGGGTCGCAAAGCTTCCCCCGGCGGTAGCGAAGCCGCTGACCGAGGTTGCCGGGGCGGCGCTGATCCTGTCCAAGCTGGGCGTCCTGAAAGTCGGGCTGCAAATCGTCGGCCCGGCGGTCAAATGGCTGTCCGGTGGCCTGATCAACCTTGGCGGCGGCGCGGCAGCCGGGGCGGAAATCCGCGCCGCGATGGTCTCCGGTGGCGCTGCCGCGGCGGCGGAGATCCGCGCGGCGATGGCCGGCGGAGGTGCCGCCGCCGGGGCCGGAGGTGCAGCCGGGTCGGCCGGGGCCGGCGCGGCGGGCGGGACGGCAGCGGGCGGCGGGTTCGTCGCCGCGTTCCGGGCCGCACTGTCCCCGGCGCTGGCCGGCGTGGTGGCCGGGGCGCTGATCCGCGCGGCCGGGGACACGCTGTCCCCGGCAGGGTCGTTCGCCGGGCGGCTGAACGCCCAGTTCCAGGCCGACGGGCACCTGTGGTCCACGTCACTGCTGCACTCGTTCACGTTCGGCGGCCTGGAAGCCTGGATGACCACCCACTTCGGGCAGCCGGTCGGCGGGTTCCTCAACAAGGCCACCGGGTTCCTGTCCGGGTCCTGGGGCAAGTTCACCGGGTTCCTGTCGGGGTCCTGGAATCAGACCTGGGGGCAGATCACCGGCAGGTCGGCGCAGGGCAGCAGGTCGGTCGGCGACTCGCTCGCCGCGGCCGGGCGCTCCGCCGACAACCTCCGCACCCGGAACCTGGTGCCGCTGCAGGGAGAGTTCGGCAAGGTCACCGGCGGCATCCAGGGGCTGGCCGGCACCATTCAGGGCACCATGCTGAACGCGCTGCGGGCGGCCGGGGCGCGCTCGGACGCGATCCGCACCCAGAACCTGATACCGCTGCGCGGCGAGCTCGGCAAGGTCTCCGGCGGCGTGCAGGGCCTGCAGGCCTCGATCGACCGGATGCACGGCAAGACGGTCAACGTCGGCGTGCACGCGTCCGGGTCCGGCGGGATGACGTTCACCCAGAAGGTCGCCGCGTCGATCAGCTCGGGCGGGTTCTCGCTGCGGGGGCTGGCCAGCGGCGGGCGGCTGCCCGGGTTCGGCGGCGGCGACCAGCACCTGACGCTGCTCGAATCGGGCGAGGCCGTGGTGGACAAGCAGCGGACCCGCCGTTTCGCGCCGGTACTGAAGGCGATGGGCGTGCCGGGGATGGCCTCCGGCGGGATCGCCGGGACGGTCCCGTGGGCAGCCGGCCGGGAATACGACTTCGCCCGGTCCGCCGAGGCGGGATTCCTGCGCGCCGAGTACGCCCGGCTGAAAGCCGCGGTAGGCGCGGCGGCAAACGCCGCGCTGGGCTTCGCGCTGATTCCCGGCGGCGGGTCGGTCGGCCCGGCCGCCGCGGCGGCGCAGGCGTGGGCCCGCGCTCAGCTGGCGTCGGGGATCTACGGGTGGGGGCTGTCGAACTGGCCGCCGCTGCTGAACTTGTGGACAGGGGAGAGCGGGTGGCGGTGGAACGCGCAGAACCCCACCTCGCCCGCGTACGGCATCCCGCAGGCCGACCCCGGCTACAAGATGGCCGCGGCCGGGGCGGACTGGCGGACCAACCCGGTCACCCAGATGCGCTGGGGCCTGGCCTACATCCGGTCGGCGTACGGCAGCCCGTCCACCGCCTGGGCCGACTGGCAGTCGCGTTCGCCGCACTGGTACGGATCCGGGCTCGACGCGGTATTCCGGCACCCGGCGGTCATCGGCGTCGGCGAGCGCGGTCCCGAGCGCGTGCGGGTCCAGCCCCTGGCCCCCGCCGGGCGCGGCGGCGCGGCAGTCGTCCGCCTGGAGATCACCGGCTCCGGGCACGGCGGCTTCGACGCGTTCCTGCTGAAGTGGATCCGGGAGAACGTCAGGATCAAGGGAGGCGGCAGCGTGCAGGCCGCGTTCGGACGGTAGCCGGTGGCCGGGTCGATTCTACCCGGGCGGGGGTGAGCTGCCATTAGCGTCTTTCCCGGGCGTCCCCCAAACCCCCTCGGCGCCAAGGTCGAACTGAACCTGGCCGGCGTCTGGACCGACATCACCGCCTACGCGATGGTCCGGGACAACGCCCAGATCACGGGCATGGGCCGGGCGGACGAGTCGTCCGGGATCCAGGCCACCCAGCTGACCCTGACCCTGAAGAACACCGACGGCCGGTTCACCCCGAAGAACGCCGCCGGGGCCTACTACCCGAACATCGTGCGGAACTGCCAGGTCCGCGTGTCGGTCAACGCCCAGTCCGCGCCGTCTCTCGGCACGGCTGACGGAACATTCGAGACCGGCGTCGCGGCCTGGGTGCCGACGTCGGCGACGTTCGCCCAGTCCAGTGCCCAGGCGCATTCCGGCACGAAATCGGGGCTGCTGACCGTCACCGGCACGCCCGCCCAGGCGATCGTGCGGCCGTCCCTGGCTGCCAGCGCGCCGGTCACCGCCGGGGCCTCCTACACGGCGGGCGGCTGGATGTATTCAGCCGCCGGGTACGGCAACTGCGGTTTCGCGATCGACTGGTACACCGCCGGCGGCGCGTACCTGTCCACCTCCTCGGGCACGACGGCCGCGCTGGCCGCCGGGGCGTGGCAGTTCTACACCGTGACGGGCACGGCGCCGGCTACCGCCGCGTCCGGCGAGTACGGGCCGACGATCGGCGGTAACCCCCCGGCCGGGACCGCCGTGTTCCTCGACGACGCGTCCATGGCCCCGGCCGGCAACGTCTACAGCGGATACCGGTTCGCCGGGGAGATCTCCTCCTGGCCGCCCGCGTCGAACGTCAGCGGCCGCGACACGTACGTGTCCGTCACCGCGTCGGGGATCTGGCGGCGCATCTCCCAGTCCTCCACCCCGATCGGCTCCCCCTACACCCGGTACCTGAACCAGCTGACCGGCACCAGCGTCCCCGCGACGGCCTGGGCGATGGAAGACGGCAACAGCTCGACGGTGTTCGTCACCGAGATCGGCGCCGGCGCGGCCGCCACGATCGCCGGCACCCCCTCCTTCGCCGCAGACGGCACGAGTTTCGCCGGGTCTGATGCGCTGCCGCAGTTCAACGGCGCGCGGATCACCGCGAACGTCTCCTCAGCGGCGACGCCGACCAACACCGTGGTCCGGTTCGCGCTGTCGGTCCCCGCGGCGGGGGACAGCACCGGCGCCACGTTCGCCGGCGGCGCCGAGGTGTGCAAGATCTTCTCGCCGTCCGCCACCGTCAAGCGGTACGACGTGTCGCTGGCCGGGAACCAGCTGCAGATCCACGGGTACACCAGCACGGCCGGCGGCTCCTCCGTCCTGTCCGGCACGGTCACGACGAAGGTCAACGGCACCCCGGTCCTGGTGTCGGTGGAGGTCACCCCGTCCGGCGGCAGCATCAACTGGGCGCTGCGGATCATCAAGCCCGGCGCCGGGGCCGTCCTGGATCAGGTGACGGGCACCCGGGCCACGTCGGCGATCGCCGCGGTCACCCAGGTGTTCCTGAACGGGCAGGGCCGCCTCGCCGACACCGCCGGCGGGCAGCTGGGCGTGTTCTACGCGGTGCCGTCCCTGACCACGGCCGCGGCGGCGCTCGGCGGGTTCGCCGGGGAGTTCGCCGTCGACCGGTTCACCCGGGTGTGCGGTGAGTTCGGGATCGCGACGACGGTGATCGGGTCGACGTCGGCGGCGATGGGCCCGCAGGCCGACGACACCCTCGCGGCCATCCTGCAGTCCATCGAGGACACCGACGGGGGGCTGCTGTACGAGACCCGGGACCAGTTCGGCCTCGGCTACCGGACCCTGATCTCCCTGCAGAACCAGGGCAGCCCCGTCGTGCTGAACTACGCCGGCGGGGTGCTCGGCGACAGCACCGCGCCGCTGACCCCGACCTACGACGACCAGCTGATCAAAAACCAGTGGACCGTCACCAACGCCGACGGGTACGTCGCGCAGGCCACGCTCACCTCAGGCGCCATCTCGGTCCTGGCTGTCCCGAACGGGGTCGGCGTGTACGCCGGGTCAGCGCAGGCCAACGCCAGCAGCCACGCGCAGGTCAACGCCATCGCGCAGCAGAAACTGTTCACCGGCACCGTCGACGACGTCCGCTACCCCACCGTCATGATCAACATGGCCCGCGCCCAGGCCGCGCCCCTGTTCGCGTCGGTACCCGGCCTGCGGATCGGGGACTACCTGCAGGTCACCAACGTCCCCGCGACGATGGGCGGCACCGCCACATCCAAGCAGCTGGCCTGGGGATACTCCGAGACGATCGGCCCCGTCTCGTGGACCATCGTGTTCAACACGATCCCCGAGGTGCCGTTCGAGACCGGCTTCAGCCCCGGCGTGTTCTCCGTCACGCAGGCGCCCGGCGGGGCGGTCGCCGCCGGGTCCGCGGTGGGCAGCAGCGTGTCCGGCTCCCAGCTTCCTCCCGGCTCCGTCGGCGGGAGCGCCCTGGCGGCCACGATCAGCGCCCGGTCCGTCGGCGGGGTCACCTCGTTCATCTCCGCGGCGACACCGTACGACTGGTCGTTCGCCGTATCGGGCGTCCCGGCGGACGCCACCTACTTCACCTGCACCGAGGACCAGGCCCTGCCGATCAGCGCCGGGGACACGTTCACGAACTCCGGGGGGCTCGGCGGGCCGTTCACCGTGACCTCGCTGGACCCCCCGTCCGGCGGCAACGTCAGCATCCACTTCACCCCGGACGCCAGCGGCGTCATGTCCGCCGGGACCGTCAACGGCGGGAAGAACGGCGACACCTGGGTCAACACCTCCGGCGGGAACCAGGTCAACCAGTGGCAGAACGGCGCCTGGGTGCCGATCACCTGGACCGCCTCATCCGTGCTGACCGCCTCCAGCATCACCGCGGGCCTGATCGCCGCGGGCACCATCATCGCGGGCATCGTCGACGGCACCACCATCACGGGCGCGACCATCATCGCGGACGGCACGTCCGGGGAGATCCTGGTCTACTCAGGATCCCCGGCGGCCGGGAACCTGATCGGCTCCTGGTCTGGCGCGTCCGGCACCGACGGGTTCACCAACGCGTTCGCGCAGGGCCTGGAAGTCCACTCCGGCGGCCTGGTGCTGGACAACCAGGGGTCCGCCCCGTCGGCGGTGTCCGGTGCCAGCTCGTTCTACAGCTCCACGGCCGGGCGGCCCCGGTACCTGAACTCGGCAGGCGCGGACGCGGTGATCGAGCGCAGCGAAGTCAACGTCGCCCAGTTCTCGATCGGCGCTAACACCACCTTCACCGCCATCGGCCCCGCACTGAACTACAAGGCCGGCGAGGGCGCCCAGTCCAGCGAGTACGAGATCGAGGCCAGCGGGCAGGGCACCGTCTACAGCGCCGGGTCCCCGGGGATGGACATCGCGCTGTTCCTTGACGGCGTCAACATCTCCCAGCAGACCGTCGGCGGGTCATGGTTCACCGGGGTCGGCCTGGGCAACGGGTTCGGGTTCCGCGTCGTCTACCGGATGAGCCTGCTGGGCAGCGGCGCCGGGGCGACCGCGATCACCACGTCAGACGGGACGATGTGGTGGCTGCAGAACCGTGGCGGCGGCGGCGCCTCAGGCGTGGTCACGCTCGGCGGGCAGACCGGCTCCACGGCCTTTGACACCACCGCGAATCACACCCTGGAAGTCAGGGCCAAGTGGTCGGGCACGGCTACCGGCGCCGCCTTCACCGCGTACCGCAGCAAGCCCGCCAGGAGGATGTGAGCCATGCCAGTAGGCGCCGCCATCGGCAGCAGCCAGATCGACAACATCATCACCGCCCTGGCGGTGAACCTCCGCGACGTCATGCAGCGGATCTCCAACCTGAACCTGTCCGTCAACGGGCAGGGCGCCGGCCTGGCCTACCTGCAGTCCATCGGGTACAGCAACACGGCCAACCCGGCCAACCCCGGCGGGATCAGCGACGCGGCGTTCGCCCTGTCCATGATCTCCTACCTCAACACCGTCGCCGGCGTCTACTTCGGCACCGCCGCGCAGACCCCGGCGTACAACTTCAACCAGCAGCTTTCGGAAGTATGGGCCGGGCAAGTAGGCTCATAATCATTATAGAATGTAGCTGTGACCCGGACTCCAGAGCAGAGGGCTTACGCCCGTGAGTGGCAGCGGAAGCGGCGCGAGGACCCCGAATACCGCGAGAAGCAGAACAGCTACGTCAAGCGCTGGGTCGAGCAGAATCCAGAGAGAGCACAGGATTCAGCTCAGCGTTCCCGCGAGGCGAATCGCAGGAAAATAGCTGCGCGGCAGCGTGAGGACTATGCGCGGGACCCGGAGAAGTATCGCGAGTACACGCGACGTTACCGCGAGTCCCACCGTGAGGAGCGCCGCGAGTACAACCGGCTCTATTCACGGCGCAACCGTGCGAACAGGCGGTTTCTGCAGTACGGCATCACGGCTGAGCAGCATGACGCGCTCCTGGAAGCGCAAAACGGCGGGTGTGCAGTATGCGGGGCTAAGCCGGAAGAAGGAGGCAGGAACTTGCGTGTAGACCATGATCACAGTTGCTGTCCTGGCATCAAGTCCTGCGGCAAATGCATACGCGGGCTGCTCTGCGATAAGCACAACCTCGGGCTTGGGCTCTTTAATGACGACATCGGACAGCTTCAGGCTGCTATCGAGTACCTGCAGCGCCCGGTCTGGGCGGGCCAAGTCGGCGCGTGAAAGCCTGCGACGCCCCGGACCGGCGGCTGCTGTTCGCCGTCCGGTACTGCGGGCCGTGGGAGCGGGCCGCGGCCTGGCTGGACGCCGTTGACCCGGACACGGGCGAGACCCGGAAGAACGTGCGGGACGGCAGCCTGCGCAGCCGCCTGGCAGGCCAGGTGGACAGGCCGGGATGACGGGCCGCCGCCGCGGTGGGAACGCAGGACCGGCTAGGCCCCTGAGCGGGGGCGCGACACGGAAGAGAGCGGGGCGGGGTGTCTTGGAGCTCGCAGCGATGGGACCTGGCATGGCAGGCAGCCAAGGACGTCCTGCTGACCGGCACCGGCATCATCCTGATCATCAGCCAGGTATTTGCCCCTTCTCCCAGCGATATCCTCCTGGCTACCGGCCTGGCGCTGACGGTCCCGAGCGTGGCGTCCCACGCCAGGGCCCTCCTGTCTGGCAGCACGCCTGGGCGAGATGGGCGTTCCTCGCCGCCATCGCCGCCGCCTGGATCCTCGCCCTCTGGGTCCTCCTCGGAGGCCGCCGGTGAGTGACCCGCGGCCCGGCCCGTTCAGCCCGATGACCCGCGGCGCCGCCCGCGCGTTCGTGGTCCTGTCCGCCGTGACCATGGCCGTCGCCCTGACCGGCTTCCTGTGGACCGCGGCAGTGGTTAACGCGACCAACGCCCGCGCCCGCGCCCTGTGCCAGTTCGACGCGGACCTGGGGACGGCGCCGCTGACCCTGCCGAAGGGGGCCAGGCCGTCGCGGCTCGGGGTCACGATCATCTCCGACGCGCGGACCGCCTGGCACCGGGCCGGGTGCCCCGGCCGGCTCGGGCCGCCGGACCCGTCGTTCGCGAAGTGGGCCGCCTTTTATAAATTGCCGGTCAGCTGAGGAGGGGCCAGTCATGGTCACGCCAGTAGAGACCAAGGTGAAAGCCTCCACCGCCGCTGCCGCGGTATCCGGGCTGGCGCTTTATGCTCTCGGCAGGTACGTATTCAAGGGCGACGTGCCTGACGTGGTGACGTCCTGGACCTACGCGATCGTGCCGGGCCTGCTGACGTTCGGCGCGGGCTACCTGGCCAGGCACACCAGCCGGCCGGGCGCGGGCCCGCCCGTCATCACGGTGAACGCCGCCGGCGGCCTGAACGCTGAGGCCTACCGGCAGATCGCCGCGGCCGTCAAGGCGTACGGCGGCGGCATGAGCCGGACGCCCGCGCCCCCCGAGCCAGACCCCGCGCCCCCTGAGCCTCCCGCCGCGGCCGCGACGCCACCGCCACCGGCCGCGGCGGGAGCCGGCACCTGATGGCCGGCGACCATGTCGTGAGCTTCCGCTTCGGCCCGGCCTGGGCGCGGGACACCGGCTGCTGCGGCAAGCCCGCCGGCTGCACCAACACGAGCCCGGGCTACCTGCTGCGGAACCACCCGCGGAAACGCCGCCACGCGCAGGGACCTGCGGAAACGGCAGAACCCGCGGCGGCGGAATTGTCAGACCCCCCGGCTAAGGTGACTACATAAGCGGCCCGGCAGTGTTAGTTGCCGGACTCGGAATTCCTACGCTTCCAGGTCCGGATGCGATGACAATTCGCGCACACGATTTCGCACTTCGCTACCTCGGCAAGCAGGGTGCTACGGGTCACGGTCAGCATGCGCGCTAGGCCCCGGTGCTTGACTTGCCCTGGCAGGTGATCGAAGTCGAGCGCAGCAGGATGTTCGTTGTATCCGCAGTCCACACACCCGCTTGCCAGTTTGAGTTCAGTCAAGAACTGGGAGTTGGCCGCCGCGCGCTGCCCGGCGCGGCGTGCGTTGCGCGCGCTCTCTGCCGCCGCTTCCCGGGCGGTAAACGGCGGGAGTCCTCGCGCAACGCGTAGTTGCCGTTTCTGCCAGCCAGACAAAGACTTAGGCTTATCCTGCATCACGACTCCAATCGTGGTGCCACGCCCCCGGACGAAGGGCTTCGTCGCGGGGGTCTTTTCGTACAGTATATCGAACGCGGGACAGCGCTCTACTGTTACTGCCTGGCCCGAGGCAAAGCGGCGATACGCACAACGCCAGCGAGGAGTGCAACCCGAGTGATCATCGACTACTCAGTGGCGCGGCCGCCGGCGGTCGCCCTCAAAGCGGCCGGGGTGACCGCAGTCGGCCGGTACATCGGATGGGATAGCGTCCCGGGCCGCGCCTCCATCGGCAAGAACATCTCCAAAGAGGAAGCAGGCGAGCTGAGATCCCTCGGCATCGCCGTGTTCCTCGCGTTCGAGTACGCGGCCGACGCCCCGGCGCACGGCGCGTCGCAGGGAACCGCGGACGGCAGGCTGGCTGTCACCCAGGTCGCCGAGCTCGGTGCCCCCGCGGGCGTGGGTGTCTACTACGCGGCCGACTGGGACGTCCCCGACTACGCCCCGGCACTGCCCGACACTCCCGGCAACGCCCTGGCCAAGCTCGGCCCGGTGGGGAAGTACTTCCAGGCCATCCATGCCGTCAAGCCGGCCCACCAGATCGGCGGGTACGGCGGGTACTACGTGGTGAAGCGGCTGTTCGACGCCGGGCTGATCACGCTGGGCTGGCAGACGATCGCCTGGTCCGGCGGCCAGCGTGACCACCGTGCGCAGCTGTACCAGACGGGGGCGACCGCGCTGGGCGGCGTCGACGTCGACGTGCACGAGGGCGCCGCTGCCGACTTCGGGCAGTGGCCACGGCCGCATGTCACCGCTCCACCGCCGAAGTTCCGCGGCGAGTACGTCACCGCCGGCATGTTCTCGCTCGCCCAGCTCGCCGCAAAGCTGGGCGTACCCCCCGCCGCGCTGCTGCGGATGACGGCGGTCCGGTTCGGGACATTCGGCGACCAGCTGGCGGCGTACGAGAACGCGCTCCACTCCGGGACCCAGCCCGCCTCCGCGCCGCTGCCCAAGGGCATCAGGTTCTGGGTCGACTGACGTGAGCGACGAGAGCCTCAAGGCGTAACCCGCCGGGACGGACTGATAACCTGATCCAGGATTTTCCAGGCCGGTTGAGGCCAAGGAAAATGAAACCGGCCCGGGAGGCATCACGCCCCCGGGCCGGTTTCCGTATGTCCGGGCGCGGTGCCGGACCATTCACAGTTCGCCCGGTCACCGTGCTTGCGGCACAGGTCGTAACCGTGCTTGGTGAAGATCCGCCGGCCGTCGACGCGGCACCGGTCGAACGGACGGCGCAGCCAGCCCAGCACAGGGGCGAGCATCCTCACGCGGATCACCTTCTCACACGGCTAGCCGCATGTCCGAGACAGCGCGGACATCATCGCGTCGCTAGCCACAGACGCCGGAACCGCACCTCGCGGGCATCGCTGAGCGCGTTGTGCTCCGTCACGCCCGGCATCGGCGGCATCTCCGGGTTGCCCAGCCGCTCGCATTCCTGCTTCAGGTCGTTCGTCCACATCGGGACGCCCTCCGGCAGGTGCATCATGGTGCCCCACAGCTGACAGAGGACCACGTGGTCATACGCGCCGTACCAGGCCCACAGTTCGGGATCCGGCGCGGCGAGGATGAAGTCACGGACCTCACGGGCGATCTGGTCAAGCGGCTTGATTGCGGAATAGTCCGGATGCCACGGATCCCACTTCCGGTACTGCGGCGGCTCTTCTGACGACAGCAGCACCGGCAGCGACGGCAAGACGTTCGCGCGCAGCCAGTCATGCTTGACGACTTCGCGCATGATCCAAGGCGCATCCCTGATCGCGTAGTACTCGGCGCCGTCCTCGCGGACCATGCCGATCGAGATCAGCTCGATAGTGCGGCCGTCCTCGAGAAATTCCGTGTCGTAGTAGATGTCCACCAGGCCATCCTCTCCTCACGCGGCTATCCGCGTGTCCTGGTCGCCGTCGTCCTCGCCGCGTGGCTGCTCCTGGGCGATCTCGTTCCGCGGCTCCCGGCCCGCGTCACCCAGCCACAGCGGCACCCAGATCAGCAGGGGCAGCAGGACCAGGCCGATAACGGCCCAGGCGTGGGCGGACAGCACGGAAGCATCACCGATCTGGGGGTAAGCGGGGCGGGTGGCGGCCGAGCAGCCTGCGCTTATCCTAGCGGTGCCCACTCCTGCCGGTAGTCCGGGTGGTCGCTCCAGATGGCAGCGAGGAGGCGCAGCGAAAGTGGCCAGTTGTCGCTGCTCCATCCGGCCGCCGTCCGGTACTGGCCCAGGATCGCCTGCTTGAACGCGACCTCGCGGAGCGCGCGGGCCGGGTTATGGCGGGCGATGTGGGCGGCCTGGTACTCGTCCGGGCTGCCCTCGTCGTAGACCACAGTGCCGCCGAGGCTGGAGATTGCGGCACCGCTGCCCGGATGATCCTGCTTCCAGGTGCCGCCCTCGCGCGCGGCCAGCCTCGCCGCCCCCTCGTCCTCGTCCAGCCGGGCTGCGATGAAACTGATGAGATCCGCCTCAGCGGCCACGACGGAGCCTCCTGAGCCAGACGCGCCAGCGCGGATACCTCTTCCGCGCGGCTTCCCGGGCGATGCGTTCGTCCTCATCAAGCCGGGCGCTCACGAACGCGATCAGGTCAGCGTCATCCTCTCTCTCCGCGCGGGGTCGGCGCAGGCCGCGGAAAGGCCGGACGACGAGATGCCCGTCCGCCCGGCGGATCAGGACATTGCGCGGCCCGCCGCCAGGTCCCCAGCGGACGACCACGGTCACCGGGCAGCCTCGCTCCAGGTAGGTGCGGCCGGTCATGCCGTCAGCCACCGCCGCCATGCTCCCTGATGAAGGCGTCCAGGGCATCCCGGACCCGCTTCGCCTGCTCCACGTCCAGGTGCGGCGAGGCGCTTTCCTGCGGGAAGCCATGCTTATTGCAGAAGATCCACACCCTGGCTCCGGTGGCTGCACTGGATTCCTGGATGCGCACGTCATCACGGTAGGTGTCGGTGAACTCGTCGTAGACGGTGAACCCGCGCTCGGTCGTGCTGCGGTTCGGCTCAGCCATCGCCGTCATCCTCCCTCCCGGCCGCGTGCGCGCGGCCAATCCATCCCGCTACCGCCGCGCACAGCTCTGGTTCCCAGCCGGCGAGCCACAGCGCCTTGCGGCCGTCGTAGGCCCCGAGCGTAACCCCGCCATCATGCAGGGCGGCGAGCAGCAGGGCCAGGTTCAGCTCGGTCATGGCGCCGGGGCGGGAGGACCCGCGGGCCTTGGCGTAGATCGCGGCGACCTCCGGCAGGCGGAGGGCCTGCTCCCCGGACTCCAGCGGCGGGGTATACCGCGCGGGCCTCCCGGCCACGGGACCGGCTCCCAGCTCATTAATCGCCTCTTGCGCCTTCCTGGCGCGCTCAGCCCATTCCCTGCCGATGTCGGTCATGTCCTGCTCCCTGTGATGTCGCTGCGGGCGCGCTGGACGGTGCGCTCCGACACGCCAGCGCGCTTCGCCACCTCAGCGTCGGCCAGGCCGGGGTGGCGTTTCAAGATGGCGGCCGCCCTGGCGCGCCCTGACAGCTTCCGCTGTCGCTCTTTTGGCGGGTCCGGTGGCGGCGGAGGTGGCGGCTGCGTGTCGTTGCCATTGCCGTCTTCGCTGCCGTCCTCCGGCGCGCCATCCTGGCGGGCGTCGCGGACGAACCTGACCGCCATCTCGACAGAGCCGATGAACGCCACGGCCGGCCACGCTGAGATCGCCGCGCCGATCAGCGCCGACATGACAGGGCTGATCCAGGATGGCGGTATCCCGTAGATGACATTGGCGGCCACCGTCATGATGACGCCAGTCGCGAGCATCGCCCGCGCCAGTTGCGGGACGGGCAGCTTCTTGCGCGCCGCGTGGACCATGACAAGCGACGCCGCAGCGATGAGCCCGTCGACCGACAGCGGCAGCAGCCGGGCGGCGGTGCCGTCCTGGTGATGCTGGCGGCCGAGCTCGAAAATATGGCTGTACGAGACGATGGCAGCGAACGCGGCGACGGCGAGGACGACAGCAGCGGCCAGGACGCGGATCATGACGTCGCCGTCGGGCAGCGTCAGGGCTAGCCGCCAGCGTCCGGGATCGTCCGCCGCCGTCCGGGACTGTCCGGTATCGTCCTGCTGCGGCCAGGCGGACGCGGGCCCGGACCGGGGCACGGCGAACGGCGCCAGGGCGGGAAGCGCCGGCGGGGCGTGCCCGTTCGCGTGCGGGGGTGCCTTTGCTGTCATGGCCGTTTTATCGCTCCTCGACGTGATTCCGCATGATGGCGGCGAGCTGGCCTGGCGTGACATTCAGGTAGACGCGGGGCGGCTCGATCGCGAGAGGTTCCGCGGAGGCCGCCTCGAGTGCCGGCAGGGCGTCCTCCGCGGCCGGGGCCTGCCGCGGCGCCAGTGTCTCCGGGTAGCGGACCCGGTGCCGCAGCCACAGCACCACGTAGAACAGCGCGGCCAGCACCAGCCCGCACACCGCGGTGATCCCCGCGTACACCAGCACCGTGATGCCCGCGGCGACCTGCCCCGCCACCCGGTGCCAGGCGAGCGCGAGCACGACGGACGCGAACAGCACCGCGGCGGCCCCGGCGCCGAGCCCGGCCAGCGGCCCGTGATGGTGCGTGCCGGCATCCTTCATCGCCTGCTCCTGTCCAGTTCCCGCTTGCGCTTGCGGGCCGCCTCCCGGTGCTGCGGCCACATCAGCGCGAGCGGCCTGATCCGCTCGCCGGTGCCGCCGCACCGCCCGCACCTGCTCCACGCCTGGCCGCCGGACCCCAGGCCGCGGCCCGCCTTGCCGCGGCCCTTGCGGGTGCACCGCGGGCACGGCCCCCACGGCAGGAACCGGGCGCGGACGGCCAGCACAGCCACCACGGCAGCGGCCACGGCGAGGATGAGGAGCCAGGCGGCCACGGGGCTACTTGCCCTTGCCGCTGCCCTTCTGGGCGTCCTTGCTGGCCTTCCAGTCCTCCTTGGACTTCCCGAAGTCCTTGGATTTGGGTGATTCGGCCAGGAACTTGGCCTCGTCTTTGGCCTTGCCTAGCAGGTCGCTGATCTTGCCCATGGTCATTTCCCTTCGGTGGTGACTTCCCCGGCCTCTCCGGGGACGCGCGTTTACGGGCACGGCGGCCAGCCGGAACTCACTGGCCCCGGGTACCTCACCGACATCACTTCCGCAGGTCAGCAGGCAAGTGATGCCGGGCTGGCTGGCGGTGGGAAAACCCACTGAGGCCACGGCGCCCTCACAGCTGCGGTCACTCATCGTCGTCCAAGTCCGCCGTCGCCCGCCCGGCGATGGCGCGGTGCACCTCGACGGGCTCGAGCCACGGCGTGCCGCTGGAGTTCACCGTCCGCACGTCCAGGCCACGCAGGTCGGCCGCCAGCTGCTTCGCCGTCATCCGCTGGTAGCGGCCCCACGCCGGCGCCAGGCCCCGCAGCAGCCCGACGACGTCGCGGAGCTTGGCCCGCTCGGTGCCCAGCACCTCGCCGAGGTCTTCCAGCAGGTCCCGGGACTCGATCGCGGGCCGCGGCCTGCCGCCCTGCACCGGCGTGCCCGGCGCGACGTTCGCGACCGCGCGGGCGATCACCTCAGCCGCCGCGTCATAGCCGGTATCGTCGTTCACCTCGACGAAGTACCAGCGCAGCAGCTCGAACTGCGCCTCGGACACGCCCGTGGCCAGCGACGTGCCGACGTCCCGGCCGGGCCGCAGCTCCGTCGCGCGGATCCCCGCGGCGAATGAGCCGTCGCCGAGGAACCCGTCATTGGACCGCCACGACTTGACGTAGAAGCAGCAGTTCACCGACACGAGCTCGACGATGCGCGGCGGGATAGCGTTCTTGCGGCTGGACTGCGTGTCGAACCCGAGCCAGATCCCGGTCTTCCGGGCCCGCCGCATCGTCTTCATCGCCAGGTCCGCGGCCAGC